>Ga0247727_10001668_pt1 | contig 52099 bp, 48 predicted proteins | sample WisWelCaveWW1625_FD_202498 | JGI IMG/M metagenome (GOLD analysis project Ga0247727, IMG submission 202498) | Biofilm microbial communities from Wishing Well Cave, Virginia, United States - WW16-25 | ecosystem: Environmental > Aquatic > Deep subsurface > Groundwater > Cave microbial mat | place... | reverse complement strand
TGTCGCTCTCCGAGCTGTCGCTGGTGGACCACATCTTCGTCACGCATTCTCACTTGGACCACGTCACCTCGATCGCCTTTATCGCCGATACCGTCGGCGGCATGCGCGCCAAACCGATCACGGTACACGCGACCCGTGACACCATCGCCATCCTGAAGAACCACATCTTCAACTGGGAGATCTGGCCGGATTTCAGCCAGATCCCCACGCCGCAGGCGCCGTTCATGCGTTACGAGGAGATCGAGCTGGGGCGCACGGTGTCGCTCGCCGGACGCGCCTTCACGCCGCTGCCGGCGGTCCACACGGTGCCGGCGGTAGGGTACCTGCTGGACAGCGGCAGGGGCAGCCTGGTGTTCACCGGCGACACCGGGCCAAACGACGCGCTGTGGGCGATCGTCAATCGTCTCCACAACCTGAGGTACCTGATCATCGAGACCGCGTTCGCCAACAAGGAGCGCCACCTGGCCGAGTTGTCCAAGCACCTGTGCCCGTCGATGCTGGCCGAGGAACTGGTCAAATTCGAACGCGACGCCGAGATCTATGTCACGCACCTCAAGCCCGGCGAGATCGAGCTCACCATGCAGGAGATCGAGGAGTCCTCGGGGCGCCTGCAGCCGCGCATGCTGCAGAACAATCAGCTTTTCGAATTTTGACCGAGGCTGTAGACCCCGGGCGGTGAAAAACTGCCCAAGAATCAGGGCAGTGGCGGTTGAATGTTTGCAGCCCGGGGGATAGCATAGCCCGCAAGACCGAACCAGGGGGTCAGCAATGAGCGCCGTACTGAGCCACCACGCTGCGCCGCAGGCAGACGTCAACGTCCGCCTCGCGTTCCAGAAGCAGCTGCAGCTGGTCACCAACAAGATCCACGCCACCAGCAACATCGACGAGATCATGCTGGAGGTGAGCGCCGACATCTGCGTGCTGTTCAACGCCGACCGGCTCACCATCTACTCGATCGGCGAGGACAAGCAGTCGATCATCTCCAAGGTCAAGACCGGCCTCAACTCGTTCAAGGACTTGAAGCTGCCGATCGCCGAGCATTCGATCGCCGGCTACGTCGCGCTGGCCAAGAAGACAGTCAACCTCAGGGACGTGTACGACGACGCGGAGCTGAAGTCGATCAACCCCAGCCTGCGCTTCCTGCAGGAGGTGGACAAGCGCACCGGCTACCGCACCAAGCAGATGCTGGTGGCGCCGATCGTGGACGGGCAGAGCCAGGAGCTGATCGGCGTCATCCAGATCATCAACAACAAGTCCGGCGTGGCCTTCGGTCCCCTGACCGAGGAGGGCGTGTCGGAGCTCGCGCAGACGCTGGCCATCGCCTTCCGCCAGCGGCAGAAGCCGCAGATGGTGAAGACCAAGTACGACTACCTGATCTCGGAGGCGGTGTTGTCGGCGGGCGAGTTCGAACTCGCCTCGCGCCAGGCGCGCAAGAAGGCGGTGGACATCGAAGCGGTCCTGAACGAGGAGTTCCAGGTCAAGATCCCGGCGATCGGCGCGGCGCTGTCCAAGTTCTTCGGCGTGCCCTACGAGGCCTACAAGCAGGACCGGGTCAAGTCGGTGGACCTGCTGAAGAACCTCAAGCGCGAGTACATCGACCAGAACCAGTGGCTGCCGATCGACGATACCAGGGAAGGGCTGATCGTCCTGTGCCTCGACCCGGAGCGCATCCGCAGCTCGCGCATCGCCTCCAACGTGTTTCCGAAGTCGAAGATCGTCTATCGCGTCACCACGCAGAAGGAGTTCAAGGAGACGGTCAACCAGTTCTACGGCGCCGAGTCCATGGACAGCGGTGACATCGGCGACATGCTGTCCGGCATGGAGGACGAGAGCGAGTCGCCGCTGGACGGGGCGTCGTCGGACGAAGCTTCCGCGGCGGCGGACAACGAACTGGTGAAGCTGGTCAACAAGGTGATCATCGACGCCTACAACCAGGGCGCGTCCGACATCCATATCGAGCCCTATCCCGGCAAGGTGAAGACGGAGATCCGCTTCAGGAAAGACGGCTCGCTGGGCCCCTACATCGAGGTGCCGGCGAGCTATCGGTCCGCGCTCGCGGCGCGCATCAAGATCATGTGCGACCTGGACATCTCCGAGAAGCGCAGGCCGCAGGACGGCAAGATCAAGTTCAAGAAGTTCGGGCCGCTCGACATCGAGCTGCGCGTGGCGACCATTCCCACGCAGGGCGGGGTCGAGGACATCGTCATGCGGATCCTGTCCGCCGGCGAGCCGATGCCCCTCGACAAGATGGGCTTCACCAAGAAAAACGAGGAGATCCTCAAGACCACGGTAAGCAAGCCCTACGGGCTGTTCTTCGTCTGCGGCCCGACCGGCTCGGGCAAGACCACCACGCTGCACTCGGTGCTCAAGTTCCTCAATACGCCCGACACCAAGATCTGGACCGCCGAGGACCCGGTCGAAATCACGCAGAAGGGCCTGCGCCAGGTGCAGGTCAACAAGAAGGCCGGACTGGACTTCGCTGCGGTGATGAGATCGTTCCTGCGCGCCGACCCGGACATCATCATGGTCGGCGAGATGCGCGACAAGGAGACCACCGGCACCGGCATCGAGGCCTCGCTCACCGGCCACCTGGTGTTCGCCACGCTGCACACCAACTCGGCGACGGAGTCGATCGTCCGCCTGCTCGACATGGGCATGGACCCGTTCAACTTCTCCGACGCGTTGCTCGGCATCCTGGCGCAGCGCCTAGCCAAGCGCCTGTGCAGCTGCAAACAGACCTATTCCCCGGACCCTGCCGAACTGACCTCGTTCCTGCGCGAGTACTGCGACGAGCTGATGAACACCCCGCGCTTCAAGGCCGATCCCAAGGGCGCGATGGAAGGCGTCTACAAGGATTGGGTAAGGAACTACGGCAACGACAGGGGCCAGCTGACATTCTACAAACCGGTTGGCTGCGACAAGTGCAACGGCAGCGGCTTCAAGGGGCGCTGCGGCCTGCACGAGCTGCTGATCGCCTCCGACCGCCTGAAGAAGCTGATCCAGGAGCACTCGCGCGTGGCCGACATGCTGGCGGTCTGCCTGGAGGAGGGCATGCGCACTCTGAAGCAGGACGGCATGGAGAAATGCCTGATGGGGGTGACCCATATCAAGGAAGTGCGTTCGGTCTGCATCAAGTGATGCGGCGCCCGGGGCCGCCCGCATGAGCAGCACCGTCGACGGCACCCAGGCGCTGCGCTTCGGCACGGAGGTGCGCACCGCCGCGGACGACCTCGTCCAGCGCCTGGAGCAGCTCAACGCCATCGGCGCATCGCTGTCCGCCGAGCGCGACATCAATCGGCTGCTGGAAACGATCCTCACCGCCGCCAAGTCGATCACGCGCGCCGACGGCGGCACGCTGTACCGCCTGACCGAGGACCGCATGCTGCGCTTCGAGATCCTGCGCACCAGCAGCCTCAAGTACTACCTCGGCGGCACCACCGGCAACGCGGTGCCGTTCTACCCGATCCAGCTCATCGGCGAGGACGGCAAGCCCAACCACGGCATGGTGGCCGCCTACTCGGCGCTGACCGGCAGGACGGTGAACATCGCCGATGCCTATACGGCGGACGGCTTCGATTTCACCGGCACGCGCAACTTCGACCAGAAGACGGGATACCGCTCCAAGTCCTTCCTCACCGTGCCGATGGCGAACCATGAGAACGAGATCATCGGCGTGCTGCAGCTGATCAACGCGCAGGACCCCAAGACCGGCGAGATCGTTCCGTTCTCGCCATCCGACCAGCGCTTGGCCGAGTCGCTCGCCTCGCAGGCGGCGATCGCGCTGACCAACCGCATGCTGATCAACCAGCTCGAGCAGCTGTTCGAGTCGTTCATCAACCTGATCAACTCCGCGATCGACGAGAAGTCGCCCTATACCGGCGGGCACTGCCAGCGCGTGCCGGCGCTCACCATGATGCTCGCCGAGGCGGTGAACGAGACCAGCAGCGGGCCGCTCAGCGACTTTCAGATGAGCGACAAGGACCGCTACGAGCTGAAGATCGCCGGCCTGCTGCACGACTGCGGCAAGGTCACCACGCCGGTGCACGTGGTGGACAAGGCGACCAAGCTGGAAGCGATCTTCGACCGGATCCACCTCATCGACACGCGCTTCGAGATCCTCAAGCGCGACGCCGAGATCGCCATGCTGCGGGCCGACTCGCCGCAGGCGCGCACGGCCTACCGCGAGCGGCTGCGCCTGATCGAGGAAGACCGCATGTTCCTGCGCGCCGCCAACATCGGCGGCGAGCGCATGCACCAGGACGATATCGAGCGGGTGCAGCGCATCGCCGAGTTCCGCTGGACCGACATCTCGGGCCACGAGGCGAAATTCCTGAGCGAAGACGAGCTGAAGAACCTGACCATCCGCGCCGGCACGCTCACCACGGAGGAACGCCAGATCATCAACCACCACATCGTGGCGACCATCAAGATGCTGGAGGCGCTGCCCTGGCCGCGCCACCTGAAGAACGTCCCCGAGTACGCCGGCGGGCACCATGAGCGCATGGACGGCAAGGGCTACCCCCGGGGCCTCAAGCGCGAGCAGATGTCGGTGCAGGCGCGCGTCATGGGCATCGCTGACATCTTCGAGGCGCTCACTGCCAAGGACCGGCCATACAAGAAGGGCAAGACGCTTTCCGAGTCGCTCGACATCCTGGGCAAGTTCAGCCTCAACGGCCACATCGACCCGGACCTGTTCGACGTCTTCGTGCGGCGCAAGGTGTACCAGCGCTACGCCGACATGTTCCTCGACAAGGAGCAGGTCGACAAGGTCGACGAGTCGAAGGTTCCTGGCTACACGCCCTGAGCGAGGAATTGCTCCAGGGCCAGGATCGGGGCGTGGTCCTCGTACAGCAGGTGTCGCCGCGCCGCGATGCATCTGCGGATGTCTTCGCGGAAGGCACGATCGCGTACCAGCCTGACGGCCAGCGCGGCGTACTCCGTCTCGGTCGTCGTCACCAGCTCCTGCAGGTCAAGGCGCTTGAGCAGGCCGCTGGCCAGGCGGCCGCGCAGGAAATAGCCCTCGCGCGCCACCACGGGCAATGCGCATTCGACGGCTTGCAGCGCGGTGTTGAAGCCCGAGAAGCCGATGCTGTCGAGAAACACATCGGCGCGCTGCATCAGCCCGTAGAACGCCGGCCGGCTGAGCCAGGGCACAAACCTCAGGTAGCGCTCGGCGTCCAGGCCCTCGCGTTCGAATGCGCTTGCGAGCCTCCGATGCAGCTTTCCGGAAAGCTCACGCGTCCAGTGCGTGAAGAACACGAACTGGCAGCGGCCGAGCTGCCGGGCGATCGCCGGGAGCACCGCATCGTGTTCCGGCGCGTATTTAAACGGCGTGCCGGGGCACAGCAGCAATGGCGAGTCTGCGTCGATGCCCCATTGGCCGAGGTCTGGGGCGACGGCGTCCACGGCGGCCGGCCGCAGGAAGCAGCCCAGGTGCGGCAGCGCCACCAGTCGCTCGGTGTAGTGCGCCTGGGCCGCGGCCGGCTCTAGGTCCTGCGCGGAGAGAAAGCAATCGATGGTCGGCAGCCCCGTCGTCTCGGGGTGCCCCCAAGCCGCCGCCTGCAGCGGCGCGAGGCGCAAGCTGGCCAGCTTCAGCGTCATCGGGTCCATGCCGATTTCGGGATAGATCAGCACGTCGGGCCGCGCGTCGAGGATGGCATCGACCCAATGCTGCAAATCGCCCGCAGCCTGCACGAAGCGCGCGGCACGCGATCTGGCGAATTGCGTCTCGGCGTCCTCGGCCGCTGCAAGACAGTATGCCGTGATCTCGAATCGCTCGTGGTCGAGCCGCTCGAGCCAGCCCTTGATAAGCGCGTTCCACACCGAATGCTCGCGGAAATGCTGCGACACGATGCCGACGCGAACGCGCGCCGTGGCGCGCCGGGCGGGCGGGGGCGGCTCGCGCCGCTCCAGCCACAATGCCATCAGCCGGGAGCAAAGCCGGCCGTAGCGCCGCAGGAGTTCGACGTTGTTTTCCTCCTGGTAGGCGAGCCAGAAGGGCTGTTGCACCCCTACGGCGCGGTGGCCGGCGGGGCTGCGTCCCTCGTCGAACCACTGCTCGAGTCCGGCGAGGTCGACGGAGAATGCGCGCCTGGAGCGCGCGAGGTCGTCCGGTGTCCAGCGCAATGCCGGTATCCTGCACATGACGCGCGACCAGCGCGCCTGCGCGTAGTCGGGATCAAGCGAAAGCGCGGTAGCGTAGGCTTCCAGCGCCGCATCGGGCTGGCCCATCGAGGCAAGGACGTGGCCGAGATTGGCGTGCGCTTCGACGAAGCCGGCATCGAGGGCGATGGCGCGCCGATACGAGGAGGCCGACTCCTCGAGTTGCTGGGCGGAGTAGTGCAGGTTGCCCAGCCCGAGGTGCGCCTCGGCCAGTCCGGGCTTCAGCGCGACGGCCCTGTGCAGATGCGTGCTCGCCTCGTCCCGCTGGCCGCGCTCGGCCAGGATGCAGCCGAGGTAACAATGCGGCTCCGCGAAATCGGACTGCAGGCGCAACGCGCGCCGGTAGCATTCGGCCGCTTCATCGGTTCTCTCGAGGCGCACCAGCGCGTTGCCGAGCCAGCACAGCGCGTCCGCGTCGGCGGCGTCCGCCGCCAGCGCGCGCCGCAATATGGTCTCCGCTTCGGCCCACCGGCCGAGCCTGGCGAGCAGCAGGCCGCTATTGCGCAGCGCGCCGGCGTAGTCCGGCCGTACGCGCAGCGCCGATTCGAGCGTGGACAGCGCCTGCGCCGGTTCGCCCAGCGACTCGAGTACCCTCGACAGCACCACCAGGGCCTCGGCAAAGTCTGGCTTGCGGCGCAAGGCGACGCGCAGCACCTGCTCCGCGCGCGCGAGCTCGCCGCGCGTATACAGCAGTTTGCCCAGGTTGTATCCGGCGTAGGGTTCCTGTGGATTTAGGTGGAGGGCGGCTTCGTATGCCGTGATTGCGGCTGCCGCCTCGCCAGCCGCTTCCAGCGCGATGCCGAGATTCAGGTGAGCGGCTGCGTGTCCTGGCGAGGCGGCAATTGCCTCCCGGTAATGCGCGCATGCCTCCTGCGGCTTGCCTTCCCTTTCAGCCTGAACGCCCAGGGCGAAAAGCCGGTCGGCAGCCCCCGGTGCGACACTCGCCGCGCCTGGGGCGGGTGACAATCCTGACTTCTTTTTCAACCAGTTGAGCATGTTTGCGCAATCGGGCGATTATCGCCGAGCCAGATCCGGGATCAGGGGGTGACCAAAACTGTCATGTCGTGCCGTTACCAGTCACCCCGATCGCACAAATCTACTAGTAGGAGGGTGATTTTGTTGGCACGCAAGAGGTGGCATGGGAGTTGCTGCATACTCCTCCGGCAGACATGCCTTAACTTCAAGGAGAAACACATGAAACGCCTGCAACAAGGTTTTACGCTGATCGAGCTGATGATCGTGGTTGCGATCATCGGCATCTTGGCGGCGGTCGCGCTCCCCGCGTACCAGGACTACACCATCCGGGCGAAGATGTCCGAAGTAATTCTGGCGCTGAGCGCTTGCCGTACCTCGATCACCGAGGTGTACCAGTCGAGCACCACTTCGCCGGGTGCGAATAACTGGGGCTGCGAGGGCGGTGGCGCTTCCAAGTACGTTCTCTCGATCGTGACCAACGACGACGGCGTGGTCGTCGCGACCAACCAAGGTCTGCCGGCCCCCGCCACCGGTGCCGTTTCGATCGCGCCGATGTTCAACGCGACTGTTGCAGCGACCGCAGTAGTCACCAATATGGGCCAGGGCCTGCACGGCTGGCGCTGCGGCTCGACGATCGACGGCACTTCGGTATCGTCGAAGTACCTGCCCGGCTCCTGCCGCGGCAATTACTAAGACCAAGCTCGAGCAGCAAGCATCTGGAAAAGGCGCCCTCCGGGGCGCCTTTTTTTTCGGCATCATGCTGGTCCGATGCTGACCCGCATACTCTCGAGACTAGGCGCCAGGCGGCGCGTGCCTGAGGCGCTGTTGCAGCAGGCTGATGCGGCTTACGAGCGCGGCGAGCTGGAGGTCGCGCGTGGCCTCTGCGAGGCCGTGTTGCGGGACTCCCCGGGCAGCTTCCGGGCGCAGTGCCTGATGGCGGCAATCGCTGCGGACGCGGGACAGACTGAGGACGGCCTGCGCTGGGCGCTGAGCGCCGCGAGCGGGGCTCCCGCGGCGCCCGCGCCGCACTATTTGGCCGGGAGGCTTTGGCAAGGCGCGGGACGCCTGGCGGAGGCGGAAGCGAGTTATCGCAGCGCTCTCCAGTTGCAGCCAAGCCACGCGCGCGCGCATAACAACCTGGGTTGCGTGCTGCACATGCAGGGCAAGCTGGACGCGGCTCTGACGGAGTACCGGAAGGCGCTGGACCTGGACCCCGGCTTGCCGCAGGCCAACCAGAACTACGCCTCGATCGTGCGCGACGGCGAGGCGCTGCAGCGGGCAGCGCAGAGCTACTTGCGCCAGACGCAGGCCAATCCGCGCGACGCCATGGCCTTTACCGACTTGGGCAATACATGGCGCGAGCTTGGCAGGCACCGGGAAGCGCTCGCTGCCTACAATCGGGCGCTGAGCATCGACCCGGACCTGGCCGAGGCGCACTTCAGCCGCTCTTTCGTGCTGCTCCTGCTTGGCGACTACGCCGCAGGCTGGAAGGACTACGAGTGGCGCTGGCGTATCCCCGCATTCAATGTGCCGGCGCGCCGGTTCGCGCAGCCCATCTGGGATGGGCGCGAGTTTGCCGGCGGCACGATTCTGCTGCACGCGGAGCAAGGTCTCGGCGACACGCTGCAGTTCGTGCGCTACGCGCCGCTGGTGGCGCAGCGCTGCGCGCAGGTGGTCCTGGAGTGCCAGCCGGAACTTGTAGGACTGATGCAGCGCGTCGCGGGCGTGCAGCGCGTGGTTTCCCAGGGCGAATCACTGCCCGCATTCGCTGCGCATGCGCCGTTGATGAGCCTGCCCGGGATCTTCATGACCACGCTCGACAGCGTGCCGTGGAACGGTCCTTACGTGCATGCCGATGCCGAGCGCGCCGACCAGTGGCGCAGCGCCGCGCGTGAACAGGAGGCGGGCCTCAAGGTCGGACTGGTGTGGGCCGGCCGTCCGCAGCAGTGGGATGACCGCAAGCGCTCGATTGCGCTGGACATGCTCGCGCCGCTGGCACGCGACGGCGTCGTCTTCTTCAGCCTGCAGAAGGGCGAGGCGGCGGCGCAGGCGGCCGCGCCGCCTGGCGGCATGCGGCTCATCGACATGACCGCGCGCATTGAAGATTTCTCCGATACGGCAGCATTGGCCAGCCTGCTGGATCTGCTGATCACGATCGATACTTCGGTCGCGCATCTGGGCGGTGCGATGGGAATTCCAACCTGGCTGTTGACCGCGCACGCTCCAGACTGGCGCTACCACCTCGAGCGCAGCGACAGCCCCTGGTACCCGGGGATGCGCCTGTTCCGCCAGGAGCGCGACGGGGACTGGTCCGGCGCGATTGCCGCGGTGTCCGCCGAGCTGGCGCGATTCGCCGCGCGCGGTTGATCATCGGCGCGAGGCCGGCTTCGCGCCAGACGATTGCAGCCTCTCCAGTTCCAGGTCGGCGCCCTTGAAGCCGAGTTCCGACGCCCGCCGGTAGCTGGATTGCGCCTGTTCAATCCGGCCGAGGCCCTCCAGCGCCAGGCCGAGGCGGTGATGCACGATGGCGCTGGCAGGCTGCATTTCCAGCACGCGGGACAGGTCGGCGCGCGCCGCCTCGAATTCCTGCTGGTGCAGGCGGATTGCACCGCGCGCGTAGCGGCACTGCGCCGTCTCCGGGTAGCGCGCGATGCAGCGTTCGGCGACTTCGACTGACTTGCCGGGTCGGCCGGCGTACAGGTATTCCCTCCCCAGGTTGTACATGGTGCGCGAACCCCAGGGCACCGTTTGCTGCGGGAGTTTCGCCACCGCGTCTTCCCACAGCAGCAGCGGGCTGGAGAAGCTGAGCAGGCGATCGCGCGCCGCGAAGGCGAGGGCGATGCACGCCGCGACGCCGGCCGCGACTACCACGCGCCGCGGCAGGCGCGACGTCGCCGCCAGGACCATGCAGGCGATGCCGGGCGCCCACAGGTAGCTGCGATAGAGTACGAACGGTTCCTGGAAACGAGCCACGCTGAATTCCACCAGGTACAACAGCCAGAAGTAGAGCAGGCCGAAGCCGGCAATGCGCGCCGCGCCGCGCCGCCACAACAGCGCAACGCCCAATGCGCCGCATGCGGTGAATGCAAGCGCCTTGGCGGCGATCCAGCCCGCCGACCAGCCGCCGAGGAAATCCACGCGCAGGTCGACCGACATCGCCCCCGGGTCGGGCCACAACCACAGCGCCAGGTACCTGAAGAACAGGCCTGCCTGCGTCACGATACTCATCGCCAGGGGGTAGTCGCCGGCCCCCTCGCCGCCTGCCGACTCGATCTGGGAAGAGATCGCGCTGTAGGCCTCCTCGTACACCGACCCGATCAGGCCCTTGCTCAACAGCAGGACGAAAATCGCCGCGGGCGCGCAGGCCGCGAGGTAGATCGCCGTGTGCCGCAGCACGAAGCGTCGCGGCGCGCGCGCCAACGCAATCAGCGGCAACGCAGCGGCCGGCACAAGCAGGGCGTGTTCCTTTGACAATACGGCCAGCGAGTACATCACAGCGGCCGTAACCGCGTCCGAGTGGCCGCCGCGGCGCAGCCCGCGCAGGAGGAAAAGCAGCGACAGCAACGAGAACAGGGTTGCGAACAGGATGCTGCGCTGGACCAGGTAGCCGGCACCGTATACCGCCACCGGGTGGAGGGCGAACGCCGCGGCGACGATCGCCGCGCGCACGGCCGCGTCGGCGTCGAAGCCCTCCTGGGGCACGGCGGCACGGCCGGCTTGCGCCGCCAGGCGCTGCAGGTCGTAGAGCAGCCGGTACAGCGCAATTGCGCAGGCGATGTGGAACAGCAGGCTGATGCCGCGATGCACCGCCATGCCGCCGCCCAAGGTTTCGGTCATGGCGAGGGAGAAGTACGGGGGCAGGCGCAGGCCCAAGCCCAGAGGCGTGGTCGCGTAGAAATAGAAAATCGGCCCGCCCGAGAAAAAGATCCGGTCGTCGAACACCCACGGATTGCCGAGGAACGGCAGATACAGCGCCGCGGCCAGGGCCGCGAGGACGCCTGCGCCGGCCAGGTGGCACATCGCGCTGCGCGCGCTCATTCGAAGCGCAGCGCCTCGACCGGGTTGAGGCGTGCCGCCTTGCGCGCCGGGTAAAAGCCGAAGAACACGCCGATGATGAAGGCGAAGGCCACTGCCAGCAATACCGCTTCGGGCGCAAGCACGATGCGCCAGCCAGCCAGCTGCGCGATGCCGAACGCCGCGGCCATGCCGAGCGCCACGCCCACCAGGCCGCCGATCAGCGACAGCGTCACCGCCTCGACCAGGAATTGGCCCAGGATGTCGCGGGTGCGGGCGCCGACCGCCATGCGCAGGCCGATCTCGCGCGTGCGCTCGGTCACCGAGACCAGCATGATGTTCATGATGCCGATACCGCCAACCACCAGCGATACCGAGGCCACTGCGGCGAGCAGCAGCGCCAGCACGCGGCTGGAAGCCTCCTGCGTGGCGGCGACTTCCTCCAGGTTGCGCAGCGAGAAATCGTCGTCCTGCCCGGGCTGCAGGCGATGCCGCTGGCGCAGCAGGGCGCGCACCTGCTCCTCGGCGGCCTTCATGTCGTAACCTTCGCGCACCTTGACCCAGATGGTGCCGACGCTGCGCTGCTTGGCGAGGTTGGAGGCGCCCAGCACGCGCTTGCGCGCGGTGCTGATCGGCATCAGGACGAGGTCGTCCTGGTCGGTGCCCATCATGCTCTGGCCCTTGGCCTCGAGCACGCCGATCACGCTGAAGGGCACGCGCCGGATCCTGATCACCTGGCCGAGCGGGTCGGCGCCGCCGAACAGCTGCCGCGCCACGGTCTGACCGACGAGGCATACCTTGGTGGCGCCGGCCATGTCGGAAGCGTCGAACAGGTGCCCGGCGGCGAGCTCCCATTGGCGCACCTCGACGTATTCGGGCGTAACCCCGAAAATCACCGTCGACCAGTTCTGGTTGCCCCAGATGATCTGCGCCGTGCCGCGCAGCGCCGGCGCCGCCATGGTTTGCGGGACCTCCCGCGGGATCGCCGCCGCGTCGTCTTCCGTGATGGTCAGGTTGGAGCCGAAGCCCATGCGCACCCCGCCCGCGGTGGTGGTGCCCGACAGGATGAGCAGAAGGTTGGAGCCAAGCGAGCGGATCTGCTCCTCCACGCGCGCCTGCGCGCCGGCGCCGACCGCGATCATCACGATCACCGCGGCCACGCCGATGATGATGCCGAGCATGGTGAGCGCGCTGCGCAGCTTGTTCACCGCCAGCGCGCGCATGGCCACCCGCAGCAGGCCGAGGAGGCTCATGCCGCCTCCGGCAACGCGTTGGCTTCGTCCTTGACCAAGCTTCCGTCGCGGAAGTACAGCACGCGGCGCGCGAAGCGCGCGACATCGGCCTCGTGCGTCACCAGTACCACGGTCATGCCGCCGCGGTTGAGCTCCTGCAGGAGGCCCATGATCTCCAGGCTGGTGCGCGAGTCGAGCGCCCCGGTCGGCTCGTCGGCGAGGATCAGCAGCGGGCGCGTGACCAGCGCGCGCGCGATCGCCACGCGCTGCTGCTGGCCGCCGGAGAGCTGCGCCGGCTGGTGGTTGGCGCGCTCGGCGAGTCCCACTTTGGCCAGCATTTCCAGCGCGAGGCTGCGGCGAGCGCCGGCCGCGACGCCCGCATACACCAGCGGCAGCTCGACGTTCTCGACGGCGGCGGTGCGCGCCAGCAGGTTGAAGTTCTGGAACACGAAGCCGATGTGGCGGTTGCGCACCTCGGCGAGCTCGTCGCCGGCGAGCGCCGACACGCGCTTGCCGCCCAGCACGTACTCGCCCGAAGTGGGGCGGTCGAGGCAGCCGAGCATGTTCATGAACGTGGATTTGCCCGAGCCCGAGGGCCCCATTACCGCGATGAAATCGCCCTGCGCGATGTCGACGCTGACGCCGGCAAGCGCCCGGATTCGGTTGTCGCCGATCCGGTAGACCTTCACCAGGTCGCGCGTGTGGATCAATCGTTCCATCGGGGGCCTGGCCATCAGAACAGGCGCGGCCCCGTTGGCCCGCCGGCCTTCTTCGCCGCGGCCGGCGGCTCGCCCGGGCCCAGGATCACCGCGTCACCTTCCTTCAGCGGCCCCTCCAGCAGCTCGGTGCTGGTGCCGTCGGTGAGGCCGGTGCGCACGTCCACCGGCTGGGGCTGGCCGTCCGCGCCGGGAACCCATATCCGGCCGGCGGCGGCGGTGGTGCCGGCGCGGGTGCCGCCCATCTCCGCCAGCAGGCGCTCGTAGACGGGCTTCTGCGCCTCGGTGAGGACTTCCATCACGCGCGCGCGCGACTCGGCGCGCAGGCGCTCGCCCGCCTTGCGGCGGTCGGCTTCCTGCGGCAACTCGCGCAATGCGACTATCTTCAGGCGCACCTCGTCGAACACCTGGTCCAGTTTCGCCGTTTGCGCGTCGTCGGGCTTGAGCTGGGCGTAGACGCGCTGCCGGAACTGCTTCGCCGCATCGCCGCCCGCCTGCTGCGCCGGCGCCGCCCCCGGCTTTCCTTCGGCCGCGCCCGCTGGCCGGAAGCGCAGCGCGGTATTGGCCACCTTCAGGACATCGTCGCGCCTCTCGACCACTACGCGCACGTTCGCCGTCATGCCGGGAAGCAGGGACAGGTCCGGGTTGGCCGCCGAGATCACGACCGTGTAGCTGATCACGTTCTGCACGTTGACCGGGGACTTGCGCACCTGCCGGATCTCGCCGTTGAAGCTGCGCCGGGGGAAGGCATCCACCGTGAACGTCGCCTGCTGGCCGACGCGCAGGCGCCCGACGTCGGCCTCGTCGATCGCCGCTTCGACCTGCATGTCGCGCAGGTCCTGCGCGATGGTGAACAGCACCGGCGCCTGCAGGCTGGCGGCGACGGTCTGCCCGGCATCGATATTGCGCAGGATCACGGTGCCGTCCACCGGGGCGCGGATGATGGTGCGCTCCAGGTCGACCTGCGCCTGCTTGAGCAGCGACTCGCGCTGCTTGACGTTGGCCAGAGCGCTGAGCACCTGCGCCTCGCCGACCTGGATCTGCGCCTCGACCGCCTTCAACTGCTCGCGCGTCGCATCGAGCAGGGTGCGCGCCTTGTCGAGTTCGGCGCCCGAGATGAAATTCCTCTCCACCAGCGTCTTCTTGCGCTCGTGGTCGCGCTGCGCGTCGCCGAGCGTCACTTTCACGCGGCCGACCTCGGCCTGCTGCACGAGGAGCCCCGAGCGCGCCACGGCCACCGCGCTGTGCCCGGCGTCGAGATCGGCGCGCGCCTGGTTGACGCGCAACTCGAAGGTCTGGGGATCGATGCGCGCGATCACCTGGTTCTTTTTCACCGTGGTGTTGAAATCGGCGTTGATCTCCTTGACCTGGCCCGAGATCTGCGAGCCCACCTGCACGGTGGTGACCGCGTTCAGCGTGCCGCTTGCCGCCACCACCGCCTGCAAGGCGCCACGCTCCACCTTGACTACGCGCAGCTTCTGCTCGCCCGCGCCGCCGCGCGATTGCAGCCAGGCGTAGCCGCCCGCGACGATGACCAGGAGCGCGAGCATGGCGAGCAGTTTGGCGAAATTTGGCTTCATCGGGGCGCACGGCGCCAGTTGCCGGAACGCCCGCCGCGCTTCTCCTCCAGGCGCAGATCGGTCAGCACCATGCCGCGGTCCACGGCCTTGAGCATGTCGTAGACGGTGAGCAGCCCGACCGCGGCAGCGGCGAGCGCCTCCATTTCGACGCCGGTGCGGCCGCGGCATTCCACGGTGGCCTCGATGCCGACCGCGTTGCGCCGGGCATCGAGCGCGAATTCCACGGCGGCGCGCGTGATGGCGATCGGGTGCGCGAGCGGGATCAGCTCGGGCGTGCGCTTGGCTGCCTGGATCGCGGCGATGCGCGCAACGCCCAGCACGTCGCCCTTCTTCGCGCGGCCGGCCGCCACCGCGCGCAGCGTCGCCGCGCGCATCAGGATGCGGCCGGAGGCGACCGCCACGCGGAGCGTCTGCGCCTTGGCGCCGACGTCCACCATGTGAGCGCGCCCGCGCCCATCGAAGTGCGTGAGTTTGCGCGCCGGTCTGCGTGCCGGTCTGCGCGTCGTTTTGCGGGCCATGCTTGCTCCGGAACTTGCAGGGGGCGACGGTATCATATCCGCATGCGCCTCATGCCTGTGCTGCTCGCCGGACTGCTCGCCGTGTTGTCGCCGGCGACGCGCGCGCCCGCGCAGCCGCTGCCGGAGCTCGGCGACGCCGCCGGCGCCGCGCTGCCGCCGCAGGTAGAGCGGCGCATCGGCGAGAGCATCGTGCGCGAGATCCGCGAGCGCGACCCGGCGTACCTGGACGACGCCGAGGTGGCGCGCTATCTCGACGGACTGGGGCGGCGCCTGCTCGCCGCGCTGCCCGGGGCGAAGCACGAGTTCCAGTTCTTCGCCATGCGCGACGCCGCGATCAACGCTTTCGCCCTGCCGGGCGGCTTCATCGGCGTGCACAGCGGCCTGATCACCGCCGCGGAGAGCGAGTCCGAGGTCGCCTCGGTGCTGGCGCACGAGATCGCGCATGTCACCCAGCGCCACATCGCGCGCATGTTCGGCGTGCAGCAGCAGATGCAGCTGCCGGCCTTGATCGCGCTCGCCGCCGCCATCCTGATCGGGCGCTCGCGCCCGGACCTGGCGAGCGGCGCCGCGGCCGCGGCGCAGGGCGGCGCCCTGCAGCAGCAGCTGGGCTACACGCGCGAGTTCGAGCGCGAAGCCGACCGCGTCGGCTTCCAGACCCTGGCGGCGGCCGGTTTCGACGTCAACGCGATGCCGATGTTCTTCGAGAAAATGCAGCGCCAGGCGCGCGTCGCCGAGGACGGCACGGTGCCGAGCTACCTGCGCACGCACCCGATGACCGCGGAGCGCATCGCCGACGCCGGCGGCCGCGCCGCCATGGTGCCGTACCGCCAGCACCTCGACGGCCTTGAATTCCACCTGGTGCGCGCCAGGCTGCGCGCGGGCGGCGGCGAATCGGCCGCGGCAGTGGCGCATTTCGCCGCGGCGGTGCGCGACCGGCGCTACGCGAACGAGGCTGCCGCACGCTACGGGCTGGTGGTGGCGCAGCTGCGCGCGCGCCAGGTGCGCGAAGCGCAATCCGCGCTCGCGGGGCTGCGCGCTACGGGCGCGGCGAGCCCGATGATCGAGGCCCTGGCGGCGCGGGTGCAGCAGGCGGCCGGCGACGCCGCTGGCGCGCTGGCCACTCTGCGCCAGGCACTGCAGCGCCATCCCGACTGGCTGCCGCTGGTCTACGACTATGCCGAAGCGCTGCGCCAGGCGGGACGCCAGGCGGAGGCGCTCGCTGCGCTCGCCGAGCCGCTGCGCCAGAATCCGCGCGACCTGCGCCTGCGCGCGCTGCAGCCGCAGGTCTACGCCGGGCTCGGCAAGCGGCTGCTGCAGCACCAGGCGCAGGCCGAACTGTACGTGCTGCGCGGCAGCCTGCCGGCCGCGGTCGAGCAGTTGCAGCTGGCGCTGGCCGTCGGCGACGGCAACTTCTACGAACTCTCGGTGGTGGATGCGCGGCTGAAGGAGCTGCGCGCCATGCACGCGCAGGAACTGAAAGACATGAAACGCTGATCAGCCGCGCGTCGCTTCGCGCGTATCGGAGTAGGCGTCGTACAGCAGGTCGAAAGTCTGTTGCGTCTCGCGCAGCAGCTCATCGTCGCTCGCTGCGCGGCGCGACGCGCCCTGCAGCAGCGTCTGCACGCCCGCGGCTTCCGGCACCGGCGTGCCGCGCACCTCGAGGAAGTGCACGATGCCGCCGATGCGGGCGAGCGCGCTGTTCGCGCCCAGCCCGAAGGCGGCAAGCATCACCTGGAAGGTCACCTGCGCCCCGCTGTTGGCGAAGCGCGCGCCTTCGAAAGCGTAGCCGATGACGCCCGGGGCGCATTCTGCGCCCTTGTCCAGCCATTGCAGCTTGGCCTCTGGATCGACGAAGCGGCGGATCAACCAGGCGCAGGCGAGGCGGTCGGCCCACAGCGGGCGCCGTGTGGCCCAGGCGCGTCCCTGCATCGGCTCGTCGGCGGCCGGAGCGCCCCTTGCCCGCGCCGGGAACAGCAGTGCCTTCACCGCGGACTCGGCATCGGCCAGCGCCTTCCCGGCGCGGCCGCGCGCGGCCGTGGGAAAGAAGTCGAGCGCGGCGATGGCTTCGAGCTCGCGGCGCTGCTTGTGCATCACGCGGGCCAGCGCGCTGGCGTCGGACACGCCGAAGCCGACGCGCAGGCTCTCGATGGTCTTGGTCAGCGCCTCGTAGCGCGCGGAACGGTCGAACAGGCGCTTCAACTGCTGGTCCTGCGGCTCGTCCGATGCCTCGACGCGCATGACACTGGCGAAACCGGAGTTCTGCGCGACATAGCGCGCCAGGCGCTCCAGGGCGCGGCGGTTGTCCGGAGAGTCGGGCAGGACGTACACGCCTTCGCGCAGCACCGCGGCGCCGAGCGACTCCAGCGTGCGCAGCATGCGCATGCGCGCCGCGGGATCCTCCGTGGGCAGCTGCGTGACGGTGACCAGCCAGCGGCTGCCGGCGGGCGAGTCCTGCATCGCCGTTGCGCTGTGATCCTTGTCCATGGCGCGCGGCGATTATTGCACAGCGCCGCGGCTCTGATATATAAGCCTAGGTCAGGAACCGCCAAGGGAACACGATGCAATTCGACAAGGAACTCGATGCCCGCGGGCTCAATTGCCCGCTGCCGATTCTGCGCGCCAAGAAAGCCCTCACCGACATGCACTCCGGTCAGGTGCTGAAGGTCCTCGCCACCGATCCCGGGTCGGTGAAGGACTTCCAGGCTTTCGCGCGCCAGACGCACAACGCGCTGCTGCGGCACGTCGAGGCCGAGAAGGTATTCACTTTCTTCATGCAGAAGAAATAGCCGTGGCGCAAGCGGCGCGCTGGATGCGGATACAACCGGCGGACGGCGGCGCGAACCCTGCCGCGCTTGCTGCCGCCCAACAGGCAGCGGCCGACCCGATCCTGCTGTGGCTGCGCGCGGCGGGCGAGAGCACCTTCGCGCTGATCGCGCCGCAGCGCCTGGCGCCCGGGCGCGTCTGGCGCTGGTTGGCCTGGGGCGCGATGCCGGCGATCGCCACCTGCCGGCGCTTCGGCCTGCCGGCCTACCTGGAGGGCGAGGCCATCTGGCTGCACGGGCGCAGTGTCGCGCGCCTTAGCGCCGCCCGCGTCGGCGCATGCGCGCTGATCGAGGGAAGTTTTCCGCCGCCGATCGCGGCGGAGCCCGGCCTGGAAGCGGCGTTCCGCGAGCGCATCGAGGCGCAGCACGGCTGGCAGTTCGACACCGCATGGCCGACCGGGACGGAGTCGCGCGCATGCTGAGCCGGCGCCGCCTGCTGCAGGGCGCCGCGGCGCTGCTCCTGGTGCGCGATGCGCTCGCCGCCGGCAAGCTCGAGAAGGGCGTGGTCCGGGTGCGCGGTGACGCGCGCATCAACGCCTCGCCCGCCAGGGAAGGCATGGAGGTGAAGCCCGGGAATGCCGTGACCACCGCCGCGGGCGGCGAGATCGTGTTCGTGATCAACCGCGACGCATTCCTGCTGCGCGCCAACTCGCGCCTCGAGGTGGGCAGCGGCGCGGCGGACGTGTTCCGCATCGTCACCGGGGCGCTGCTGTCGGTGTATCAGCCGGGGCAGCCGAAGACGCTGCGCGCGCAGACCGCGACCATCGGCATCCGCGGCACCGCGGTGTACGTCGAGAGCGCCGCCGACAAGACCTATGTCTGCACCTGCTACGGCGAGGCGGACCTGGTGCCCGAGAGCGACCCGTCGGCGCGCGAGACGGTGAAGACCACGCACCACGAACAGCCGCGCTACATCATGGCCGCGGGCGCGCCGCAGATGATCATGCACGCGCCGGTGGTGAATCACACCGACGCCGAACTGGTGATGCTCGAGTCGCTGGTCGGGCGCAACGTGCCGTTCGACCCGGGCACGTACAAGACCTACTGAGTGCCGCGCCGGGCGATGCCCAGACTCTCGTAGACCGGGCGGATCTCGCGCCGGATCGCTGGCAGCCTGGTGAGGTAGACGCAGGCAGCGCCGAGCGCGAGCATGCCGCCCGCGACCAGCGCCGCCGGCGGCCCGACGTAATGCGCCGCCCAGCCCGCGGCCAGCGCCCCGAGCGGGCTCATGCCGAGGAAGGACATGATGTAGATCGCCGCGACGCGCGCGCGCAGCCGGTCCGCCACGATGGTTTGCAGCACCGTGTTGGTCGATCCCGCGGTGAGCATGATCCCCATGCCGGTGACGTAGACCAGCGCGAGCGCGGGCCACAGCCGCGCGGTGCAGGCAAAGCCGATCAGCGCCAGCCCGGCCACGGCCGCGGCATAGCCGATCACCGTGAGCAGCCCGCGCACCGAAGGGCGCAGCGCGAGGTACAGCATGCCGGATACGGCGCCCAGTCCGCCCGCGCCAATGAGCCAGCCGAGCGTCTGCGAGTCGCCGCCGAACACGTCGCGCGCGAAGTAGGGCGCGAGCGACTGGTAGGGCTGTACCCCGACGCTCACCATGGCCAGCAGCAGCAGCATGCTGCGCGAGGGCAGGAAACCGTAGGCCCAGCGGAATCCGGCGGTGAACTGCTCCAGCCAGCCGGCTTGCGCCGGCTCCGGCGGGCGCGCCGGCACGCGCATCACGGCGAGCGCCCCGAGAACTGCGAGGTAAGAGGCGCTGTTCAGCGCGAAGCCCCACACTTCGCCGGCCAGCGCGATCACCGCCCCGCCGATCATCGGGCCGACGAAGCGCGCGCCGTTCATCAGCACCGACTGGAAGGCGATGGCGTTGGGCAGGTCCTCGCGCCCCTCGACCAGCTCGATGAGGAAGGACTGGCGCGCGGGGCTGTCGAAGGCGTTCACCAGGCCGAGCACCGCGTTGCCGGCGATCAGGTGCCAGGGCTCGATGTGGCCGCTGGCGACCAGCGCCAGCATGGCCAGCGATTGCCCGAACGCGATGGTGTTGGTGACCAGCAGCACCCTGCGCTTGCTGAGGCGGTCCACCCACACGCCGGCGAAGGGCGCGAGCAGGAGGAAGGGCAGCTGCAGTGCGAAGGTGGCGAGGCCCAGCCACAAGGCCGAACCGGTGAGCCCGTAGATGAGCCAGCTGGTGGCGATGAGCTGCAGCCAGGTGCCGAACTGGGATACGCCCTGGCCGAGGAAGAAAATGCGGAAGCTGCGGTGGCGGAAGGCGCGCAGCCCGCGCGGGAGCTTCACGGCTTGGCGCAGAGCTTCTCTAGCGTCGCTTCGAACGAGGCGAGGCGCTCGCGTTCCTGCGCCACTACCGCAGCGGGGGCGCGCTCGACGAAGGAGGCGTTGCCGAGCTTGGCGCGCGCCTTGGCGATTTCGCCCTGCAGGCGCGCAATCTCCTTGCCGAGACGCTCGCGTTCTGCGACGGGATCGACCTCGATGTGGGGCATGAGACGGTGCGGGCCGACCACGGCCACCGGGGAATCCGACCGCGGCAGTTCGGTCACCACGCGCAGGTCCGAGACCTTCACCAAGGCGGTCGTCGAAGTGAGGGTAGCCTCGCTCGGTTGTCCAACGATATAGAACGCGATGCGTTGCTGCGGAGGTACTTTTGCCTCGCTGCGCAGGTTGCGCCCGGCATTCACCACTTCCTTGGCCAGGGCAATCTCACGTTCAGCGGCCTCGTCAATCTTCTCCGGCTGCGACTTGGGGTATGGAGCGAGCATGATGGTCTCGCCGGTCTTGCTGGCGAGCGGCGCGACGATCTGCCAAAGCGCCTCGGTGATGAACGGGACGATCGGGTGCGCAAGTCTCAACGATGCCTCGAGCACACGCACCAGTGTTCTCCGCGTGCCACGTTGCTGTGCCTCGTTACCCTTCTCGAGTTGTTTTTTCGCGATCTCGACATACCAGTCGCAATACTCGTCCCACACAAAGCGGTAGATGGCGCCTGCGGCGTTGTCGAAGCGGTATTCGGCGAATCCCTTCTCCACTTCCGCCTCGGTGCGTTGCAGCGTGCTGATGATCCACCGATCCCAGTCGGATAGCTCTACCGCCAGCTTGTCGTCCTGCCCGCAGTCCTTGCCCTCGGTATTCATCAGCACGAAGCGCGTCGCGTTCCACAGCTTGTTGCAGAAATTGCGGTAACCCTCGCAGCGCCCGAGGTCAAAGTTGAGCGTTCGCGCGAAGGTCGCCTGCGCGGCGAAGGTGAAGCGCAGTGCGTCGGCGCCGAACGCGGGGATGCCGTCCGGGTAATGCGTGCGCACGTACTTCTCGATCTTTTCCTTGTGGTCGGTGCGCAGCAGGCCGACCGTGGATTTGGCGAGTAGTAGCGGCAGCGTGATGCCGTCGATCAGGTCGAGCGGGTCGAGCGTATTGCCCCTGGACTTGGACATCTTCTCGCCCTCGGCGTCGCGCACGATGGCGTTGATGTAGACGTGACGGAACGGCACTTTGCCGGTGAAGTGCACGCTCGACATGATCATGCGCGCTACCCAGAAGAAGATGATGTCGAAGCCCGTCACCAGCACGGAGGAGGGCAGGAAGGTTTCCAAGTCCTTGGTCTTCTCCGGCCAGCCGAGCGAACTGAACGGCACCAACTGCGAGGAGAACCAGGTGTCGAGGACGTCGGGGTCCCGCGTCAAAGTCGACGTGAGCTTGTGCTTTGCCCTGACTTCATCTTCGGATCGACCAACAAAAATCCTTCCTGCCTCGTCATACCAGGCGGGAATCTGGTGCCCCCACCACAACTGGCGCGAAATGCACCAATCTTGAATGTTTTCCAGCCAGTGGTTATAGGTGCTGGTCCAGTGTTCTGGGAAGAACTTGACGTCACCTTTGGCCACCGCTGCTAGACCGGACTTGGCCATTCCATCCATCTTCACGAACCACTGGTCGGTGAGCATCGGCTCGACGATCGCGTTGCTGCGCCCAGAACGCGGCACGCGCAGCTTGTAGGGCTTCTCCGAAACCAGCAGGCCCTGCTGCTTCAATTCGGCGAGAATGTGTTTACGCGCCTCGAAGCGGTCGAGTCCAGCGTACCGGGTGCCCTTGATCTTCGCGTCGAGCGTCAGCATTTCGATCGGCGCGAGCTTGTGCCGCTGGCCGACCGCATGGTCGTTGAAATCATGCGCCGGCGTGATCTTGACGCAGCCGGTGCCGAAGGCGGGGTCCACGTAGTCGTCGGCGATCACCGGGATGGCGCGACCGGTGAGCGGCAACTGCACGCGCTTGCCCACGTACTTCGTGTAGCGCTCATCCTTCGGATTCACCGCCACCGCGACGTCGCCGAGCATGGTTTCGGGGCGCGTGGTGGCCACCGTCAGGCTGAACCCCTCGCCCGCATAGCGGATCTCCCAGATCCTGCCGTCTTCCTCCTCGCTGTCCACCTCGAGGTCGGATACCGCGGTGCCGAGCACCGGGTCCCAGTTGACCAGCCGCTTGCCGCGGTAGATGAGGCCCTCCTCGTAGAGCCGCACGAACACCTCGACCACGGCGCGCGACATCTTCGCGTCCATGGTGAAGTAGCCGGCGTTCTGTCCCTCCGTATCGGCGTAGTTCCAGTTACCCGAGGCGCCCAGGCGCCGCATCTGGCCCATGATGGTGGCGCCGGACTGCTGCTTCCACTGCCACACGCGCTCGATGAACTTCTCGCGCCCGAGGTCGTGGCGCGACTTGCCCTCCTCCTGCAGCTGGCGCTCGACCACGATCTGCGTGGCAATGCCGGCGTGGTCGGTGCCCACCACCCAGTTGGTGTTGTAGCCGCGCATGCGGTGGTAGCGCGCGAGCGCGTCCATCAGGGTCTGCTGGAAAGCGTGGCCCATGTGCAGCGTGCCGGTGACGTTCGGCGGCGGCAGCTGGATGCAGTAGGCGGGCAGGGCGTCGCCCTTGTGCGCGAACCAGCCCGCGGACTCCCAGCGCTCATAGCAGCGCCGCTCGACCGCGCGCGGATCGAAGCTCTTGTCCAGCGACATGGTCAGCCGCCGGAAGCGGCGGGGCGCTTGCCGGCGATCGAGTCGGCGTCGAGGTTGCGCGCCTCGAGCTCGCGCCGCACCGCGGCGGCGACGGCGGCGCGCAGCGCCGCCGTGAGCGCCGGCGCGAGCTCGGCCTCGAGCCGCTGCAGCACTGCGCGCTCCAGCTCGAACGCCAGCGCCTCGGCCGCGCCGGGCTCGACAATCTCGGTGAGCACCGGCACATCGTCCGCACCGCCGGGAGCTGCGTCCCGCCGCCTGAGCAGCGCGTCCACGCGCTCGACCAGCGCATTGGGGTCGCGCTCACTCATCGCGCACCGCCCGCTTCCCAGCCGAGGTCATGGTCGGCGATGCGGTAGCCGCGCTCGCGATAGAACCTGTAGCGCGCACGTGCCGCGCGGCGGTCTTCCTCGTCCGGTGTCACCAGCTCGAGCAGGCGTTCGAAGCGCTCGAAGGCGGGCGGCGTTTCGGCGGCAAGGTTGAGCAGCACTTCGCACGCAGCGTGCGCATCGGGTTCGGAGGCGATCAGCACCGGGGTATCGCCCGCCAGCGGGTCTTGCGCGCCACAATGCGGCACGAAGCCGGTAGCCTGCCAGGTCCACAGCATGTGGTCGATGCGCTGCGCCGTGTCCGCCTGCGGCGCGTAGATCAGCAACCGCTTGCCCTGCGCCATCGCCTTGCTGGCAAGGCGGCAGGCCACCTGCAGCTTGTCGGCGGTGTTGAAATAAAAGTCGATACTGGTCATCGCCCGGCGCGGCGCAGCACGAATCTCACCAGCAGCGGCACCGGCCGGCCGGTCGAGCCCTTGTCGCGGCCGCTCTTCCACGCGGTGCCGGCCACGTCCAGGTGCGCCCAGCGCAGCTTGCGGGCGAAGCGCGACAGATAGCAGGCCGCCGTGACGCTGCCGGCGGGGCGGCCGCCGATGTTGGCCATGTCGGCGAAGTTGGAGCGCAGCTGCTCCTGGTAGTCCTCCCACAGCGGCATCGGCCAGACGCGGTCCCAGGCGTCATCGCCTGCCGCGCGCAGCTCGCCCGCGAGTTTTTCGTCGTTGGCGAACAGGCCCGTCGCGACGTGGCCGAGCGCGATCACGCAGGCGCCGGTGAGGGTGGCGATGTCCACCACCGCGTCGGGTTGGAAGCGCTCCGCGTAGGTGAGGGCGTCGCACAGGATCAGCCGGCCTTCGGCATCGGTATTGAGGATTTCGACCGTCTGGCCCGAGAGCGTCTTCACCACGTCGCCTGGCCGCGTGGCGGCGCCGCCCGGCATGTTCTCGCAGGCCGGCACGATGCCGATTACGTTGACGGCGGCCTTCATCCCGGCGAGCGCGCGCAGCGCGCCGAGCACGCTGCCGGCGCCGGACATGTCGAACTTCATCTCGTCCATCTCGCCGGCGGGTTTGAGCGAGATGCCGCCGGTGTCGAAGGTGATGCCCTTGCCGACGAGCACCACGGGCTTGTGCTTTTTCGCGCCGCGTGCGTAGCGCAGAACGATCAGCTTGGGCGGCTGATCAGAGCCGCGCGCTACCGAGAGCAGCGCTCCCATCCCCAGCTTTTCCATGTCGCGACGCTCGAGCACCTCGATCCCCAGCTTGAACTGGCGCGCGAGCTTGCGCGCCTCGTCGGCAAGGGAGCTCGGGGTGCAGATGTTGGGCGGCAGGTTGCCCAGCGTGCGCGCCAGGTCCACGCCGTCGGCGGTGGCCGCGGCCTCGCGCAGCGCGGCCTGGGCCTGGAGCGTCACCGGCCCGCTTTGCGCGGCGAGCACGACCTCGGACAGCGCCGGCGGCGGCGACTTTTTCTGCGTCTTCAGCTGCTCGAAGCGGTAAAACGCCTCGCGCAACCCGAGCACCGCTTGCCGCACATTCCACGCGGCATTGCGCCCTGCGACCTTGAGATCCGTCAGGTAAACGATCGCATCCTTCGCGCCGAGTCCCTTCAATGCGAGCGCCGCGCCTCGCACCGCGTCGCGGAACGCGGTCTCGCCGAACTCCTTCTCCTCGCCCAGGCCGAGCAGCAGGACGCGCTCGGCGGCGAGGCCGGGCACCCCGTGCAGCAGCAGCGTGGCGCCCGCCTTGGCTCTCAGATCGCCGTGCGCCAGGACTTCGCGCAGCCGGCCGCCAGCGGCACGATCGGCCGCCTGCGCGGCGCGCGTGAGCCGCGGGGCGCCCGCGCCGGCGCTCTGGTGGACCCCGAGCACCAGGCAGCCGGTCCGCGCCCGCTCCGGCGCCGCCGCGCGTATGCTAAATTGCACCGCAATCTCCTCTGATGGTTACCTTTTTTAGTATCGCATGATCTTCCACCGGGCGCTGCTGCGGGAGTTCGCGCAACTGGCGACCGCGGTGTTCCTGACGCTGTTCCTGATCGCGCTCACCACGCGACTGGTGCGGCTGCTCGGCCAGGCGGCCGGCGGAAAAATTCCCTCCGACGCGGTCATCGCCTTTCTCGGTTTTTTCGCGCTCAATGTGCTCCCCGTGCTGCTGTCGCTGACCCTGTTCATCACCGTGCTGCTGACGGTGACCCGCAGCTACCGCGATTCGGAGATGGTGATCTGGTTCAATTCCGGGCTGTCGCTGGCGGCGTGGGTGCGCCCGGTGCTGGTGTTCGCGGCGCCGCTGGTGGTGTTGATCGCCGCGCTGTCGTTTTTTATCGCGCCCTGGGCGGTGCAGATGGGCGAGCACTACCGCAGCCGCGTGGACGCGCGCGACGACTTGTCGCGGGTGTCTCCCGGGGTGTTCGGCGAGACCGGAAACAGGGAGCGCGTGTTCTTCGTCGAATCGGTCTCCGGCGACCGCTCGGTGGTGCAAAACGTGTTCGTCAGCTCGGTGCAGCATGGCCGCAACGGCGTGATGTTCAGCCAGAACGGGCAGGTGGAGGTGGCGCCGAACGGGGACCGCTTCATCGTGCTGCTGGAGGGGCGCCGCTACGAAGGCGTGCCGGGCGATGCCGACTACCGCGTGATGGAGTTCGAGCGTTACGCGGCCCGCGTAGAGCCGCCGCCAGGCGAGGAGCCCGTGCCCACCGAGAAGAGCATGTCGACGCTGGCGCTGCTGCGCAATCCGACCAGCGCCAGCCGCGGCGAGCTGCTGTGGCGCATCGGCGTGCCGCTTTCTGCGCTGATCCTGGCGCTGCTCGCCATCCCGCTCAGCTTCGTCAACCCGCGCGCCGGACGCTCGATCAACCTGATTTTCGCGCTGCTCGCCTATATGGTGTACCTGAACCTGCTCACCGTGTCGCAAGCGCGCGTGACGCAGGGCAGGCTCGATTTCCTCCTCGGCTGGTGGCCGGTGCACGCCGCCATGCTGGTGATCCTGCTGGTCCTGTTCGCGCAACGCATGACCCTCGCCGGGCCGCGCCTGCGGCTGTGGCCGCGGGCCTGAGCCGATGGCCGGCGCCAGCCGCACCCTGGACCGCTACCTGGCGCGCGAGATCCTCGCCGCGGTGGGCTTCGTGCTGCTCGGTTTCCTCGGCCTGTTCCTGTTCTTCGACCTGATCGCCGAGCTGCGCGACCTGGGCAAGGGCGAATACCAGCTGCGCCAGATGTTTACCTTCGTGCTGCTGTCGGCGCCTACACGCGCCTACGAGCTGATGCCGGTGGCGGTGCTGATCGGCACCCTGTATGTGTTGTCCCACCTGGCCAACAACTCGGAATTCACCGTCATGCGCGGCGCCGGCATGTCGCCGGGGCAGGCGAGCTGGATGCTGTTCAAGACCGGCCTCGCGTTCGCCGGGGCCACTTTCGTCATCGGCGAATGGATCGCGCCGGCGGCGGAGGAAACGGCGCGGCAGCTGCGCCTGCGCGCCATGATGTCGGTGATCGGACAGGACCTGCGCTCCGGGCTGTGGTTCAAGGACGAGCGTTCCTTCATCAACGTGCGCGAAGCGCGCGATGCGCACCGCCTGGTCGAGGTGCGCATCTACGAGTTCGATCCCGCTTACCGTCTGAACAGCATCACCTCCGCGGCGCGCGGCGACTACCGCGACGCGGGCGTCTGGCGGCTCTCCAACGTGGTGCAGACGCGCTTCGCGCCGGAGGGCCCGCGCACCACGCGGCAGGCGGAATGGGACTGGCGCTCGGCGGTGACCCCGGACCTGCTCAATGTGCTGATCGTGGTGCCCGAGCGCATGTCGGCCTGGAAGCTGTACCGCTACGTCCAGCATCTCGGCGCCAATCGCCAGAAGACCGGGCGCTACGAAATCGCGCTGTGGAAAAAGCTGTTCTATCCGATTGCGGCGCTGGTGATGATGGCGCTCGCGCTGCCCTTCGCCTACATGCAGGCGCGCTCGGGCATGGTCGGCCTGAAAGTGTTCCTCGGCATCATGCTCGGCATCTTCTTCCACATGCTGAACAGTCTGTTCTCGCACGTCGGCCTGCTGCAGAACTGGCCGCCGTTCGCCGCCGCGGCTCTGCCGAGCACGACATTCCTGCTGGCGGCGGTGACGATGATGTGGATCGTCGAGAGGCGCTAGCGGATGTTGCACCAGGGTTTGCGTCGCGTGCCCAGTCTGTTGCGCTTCGTGCTCGCGGCCTGCGCACTCAATCTGCTGCTGTTCCTCGCTTTGCGCCTGGCCTTCTGGTCGACCTTCCGCTCGACCTCGCCGGATGCCCCGCTGCCGGAAGTGCTGCACGGTCTGTACCTGGGGTTGAAGTTCGACATCCGGCTCGCCTTGCTGATCGGATTGCCCCCGCTTGTCCTCGGTGCATTGCCGCTGCTCAGTCCCGTCCGGCATGTGTTCGCCCGGCGCTTCTGGCTGGCTTACCTGGTCGCGGCCCAGGTGCTTCTGCTGCTGCTGTACTTGGTCGACTTCGGTCACTACGGTTTCCTGCACGCGCGGCTCAACGCCGGCATCCTCGATCATCTCTGGCCGCCGGCCATCGCCTTGCAAATCGTCTGGGAGAGCTATCCGGTGATTCCGGGCATCGGCGTGCTGGCACTGGCGGGCACCGCCCACTGGTGGGCGCTGCGCCGATTCGCGTTGCCCGAACTGGAGGCTGCCGCAGCCCCCGCGCCCGGCAAATGGCCGCGGCGCGCGCTGGCCGGTGCGGTGCTGGCCGCCTATGTCTTCGGTATCTGGGGCAAGTGGTCGTTCTTTCCGCTGCGCTGGAGCGACGCCTATTTCTCCCACGATGCCTTTGTCGCCGCGCTCGCCATCAATCCCGCACTTTTCCTGGCCGACACCCTCGACAATCGCAGCCAGCCCTATGACGTCGAGCGCGTACGCGCCGCATACGACTTCGTGGCCGAGCGCATGGAGGTCACCCGGCACGACCGGGAAAATCTCTCCTTCGCCCGCACCGTCGTGCCGCGCGCCTCGTCGACTCGCACGCCGAATCTCGTTGTCATCCATCTCGAATCGATGGCCGCGTTCAAGCTGGGCATGTTCGGCAACCGCTTGCGGGCCACGCCGCGAATGGACGCCATCGCCCGCGAGGGGGTGCTGTTCACCGATTTCTTCGTGCCGGCGGCGCCGACCGCGCGCGCGGTGTTCAGCTGGGTCACCGGAATACCCGACTACAACGTCGGCCGGTCCGCGTCGCGCAACCCGCTGGTCATCGACCATCACACGCTGGTGAACGCGCTGCCAGGCTATGCGCGCTTCTACTTTCTCGGCGGCAGCGCCGCCTGGGCCAACATCCGCGGCCTGCTGGCGCACAACATCCGCGATCTGCAGATCTTCGAGGAAGGCAGCTACGATCGGGCGCGAACCGACGGCTGGGGCGTATCCGACCTGGGCGTGTTCGAGCGGGCGCACGCGGTACTGAGTGCCGAGCCAGGGCCGTTCTTCGCGTTCATACAGACCGCGGGCAACCACAAGCCCTTCCGCATTCCCGACAGTCCCGCGGATCGGCGCGGCTTCGAGCCGGTGCGCGAAGACGAGCAGTTGCTGCGCGCCAACGGCTTCGAGAGCCTGGCCGCGTACAACAGCCTGCGTTACTTCGATCACGCGCTGGGCCATTTCTTCGATCTTGCGCGTCAGGCGCCCTGGTATCGCGACACCGTATTCGTGCTCTACGGCGACCACGGCAACCCGGCGACCCACGACATCGTGTTCGAGCGCCTTGGGCTTACCGGGGTGCACTCGCCCCTGATTGTCCATGCCCCCGGCCGCGTGCCGGGCGGGCGGGTTATCGACACGCCGGCGAGCCTGCTCGATCTGCTGCCCACGGCGCTGGGCGTCGTCGGGGTACCCTATCTGAACACCACTCTGGGGCGCGACCTGTTCGCCTCGCGCGCGGCCGACGAGCGTTTCGCGCTGCTCGCCGACGGCTTGCTCGACGATGAGTTCCTGCTCAAGGAATCGCCCGCGGGAGGCTATCGCCTGCATCGCTATCGCTCGCAGGACCCCACGCGCGATCTCGCGCGGGACGAGCCGGAGAAACTCGCGCAGATGACCCGGTTGCGGGAAGCGCTGCGCGACACCGCGCGCTATTTGCTCTATCACAACCGGCCGCGCGCCCATCCCGGTCAGGCCGAACCCGTTCGCGCAAAGGCCGCACGCTGAACGCCCGTTTCGGAGCCCTGTCCAGTCCTTGGATCTGGCGCGCCGCGCTGCTCGTGATTGCGGTGGGTGTCTTCGCGCTGGCCTGCCAACGGCAGTTGCGTGCATCCCCCGCCCCCGGCTTTGCCGTCCCGGCCGTTTTCGCACCGGTGAACCTCCGCGCCGCCGGTTATCGCGTCCAGGATGTCTCCCATGGCGTCACGCCTTTCACGCACAGCGCGGCCGCGGTCGAGGTGCCGGGCCGCGGGCTGCTTGCATTCTGGTACGGCGGCACGCGCGAGGGCTCGGCCGATTGCGCGATCTACATGGCGCGCCTCAACGCCGTGTCCGGCGCCTGGGGCGCCGAGCGGGTGGTCATCGACCGCGAGGCGCTGCAGACGGGACTGCGGCGCTCGATCCGCAAGATCGGCAACCCGACCGTTGTCCGCGGCCGGGACGGAGCGCTGCGCCTGTTTTTCGTCAGCGTTTCTCTGGGCGGCTGGTCCGGCAGCGCGATCAACATGCTCACCTCGCGCGACGGCGGCGAGAGCTGGAGTGCGCCGCGGCGGCTCGTCACCTCGCCGTTCCTGAACATCAGCACGCTGGTCAAGGGCGAGCCCCTGCTTTACGCCGACGGAAGTATTGCGCTTCCCGTGTATCACGAGTTCGCCGGCAAGTTCGGTGAACTGCTGCGGCTGAGTCCCGAGGGGCAGGTGCTGCACAAGCAGCGCCTGTCCTCGGGCAGATACTCGTTGCAGCCGGTGCTGGCACCTGGTTCACGTGATGCGGCGGTCGGATTCATGCGCTACGCCGGTGCGCCGCCGCGCCGCGTGCTCGCGTTGCGCAGCGGCGACGGCGGGCGGTCGTGGAGCGCGCCCGAAAAAACCGTCCTGGCCAATCCGGACGCGGCGGTGGCGGCGCTGCGGCTGGCCGGCGGCGGCCTGCTGCTCGCTTTCAACGACAGCGAGTCGAGTCGCCATAACCTTTCTCTGGCGCATTCGCATGACGACGGCCGCAACTGGCGCGTGGTTCATGTCGTCGAGGATGCCGGCGCCGAATCGAACGCGGAATTTTCCTATCCGTGGCTGCTGCGGACGGGGGACGGCGATTGGCATCTTTTCTACACCGAGGGCAAACAGCGCATTCGCCATGCGCGCTTCAACCTCGCCTGGCTCGGGCAGAAATTACAGTGATGCAGATCGCCTTCGGCCTTGCCGGCCACGCGCTGCTCGTCGCGGCCGCGGCCGCGGCCATCGCCCGCCGTCGTCGCTGGGGCCGCTGGGCGCGCATGCTGCCGATTGCGGCCGGGCTCGCCTCGCTGGTTCCGCTGGCCGGGCCGTCGCTCGCCGGTTATCTCCTCGGGCTGGTCGGCGGCCTGAGTGTCACCACGCAGGCCTTGCTTGCCCTGGCGATCGCGTCGTTTCTCACGGGCCGCGAGCGGATCCTGGAGAGCGATCGCAGGACGCTCCTCGCGAGCGTGGCGATGGCCGCCGTCGTTCTGTACCCGCTCAGCCTGGGGCTCGGGGGTTTCGATCCCTACGCGGCGGGATTCGGTTCGCTCACCCTGCTCGGCTTGCTCGCTCTGTACGCGCTCGCCGCCTGGTTCGCGGGGCGCAGCTTCGCGGTTGCGGTCATCACCGCGGCCCTTGCCGCCCACCACGCGGGGCTGATGGAATCGGACAATCTATGGGATTACCTGATTGATGCGCCGCTTGCAGCGTACGCCATCGGCGGCTGGCTGTGGATCGCGGCGCAGCGGGTAACGCAACGAAAAGGCTGCTAGCCGACAAGCACCAGGCGGGTCCCGGCAAGCCGGTCATGCAGGAACTGGCGCTTGCGGTCGGCGAGCGCCCACAGCAGTGAGATCCCGGTGGGGACCAGCAGCAGCGCGAGCAGGAAGCGCAGCAGCGCCTTGCGCGGCGAGACTTGCACCAGCCGGATGCGCCAGGCCTTCATCGCCAGGGTTTGCCCGCCACGCAACCAGCACCAGAGGAAGTACGCGGCGAACACGGCGCCGAGCAGCAACTGGTGGGCGGTGCGGACCCAGCCCTCGAGCGCTGCGCCGCCGGAGGAAAAATGGAAGGCGAAGCCGGCGAAGAAGGCGATCGCGAACAGCAGGATCGCCTCGTAGAGCATGCTCGCCAGGCGGCGCGCGAGGCCGGGGGTCACTTCGCCGGCACCGGCTTCTTCTTTGGCGGCGGGGCGTCCTGCCGCTCCTGCGGCGGCAGCGACTGGTACTCGGACCACTGTTGCTTCAGGTCGCCGCGCTTGTCCGGTGGCACCTTGCTGATGCGGCGGTAGTTCTCGCGGGCCTGCTTGCGCTGCTCCGGCGTCAACTTGGCCCAGCGCTCCATGCGCCGCTGCATGCGCTGTTGCTCTTCGGGTTTCATGGTCGGATAGCGCTTGGCAAGAGCGATCCAGTTGCGGCGGCGATCCGGCGCGATCTGCCCCCAGTCGTTCTTGAGCGGTGCGAGGACCTGCTGGTGATCGGCGCTGAGCTCGGCCCAGGCCGGGCCTTTCTTGGGCGCCTGCGCGATCGCGCTTCCCGCCAGCGCGAGCAGCGCGCAGGCAGCTAAGGCTAGAACGAGGCGCGCTTTTTCAGCCACGCCTCGAACCCCCGGTCCAGGTAGGCGTCGATCGGCAGCTCGCCCGTGAGCACCAGTGCGTCCAGCTCCTCGACTTCGGCGGCGCGCTGCGTCTGCTCCCAGGTGTAGAGGGCAGCGAGGCCGATCGCCAGCGCGAGGAGCGGTACGATCAGCCGCAGCGAGATTCCGCTGAGGCCCCCCAAGCGGCCCAGCATGCCGCCTGCCCACACCAGCCCCTGCGCCGACCCTGGCCTCTGGTGCGCCAGAGCCGCTTCGCGTGCCGCGCGCAGCCTGGTGGAGACGGACGCGTCAAGCGGAGCTCCCTGGTTGAGCAAATGACGGATCTTGTTGCCGAATTGTGGTTCGTTCATGTGCTTTGCGGGGACGCCTGCCAAACCCTAAAGGGTCACGCCGCGCGCCCTGAGCGCGGCGGCCAATGCGTGTGCGGCCCGCGAGCAATGCGTCTTCACGCTGCCCTCGGAGCAGCCCATGGCGCGGGCGGTTTCGGCGACATCCAACTCCTCCCAGTAACGCGCGAGGAACGCCTCGCGTTGACGGACCGGCAGCTTTGCGATCTCTTGTTCAAGTATTTCAACAAGTTGCAAGCGTTCCAGCCGGTCTGGCGGACGCTCTACGGTATTCGACTCGCCGGCCTCGGCCAAAGTTTCGAGCGGGTCGCGGTCCTCCTCTGCGCCGTGGCCCGGCAGCAGCGACGAATACAGCGTCATCCAGGTCGAGCGCACCTTCTGCCGGCGAAACCAGTCGCGGATGGCATTCTGCAGGATGCGCTGGAACAGCATCGGCAGCTCGCCGTCCGGGCGGTCGCCGTACTTTTCCGCCAGGCGCAGCATCGCGTCCTGCACGACGTCCAGCGCCGCCTGCTCATCGCGCACGGCATAGACAGCCTGCTTGAAAGCGCGCCGCTCGGCGCTCTCGAGAAACGCCGAAAGCTCGCTGCGCGAAGCCAGTGGTTCTCCCTTGCGCCAAAGGCGCGGATTGCTGCGCACGCGATGGTACCAAAACGCGCCCGCGCCGCCGCTGTCGCTTGCTTGACCGGATTGCTACAAGTCTTTAATCTTCAACGTTTTCCCGGGGCTTTGGGGTCATGGATCGAATCAAGGGTTTGGAACTCACCGGCGCCGAAATCGTGGTGCGCTGCCTGCAGGAAGAGGGCGTCGAGTACGTCTTCGGCTACCCGGGGGGGGCGGTGCTGTTCATCTACGACGCGCTATTCAAGCAGGACAAGGTCAAGCACGTCCTGGTGCGCCACGAGCAGGGGGCGGCGCACGCCGCCGACGGTTACTCGCGCTCCTCCCACAAGGTGGGTGTGTGCCTGGTGACTTCGGGGCCGGGAGTCACCAACGCCGTGACCGGCATCGCCACCGCGTACATGGATTCGATCCCGATGGTGGTGCTGACCGGGCAGGTGCCGACGCACGCCATAGGGCTCGACGCGTTCCAGGAATGCGACACGGTCGGCATCACGCGCCCGTGCGTGAAGCACAACTTCCTGGTGAAAAACGTCGCCGACCTGGCCTCGACCATCAAGAAAGCGTTCCACATCGCGACCACCGGCCGCCCGGGCCCGGTGCTGGTCGACATCCCGAAGGACGTCACCACGCAGCAGTGCGAGTTCGTTTACCCGGAAACCGTCTCGCTGCGCTCGTACAACCCGGTGAGGAAGGGCCACCCCGGCCAGATCAAGAAGGCGGTGCAGCTGATCCTCGAGGCGAAGCGCCCGATGTTCTACACCGGCGGCGGCGTGGTGCTCTCCAACGCCGCGCCGCAGCTGCGCGAGCTGGTGAAGCTCCTCGGCTTTCCGTGCACCAGCACGGTGATGGGCCTCGGCGCCTACCCCGCCACCGACCGCCAGTTCCTCGGCATGCTCGGCATGCACGGCACCTACGAGGCCAACATGGCGATGCAGCACTGCGACGTGCTGCTCGCGATCGGCGCGCGCTTCGACGACCGCGTGATCGGCAACCCGGCGCACTTCGCGCAGAACCCGCGCAAGATCGTGCACATCGACATCGATCCGTCGTCGATCTCCAAGCGCGTCAAGGTCGACGTGCCGATCGTCGGCAACATCCCGGATGTGCTGGTCGATTTCCTGAAGCTGCTGAAAGGCGAAAAACCCCAGGACATCGAATCCTGGTGGAAGCAGATCGAGGAGTGGCGCGCGAAGGACTGCCTGAAGTACGACCGCAAGTCGAAGATCATCAAGCCGCAGTTCGTCCTCGAGAAGCTGTACGAAGTGACCAAGGGGGAAGCCTTCGTTACATCGGATGTCGGCCAGCACCAGATGTGGGCCGCGCAGTTCTACAAGTTCGACCAGCCGCGGCGCTGGATCAATTCCGGCGGCCTGGGCACCATGGGCTTCGGCCTGCCCGCGGCGATGGGCGTGCGCATGGCCAATCCCGGCGCCACCGTCGCCTGCGTCACCGGCGAGTCCTCGATCCAGATGTGCCTGCAGGAGCTGTCCACCTGCAAGCAATACCGCCTGCCGATCAAGATCGTCAACCTGAACAATAAGTACATGGGCATGGTGCGCCAGTGGCAGCAGTTCTTCCACGGCAACCGCTACTCCGAGTCCTACATGGACGCGCTGCCCGACTTCGTCAAGCTGGCCGAGGGCTACGGGCATCGCGGCCTGCTGATCGACAAGCCCGCCGACGTCGAGCCCGCGCTGCGCGAGAGCTTCAACAGGAAGGACGAGCTGGTGTTCATGGACTTCCTCACCGACCAGACGGAGAACGTGTATCCGATGATTCCCGGCGGCAAGGGCATCACGGAGATGATCCTGTCCGAAGACCTTTGATGCGGCACATCATCTCCATCCTGGTCGAGAACGAGGCCGGGGCGCTGTCGCGCATTGCGGGCCTGTTCTCGGCGCGCGGCTACAATATCGAGTCGCTCACCGTGGCGCCGACCGAGGACGCCTCGATGTCGCGCATGACGATCGTCACCAGCGGCTCGGAGGACGTGGTCGAGCAGATCACCAAGCAGCTGAACAAGCTGATCGAGGTGGTGAAGGTGATCGACCTGTCCGAGGCGCAGCATATCGAGCGCGAGCTCATGCTCATCAAGGTCCGCGCGGGGGAGAAGGAGCGCGAGGACATGAAGCGCATGGCCGACATTTTTCGCGGCCGCATCATCGACGTGTCCGACAACACCTACACCATCGAACTCACCGGCGACGGGCGCAAGCTCGACGCGTTCATTCAGGCGCTCGACCAGGGCGCGATCGTCGAAACCGTGCGCACCGGAGCAAGCGGCATCGGGCGCGGCAACCGCGTTCTCCGCGTCTAGCTTTTTGCCGGGGGAAATCCAATGAAGGTCTACTACGACAAGGACGCCGACCTCTCGCTCGTCAAGGGAAAGAAGGTCACCATCATCGGCTACGGCTCGCAGGGCCACGCGCACGCGCAAAACCTGCAGGAATCCGGGGTCAAGGTCACCGTCGGCCTGCGCAAGGGCGGGGCCTCGTGGGACAAGGCGAAGAAGGGCGGCAGCAAGGTTGCCGAGATGGCCGAAGCGATCAAGGGCGCGGACATCGTCATGATCCTGCTGCCCGACGAGCATCACGCACAGGTGTACCAGGACTACGTCGAGCCCAACATCAAGAAAGGCGCCTCGCTCGCATTTGCGCACGGCTTCAACATCCACTACGGCCTGATCCAGCCGCGCGCGGATCTGGATGTGTGGATGGTGGCGCCGAAGGCGCCGGGCCACACGGTGCGCTCGACCTACGCCGGCGGCGGAGGGGTGCCGATGCTGATCGCCGTGCACCGCGACCAGTCGAAAAAGGCGCGTGACCTGGCGCTGTCCTACGCGGCGGCGATCGGCGGCGGCAAGGCCGGGGTGATCGAAACCAACTTCAGGGAGGAGACCGAGACCGATCTGTTCGGCGAGCAGACCGTGCTGTGCGGCGGCTGCGTCGAACTGGTGAAGGCGGGCTTCGATACGCTGGTCGAGGCGGGTTACGCGCCGGAGATGGCGTACTTCGAGTGCCTGCACGAGTTGAAGCTCATCGTGGACCTGATGTACGAGGGCGGCATCGGCACGATGAACTACTCGATCTCCAACAACGCCGAATATGGCGAGTACGTAAGCGGGCCGAAGATCATCGACCAGGGCACGCGCCAGCGCATGAAAGAGGTGCTCGCGCGCATCCAGTCCGGCGAGTACGCCAGGGAGTTCGTGCTGGAGAACCGTGCCGGCGCGCCGGTGCTGCTCAGCCGCCGCCGCATGACCGCGGAACTGCCGATCGAGAAGGTTGGCGCGCGGCTGCGCGAGATGATGCCCTGGATCCGGAAGAACCGCCTTGTCGATACTTCGAAGAACTAGCCTCGCCCTCGCGGCCGCGCTGGCGCTGGCGGCCTGCAGCGAGGAGCAGTCGAAGAGCGTCGGTCAGATCCCGAAGAAGACAGTCGACAAGGCGGCTGCTGACATCAACAAGGCGATGCAGCAGGGGCAGGGCTCCGAGCGCCTGAAGGAAGACCAGAAATAGTGCGGCCGGCCTACCCGCACCCGGTCATTGCACGCGAGGGGTGGCCGTTCCTCGGCATCGCGGTCGCGGCCGCGGCCTTGGTGGGCGCATTCGCCGGCTGGTGGTGGTCGCTGCCGCTGTGGCTCGCCGCGCTGTTCGTCCTGCAGTTTTTCCGCGATCCGCCGCGCGAGGTGCCGGACGACCCGCAAGCGGTGGTGTCGCCGGCCGACGGGCGCATCGTCGCGGTGGAAAAAGCGCGCGACCCGTGGCTCGAGCGCGACGCGCTGAAGATCAGCGTGTTCATGAACGTGTTCAACGTGCACTCCAACCGGGCGCCGGTGGACGGCACTGTCAAGCAGGCCTGGTACCACGCGGGGCGCTTCTTCAATGCGGCGCTGGACAAGGCTTCAATCGAGAACGAGAGGAACGCCTTGTGGTTCCGCACGCGATCCGGCGCGGACGTCACCTGCGTGCAGGTCGCCGGCCTCCTCGCCCGCCGCATCCTGTGCTACGTCGGCGCGGGCGCCGGGCTGTCCAGGGGGGAGCGCTTCGGCTTCATCCGCTTCGGCTCGCGCGTCGACGTGTACCTGCCGCTTGACGCGCAGCCCGTAGCCGCCATCGGCGACAAGGTGTACGCGGCCGAAAGCGTGCTCGCGAGGCTGGCGGACCGTGGCTGATCCGCGCGACCAGAAACAGGACTATCTGCCGGGCATGTTGCCGGCGCGCGGCGGAATGCTGCGCCGGCGGGGCATCTACTTGCTGCCCAATCTGTTCACCACCGCCGCGCTGTTCGCCGGCTTCTACGCAATCGTGCAGGCGATGAACGGACGTTTCGGCGAGGCGGCGGTGGCCATCTTCGTCGCCGGCCTGCTCGACGGCCTGGACGGGCGCGTGGCGCGTCTGACGCGCACGCAGAGCGAATTCGGGGCCCAGTACGACAGCCTGTCCGACATGGTGTCCTTCGGCGCCGCTCCCGCGCTGGTGCTGTACGAATGGGCGCTGAAGGACCTCGGCCGCTTCGGCTGGATCGCGGCTTTCGTCTACTGCGCGGGCGCGGCGCTGCGCCTCGCGCGCTTCAACGTGATGATCGAAGTGGTGGACAAGCGCTTCTTCCAGGGACTGCCGAGCCCGGCGGCGGCGGCGCTGGTGGCGGGCTTCGTCTGGCTCGCCCACGACAACAAGATTCCGCTCGATGACTGGGGACTGCAGTGGGTGGCCGGGATCCTAGCGCTGTATGGCGGCCTCACCATGGTGTCGAACGCGCCGTTCTACAGCTTCAAGGACATCAATTTCAGGAAGAGCGTGCCGTTCTGGGCCATGCTGCTGATCGTGCTCGGCTTCGTGCTGGTGTCCTTCGATCCGCCGATCGTGCTGTTCCTGCTGTTTTGCGCCTACGGCCTGTCGGGCTATGTGCTGTGGGCCCTGGGCAAGCGCGCCAAGCCGGGTCCTTGACGGCTGCGCAAGCCAAGGTCTATAGTGGTTCGCATGCATCAGGTCATTCTTGCCGCTCTCCTCTCCCTGGCGCTTCTCGCGCTGGGCGGCCTGCTGCTGCGCCTCGCGCGCACAAACTAAACCCCACAATTCGGCAGTGCCCGCGCCGCCCACGAGGCGGACAGGGATCCGTCCATTCACATCCACGAGAACCACGAGGACCGGACCATGAGCCAAGGCAAATTGATCATATTCGACACCACCATGCGCGACGGCGAGCAGAGCCCGGGTGCGTCCATGACCCGGGACGAGAAGCTGCGCATCGCGCGCGCACTAGAGCGCATGCGCGTCGATGTGATCGAGGCCGGTTTCCCGGCTTCCTCCAACGGCGATTTCGAGGCCGTGCGCGCCGTCGCCGGATTGGTGAAGGATTCCACCGTCGCCGGCCTGTGCCGCGCCAACGACCGCGACATCCAGCGCGGCATCGACGCGCTGAAGGATGCCAAGAGCTGGCGCCTCCACACTTTCATCGCCACCAGCGCGCTGCACATGGAAAAGAAGCTGCGCATGACGCCAGAACAGGTGCTGGAGCAGGCGATACTCTCGGTGCGCTACGCCAAGAATGCCTGCCCCGACGTCGAATTTTCGCCCGAGGACGCCAGCCGCTCGGAGCCGGACTTCCTCTGCCGCGTGCTGGAAGCGGTGATCAAGGAAGGCGCCACCACCATCAACATCCCCGACACCGTCGGCTACGCCGTACCCGAGCAGTTCGGCGAGATGATCAGGCGCTTGCGCGAGCGCGTGCCCAATTCCGGCAAGGCGGTATGGAGCGTGCACTGCCACAACGACCTCGGCATGGCAGTGGCCAACTCGCTCGCCGCGGTGATGATCGGCGGCGCGCGGCAGATCGAATGCACCATCAACGGCCTGGGCGAGCGCGCCGGCAACACCTCGCTCGAGGAAGTGGTGATGGCGGTGCGCACGCGCAAGGACTTCTTCGACCTGGAGACGCAAGTGGACAGCACGCAGATCGTGCCGACTTCGCGCCTGGTGTCGCAGATCACCGGCTTCGTGGTGCAGCCGAACAAGGCGGTGGTGGGGGCGAACGCCTTCGCGCACGCTTCCGGCATCCACCAGGACGGCGTGCTGAAGGCACGCGAGACCTACGAGATCATGACCGCGGAGGACGTGGGCTGGTCGACCAACAGGATCGTGCTGGGCAAGCTCTCCGGGCGCACCGCGTTCCGCCAGCGCCTCAAGGAAATCGGCATCGAGCTGGACAACGAGGACGCCTACAACAAGGCGTTCCAGCGCTTCAAGGACCTCGCCGACAAGAAGTCGGAGATCTTCGATGAGGACCTGCAGGCGCTGGTGTCGCAGGAGGCGGGCGTTTCCAATGATGAGCACTGGCAGCTGGTGACGATGAGCCAGGCGAGCGGCATGGGCGAGAAGCCGCACGCCAAGATCGTGCTGGCCGAGGAAGGCAAGGAGAAGAAAGCCGAGTCGCAGGGCGACGGGCCGGTGGATGCGACGTTCAAGGCGATCGAGTCCCTGGCGAAGAGCGGGGCGGAGCTGCTGCTCTATTCGGTGAACGCGGTGACGCAGGGCACGGAGTCGCAGGGAGAGGTGACGGTGCGGCTTGCGAAGGGCGGGCGCATCGTAAACGGCGTCGGCGCGGATACCGATATCATCGTCGCCTCCGCCAAGGCCTACATCAACGCGCTCAACAGGCTGGCGAGCAAGGTCGAGCGGGTCAATCCTCAGCACCAGCTCTGATGCGCCGCAGCTGGCTGTTCGTGCCGGGCGCGGACCAGGCGGCGCACGAGGCCGCAGCCCGCTCGCAGGCCGACGTCATCGTCCTCGAGCTGGAGGATTTCACGCCGCCTGAACTGCGGCCGCGGGCGCGCGCGCTGGCCGCGCAGGCCTTCGCGCGCTGGCGCAAGGCCGGCGCGCTCGCCGCGGTGCGCGTCAACCCGCTCGAGACCTGCGGCCGAGAAGATCTGGCGGCGGTGCTCGCGGGCAAGCCCGATATCGTGATGATGTCCAAAGTGGACTCGCCTGGGCAGGTGAGGGCGCTCGCCGAGGCGGCTCCCGGAGTGGAACTGGTGCCCAACGTGGAAACGGCGCGCGCACTGCTGAGGACCTGCGACATCGCGCGCGCGAGCCCGCGCGTCGTCGCGCTGCTCGTGGCGAGCGAGGACATGGTCGCCGACCTCGGCACGAGCCGCAGCCGCGGAGGCGAGGAGCTTGCGTACGTGCGCGCGCGGTTTCTGGTCGAGTGCCGCGCAGCGGGGGTGGAGGCGATCGATTGCCCCTACACGTTCAGCGATGTGAAAGGCGCGGCGGCGGACGCAAGGTGGGCACAGCGCCTGGGCTACCGCATGAAGAGCCTGGTCGATCCGTCGCACGCGAAGGCGGTGAACAGGGTGTTCACCCCCGATCTCAGGCGCGCGAAAAGGATCGTCGCGGCGTTCGAGAAGGCGCGGGCGCAGGGAAAAGACCGCGCCCGACTGGACGGCGCGCTGATCGAGGTGCCGATCTACGCTGCAGCTAAGCGCTTGCTCGCGTCAGCCGCGCGTACGCCACCGCCGAAGCGAAGAACGCGAGGCTGAGCGCGATCTCGGCGGTGGCGAGCCACTGCGAGGTACCGCGCTCGCTCCACGCGCGTACCACGCCTTCGGCGAAGTAGGCGAGTATCAGCATCGAGGACCACTGGTAGGTATAGCGCCGGCCCGCGAGGACTCCCGTGAGCGGCAATGCCAGCGGCGCGGCCTTCAGCGCCAGAAATGAGCCGCCAGGCTTGAGTGGCGAGAGCCACATTTCCCAGGCAAGGCAGAGCACCAGCAGCCCGAAGAGGCTGCCGGCTGCGGTCAGCCGAAGCGCACGCAATGGATAGGCGGCAGTTGCGTCGACAGGCAGCGCCAGGTATCGCCCTGGTTTTCGGACAACCACAGGCCTCCGGTGGTCGAGCCGAACGCCAGGCGATTGCCCGTCTCATCCACGTCGAGACAGTGGCGGTAGACCAAGTCGTAGGCAGGCTCCTGCGGCAAGCCCTCGCGCAGCACCTCGAAGCCCCTGCCGCCGTCGCGCGTGCGCGCGACGACCAGTTTTCCGTCCACTGGCACGCGGCACTCGTCCTTGATCGCCGGCACGAACCAGGCGACATCCGGATCCTTCGGGTGCACGGCCACCGCGAAACCGAACTTGGAGGGCTGGATGGCGGTGACCTCCTGCCAGTTCTTTGAGCCGTCGGTCGAGCGGAAGACGCCGTTGTGGTGCTGGACCCACATCACTTCCGGGCGCGCGGCACACAGCACGAGCCGGTGCACGTCCTGCACATTCTGGTCGAACTTCTGTTCCGGCGGCATGTACTCCGCGTACATGCCCTGCGCGCAGATCGCCCAGTTTTTGCCGCCATCCCGCGTTTGCCAGGCGCCGCCGGTGGACACGCCCACGGTGATGCGTCGCGGGTCGCGCGGGTCGATGGCAATGGAGTGGATGCCGGCATGGTCGTAGCCGCCGCCCGTCCATTCGCGGCGCGCGGGAAGGTTCCACAGGCTCTCCACCAGCCGCCAGCTCTTGCCCCGGTCCTTTGACGTGAACAGGCCCCCGGGAATCGTGCCGGCCCAGAGCCGCTCTCCGTCCGACTCGAGCGACCAGAGCTGCACCAGTTTCCAGGGTGTCTTTTCCTGCGCCTCCGCGGGCTGCGGCGGATACTCGGGCGCCGCGACTTCCTCCCAGGACTTCCCGCTGTCCGCGCTGCGGCGCAGCTTGACGCCGAAGTGACCGAGATTGAGCGCGGCGTAGAGCGTGCCGTCGCGGTCGGGGAGCACCATGCTCACCGGATCGCCGAGGAAATGTGGTTTGCCGATCCTGTCCCCCTCGACGACGAACAGGCCCTTCTTCGTCCCGATGTAGAGCTTCATCTTCAACCTCCCGTGAGGGCCTGCATCACGTACACATCGCTCGCCTCGCGCACCGGGTCGGAGAGCTGCTCCCGGTCGCGCACGCGCTGGCCGTCCACGAACACGACCACGTGCTTGCGCAGGTGGCCCTGCTCGTCGAGCACGTAGCCGCGCGCCTGCGGCTGCGCCGCAAATACCTGCTGCAACGCCGAGCGCACCGTCCCCGCCGCAACCTGCGTTTCCGGGCAGCTCACGTGGCGCTGTAGGTTGGAGGTGAAGACGACGCGCGGCATCGCCAGTCCTATGCCTTGAGCTTCAGCGCAATTTCCGCCAGGCGCCTGCCTTGCGCAATGCACAATGCGCGCTCGGAATCCGCCACTGGCTGGTCATCAGCGACTCCCGCGAAGTGGCTCGGACCGTAGGGCGTGCCGCCGGTGCGCGTCGCGTTCAGCTCGGCCTGCGTGTAGGGCACTCCAACGATCACCATGCCGTGGTGCAAGAGCGGCAGCATCATCGTCAGCAGCGTCGACTCCTGACCGCCGTGCATGCTCCCGCTGGAAGTAAACGCGCAGGCAGGCTTGCCGGCGAGCGTGCCTTTCAGCCAAAAAGCGGATGTCCCGTCGAGGAAATGCTTGAGCGGAGCCGCCATGCTGCCGAAGCGCGTGGGGCTGCCGAGCGCGAGGCCGGCGCAGGTTTCGAGGTCCTTTAGCTCGCAGTAGGGCGCGCCCTCCGGCGGAATCGCGGGCGCGGCGGTCTGCGTCACGGCCGCGACCTTCGGCACGGTGCGCAGCCGCGCCATGGCTCCCGGGACTCGTTCCACGCCCTCGGCGACGGATTCCGCCATGCGGCGCACCGAGCCGCCGACGCTGTAGTAGAGGATCAGGATGTCCGCCATGGCCCCGACGATTCGGATTCAGCCCGCCGGATAGCGCTGTTTGATGTCGGCGGCCTGCTCGGGCGTGAGAGTGCGCATGCGCTGTCCCCGCAGCAGCAAGTAAAGCTTGGCGGTCGCCTCCAGCTCCTCCACCGCGTCAGCCGCCGCGGACAGACTCGAGCCGGCCACCACCGGGCCGTGGTTGGCAAGCAGCAAGGCATGGTGCTTTCCGGCGAGGCCACGCACGGCCTGCGCCAGCTTCAGGTCTCCCGGCGCGTAGTAGGGCACCAGCGGCAGGCTGCCGATGCGCATGACGTAGTAGGCGGTGATCGGCGGCAGCACGTCGGCGGGGTTTACCTCCTCGAGCACCGAGACGGCAACCGAATGCGTGGCATGCAGGTGGATGACCGCCTGGTTCTTCTCGCGCTCCTGGTACATGGCGAGGTGCAGGAAATTCTCCTTCGACGGTGCCTCGCCGGAGATCAGCTTGCCCGACCAGTCCAGCTTGGACAGGCGCGCCGGGTCGAGCAGTCCGAGGCTGGAACCGGTCGGCGTCAGCAGCCAACCATCGGCGCACCGGCTGCTGATGTTGCCGGTCGAGCCGTGCGTCAGTCCGCGCTCGAATATCGACCGCCCGAGCCGGCAGATGTGTTCCCGCAGCGCGTTTTCGTTCACGGCCGGTCCAGCTGGGTGAGCGCCTTGGTGAAAAAATCCGGCGTACCGAAATTTCCCGACTTGAGCGCGAGCAGAACGGGCTGCTTGCCTACCGTCGCGGTCCAGGGCACGCCAGGATCAATTTGCGCTCCGATGCGCAGCGCGCTCACCTCGAGCGCCTGCACGACGGCTCCCGCGGTCTCGCCGCCGGCGACGATCAACCGGCTCACGCCCGCATCGACGAGTCCGCGCGCGATCGCCGCCAGCGCGCGCTCGACCATGGCCCCGGATTTCCCGACACCGAGCCTGGCCTGGATGGTCTTGACCGCTTGCGGCTCGGCGGTGGAATAGACCAGCACCGGCCCTGCGGCAAGCCGCGGGCGCGCCCAGGCAAGCGCGCGCTCCACCTCCGGCTCGCCTGCAGCCAGCTTGAGCGCATCCAGCGCAAAGGCCGGCCCGCCGCGGCGCATGAAGTCGGCGACCTGGCCATTGGTGGCGACCGAGCAACTGCCCGACACAATGGCGGCATCGCCGCTCACCGTGGGCAGCGTGGCCGCGCTCGCCGCCGTGCGCAGCAGTCCCGCCGCCGCAAAATTCTGCGGCAGGCCGAGCGCCACGCCGGAGCCCGCGGTCACCAGCGGCATGTCCGCAAACGCCCGGCCCATGCGCATCAGGTCGTCATTGGAGATCGCGTCCACGATGGCGACCCCCGTTCCCGCCGCCCTGAGCTGCGCGATGCGCGCGCGAATGGCCTCGGGGCCGCGCGCGACATCCTCGTAGCCGATCAGGCCGACCTTAAGCCGCGTCTGCGCCTGCAGCACGCGCACCAGGTTCGGGTCGGTCATGGGCGTGAGCGGATGATGTTGCATGCCCGATTCGTTGAGCAGCACGTCGCCCGCGTACAGATACCCCTTGAACACCGTGCGCTTGTTTTCCGGAAAGGCCGGGCAGGCGATGGTGAAATCGGACCCGAGGGCGCGCAGCAATGCCTCGGTCACCGGCCCGATGTTGCCTTGCGGCGTCGAATCGAAGGTCGAGCAGTACTTGAAATAGAATTGCCGGCAGCGCTGCCTCTTCAGCCATTCGAGCGCGGCGAGCGACTGCGCGACGGCTTCCCCGGCGGGGAGGGTGCGCGACTTGAGGGCGACCACCACCGCATCCACTTCCTCGGCGAGCGGTGCGGAGGGCACGCCGATGGTCTGCACCGTCCGCATGCCGCCGCGCACCAGGTTGTTGGCCAGATCGGTGGCGCCGGTAAAATCGTCGGCGATGCAGCCCAGCAGCATGCGCAAGCCTTCCGCGGCGGCCTAGTTGTTCTCGCATGATACCGTCCCTGTACCATACGGGCCCGATGCACCGCATTGCACAACGCCTGCTCGAGTTCTTCCTCGCGCTGGCGCGGCGCCTGGTCGAAGACCGCGGCCTGCAGACGGCCGGCTCCCTTACTTTCACCACCCTGCTCGCGCTGGTGCCGCTGATCACCGTGGCGATCGCGCTGTCGAGCGCCTTCCCCGCGTTCGGCGACGCCATCGACGCGCTCGGGCGCTTCGTGGCGAGCCAATTGCTGCCCGAAGGCAGCGCCCGCGTCACCGCGCAATTCAAGACCTTCGCCGACAGCGCCGCGCGGGTGACGACGGTCGTTCTGGTGTTCCTCGCCGTCGTGGCACTGATGCTGATGCTCACCGTCGACGAGGTCCTGAACCGGATCTTCCGCGTGCAGCGCCGGCGGCCGCTGGCGCAGCGCCTGGTCGTGTACTGGGCGGTTCTGACTCTCGGCCCGGTGCTGATCGGCGCCAGCCTGTCGATGACCTCGTTCCTGGTGGGCAACTCCCTCGGCATGCTCGATCTCGGCGGGCTCGCCAAGGCGGTGCTCGGCACGCTGACGTTCCTGTTCACCTGTGCCGCGCTGACGATGCTCTACCTGGTGGTCCCCTTCCGGCGAATCGAGCTGCGCCATGCGTTGGTCGGCGGCATCGTCTCCGGTGTGACCTTCGAATTCGCCAAGCGCGGCTTCGCGTTGTTCGTCGCTAATTTCCCCACCTATTCGCTGATCTACGGCGCCTTTGCCGCTATTCCCATCTTCCTCATCTGGGTGTATCTGTCCTGGGTGGTGGTGCTGTTCGGCGCAACGCTCACCGCCATGCTGCCGGCGTGGCGCGCCGAGCATGCCTTGCGCGCCGACGCGCCCGGGCGCGACCTGCTCGACGCGCTCGCCGTGCTGCGGGTGCTGGCGCGCGCGCGCGGCGCGCTCGGCGTCAGCCGCATCGCAGCGGAAGCCGGCCTCACCCCGGAGCGCTGCGAGCGCGTGCTGGAGCGTTGCGCCGCGCTGGATTGGACGGCGCGCACCGACAAGGAGTCCTGGTTGCTGGCGGGTGACACCGGCGCCATCCGCGTCGCCGACGTGGTGGGCGCCTTCGCCATCGACATCGAGTCGCTGCGCGCGCAGGCGCCGCGCGCGCTGGCGGAGCACTTCGAACGTGCCGGCGCATCGCTGACCATGACGCTGAAGGACATCGCCGCCGAGGAGCCACCCGCATGAGCGACATTCCCCGCCGCGAGCGCCTGATCGCCGCGCTCGACGTTGCCGATGCGGCGCAGGCGCGCGCCTACGCGGAGAGGCTTGGCGACGCCGTGAAGGTCTACAAGATCGGCCTCGAACTCTTCACCGCCGGCGGCTATTTCGAGCTGCTGCAATGGCTGCGCGCGCGCGGCGGCAAGGTGTTCGCCGACCTCAAGCTCTACGACATCCCCGAAACTGTGCGCCGCGCGGTCGCCAACCTGCGTGCGAGCGGGGCGGAGTTCCTCACGCTGCACGCCGAGCGCTCGATCATGGACGCGGCGGCGCGGGAGAAGGGCGCGTTGAAGCTCCTCGCCGTGACGGTGCTTACGAGCTTCGACCAGAAAAACCTCGCGCAGATGGGTTATGCGGGCAGCGTGGAGGATCTGGTCCTGCAGCGCGCGCGGGCCGCGGTTGAATCGGGCTGCGACGGCGTCATCGCCTCGGGGCTGGAAGCGCCGAAGATAAGGGCGGAGTTCGGCAGCAAGCTGCTCGTCGTGACACCGGGCGTGCGGCCTGCCGGCACTGCGGCAGCGGACCAGAAGCGCACCGTGGACGTGGCGCAGGCCTTCGCCAGCGGCGCGGACTACATCGTGGTCGGGCGGCCGATCCGCGACGCGGCCGACCCGCGCGCCGCCGCCGAAGCGGTCCAGACCACCATCGCTTCGGTGTTCAAGGGCTGACGCAGCGCAACACGGCGCCATGCAAGTCGCGTACAATGCGCGACTTTTGTTTTTCGGATCAATGTCATGCCGCGCGCGTTGCGCAACCTAGCGATCATCGCCCACGTCGACCACGGCAAGACCACGCTGGTCGACAAGCTGCTGCGTGCCACCGGCACCTTTGCCGCGCACGAGCATCTGCAGGAGCGGGTGATGGATTCCAACGACCTGGAGCGCGAGCGCGGTATCACCATCCTCGCCAAGAACTGCGCGGTGCGCTACGAGGGCACCCACATCAACATCGTCGACACCCCGGGCCACGCCGACTTCGGCGGCGAGGTTGAGCGCGTGCTCTCGATGGTGGACAGCGTGCTGCTGCTGGTGGACGCCGTCGAAGGACCGATGCCGCAGACGCGCTTCGTCACGCGCAAGGCGCTCGCGCAAGGGCTCAGGCCTATCGTGGTCGTCAACAAGGTGGACCGTCCCAGCGCGCGCGCGCAATGGGTGGTGAACCAGACCTTCGAGTTGTTCGACAAGCTCGGCGCGACCGAGGAGCAGCTCGACTTTCCCGTGGTCTACGCCTCGGCGCTGGAGGGCTGGGCCAGCCTCGACCCCGCCGCGCGCGGCGGCGACATGAAGCCGCTGTTCGAGGCCATCCTCAAATATGTTCCGATGCGCGACGAAGACTCCGCCGCGCCCCTGCAGCTGCAGATCTGCTCGCTCGATTACTCCAGCTACGTCGGCAAGATCGGCATCGGGCGCATCCGCCGCGGCCGCCTCAGGGCGGCACAGGAGGTGCTGGTGCTCAACGGCCCTGACGCGCAGCCGATCAAGGCCAAGGTCAACCAGGTCCTGATGTTCGAGGGCCTGCAGCGCGTGCAGGTCGAGGAAGCCGAGGCGGGCGACATCGTGCTGGTGAACGGCATCGAGGAAGTGAACATCGGCACCACGCTGTGCCACCCCGAGCATGCCGACGCGCTGCCGCTGCTCAAGGTGGACGAGCCCACGCTGACCATGAATTTCCTGGTCAACGCCTCGCCGCTCGCCGGCCGCGAAGGCAAGTTCGTCACCAGCCGCCAGATCCGCGAGCGGCTGGAGCGCGAGACCAAGAGCAACGTGGCGCTGCGCGTGGAATATCCCGCGGACACCGACACTTTCATCGTGCACGGCCGCGGCGAGCTGCACCTGACGATCCTGCTGGAGAACATGCGCCGCGAGGGCTACGAGATCGCCGTGTCGCGGCCGCGCGTGGTCTATAAGGAAATCGGCGGCGTGCGCTGCGAGCCTTTCGAAGTGCTGACGGTGGACGTGGAGGAGATCAACCAGGGCGGCGTGATGGAGGAACTGGGCCGGCGGCGCGGCGAGCTGCTCGAGATGCAGCCCGACGGCAAGGGCCGGGTGCGACTCGATTACCGCATCCCGGCGCGCGGGCTGATCGGCTTCCAGGGCGAGTTCATGACGCTCACCCGCGGCACCGGCGTCATGAGCCACGTGTTCGACGAGTACGCGCCGGCCAAGGCCGATGAAATGGCCGAGCGCAGGAACGGCGTACTGGTGTCGCAGGACGACGGCGTGGCGGTGGCCTACGCGATCTGGAAGCTGCAGGAGCGCGGACGCATGTTCGTGAGTCCCGGTGAACCGGTGTACGAGGGCATGATCGTCGGCATCCACAGCCGCGACAACGACCTGACGGTGAACCCGATCCGCACCAAGCAGCTCACCAACATCCGCGCCTCGGGCAAGGACGAGGCGATCGACCTCGTGCCGCCGATCGGTCTGACGCTGGAGTACGCGGTGGAGTTCATCGCCGACGACGAGCTGGTGGAAATCACGCCGAAGTCCATCCGCCTGCGCAAGCGCGTGCTGAAGGAAAACGAGCGCCGGCGCGCCGACCGCGCCGCCGCCTGAATCGGGCTCTCACCCCGATTTTACGGAATGGGTACGGCGGCGAGGAGTTGCGCGCCGACGTCCATCCGGCGCGCGGCGTCGTGCGCAGGCCGCAGCCGATGCACGGCGACGCCGGGCAACACCGCCTGCACGTCCTCCGGGATCACCGCGTCGCGACCCTCGAGCAGCGCCCAGGCGCGCGCCGAGTGCACCAGCGCCAGCGCCGCGCGCGGCGAGAGGCCGGCGACGTAGTCGGGCGAGCGGCGCGTGTACTCGACGATCGCCTGCACGTAGTCGAGCAGCGCCGGCGCCACGTGCACGCGCTGCGCGTTCGTTTGCTGCTCGACCAGCTCGGCCGGGCTCATGCATGGATCGAGGCTGGCGAGCATGTCCCGGCGGTCGCTGCCCGAGAGCAGCGCGCGCTCGGCGTCGCGGTCCGGGTAGCCGAGCTCGATCCGCATCAGGAAGCGGTCGAGCTGCGATTCGGGCAGCGGGAAAGTGCCTACGTGCTCCGAGGGGTTCTGCGTGGCGATGACGAAGAAGGGCTCGGGGAGCTTGCGCGTTTCGCCCTCGACCGTCACCTGGTGCTCTTCCATCGCCTCGAGCAGCGCGCTCTGCGTCTTTGGGGTGGCGCGGTTGACTTCGTCGGCCAGGATCACCTGCGCGAAGATCGGTCCCGGGTGGAACTTGAAGCTGCCGCTGTCGCGCTCGTACACCGACACGCCGATGATGTCCGCGGGCAGCATGTCGCTGGTGAACTGGATGCGCTGGAAATGCAATCCCAGCGTCCGGCCGAGCACGTGCGCGAGCGTGGTCTTGCCGACGCCCGGCAAGTCCTCGATCAGGAGGTGGCCGCGCGCGACCAGGCAGGCGAGCGCGAGCCGCAACTGCGTTTCCTTGCCGAGGATGACCAGTCCCGCGGCCTCGATCAGGCGCTCGAGCGGGGACTGCAAAGATGCGGGTTTGAGTTGTGTTTTCAGGAGCATGGCCTGATTGTACAGGGCGAGGGGTTATGATTCGGCGCAGCATGGCGACCGCATTCCTCACCCACCCGGACTGCCTGAAGCACGAGATGGGCGCCAATCATCCGGAGCGGCCCGAGCGGCTCACCGCGATCGAGGACCAGCTGATCGCCTCGGGCCTCGGGCAGCACCTGGCGCGCCATGAAGCGCCGCTCGCTTCCGACGAACAGCTCGCGCGCGTGCATCCGATGGAATACGTGCGCGCGATCCGCGATGCCGCACCCGAAGAGGGCAGCGTGCACCTCGACCCGGATACGGCGATGAATCCCTACAGTCTGCGCGCGGCGCTGCGCGCCGCGGGCGCGGCGGTATTGGCGACCGACCTGGTGATGCGCGGCGAGGCCGACAGCGCATTTTGCAGCGTACGCCCGCCGGGGCACCACGCCTGCCGCGCGCGGCCGATGGGCTTTTGCATCTTCAACAATGTGGCCGTCGCCGCGCGGCACGCGCGCCACGCGCATGGCGTAGAGCGTGTCGCCATCGTCGATTTCGACGTGCACCACGGCAACGGCACCGAGGAGATTTTCCAGAACGACCCGCAGGTGCTGATGGCCTCGACCTTCCAGCACCCGTTCTATCCCTACAGCGGCACCGAAGACCCGGCGCCCAACATGGTCAACGTGCCCCTCGCCGCGGGCGCGGGCTCCAGCCAGTTCCGCAAGGCGGTGCTGGAGAGCTGGCTGCCGGCACTCGAGGGCTTCAAGCCGCAGCTGATAGTGTTTTCAGCCGGCTTCGACGCGCATGCCGAAGACGACATGGCGATGCTGCGCTTCTCGGACGCCGACTACGCGTGGGTGACCGGGCAGGTGAAGGCGGTGGCCGATCGCCACGCGGGCGGGCGCATGGTGTCGATGCTGGAAGGCGGCTACGCGCTGTCGGCCCTGGGGCGGAGCGTGGTGCAGCACTTGCGGGTCATGGCTGGTCTCGACCGCTAGCTGCGCCGTGGCGTAGAATTCCCCGCTCATGTTTTTGCTCGCCCGCCTGATTTCGACCAGTTGCCGCTCGCTCGCGGTGATGATCGGTTTCGCGCGGGCGGGGCACGCCGGGCGGGGAGGGCGCTCGGGCAGCCCGGATGACCGGTTCGTGACAGCTCGTCTTCTTCCCGCCCGCTTTCCGCTCGTCCCCGCACCCCTTCGATTGCAGTACCGCCGGCCTCACCGGCGCCGTATTCATTGACACGACAGGAGGACCGCATGGACCGCAGATCATTCCTGAAGACATCGTCGGCCGCCGCTGCGGCGGCGGCAATGCCGTGGCGCGCAGCACTTGCCGCCGAAGGCTGGCGCCGCTACGAGATCGTCACGCGGGTCGAAGTGCTCGCGCCGCGCGGGCCGTCGCGCGCCTGGGTTCCGCTGCCCATGAGCGGCGACACGCCATGGCAAAAATCCGTCGGCAACGCGTGGAGCGGCAACGCCGCGCAGGCGCGCATCGTCAGCGACGGCAAGTACGGCGTGGGAATGCTGTACGCCGATTGGAGTGCCGGCCAGCCGGCGCCCGTGATCGAAGTAGCGAGCCGCTTCATGACGCGCGAGCGCAGCGCCGAGCTGAAGCGGCCCGACCCGTCGATCGGTTGGCTCCCGGCCGGCGACCACGCCTTCTATACGGCGGCGACGGAATTGATCCCCACCGACGGCATCGTGCGCAAGACCGCGCTCGACATCACCAGGCGCGAGCGCAGCGACCTAAGCAGGGCGCGCGCCATCTACGAATGGGTGGTGGACAACACCTTCCGCGACCCCAAGACCCGCGGCTGCGGCTGGGGCGACATCAAGAGCATGCTGGAGAGCGGCAACCTCGGCGGCAAGTGCGGCGATCTCAACGCCATGTTCGTGGGGCTGGCGCGCTCGGTGGGCGTGCCGGCGCGCGATGTCTACGGCCTGCGCGTCGCGCCCTCGAAGTACGGCTACAAGAGCCTGGGCACGGGTTCGCCCAATGTGACGCGAGCGCAGCACTGCCGCGCCGAGTTCTACGCGGCGGGCCACGGCTGGGTTCCGGTGGATCCGGGCGACGTGAGGAAAGTGGTGCTGGAAGAGCCGCCGGGCAATCTGCCCATTGGCGACGCCAAAGTGGCGGCGGCGCGCAAGCGCCTGTTCGGCGGCTGGGAGATGAACTGGCTCGCCTACAACATGGGCCACGACGTAAAGCTGCCCAATTCTGGCGGCCCGAAACTCCCCTACCTGATGTACGTTAACGCCGAATCAGGCGGCCAGATGCGCGACCAGCTGGATCCGGACGGTCTGACCTACGCCATCACCGCGCGCGAGCTCTGAGCAGGGGCGCGAGCGCACGCAGCAGCGCGGCGCGCTCGGCGGCGGGGGCAAACAGACTGCGGCGCGCATTGAGCGCGCGGCGCAGGCGCAGGGCATACCCCGCATCGCTGCACACGCGGGAGATGAGTGTTGCCAGCGCGCGCTCCTCGCCGAGCGGGAAATAGCCCGGGTAGTCCCGTCCCAGCATGCCGACGTTGCCGGAGACGCGCGAGGCGAGCACCGGCGTGCCGATGCGCGCGGCTTC
>Ga0247727_10001667_pt1 | contig 52104 bp, 41 predicted proteins | sample WisWelCaveWW1625_FD_202498 | JGI IMG/M metagenome (GOLD analysis project Ga0247727, IMG submission 202498) | Biofilm microbial communities from Wishing Well Cave, Virginia, United States - WW16-25 | ecosystem: Environmental > Aquatic > Deep subsurface > Groundwater > Cave microbial mat | place... | reverse complement strand
GTTATCAAAGCCGCTCACGTGTCGCGTCTCCGTGGTCATCGGTTCTATGCGGGCCCGAGGCCGGACGATCTCCCGCTCGAGAGAGCTGTCGAGCAAGAAGCCGGCGAAGCTCTCGGGCACCAGGAACCCGCCGGCGGAACCGACCCCCTCCCGCCAGCCGGCCAGCTGCTCGAGCTGGGGCGAGGGCAGGCCTGTGTGAACTGCCCGTAGGTAGCCATCGAAGTTGTCGAAGCCGCCGGTTGAGAGAGTTTCGAGTTTGAAGAGCTCCTGATAGCGTCGGCCCGCGCCAAGCCGGGGGCCGCCGGGGTTATCGTGCGGGGCGGCTTGCCGGCCGTGAAGTTGGGCCCCCCACATGTGCAACGGGCTCTCGGTGAGGGCGTCGCCCAGCTTGTCTATTTTGACACCCAAGCCGTCCAGATCTTTCTCCTCGCTGGAAGTAAGGCCGCGTTTTTCGTCGATGGCCTTCCGCAGGATGGATTTCGACGTCTCCAGATATTTGTGCCGCATTTGCAGTGCGTCTCGGAACTCGCCGCCGGTTTTGAAAGCTTCTGATCGCATAACTTCTCCTTTGTTGTAGTTACAAATAATATCTGGAGTACTGGATACTACCAGGACTGAGCAGGCGCACTCCGGCTGTGCTCAGTTCTGGCGCCTCGTCGTTGCGCCCCCTGCACAGCCTCTCGAAATCCGCGCCTGCGGGTGAAGGCTCATGCGGCCAGCTCCTCGACCGCCTGGCCGAGATCCTGGCCGACCGCTCGCGCCGCCGCCCGCCGCCTGGCGGGCGGAAGCGCTTGTCCCATTGTATGGCAAAGGCCTTCACGGCGTCAAGTTCCACATTCGTTCAAGTTCTTTGCCTTCCTGTTGGCGGCGCCCTCGTTCATGTAAAACCAGCGCGGCCACATCAATCGCCAGTCGGGCGCAGGCCAGGTCTCCCCCGTCCAGCCGGCCGGCAGCCAGGAGTAGCAGCAGACGCGAAAAGAAGCGCAGTTCGCGGTTTTCGACTTCAACAAAATCCAGCAGCCGGCCGTGTTCGGCCGGCTCGCCCTCGCGCGCCCGTTGTTCGTCCTCCAGTAGCGCCGCCACCTGGCCCCAGAGCCGCGCGACGCCGGGCCGGCGGTGATCGCCGGCTTGGATATTACAGGTGTGGCTGAGGCTCCGCAGGTCGGAGGGTGTCAAGTTATCGAAGCAAGGAAGCGGCAGCATGGTTAGAGTACGACCTCTCCCCCACTGTGATGTAGTAGTCCGAGGTGATCCCACATTTTAACGAACTGTGCTCGCGCCTGGTGCTCGACCCGGACTGCCGGATGCAGGTGCGGGATCTTCCCGCCGGAGAGGATCAGCCCGTCGCGGTCCACGATGGCCCGAGCACAGTCGGCCTGATCGAGGGCCCGAAGCGCCTCTTCCAACAGCGCCAGGCGGCCGGCGCTCTCGCCGGCGGGCGCGTATTTTTCCCAGAGGCTGCGGGAGCGCGCCGAAAGGCCCGCAGGCGGGCGTGGTTGGGGTGTGTCGTTCACGTCGTGGCTCCTAACTTTTTTGTTTTTCGCCGGCCCGGCTCTCTAACCCTCGGAAATTCGCACGGTGGTACCAGGTGGTCTCCGACGGCGCCGGTCTAGACTTTTCGCCCACCCTACCCCCCCCGGTCGGGCCGGAGGCAGCCCCAGAACCCGCGCCGAGGCCGAACGCCAGCCGCGCTTTTGGTCTGACGGTGTGACGGTGTGACAGCGTGTGACAAGAAAACCGCTAAGAACGCTTCTCGAGGACACCGATCAAAAAACTTCCAGGATTCGCTGTCACACGCTGTCACACGGCTCATTTTTGTCACACGGCCCCCGCTAATCGTCCTCGGCGGCCCTGAATCGGATGCCGAGCCACACTCGAATCTGCTTTGTTTCTCGCCGTCCGTCGGACCTTACACGGTCCTGTTTCCTTCCGAGTCTTCGCAGCCTCTCATCGAAGATCCCCTTCGCAAGAGGGTATTTGTCGCCGGCCGCCTCGGCCCAGGCTGTATAGGCGGCGTACAATTCTGCTGCGGAAACCCAGCACCGTTCCTTTTTCCATGAGTTAGGGTCGCCGTCGGCTGCGACAATGCAGCGGTCCTCGAAGAATTCCTTGAGCCGGTCCGACTCCTGCCGGTACTGTTCGGTGGCGGCCATCACATCCGGCGGATCGCCAAGCCCCTCCCGGTGATAGAGGACCGCCCCTTCGACAATCCAACGCAAGATGCCCGGCAGCTCGGTTCGGAGCGTTGTGAGCAGGTCCTTGTCGATCTCGCTGTCCGGGATCTGAACCTTGAACGGGATGCACTTGACGCGGTTCCAAATGGCGTCGTTGGGGTCCGTGATGACCGGCTTGTGATTACAGTCAAGGAACAGCTTATACGTCGGGCGGAAGGTGATCATGTTCTCGCGGAGGCGCCGCGCCTTGATCTGCCCGAGACCTGTCAGGTACTTCACCCGGCTCAGCGATAGGCGCTGCCCCTGTTCCACCTCGCTGGACGAAACGAACCGGCAGCCTTGGAGATCCGCGAGGTCCGTGTTGACGGCATTGCTCGACAGCGCCTCCTTTGGGCGAGTCATCAGGCTGTCGACCTGAACCTGACCAGCGTATTCCCTGTCACCCAGTGCGTCCCGGATGACCTCAAGCAATGTCGTCTTGCCGTTGTTGCCCTCGCCATACAGGACGAACAGAAGTTTCTCCGGTTTCCCGGTGGCAGCGCAGCCGAAGACCTTCTGGAGGTAGGAAACCATCTGGTCGGCATTGACGTTCTCTCCCTCGGAGGCGTCCGGGTGGCTGCCCATGATCCGGTACAGGAAGCGGTCGAAGCCCGGACATTTCGCCTCAAGGTGATACTCAGCTCCAGCCAGCTTCGTTATCAGGTGCTCGCGGTCGTGCGCTAACAACTTCCCAGTTCGCAGGTCGACCGTGCCGTTCGCGCAATTCAGCAGCCACGGGTCCCGGTCCAGATCGTCGGGCGCGCAGCGCCGGGCGATGCTCCGGGCCCGCAGCACCATGGCGGCTAAGGCGCTGTTGGCTTCGCTCTTGAGAAGGTGCTTCAGGAACCACTTTCGTTGCTCGGAATCGCCGATCTCGGCTGCCTCGACAAAGGCCGCCCGGACCGTCTGGTTCGCCAGACGGTCCGCCTCGCGGGCGTTGTCGAACTGCCACCGCCGCCGGTTCCATATAAACCAGGCGTCTCGCGGTCCGCAGTACAGTAGGTCGTGTCCGTACCTGGCAATGAGCCGCTCCGCATTTCCCAGATCGGTCGGGTGGAACTTTCCCTCGGCCCGCGCCTCGCCGTTCACCCGCTGTTTCTGTTGCGCCAGCCGTGCCTCTTCCGGCGTCGCCCCCAGGATCCGCAGCGCCTCGGAGTCGATGGGTATTATCGTCGGTTCAAGCGGCCTCGGCATTCACGCCCTCCACACCAAACAGCGCGGCCAGGCTTCGTTGCGCCGCCGCGTCGCTCGCCCGCCCCGCTACGACCATGGCCGCCGCCAGGGCCGGATGGGCCGCTCGCCAGTGCCGGTACTCCGCCAGAAGCTCGCTCCGCAGCGCCCGCAGCACGTCGGTAAGCCTAGCGCGGTCGTGGTGCGCCGGGGGCAGGCTCGCCAGCACCTCCTCGGCGAGCACCCTAGCCGCGCGACCGAACCAGCGGGCCAGCGGGGTGTCGCGACGGTCAGAAGCCTGCTGCCGGGCCGAGGCGGCTCTGGCCGCGCCCCGCAAATTCGCGGACCCCCTGGACGGCAACCAGAGGCCGCGCGAGCGGAGGGCGTCGAGCACGTCCCCCTGCTGGCATCCGGCGTAGCACCTCACTAACACCCGGCCGGCCGCGTCGCGCAGCCCGAGAGACGGGGTGTGGTCCTCGTGGGCTGGGCAGCGGGCCAGCCAGCTGGCACCGCACCGCCGGCCCCCGAGCTGCCGGGCGATGGCCTCGGCGGTCATGCCGGCACCCTTACCTCCTGGCCGGCCTCCAGCCATCGCAGGAAGGCATGACGTGGGATCAAGATCCGCTTCCCGAGCCGGAGGGTGGGAATTTCGCCGCGCCCACAGGCTGCATACAGCCCGCCGCGGCTAATTTTGTCCTTGCCGATCAGGGCGTGCGCCTCATCGACCGTCAGCGTTGCAGATTCCTTGTCCACCTGGCCTCCTTTTGTCCTTGCAGTTCGGCTTTCGGGTGTGGCATAATAATCCACTTGGGCTACTCCAGTCTAGCTGATCCGATTGGATAAGTCAAGTGGGGCCAGATTTGACCAGGTGACACCATGTCCAAAACTCTCTTAAAGGCGGTCAGGAAACTGCGTGTCGCCATCGGCGACACGCAGCAGCAATTCGCCAATCGCCTTGGCCTTGCGATATCAACCATCGTCCGATATGAACTCAGCAGGTCGCCGCACGGTAAGGTACTCATTCAATTCGAAAAACTGGCCCTGGAACACGGGCAGGTTGATCTCGCAAAGGTGTTTCGCCAGGCCCTCGAATACGAATTGGGCCTCAAGGAACCAACCGGCGAGATCCCAAGCGGTCGCCTCCGCACGATCGCCTTGTGCCGAGATCTGATGAGGGTACTGATGAAATACGAAATGACCCTTGACGACCTTGCGCGATTGCTTCAATCGGGGCAACTGGTCCAAGGGCCGACAGCAGGAGGTGAAGAATGAGAGGTACAACATTCAAACGCCGTCTGGCTTCGGGCAGTGCGGCCTGGGCAATCCAGCTTGACGCCGGCCACGATCTCACTGGCAAGCGCATCCGCATCACACGCGGCGGCTTCGACCGTCAGGCGGATGCACAGGCCGAGCTCGCCCGCCTCCTCCAGGAAGCGGAAGACGGCCTGCTCGTCAAGCCCATTCCCAAAACCTTCGGAGAATTTCTCTCCGAGTGGTTCCAGCAGCACGCCGTCAACCAGTGCTCGCCCAAGACCACGGAACGCTACCGCCAGCTCGCCGATTCCTACATCTTGCCCCAACTTCGAGACGTCCAGCTCCGTCAGCTCTCGGCCCTTACCCTCGAACGCCTCTACGGCCGCCTTCGGGAGGCTGGCGGGAAGGAAGGGCGGCCGCTCTCGGTCAAGACGGTTCGCCACGTCGCCGGCCTGGTCCACGTCGCCCTGAACACAGCCGTCCGGTGGAAGGTCCTGAAGCTCAACCCGGCGTCCGCATGTGTGCTTCCGAAGCTCCCGCCCCGCGAAGCTCTGGCCCTCGACAAAACGGGCCTCGAATGGTACCTCGCGGCTGCCAGCGGTCACCCCTACCTCTACCCAATCCTCGTCCTGGCCGCCGCCACCGGCTGCCGCCGGGGCGAGTTACTCGCCGTAAGCTGGCCCGACCTCGATTTCACCGCCGGGGCCGTCCGGATTTCGAAGAGCCTGGAGCAAACCAGGAACGGCCTGCGGATCAAACCGCCGAAACACGGCAAGACCAGAACCCTGTCTCTGCCCGCCATAGCGGTCCAAGTTCTCCAGGGCCATCGCCAGGAGCAGGACCGGCGCCACCAGCTCTACGGCCCGGACTACCGGACAGACCTCGACCTCGTGTTTGCCAACCCGGAGGGCGACTACCTGAAGCCCGATACCGTAACCGCCGAAGCCTGCCGCATCGCCCGGAAAGCCGGCCTGCCCAAAGGCGTCAGCCTGCACACCCTCCGCCACAGCCACGGCTCCCAGTTACTCGCCGCCGGCATCCCACTCCCCACCGTGTCAAAACGGCTGGGCCATGCGAACCCCCAGGTAACCGCCGCCATTTACAGTCATGGCTTCGCCGCCGATGAAGTCGCCGCCGCCCAGGTTTGGGATTCGGCCATGCGCAGCGTCATTTCTGGAACTGCCAGTAGGCAATGAACTACTGAGGGGCTGGAAAACCTCAATCGTTCTGGTGGCAGCGCGTGGCAGCGCGAAAGGGGTTCTCCAGAAGCTAAGTGATTGGAACAAAAGAGTTGGCTTGGTAGCGCTAACGGGATTCGAACCCGTATTTGAGCCTTGAGAGGGCTCCGTCCTAACCCTTAGACGATAGCGCCAGCGGGTGCTTCTATTATACCGCAGGAGATGCCGCAGCGCGTCCAGCACTTCATATCTCATAGAATGGAATGCCGAGATTGCGTTCGCTCGTCCGGAACCGCCCGGCCCATCGCCAGACATCGCCGAGCATACGGCGATGCAGCTCCAAGATGAACTTCTCGCTCAGCAACTCGCGGCGGCGCCCGAGCGCCCAGTCCTGCGCCCGCGCGATGTTCTCCTGCTCGGCTTCGTTCAGCTCGCGTCGGTAGGCGATATGCGCGGGGATCAGCTGGCGCATTTCCTCCGGCGTCAGCGGCGTCGCATTGTCCGGCTGCTCGAAAACATCGCTCACGAGCTAGTCCCAGAACAGGCGCGGGTTCGTCTCGCGGACGATCTCGTCAAGCCGCGCTTCCAGGTCCTTCCCTCTCACCTTCTGGTCTTCAAGCACCATCGAGTGCTCGACCGGTCCGCGGCGCCGGCTCACGAACGCGCGCGCGCGCTCACGGACGGTGGTTTCCAACGGCTTGTTGGGCACGAGAGCATAGACCAGGGTGCAGTCGAGCGCTTCGGCCACGCGACGCAGCGTCGCCAGTTCGATGGCGCCCCTCGCTTCGGATTGCTCGATCGCGACGATGGAAGGTTGCTTGACTCCCAGTCGCTTGGCCAGTTGCGCCGTTGTCATGCCGAGCGCCTCGCGGAGGCCCTTGATCCAGCCCCGTACAGGCGACGCATAGCGCCTGACCGGCCCCAGTTCCCGGAAGCGTTCATCGAGATGCGAGCGAGACTGGGCAGCGAGCCGGGCTTTGTTCATAGGTTATGGCCTATTGTTCTGGTTCTACTTAATAGACTATAGCCTATTTTTCCGTTACGTTGTCAATAGACTATGGCCTATTGAAAATTTATCGCCGCTGCCCCGCCCGGCGCAATCCTTCGCAGGTTTCTTTCCGGTTGACCACCCGCCGTCCCGACGGAAGCCCCGGCTGCCCCGACAGGCAGGAATGCCTGTGTTACCGGCTTACAGCGGGATGTTGCCGTGCTTCTTGCGCGGCATGGTTTCGGTCTTGTTTTCGAGCATCCGCAGGGCGGCGATCAGCTTGGGCCGGGTGGAGCGCGGCGCAATCACGGCGTCGATGTAGCCGCGCGAGGCGGCCACCTCCGGGCTGGCGAAGCGCCGCCGGAATTCCTGCACCCGCTGGCTCCTCAGGGGCCCGGCCTCGAGGCCGGCCGCCGCCAGCTCCCGGCGGTAGATGATGTTCACGGCCCCCTCCGGGCCCATCACGGCGATCTCGGCGCTCGGGTAAGCATAGTTAATATCCGAGCGGAGGTGCTTGGAACCCATCACGCAATAGGCCCCCCCGTAGGCCTTGCGCGTGATGATGGTGATCTTGGGGACGGTAGCCTCGGCGTAGGCGTAGAGCAGCTTGGCCCCGTGGCGGATGATGCCGCCATACTCCTGCTGCACGCCGGGCAGGAAGCCGGGCACATCCTCAAGCGTCACGATCGGCAGGTTGAAGGCGTCGCAGAAGCGCACGAAGCGGGCCGCCTTGACCGAGGAGTCGATGTCCAGGCACCCCGCCAGCACCGCCGGCTGGTTGGCCACCAACCCGACGGGCCGGCCGTCCAGCCGCGCGAAGCCCACCACGATGTTCTGGGCGAAGTGTTCCTGCACCTCCAGGAAACAGCCTTCGTCCACCACCGCGCGCACGATGTCGCGCATGTCGTAGGGCTGGTCGGAGGCCGTCGGCACCAGGGTGTCCAGGCCGGGATCCTCGCGTTCCGCGGGATCCTGGCACGGCCGGCGCGGCGGATCCTCCTGGTTGTTGGACGGCAGGTAGCCCAGCAGCTCTCGGATCAACTGCAGGCACTCCCGGTCGTGGCGGGCGATGAAATGCCCCACGCCGCTTTTCTGGTTATGGGTGACGGCGCCTCCCAGTTGCTCCTTGCTGACCTCCTCGTGCGTGACGGTCCGAATCACGTCCGGACCCGTGACGAACATGTAGCTGGAAGATTCCACCATCAGGACGAAATCGGTGATGGCCGGCGAGTAGACCGCGCCCCCGGCGCACGGCCCCAGGATGGCCGAAATCTGCGGCACCACGCCGCTGGCCAGCGTGTTCCGCAGAAAGATCTCCGCGTACCCAGCCAGCGACTCCACCCCTTCCTGAATGCGCGCTCCGCCGGAGTCGTTCAGCCCGATGATGGGGGCGCCGTTCTTCAGAGCCAGATCCATCACCTTGCAGACTTTGCCGGCATTGGCCTCCGACAGCGAGCCGCCGAAAACCGAGAAGTCGTGGGAGAAAACGCAGACCAGGCGCCCGTCGATGCGTCCCCAGCCGGTGAGGAAGCCGTCCCCCAGGGGACGGTTCTGCTCCATCCCGAAATCCTGGCAACGATGGGTAACCAGCCGGTCGAGCTCTTCAAAGCTGCCCGGGTCCAGCAGCAACTCCAGGCGCTCGCGCGCCGAGAGTTTCCCCTCCCGAGGCTGGACCATGCCGGGCTACTTCTTTTTCTGCTTCTGCTGTCCGACGCGGACCTTGAAGTGCGAAGCCTTGCCCTCGGAGAATGCTTTGTGATCGTGGCGGGCGACGGAGTCGCGGATGTAGGCCTCCACATCCGTGCCTTTGGGCACCACCGCCATCAACGTGAAGTATTCTTTGCACTCGGGGCAGTAGGGGCGGAACTTCTTGACGTTTGCGTGTGGCATCTGAACCGATAACCCTCCAGGCTGGTGAAGTTCTATTCTAGCGCAAACGAGGGTAGAGTGTCACGTCGCGGAGGCGTGAATTAAAGGCGTGTTTTCAATGACTTGACGGCCCGGATGGCCTCCTGGGCCACTTCCGGGTCGGGATCGTGGGTCAGGGCTTCCAGGTGCGGCAGGCAGTCGGGACCGCCGCTTGAGGCCATCACCTGCGCCAAGTTCTTCTTCTGGTCGTTGCTGCCGGTGCGCAGCGGGCCATAGAGCGCCTCGATCAGCTTGGGGTCCCGGGCCAGCTCCACAAGAAAAGGCCGCGCCTCGCCGCGATGAAAAGTGGAGTTGAGAGCGTCGAGCAGATACGGAAGACGGCTGTGGTCACCGAGCCGGATCAAGGCGAAGGCCATCGACAGGCGCGCCGACTGGTTGCGCTCGCTTTCGAAGACGCGCTCCAGCCGGGGGCGGTCCTCGGCCAGCCCCAGGCGGCCCAAGCCCTCGGCGGCAGCGCCCCGCATATGCCGGTCGCGATCGTCGAGATAGCTCCGGAATAGATCCTGCAACGAGGCATCGGGCAGCTTGGCCAGCGTGACCAGGGCCGCGCGGCGGGCGCCGGTCTTGGCGCCGGTCTTCAGCAGGTCGCGCAGCACCGGAATGGCCTCGCGGTTCTGCAACTGCCCGGCCGTTTCGATGGCGGCGATCTGGACGGGCTCGTGCAGGTCGCGGAGCAGGAAGGTGAGCGCAGGCCCCACCGAGCGGTCGCCGATCTTTTCGAGCGCCCGCAAGGACTCCAGGATCACCGCGGTGTCCTTCGATTTCAGGGTCTCGATCAGTTGCGGCGCCGCCGGCCGGGCCCGCAGGATGCCGGCGGAGCGGGCCGCCAGAGCGCGCGACTCCATGCTGGTGCCGCCCACAATCACCCGGCCCAGCGCCTGCACCACCTCCGGCGCCACCGTCAAGTAGGAGTCGATGACCAGAGGGCTCGGCTCGGCAATCCGGTTCTTCATTCCGGACCCCAGCTTTTTCAAAGCTGCCGTCCAGCCGGTCTGCACGTAGCCCGGATAGTAGAAATTGACCAGACCGTCTAATGCCAGGATCTGGACGGCCGGATCGGCGTCGCGGGTGGCCTCCACCAGCGGCTCCAGGCTCCGCTGGGTTCCGATCGAAACCAGGGCCGCCACCGTCTCGACCTTGACGTCGCGGTCCGGGTCGTTCAGCAGCGGCCTGAGCAGCTCGATCGAGGCAACGTCCTTCTGCCTGCCCAGCTCTTCGGCAGCTCGCGCCCGTCGCTTGGGATCCGGGCTCTTGAGATCCTCGCGGGCATCCGGGGCGGCCGCCACCAGGCCGGCAACAAAGAGGGCAATCACCAGGCGGATCACACTTTGATTATACGAACTCGATGGTCACGCGGTGAGGGATCAGCCCGGCCTGGTGGCCCAGGTCGAGCAGCATCTGCGCGGCCTGAGCCACTTGGGGATCTGCGCCGAGAGTGTGTTCGTTAACGTACATCCCCACAAACCTGTCCGCCAGCCGCGGATCGAGGCCCCGGGCGAACTGCATAGCGTAGCTCAATGCCTCCTCCCGGTGAGCCAGGGCATACTCGATGCTCTGGCGCAGCAGGCGGCCGCACTCGGCCTGAATTTCAGGCTCCAGCGAACGCCGCAGGGCATTGGCGCCGAGCGGCAGCGGCAGACCGTAGGCCTGCTTCCACCAGCGGCCCAGGTCAATGATCCGGTGAACGCCCCAGCGGTCGAAGTTGAGCTGGCCTTCATGGATGAGCAGGCCGGCATCCACGCGCCCTTGCTCGACGGCGTCCAGAATCTGGTCGAATGGAACCACGCGGGGCTCAAAATCCGGCTCGAACAGCTTCAGCGCCAGGTAGGCGGTGGTGCGCAGGCCGGGAACGGCGATGGTTTTGCCCTTGAGCTCTTCGGGACCGAGCGGCCGGGGCGCGACCACCAGCGGACCGTAGCCGTCCCCGACGCTGGATCCGGACCTGGTGAGGGCGTACTGGCCGGCGACATAAGGGTAGGCGTGATAGGAAATGGCCGTCATGTCGTAGCGACCTTCCTGAGCCGCCAGGTTCAGGCTCTCGATGTCCGCCAGGATGTGCTCGAAACGCACTTGCCGGGAGCGCACCTTCTGGGTGGCCAGGGCGTAAAACATGAAGGCATCGTCGGAGTCGGGGCTGTGGGCGACGACAATGGTCCGGGGCGCGGATCCCTGCATAAAAATCAACCGAAAGCCGGGTGGAACTGCTAAAATTATCACACTGGGGGTTGGAGGGGCAAAAAGGTTCTGAGAAAAGGCTGAAATGGATTCCAATCATAAGACCACGATCATTGCCGTGGTGGACGATCTGTTCTTCGTTTCCAAGATCGGGGAAACGGCCCGGCGGGCGGGGGTAGCGGTGGAGTTTGCAACCAGCGAAGACAAGCTCATGACGCTGGCGGCGCAAAAACCTTCGCTCATCATCCTGGATCTCAATCTGAACGGGCTCAAACCCCTGCCCCTGATCGGCAGGCTGAAGGCCCATCCCGACCTGGACAAGACCACGCTGCTGGGCTTCGTGTCGCACGTGCAAGGCGAGCTGAAGATGAAGGCGCAGAAGGCGGGGTGCGACATGGTGCTGGCCCGCTCGTCGTTCTCCCAGAGTCTGCCGCTGATTCTGAAGCGGCACTCTGGGGCTTAGCGAGGCTCCCGCCTCAGACCGACCAGGCAGGCCAGGCCCCCCGTGTCATCCCGGGCTGCTGTGTCATCCCGAGCGTAGCGAGGGATCTGCTGGTGATTCGTGGTGTGCACCAGGCGGTGAAGGCGCCAGCAGATCCCTCGCTTCGCTCGGGATGACACAGGTTCAGCGGTCAGCAACGCTGGCCGGAAAGCGGGTCGCCGCCACGACCCCCAGCAGCAGCGCCGCGGCCACGCCCGCCGCGGCCCCCCAGCCGACCAGGGTTTCCACGCCCAGGGACTCCTTCCACCTGCCTATCGAAAAGACCCCCAGGCCGCCGGCCAGGCCGCCGACCAGGGTCAGCACGCCGGCGGCGAGGCCGTAGTTGGCCGGAGGGATGACGTCGTAAGCCGAGGCGACGGTATTGGACATCAGCAGGCCGGCGAAGAAACCAAAGGCCGCCGCGAAAGCCTTGAGCCAGGCCAGCGACGGCGCCGTGAAGGTGAGCCAGGCGAGCGGCGAGGAGATCAGCAGGCCAAGGGCTGCTATATAGAAACGCCCGGCGGGGAGCCTCCGCGAGGCCCAGTCGGCGATGGCCCCGCCGCAAAGAATTCCCGCCGCCGAGCCCGCCTGCAAGTAGAGGGTCGCTGTGAACCCGGCTTCCGCCAGGCCCAGCCCAAACCGCTCGTAGAGGAAGTTGGGAAGCCAGGCGTAGAGCATCCACAGCACCGCGCAGAAGGCGAAGAAGGCCAGCGCCAGCGCCCGGAAGCAGCCGCTGGCCAGCAGATCTGCCGGCCGGGTCCGGGAAGCGGCCGCGGCTTCGACGGCCGGCAAGCGCCCCAGGCCGGCGCCGAGCAGCGGTGCGTAGGCCATCCCCGCCACCGCCAGGGCCGCGAAGCCCCAGCGCCAGCCCCAGGTTTCGGCCATCCATCCGCCGAACCAGCCTCCGAAGGCGATACCGGCGAACTGCGCCGTGCCGTGGATGGAAATCGCCCTCGATCGGGTGGCCCCGGGATGAAGCCCTCCCAGCACGCTGACCGCGGCCGGAAAGTACAGCCCCTCGGTGATGCCCATCACCCCGCGCCAGACCAGCAGGGCCGTTATGGTGCCGCTGAGGCCGGTGGCCAACGTCGCCAGGCTCCACAACACCAGGCTCGCCGGCAACAGCCACTCGCGACGAACCCGGTCGGCCAGCCGCCCGGCGGGCGGGCAGGTCAGCGAATACACCCATAGGAAAATCGATCCGATCAGCCCCAGCTGGGTGCTGGAGAAGCCCAGCTCTTTCTGGAGCACCGGCAGGATCGAGAACACCACCTGGCGGTCCACATAGTTGAGGAAGTAGGCCAGCCACAGCAGGCCGACCACGGTCCAGGAGCGAGTAAGACGCACAGTGGTCTATAGTAGACGAGGAGGCCGGGTCGGTGGGACCAGGCTCCGGCGGCGGGAACGGAGTGAACGTCATGCGGCAAGCGGCGATTCTGCTTCTCTGTGTATTCGCGATGCTTTCGGGGCAAACCGGGACCGATGGGTCGATCCTGGGCCTCGTCAAAGACCCCAGCGGCGCGGTGGTCCCCGGGGCGGCGGTCCGGGTGACGGGCCTGGAGACCGGCTTGGCGCGCGCCGCGGCGGCCGACCAGAACGGCGCCTTCGAGATCCTGGCCCTGCCGCGCGGTTTCTACTCCGTCACGGTTTCGGCCCCGGGTTTCGTCACCTGGCAATTGGCGCGCCTCGAGCTGACGGCCGGCGAGCAACGCCGCGTCGCTCCGGTGCTCCGGGTCGGCGAGGTGCAGGAGCAGATCACCGTGGAGGCCGGCGTCGAGCTGATGCAGACCGAGAAGTCCTCCATCGAAACCGGCATCGAGGAGAAGCAGATCCGCGATCTGCCGCTGAACGGCCGCAACCCCATCGAGTTGGTGAACCTGGTCCCCGGCATGCGCTTCCTGGGCGTGGCCGGCCTCTCGGCCGAGCACACCGTGGCAGGGGTGGGCCAGCGGGAGGATCAGACCGGCTTCACCGTCGACGGACTGGACGCCAACGACCCCAGCAACGAGAAGGGAATCGCTTTCCCGAACCTGGACTCGGTGGCGCAGTTCAGCGTCCAGACCTCGAACTTCACCGCCGAGAACGGCCGCAACCCCCTGCAAGTCATGATGGTCACCAAGGGCGGCACCAATGAATATCACGGCACGCTCTGGGAGTTCCACCGCAACGCCGCCGCCGACGCCCGCAACACCTTCGCCACCACCACCCCGAAGCTGATCCGCAACCAGTTCGGCTCCAGCCTGGGAGGTCCGGTGTTTCGCAACCGGACGTTCTTCTTCGCCAGCTACGGAGGCGCCCGCATCCGGCGGGAGACCATCTACAACTCCAACAGCGTGGCGCCGGCCATGCTCGAAGGGGATTTTGGCGCGCGCCGCGTCAACGATCCCCTGGCCGGGGCGCAGTTTCCGAACAACCGCATCCCGGCCGACCGCATCTCGCGGGCCTCGCGGTCCCTGTTCCCCTATGTCCTGACGCCCAACGCGGAGGGCAACCGCTTCCGGGCGGTGGCGCCGCAGCCCAGCCGCCTGGACGATTCCATGCTGCGCGTCGACCAGCAGATCCGCGACAGCCAGCGCTTCCACGCGCGCTGGATCCGCTACCAGCAGACCGACCAGAACCGCGGCTATCGGCCCGACGTGGTGCGGGACCAGGACATCGTGCAGCACAACCTGGGTCTGAACTACAACTGGAGCCTGACGCCGTCGACCCTGTTCACGCTGGCGGCCGGCTACCTCCAATCTGATACTGTGGTGCTCTCGCCCAACGTGGGCCGGGAGAACCTGACGGACCTGGCCGGGATCCAGGGCTTCCCCAGCGCCGGCCGCGAGGACGCCATCGGGCTGCCCAACGTGACTTTCACCGGCTACACCGGCTTCTCGGTTCCGGCGCAGGTGCCGGGGCGGTTCCGCCGCGAGGATCTGCACGGCAAGACCGGCCTCAACCTGGTGCGCAGCCGCCACTCGGTGAGCTTCGGCTACGAATACAATGACCGCCGAACGCTGGCCTTCCACTCCTCCAACTCCAGCCGCGGCACCTTCAACTTCAACGGCCAGTCGAGCGGGGACGGCTTCGCCGACTACCTGCTGGGCCTGCTGGCCAACGACGAGCGCAACTATCCTCTGAAGGCTTTCGCTATGGCCCACTCGCCCTACTCGGCTCTGTATGTGCAGGACTTCTGGCGGGCGCACCCCTCCTTCACCCTGCAACTGGGCCTGCGCTACGACCACTGGCACGAGAAGGCCTTCGTGCGCAACAACGGGGCCACCTTCGACCTGCGGAGGGGCAAGGTGGTGGCGGCCACCGACCGGGAGGGTCGCGTGGATCTGACAGCCCAATCTGTGGCGCCGTTCCTGGCGGAGGCCACCCGGGGACTGTGGATTCCGGCGTCGGAGGCCGGCATGCCGCGGGGTCTCTTCGAGGCCGGCGGGTATCTCTCGCCGCGGCTGGGGGCGGCCTGGCGTCCGCTTGGGAAGGACGACCTGGTCGTCCGGGGCGGCTACGGCATCTACACCTCCAGCTTCAACGGCAACATCACCGGCTCGCAGGTGATCGGCCCGCCCTACTGGACCTTCGAGCGCCAGACCTTCACGGCGGCTGCCCGGCAGCGCTGGGAGACGGCGTTTCCGGCCGAGCCGCGGGCCTTCATCTCGCCCTCCGTCACGGCCTCGGCCTACGACGTCGATCCCATGAAGATGCACGAGTTCAACGTGTCGGTGCAGAAGTCGCTGGTGCGGCTTCACTCGGCGCTGACGGTATCGTACGTGGGCAACCGGGGTCGGGACATGATCACGCGCCTCGACCACAACGAGGTGCGGCCGGGCCAGTACACCAACTTGCAGGCCGCCCGCCCGTATCCGGCTCTGGGGACGGTGCGCCTGTATCAGAATATAGGCAGCTCCTGGTACAACGCCCTGCACCTCAAGCTGGAGCGCCGGTTTACGCGCGGCTTCGGCTACACCTTCGCCTACGCCTTCGCGCGGAACATCGACGAGTTCGGCGCCTCTATTACTGACAGCCCCACGCCGTTCGCGCCGCAGGGCTACGAGCGTGGCCGCTCGCAGCTGGAGCGCCGCCACGTCCTGACCGTCAATGCCATTTACCAGATCCCCTGGGGACGCGGGCTGCTGCGGGGCTGGGAGCTCTCGGGCATCTATAGCTTTACCTCCGGCGAGCCGCTCAGCTTCACCACCCCGGGGGCCACCCTGGGCAACGGTTTCAATACCCGCCCCAACCTGGTGGGCGACCCGCGCCTGGAGAACCCCACCGCCGGACTGTGGTTCAATCCCGCCGCCTTGCAGACGCCGCCGCGCTTCGCCTTCGGCAACTCCGGCCTGGGGCTGCTGGACGCTCCCGGCGCTCACGTGCTCGATCTGGGGCTGATGAAAGACTTCCACCTGAGCGAGCGGAGGTACTTTCAGTTTCGCTGGGAGCTGTTCAACGCCCCCAACCACGTCAACCTGAACGGGCCCAACACCACCCTGGGGGTCGCGACCACGGGCCAGATCCTCTCGGCCGGCGCCGCCCGGCAGCTGCAGTTCGGGCTGAAGTTCATTTTCTGACCAGTGGCGCCTGCCGGTCCCCTGTCATCCCGAGCGAAGCGAGGGATCTGTTCTACGCCTACCGTCCCGGGCTACTGAGGGCACAAGCAGATCCCTCGCTTCGCTCGGGATGACAGGAGGCGCGGTGTGACACACCCGAGCGGGTACTGGGGTCATAGCGTGGAGATGAATTCGTTGCCACTCTCAGATCTTTCTTCGGGAAGCCGATGCGGGGTAGCGGGCCAAAAAGTACGCTGATCCAGACTTACTTTGGAATATTGGCGACGCACAGTGGAGTCCGGTGCACTTGCCGACGATTTCCCAGCCTGCCTAATGGGAGCACCGGACAAAAGGTTTCTCTGCGTCTCCGCGTCTCGGCGGTTCCTTGTAGCGCTGCAATGAACCGTAGAGACCCCGAGACGCAGAGGATTCCTGCCGGGTGAGTGGTGAAGAAGGCCGGTGGGGCCACAGCAGAAAGGATCGACGAAAGTTGTCAGTATGCGTCGTCCTAAAGTAGCCACACCCAATTCGATCTGATCATTATCACGCCGGGTTACGATCTTGAGCACGGCAAAGTACGTTTGGTCGCGACGAGTCCAGTCGGCGTCGGGTTCAGCTTATGAGCTCTCAGACACAGCTATCCGGCGAGCCCCTCACACCCAGGTTGTCCCATGGTGGGAGGCGTTGGCTGCGGGCTGACTGCGAACCGCGGATCGCTGCTGGCTTGTGGCGGAGCCGCCCGGTGTTACAGCTGGAAGCTGCGCCGCTCGATTTTCTTGTCGTCGAAAACCCCCAACCCCAGGGCCCCGGCGATCTCGATGTGCTCCACCTGGCAGTTCAGGAAGGTGCTGTCGGGGTCGGGCCTGGAGAGCGCGATGGAGGCCATGCCGACCTTGGCCCGCTGGGCGTCGATCTCCTGCAAGCCGAGCTTGTCCATGGCCACCGGGTCGGTGGCGAAATACATGGTCTGGTGGGTCCACAGGTACCGGCCCTTGCGGCCGCCCGGCCCGCCGTGATACATGCCCAGGATCCCGTCCATGATGTGCAGCACGGTCTTGTCGCGGATCACCGGGATCGAGACCACCGCCGGGATGAAGGGGCCGCAGACGTTGAGGGTCGAGCTGGAGTGGCTGCGGTTGACGTTGTTCACCAGGCCGTGGGAGAGGTTCTTGAGCGCCAGGGTGACGCCGGCCGACTGGTGGTGCTTGAGCAGCGGCAGGTTGACGAGCTTGTTGACCTGCTGGGTGAGGAACTTGGCCACGTGGGAGCGCCGCAGGTGCGGGTCGCGCGAGTCCTGGCCCGGCTGGGTCACCGGAAACTCCATGTAGTGGGCGGCGTCGTAGCCCTCCATGCCGAGCTGGACGCGCTCGTAGTCCTCGGCGGCAAAGCTCCAGCGCACGCCTTCGGGCAGCCACTTGTCGAAACCCGCCGCCAGGAACTGCTTTCGGTATCTGTCATAGGCGACAATGTCAGCGGGCTTCACGCCGGCGGCCTGGAGTCCCGCGATGATCTCGTGCAACACCTCGGGGGAGGAGATGCACCAGGGGCTGCCCACCGGGTTGAGCTTGATCCCCACCACGTCGCCCGGCTCGAAAAACATCCGCCAGGCCTCCACCCAGTCGGGCGCTCCGGTCAGCTCCATCATGCCCTTGCGCATCATGTCCCGGATCGGCTCGGCCTGGAACTTGTCGCCGGCGCGGGATCCCGGGTGGCGAACCGAGATCACGCGGCCGGGAAACAGGCCCGGCATGGCGAGCTTCGAAGCCGGCGAGGTTCGCACCGGGGAGGTTGGGACCTGGGCGGCAGCCGCGGTGGCTGCCAGGGAGATAAAATCTCGACGCGCGAGTTTCATGGGGCGCCCCCTCGTCAGGCAAGAATGCCTAACCTACTGGATTCTACCAGATCGGCGACCTGGCGCTCGACGGCCTCCGCCGAGCGAAGCTTCACCTGTTCGTAGCCGCGGATCCGGTCGGGGCTCGAGGCCATCTCCAGGGCCGCGCCGAAGTTTTCCGCGTCGAGCCCCTGGAGCAGGAGGCCGAGGGTGCGCTCGTACCAGGCGATCAGCGCGCGCTCGCGGCGCCGCACGGCAGCGTAGCCAAACGGATCGAGCGGCGTTCCCCGCAGGCGGCGCAGGCCCGCCAGCAAGCGCAGCGCCGGGCGGAACCACGGACCCAAGGCGAGCTTCTTGTTGAGACCGAAGGTTCGCAGCAGGGGAGGGTGCAGGTGATACACCAGCGACCGCGGGGCCTCGAACATCCCCAGGGTCTCGGCCTCGAACGACGGGCGGGTGAGCAGCCGCGCCACCTCGTACTCGTCCTTGTAAGCCATCAGCTTGTAGAGGTAGCGGGCGACGGCTTCGGCGAGCTCGGTGGAGCCGGGCCGGACTTCGCTTTCCCGCCGCCGCGCTCGCTCGACAAGCTCGCAGTAGCGACGGGCGTAGCCAGCATCCTGGTAATCGGTCAGGTCCCGCGAGCGGCACTCGACCAGCTCGTCGAGGGTCAGCGGCGTTCGAGCCGCCCGGTCGCGCGGCCGGGCGATCTCGATGACGGCCTCAGGATCCTGATGATACTTGCGGCCCCACCGGAAAGCCGCCAGGTTCTTGGCGGCCTCCACGCCGTTCAGCTCGATGGCCCGCTCGATCGACGCCGCCTGGAGCGGCAGGTAGCCCGCCTGGTAGGCCACGCCCATCAGGAAGATATTCGAGGCCAGGTGGCTCGAAAACAGCGCCTCGGCCATCCCGGAGGCGTCGAGGAAGAGGTTGGCGCGGGCGCGGGTGGCGCGGTTGATGGTGTCGACCAGGGAGCTGCCGAAATGGACCAGGCCCCGGCGCGCCGAATCGCCCGTGGGGATCTCGGCCGAGTTCACCACGGCGATGGTGCGGTTGGGGTCGGCGCGCTTCAGGTTCTCAGTGGCCGCCGCTCCCAAAAGATCGCAGCCCAATAGCAGGTGGGCGCCGCCGTAGCTGATCTTGTTGGCAAGTTCGACGGGGCGGGCGGCGATCCGGATGCTCGAAACCACGGCGCCGCCTTTCTGCGCCAGGCCGGTTTGATCGAGGGTCGTGGCCCACAGGCCTTCCAGCATCGCCCCGGTCGCCAGCAGGGCGTTGAGCGTTACGACGCCGGTGCCGCCGATGCCGGGAATGAGGATCTCGTAGCCGTCGCCGGCGGCAACCTTGGCGGCCGGCTCGGGGATTTCGACGGCGGGCAGCTCGCGCAGCTGCTTACGCCGCAGCCCAGTGCCGGGTTCCACCAATACCGAGACGAACGACGGGCAGTCGCCCAGCAGGCAGGAATAGTCGGCATTGCAGGAGGACTGGTGGATGCGGGTCTTCTGGCCATACTCGGTCTCGACCGGGTAGAGCGAAAGGCAGTTGGATTTCGCGACGCAGTCGCCGCAACCCTCGCAGACCTGGTCGTTGATGACGAGCAGCCGCTCGGGGCGCGGAAGCTTGCCGCGGGAGCGCAGGCGGCGCTTCTCGGCGGCGCACTGCTGGTCGTAGATGAAGGCGGTGGCGCCCGGCGTGTGGGATAGCTCCTCCATCACGGCCTCCAGCTCGTCCCGGTAGCGGACCTCCACCGACGGCGCCAGCTCCGATCGGTCCCGGTAGCGCTCCAGATCATCGGTCAGGACCACGATGCGCTTCAGCCCCTGGGCGTCGAGCTGCCGGGTCAGCTCCGGAATGGGGAGCGCTCCGGTGGCCTTCTGGCCGCCGGTCATGGCCACGGCGCTGTTGTAAAGGATCTTGAAGGTGATGTTGACGCCGGCCGCCGCGCAGGCGTTGACGGCCAGGGTGGCGGAGTGGAAGTAGGTGCCGTCGCCGACGTTTTGGAACAGGTGGGGGGTCTCGGTGAAGGGAGCGATGCCGATCCAGGGGGCGCCCTCGCCCCCCATCTGGGTGATGTAGGTGAAGCCGCGGTGGATGTGCTGGAGCCGTCCGGCCATGCCGTGGCAGCCGATGCCCCCGCCGGCGTGCATGCCGTCGGGCACCAGGGTCGATCGGTTGTGAGGGCACCCCGAGCAGAAGCTCGGCGGGCGCGGTGGCAGCGGCTGTTTCTCCCGGCCCTCCACGGCGGCGAGCCGCTCCAGGCGCTTCTCGACGCTGTCGATCGGGGCGCGTCGCAGGACTCGGGAGGCCACCGCCCGCGCGATGGGGTCGGGATCCAGCTCCCCGTGGATCGGCAGCAACACCTGCCCGGTCTCGTCGTATTTGCCGTAGATCGCCGGTCGCTGGGCGCGGTTGTAGAGCAGGTCGCGCAGTTGCAGCTCGATGAAGCTGCGCTTTTCCTCGACCACCAGGATCTCTTCGAGCCCCCGGGCGAACTCCTCGACGATGGAGGGCTCCAAGGGGTAGGTCATGGCCAGCTTCAGGATCCGGACGCCGGCGCGCTCCAGTGCGGCATCGTCCAGGCCCAGGTCGCGGAGCCCGCTTCGCAGGTCGTAGTAGCTCTTGCCGGCCGTGACGATGCCGAGGCGGTCACCGGGGTGCGAGACCACCACGCGGTCGAGCCGGTTGAGGCGCGCGAAGGCGCGGGCCGCCTCCAGCTTCTTGTAGTGGATCTCCTGCTCCAGCATCAGGGTGCGGGGGATGATCAGCATCCCTTCGAGGGTCTTCTGATAGGGCTTGCCGCCGAAGACCAGCTCGGGCGCCACGAAGCGGTTGCGCTCCGGAGAGAGCTCCACGGTGTCGCCGCCGTCGCAGACGTTGGTGACCATCTTGAGAGCCGCCCAGGCGCCGGAGAAGCGCGAGAGCGCGATGCCCGCCAGGCCCAGGTCCAGGATCTCCTGGGTATTGCCAGGGTATAAGACGGGGATGGCGAAGTTGAAGAACGACAGCTCGCTCTGGTGGGGGATGGTGGAGCTCTTGGAGATGTGGTCGTCGCCGGCCAGGGCCAGGGCGCCGCCGTTGTGACCAGTGCCGGCGAAGTTGGCGTGGCGGAAGACGTCGCCGGTGCGGTCGACGCCCGGCCCTTTGCCGTACCAGATGCCGATCACCCCGTCGTACTTGGGCTGTGGGAAGAGCTGGTGGATCTGGCTGCCCATCACCGAGGTGGCGGCGACGTCCTCGTTGATCCCCGGCACAAACCGGATGTTGTGTTGCTCCAGCAGCGACCCCGCCCGCGCCAGGGCCAGGTCGTAGCCGCCCAGCGGCGAGCCCTCATAGCCGGAGATGAAAGCCGCGGTGCGAAGCCCGGCGCGCCGGTCCCGCCGCACCTGGTCCATAGGGAGCCGCACCAGCGCCTGGATGCCGTTGAGGTAGACGACGCCTTCTTCCAGGGTGTAGCGGTCGTCGAGCGAGTAGGAAGAATTCATGAGCGGCCAGCACCATTATAAGAGGAAACAGCCAGCCTTCAGAGGTGGTGGCGTTGGCGGTCCCCCGCAATTGTCATCCCGAGCATAATTGTCATCCCGAGCGTAGCGAGGGATCTGCTGTTGTGCCGGGGGCGAAAGCAGATCCCTCGCTACGCTCGGGATGACAAAGGCTACGCTCGGGATGACAAAGGCTGCGCTCGGGATGTCACCGCCTCCCCAGCGACTCGGTGTACGGCGGATACGCCACGCCCCGCTCGGTGATGATGGCGGTGACATAGCGGTTTGGCGTCACGTCGAAGGCCGGGTTCTCGACCGAGACGCCCTCCGGGGCGATGGGCACCCCTGCCAGGTGAGTGACCTCGGCCGCGGCCCGCTGCTCGATGGGAATCTCGTCGCCGCTCGCCAGGGTTAAATCCAGGGTCGAGACCGGGGCGGCGACATAAAAAGGCACCCCGTTCTCGCGGGCCAACACCGCCAGCGAGTAGGTGCCGATCTTGTTGGCCACGTCGCCGTTGGCGGCGATGCGGTCGGCCCCCACGATGACGCACCCAATGCGGCCGGAGCGCAGGAAGTGCCCGGCCATGTTGTCGGTGATCAGGGTGGCGGGGATGCCGTCCTGCTGAAGCTCCCAGACCGTCAGGCGGGAGCCTTGCAGGTAGGGCCGGGTCTCGCCGGCCATCACATCAATCCGCTTGCCGGCAGCCGCCGCCGCCCGGATCACCCCCAGGGCGGTGCCGTAGCCGGCCGTCGCCAGGGCTCCGGCATTGCAATGCGTCAGCACCGTCTTGCCCTCCGGCACCAGCGGCTCTCCCTGGCGTCCGATCTGGTGGTTGACGGCCAGATCCTCGGCGTAGACGGCCAGAGCTTCTCTCACCAGCGCATCCCGGACCGCAGCCGCCGGCGTCGCCCGGTAAACCCGCTTCATCCGCTCCAGGGCCCAGAAGAGGTTTACCGCCGTCGGGCGGGTGGCTGCCAGGGCCGCGCAGATCCTCTCCATCGAGCCGTCCAGGTCGCCCTCCGGCGCCGCCCGCATGCCCAGCGCCACCCCCATGGCCGCCGCCACCCCGATGGCCGGCGCCCCCCGGATGATCATGCCCCGAATGGCCTCCGCCACCTCTTGGTAGGTCTTGCAAGTGACGTGCAGCACCTCCCGCGGCAGGCGCGTCTGGTCGATCATCACCACGCCCTCGGGGGTCCACTCGATCGTCTTGACCATCAGAGGTTCTGAAACCGGTTGCTGGCCGCGTAGAGGCCGGCAAACAAAGTGAGATTGTAGCCGGCGTGGGCCAGCACCGGCGGCACCACCGAGCCGGAGACCGCCCGCAGCGTCCCGAACACAACGCCCACCAGGGTCAGGAGCAGCAGGTTCTGCCAGGCCCACCCGTACTGCTGGGCGTGCACCAGAGAGAACAGGGAGGCGGTGCCGATCACCGCCACCGCGGCGCCGTGGGCCCGCGCCATCACCGGAAACAGGAATCCGCGAAACAGCAGCTCCTCCACCACCGGGGCGATCAGAATCCCGAAGCCGGCCAGCAGGAACGCCGAAGCCGGATCGCGGAACAGCTCCTCGATGGGGAGCCTGCGGCGTGGCATGCGGATGAGCCAGGCGATACCAGCCACCAACAGCGCCAGCCCCACTCCGCCGGACACGTAGACACCGGACGGCAGCGGCGGCCGGATCCAGGCGATGGCCTCCCAAAACGAGCGCCCGTCGCGCACCCGGACGATCTTGTAGACCATCCAGAACACCAGCACCCACCAGGCCGCCTGGACCCCCAGCACGAATACCGCGCTGGTGGCGGCCTCGCGATAGCTGAAAGCGCCGCCGCCGGCCGAGCGGATCATCACCGCCGCCAGCAACCCCACCAGCACTACCGCCACCTGGGCCCCCAGGGCGAATCCCAGCACGATCAGCACATCCAGGTAGGTCCAGCCCCGGGCCGGCGGCGGCGGTGGTGGTGGTGGTTCGGGAGCCAACTCCGCCGGATCCATCAGGCCATCACCTTGGCCAGGGCCAACGCCGTGTGGCCCTCTGGGGCCCGCCGCACGTCGGCCGGCGTGCCGGCCGCCACCAACCGGCCACCGGCTTCTCCGCCCTCCGGCCCCAGGTCGATGATCCAGTCGGCGTTCTTCACCACGTCCAGGTTGTGTTCAATCACGATCACGGTATTGCCCAGATCCACCAGCCGGTGCAGCACGTCGACGAGCTTGCGAACGTCGTCGAAGTGCAGGCCCGTAGTCGGCTCGTCCAGGATGTAAAGCGTGCGGCCGGTCTGGCGGCGGCTGAGTTCCCGGGACAGCTTGATCCGCTGGGCCTCGCCCCCCGAGAGGGTGGTGGCTGACTGCCCCAGGTGGATATAATCCAGACCCACGTCGCACAGCGTCTCCAGCTTCGATCGGATCGAAGGGATATTCTCCATCGCCGGCCGGGCCTGCTCCACGGTGGCCTCCAGCAGGTCGGCGATCGAATACCCTTTGAATTTCACCTCCAGAGTCTCGGCGTTGTACCGCCGCCCGCGGCAGACGTCGCAGGTGACGAAGACGTCGGGCAGGAAGTTCATCTCGATCCGGCGCAGTCCGTCGCCCTGGCAGGCCTCGCAGCGGCCCCCCTTTACGTTGAAACTGAACCGCCCCGGCTTGTAGCCGCGCTGGCGCGACTCCGGCAGCATGGCGTACAGGTCCCGGATGGGCGTGAACAGGCCGGTGTAGGTGGCCGGGTTCGACCGCGGCGTCCGGCCGATGGGGGACTGGTCGATGCGGACGACCTTGTCCATTTCGCCGGCCCCCAGGATCTCGCGGTGCCGGCCCGGCTCCTCGATGGATCGGTACAGCCGCTTGGCCAGGGCGCGGTAGAGGATCTCGTTCACCAAGGTCGACTTGCCGCTGCCCGATACCCCGGTCACCACTGTCAGGCGCCCCAGGGGGAAGGCCACGTCTATGTTCTTCAGGTTGTGATGCCGCGCCCCTTTCACCACCACGAAATGGGCGTTGGGAGGACGAGGCGGGCGCGGGATATCCACCGACTTGATTCCAGCCAGGTATTGGCCGGTGAGGCAATTTGGGTCGAGCGTAATCTGCCTCGGACTGCCGCAGGCCACCAAGGCGCCGCCGAGGCGGCCGGCCCCGGGGCCCAGATCTACTACAAAATCGGCCCTTTCGATGGTTTCACGATCATGTTCAACTACTATTATAGTATTTCCAAGGTTCCGCAGTTTATCCAACGTCCGCAGCAGCCGATCATTGTCCCTGGGATGTAACCCGATCGACGGCTCGTCCAGCACGTACAGCACACCCCGCAGCCGCGAGCCGATCTGGGTGGCCAGCCGGATGCGCTGGGCTTCGCCTCCCGACAACGTGGCGGCCGAGCGGTCCAGGCTCAGATACGTCAGCCCCACCTCGGCCAGAAACTGCAGCCGAGTGGTAATTTCTTCGAGGATCCGGCCGGCGATGATCGCCTCCCGGCCGGCCAGCCGCAGCCCGCGGGCAAACTCCAGCGCGCGGTCAATGGGAAGCTCCGTGAGGTCCGCGATCGACAGTCGCGCCACCCTAACCGCCAGGCTTTCCGGCCTTAATCGTTTGCCCTTGCAACTCCCGCACTCCGCCGCCGACATGTACTGCGTGGACCACTCGCGGTAGCCGTCATGGGCGGAGCCGTCAAATGACTCTTGTAGTATTTTGAGGATGCCGCGGTGGCCGTCGCCGCCGTGGAGCAGCAGGTTCTGGGCTTTCTGGGGCAAATCCTCGAATGGCTGGCTAAGGTTGAGGCGCTTGGCCCGGGCAATTTCCTCAACCTCATCCTGCACATATGCGGAGCTGGCCGCAGTTGCCAGGCCGCCATCGAGCAGCGGCTTGGAGGCGTCCGCGATGATTTTGGCCGGATCGAAGGCCCACTCGGAGCCCAGGCCGTGGCACTGAGGGCAGGCGCCATAGGGGCTGTTGAAGGAGAATGACCGGGGCTCCAGTTGCGCGACGCTGCGCCCGCAGTCCGGGCAGGCCAACTTCTCCGAGAACAGCTCCTCGCCGCTGCCCACTATCGCAACCAGCACAACGCCTCCGGCCAGGCCGACGGCCGTTCGAATCGATCCCTCCAGGCGCCGTTCGATGCCCGGCTTGATCAGCAGCCGGTCGACGACGATCTCGATGCTGTGGTTGCGGCGCTTGTCGAGCTGAGCAGGCTCGTCGAGGGCGCGCATTTGGCCGTCGATCCGCGCCCGGACGAAGCCCAACCGGGCGTACTTTTCCAGTTCCTTCCGGAATTCTCCCTTGCGACCCCGCACGATGGGCGCCAGGATGACGACCCGCTGATCGGGACCCATGGCCAGGACCCGCTCTACAATCTGCTCCACCGACTGGCGGCTGATGGGGCGGTTGCAATCCGGGCAGTGAGGAACCCCGATCTGGGCGTACAGCAGGCGCAGGTAGTCGTAGATTTCGGTGATGGTTCCGACCGTCGAACGCGGGCTGCGGCTGGTGGTGCGCTGTTCGATCGAGATGGCCGGGCTGAGGCCCTCGATGGAGTCGACCTCGGGACGCTCCATCTGATCCAGGAACTGGCGCGCATAGGGCGACAGCGTCTCCACGTACCGCCGCTGCCCCTCGGCGTAGATGGTGTCGAAAGCCAGCGAAGATTTCCCCGATCCGCTCAGTCCCGTGATGACGGTCAAGGACTGGCGGGGGATCTCGACGTCGATGTTTTTGAGGTTGTGCTGCCGGGCGCCTCGGACCCGGATGGCTTCGATCACGAGAACTTCATTTTAGCGCAGTGACACCCCGAGCGTAGCCGGTGGTCATCCCGAGCGTAGCCGGGTGTCATCCCGAGCGTAGCCGGGTGTCATCCCGAGCGCAGCGAGGGATCTGCTGCGCCTCCAGCCTCGCGGCACAACCGCGGCCACCAGCGGATCCCTCGCTGCGCTCGGGATGACACGCTAGCCGCCTAGCCTAATTCTCCACCTGGTAGTTGGGCGCTTCCTTGGTGATGATCACGTCGTGGACGTGGCTTTCGCGCAAACCGGCCCAGGTGACGCGCAGGAAGCGAACCTTCTCTTGCATCTCCCGGATGGTGGCGCAGCCGCAGTAGCCCATGCCGGCCTTCAGGCCGCCGACCAGCTGGTGGATCAGCTCCGAGAGCAGCCCCTTGTAAGGTACCCGCCCTTCGATGCCCTCCGGCACCAGCTTTCCATCGCGCTCCTGGGCATAGCGGTCGCTGGAGCCGGCCGCCATGGCGCCCAGCGAACCCATGCCGCGATAGCTCTTGAAAGTCCGGCCCTGGTAGAGGATGGTCTCGCCGGGACTCTCATCGGTGCCTGCCAGCAGGCTCCCGATCATGACGGTGTCGGCGCCGGCGGCGATGGCCTTGGTGACGTCGCCTGAGTACTTGATGCCGCCGTCGGAGATGAGGGGAACCCCCGAACCTCGCGCCGCGCGGGCGCAGCTGGCGATGGCGGTGATCTGCGGCACCCCGGCCCCGCTCACCACCCGGGTGGTGCAGATGGACCCCGGCCCGATCCCGACCTTGACGGCGTCAACGCCCAGCCGGATCAGGTCGCAGGCGCCTTCCTCGGTGGCCACGTTGCCGGCCACCAGCTGCACCTCCGGCAACGCGCGCCGGACCACCCGGACGGCCTCCAGCACCCGCTCGCTGTGCCCGTGAGCCGTGTCGATGCACAGCACGTCGGCCTTCTTGCCGTACAGCTCCTGGGCCCGCTCCAGGAAATCGCCGGTGGCCCCCAGGGCCGCCCCCACCAGCAGCCGCCCCTGGGAATCCTTGGCGGCGTTGGGATATTTCATCTTCTTCTGGATGTCCTTGACCGTGATCAGGCCCTTGAGGTTGTAATCGTCGTCGACCACCAGCAGCTTCTCGACGCGGTGCTGGTGCAGGATTTTCTCGGCCTCCTCGAGGGTGGTGCCCACCGCCACCGTGACCAGGTTGGTCTTGGTCATTACCTCCGCGATGGGCAGGTCCTGGCGGGTCTCGAAGCGCAGGTCGCGGTTGGTGAGGATTCCGACCAGTTTCCCGTTCCGGGTCACCGGCACCCCCGAGATGCGGTAGCGCTTCATCACCTCCAGGGCCTCGTAGATCTTGTTCTCGGGCGACATGGTGACCGGATCGACGATCATGCCGCTCTCGCTGCGTTTCACCCGGTCGACCTCCTCGGCCTGCCGCTCGATGGGCATGTTGCGGTGGATGAACCCCAGGCCGCCCTGCTGAGCGAGCGCGATCGCCAGGTGCGACTCCGTGACGGTGTCCATGGCGGCGCTGACGATAGGGATGTTGAGCGTGATCTTCCGTGTCAGGCCGGTGCGGGTGTCGGCCTCGGCCGGCAGGATGCCGCTGCGGGCCGGCTCCAGCAGCACGTCGTCAAAAGTCAAGGCCTCCGGGAGAGGATCGGTCAGCATAGCCGTATTGTAAGCGATCCGGCGCGGTCTTCAAGGGATGGTTTCAAAACCCTGCTCCCGATAATGACGGTCGAAGCAGAAAGCCGTTCGCACCCCGTTCTGGCGCATGGTTTGAAAGCTCACACGGTCGACCAGGCTCAGTTTCTTGCGCCCGGCCGCCAGCACGGCCTCCGCTCCTGCCTGGTGCCGCTGCCGAGAGATCCAATCGACGCCGAGCAGCGGCGCCACGTCGTCATAGAAGGCGCGCAGCGCCTGGAGGCCGCACCGATGCTGAAGCAAGGCGCTCGTTTCCAGCAGCACGTAGTTCGTGGTCAGCAGCGTCGCGGCCTGGCGTAAGAGTTGCTCCCAACTAGAAGGCCGAGGTGTCGACAAAAATCGTCATCTGCGGAAAGTCGCCGCCAGGTGGCGATCATGCTCCGCGCTGCCGTCGGCGCCGCCGGAGGCAAACTGGCCGGCCACCCGAATGGCGCGCTCGATGCGGTCCTGCCGGCTGGGCAGCGGCTTGGCGGTGAGAATCTGCTCGACACCCTCCCGGATGAGAGCAGCGATGGATTTACCGGTGTCGGTGGACAGTTGCCGCAGTGCGTTTTGTTGTATCTGTGTCAACTGGACTTGGACGCGAATCATGACAGCCGGCGCCATGATGGCATAGGCGATTCAGGGCCGCGACCGTGAGGGGAGCGGTGCCAGAGCCAACAGCGCAGCTTCATAAGCGCTCGGAGCCCATGGCCAGCTCCATCAGTCCGCTCAGGGAATCGTGCACCAGGGCTTCGACGTTGCCCGCTTGCTGGTAGCGGAGCCGGACGGTTTGGGGCGCCAGGCGCCGCCCCATGCTGTCCACGGCGTTGATCAGGAGCACGCGGCGGGGCGAGGCCGCCGCCGCCACCTGCGGCAAATCAAAGTGCCGGAGGATGCCCGGCACAAACAGGCTGGCCGGCTGCGCGTAGTAGCGGGTGTCGACCAGCGCCCGGAAGTCAATCAGCGGCCGGTGGGCGGCCAGCAGTCGAACCCGAGGGTCGAGCGCCGCGGCGAACATGCCGATGACGCCGCCTTCCCGGCGGCCGAACACCCGAATATCGGCGGGGTCGACGTCCGGCCGCGAGCACAGCACCTGCAACGCCGCCAGGGTGTCGTGCACCCGCATGGCCAGCAGCGACCGGCCCAGGTTCATGGCGCCGCGCGCCAGGTTGGTCTCCGGGTTGAAGAAGAAATCGCGGTACATCCGCTCTTGGGTGCGGGGAACTGGCTTCGCCGGCGGCGACGGCGCCGGAGCGGTCTCGCCGATGCCTCGCACGTCGATCGCCATGACCAGGTAGCCGCGCTCGGCCAGTTGATCCAGCTCCCCTCCCGGAGCGGCCTCAGCGCCTTTGCCGCGATCGTCCACAAACAGCACCGCGGGCCGGCGTCCCGAGGCGGCTGGCACGAACACCAGGGCCGGCGCCTGTATCCCCGGCTCTGTTTCCACCACCAGCTTCTCGATCGTTACCTCGCCCCGCTTCAGCGACCCGGCCGGCCGCACTCCGATCGGGAACACCGTTGACGGCAGGTCCAGGAACCGGCCGATCGCCGCGGTGTCCACGCGGCCCCGGCTGTTCTGCAAGATGAACTCGCCGGCGCGCTGCCGGTTGATGTCAAAGACCGTAGTGCCGCCCAGCGAGGACCACACCTGGCCGGTCTCGGTGGCCCAGAGGTCGGGCGGCTTTTCGAGGTTGCCTTCCCCGACGGTCACGGGTCGGGTGGCGCCCTCGCCGCCCCAAAAGCGATCGATGAACGCGTAGGCCGAGCGCCGCATCTCGTCGATGATGCCGTGACGGCCCTGGGCCTCCAGCACTACGGCGTCATTCTCCCGGTGGAGCATGGCGTAGGCGCGTTTCAGCTCCTCGAGCGAGGCTAGGGCGGTGTGGTAGCTCTTGTCCTCGCTGGCGTTGAGGTTCAGCAGCGGCCGGGGCGGCAGCAGCCACCAGTGATCCCGGCTCCAGATGCGGGCGAAAACGTTGTTCGGCACGTTCTGCTCGCCGTCGCTGGGGCCGCCGACGCCCCCCTTGGAGGCCGCGCTCACCACCGGGATCGAGATCCCGACGCGCTCGTCGACGGCGCTGATAAAGCGCGTCAGGGTCCCGCCGCCGGAGCCGCCGATGGATCCGATGCGGTGCTTGTCGACCTCCGGCCGCGTCAGCAGGTAGTCGATGGCCCGCATCCCGTCCAGCACAAAGTGGCGGGTCAACGTGTCGCCCACCACGAAGCACTGGTGCGCGATCAGGGTGTGGCTGGTGGTGCCGGAACCCCCCGGGCGGTCCTGGCCGATCACCGGATCCCAGTACTCCTGCCGTTCTCCCTGCCCAATGGGGTCGTAGGTGAACAAGATGTAACCGTGCCGCGCCATCTCCATACCCAGCCGTTGGTAGTCTTCGTTGGTCTTGCCCTCGATCCAGTGGCCGATGGGGCCAATGAAGGCCGGCGAGACGGCGCCCTTCGGCTTCCAGGCCGGCAAATAGAGATTGGCCGTGACGTACAGCCGCGGCTGGCTTTCGAAGATGATCTTCTCGACCCGGTAGTCGCCGCGCTCGAGCTTCCCGACCACCCGTGGATTCAGATCCCGGCCCGGAGGCAACCCGCCCAGCAACTCGATCAGGCGGTTCCGGGTTTTCTTTTGCCAGGCCTCCAGCTGCTCCGGAGTCCGGAGGGCGGCAATGGTGGCGTCGCGTTCGGCCTCGAGCTGCGCCGCCTTCTTGGCCATGAATGCGGCAACCATGGTGCGGGGATCGAAGCCCTCCCGCGCCGCCAGCACCTCCAGCTCACCGCCGGCCCCCAACGCCGCCGCCACCGCTAACATCCCCGTCAAGCGTCTGATCATGCTGCAATTCTACACCCGATCGGCTAGAATGGAGCGCGGTAGGACAGGCATTCCCTGTCAGGGAGACTCGAATGTTGCCACGCGCTTTCCTGCTGGGCGCCGTTCTGGCGGCTGCCTCGGCGGCCCAGACCATCCAGCTCTTCAACGGAAAGAACCTGGATGGCTTCTACACTTTCTTGCAGTCCAAGGGACTGAACCGCGACCCCGACGGCGTTTTCCGGGTCCAGGACGGCATGGTCCGCGTCTCCGGGACCGACTACGGGTACTTCATCACCGACCAGGAATATGAGAACTACCGGCTGACCGTCGAATTCAAGTGGGGTTCGGGGACCTACCCGCCCCGCGAGGGCAAAGCCCGAGACAGCGGCATCCTATACCACGTCGTTGGCCCCGACAAGATCTGGCCCCGTTCGATCGAGTTCCAGATGATCGAAGGAGGCACTGGCGACGTCATCCTGGTAGACGGCGCCGCCCTCACCCGCGACGGCATGGCCCGAACCCGGGGCCGCTTCGACCGTTACAAGAAGGGGCCCTGGAAGGACGTGGCCGGCTACCGCGATCCGGTCGCCGAGGTCGAGAAGCCCCTGGGTGAGTGGAACGTCATGGAACTGGAGGCCCAGGGCGACCGGGTCAAGTACACGGTCAACGGCATCCTGGTTAACGAGGGGACCGGCGCCAGCCCGGCCAAGGGCCGGATCCTGTTCCAGACCGAGGGGGCGGAGTTGTACTTCCGCAAGATCGAGCTGACGATCCTGAAGTGAGATAGGCAGGGAGCGGCCTGCGGCCGCTCCGGACCAGGGCCCGTCATCCCGAGCGCAGCGAGGGATCTGCTGTTGTTCACGGATTGGTTGGCCAGTCGCTTCGCTCGGGATGACAGGTCCTGGCCGTGTCCCAGCCTGTTGTCAACCCTACGGAAACGTCCAAAGGCCTCAAAAAATCAGCTTCAACCCCACGAAAACCCGCCGCTCCCCCTCCCCGTTCTGGGTGGAGGTCACGGCGCCGAACAGGGTGCTGGCGGGGTTGGTGTTGGGGGGGTCGAAGTGCGGGTGGTTGAGAGCGCCTTCGGCCTCGCCGCGCAACTGGACTCGCATCCCTTCGCGGAGGCGGAAATTCTTGAAGGCGCTGAGGTCCCAGAGGTTGATGCCGGCAGCGCGCACCTGCCGGATGCGGACCGGGAACGCGCGGAGGTTGCCGGCCAACTGCAGGCGGGAGTTCTTCTCGAAGCCGTCGGTGTTGAACCAGCGCTCCAGCGTCCGGCGGTCGGAGGCGATCGCCAGCTGGTCCCAGGCGCCGCGGTAGATCAGGTTGCCGAATCCCAGGGGCGGGCCGGACTGCGCTGTGTAGATGGCCTGCACCTGCCAGCCGCCGATTACCTGGTCGAGCCAGGCCGGCGATCGGCCGAGCGCGGGCTTTCCGCGACCGACCGGAAGCTCCCAGATGCCGCTGGCCGCGAAACGGTGGGGCCGGTCAAGGTTGGAAACCACCTGGTGCAGGAGGCTGTCTGTGTCGTTCAGGTAGCTTAACGCCTCCATGGTCGTTGACCAGGTATAGTTGGCCTGGATCAGAAGGCCGCCCGAGAAGCGCCGGTCCAGCCGCGCCGTCAGGGCGTTGTACCAGGCCGCCCCGGCCGGCAGCGCGGCGTTCAGCTCGGCGAAGTGGGGATACGGCCGCAGCAACTGGCTGCGCGTCGTGGTGCGCGAGGTGAACAGGGCCGTTCCGGCAAAGCCGCTGATCCCGGCGAAGGGATTCGTCACCACACTCGACAGAAAATCGATGGCCGGCTGGTCCCTCGCCGGCAGGGTGCTCAGGTACTGCTGCGGCACGGCGTTGAACTCCGTCGAAACGCGCTGCCGGACCGACCGGCTGCCGATGTAGCCGATCTCCACCAGGGTGCGCTTTACCGGCTCGAGCTGAATGTTAAACGTCCAGCGCTGGGTGTAGGGACGGCGGCCATCGGCGGAGAAGAACCCCGGGGTCCGGCCCAGGAACGTCAGCAACCCGTCGGCGGAGCCGCGCGGCTGCTGGAGCCCGCCGGGCAGAGGATTGGAGATCGACGCCGCGTAGGTCACGCCGTTGTCGTTGGTGGGCACGATGTTGGTGCGCTGGTTGAAGCCGGGCTGGGAGACGTCGCTGAAGTCGGCCCCCAGCAGCGCGAAGAAGATGCCGTAGCCGGTCCGGATCACGATGCGCGGCCCCAGCTGCCAGGCCAGCCCGAAGCGCGGCATCAGGGCGCGGTAATAGACATGGCGGATGCGGCGCGGGTTGCCCCCGGCGCCCGCGAAGGTCACTCCGCCCAGGGTGCGGAAGACGCCCGGCGCCACCTCCGGAATCGGCGCGCGGCCGTACTGCGCGCGGGCCTCCGGCTCGATCGGGTTGGGGACGGCGAAATCGAAATCCAGGGTGGTGCGGTTGAACCGCTCCACGGTCGGCGTCTCCAGCTCCCACCGCAGCCCCAGGTTGAGCGTCAGGTTCCGGGTGATCCGCCAGTCGTCCTGCGCGAAAAACGCGTGGAACTGGCTGGTCTCGGCGCGCGAATCGCTCAGGTCCACCCAGCCGCCCGTCGGGATGCCGAACAGCAGGCTGGCCAGCCCCTGGCCCGCCGGCGCGTTGGGGGAGTTGTCGAAGGGCCCCCGGGTGTAGAGGGGGTCGAAGTTCAGCCGCGGCGACACGTTCCCGTAGGTGACGCTGTTGTCATAGAGCAGCCGCGCGTCGGCGCCGAACCGAACGCTGTGCAGGCCCCGGGTCCAGCTCAGGGTGTGGAGCAGGCTGTGCGAGTAATACTTCTGGCTGAAGCCGCTGTCGTTGCCGAGCTGCAGCAGGCCGCTGGCGTTGATCTGCGGAAAGGAGATGGCGCGCGGGTCGAGCTGCGAGATCAGCGACGACGGGAAACCGAACTCGCCGAGGGGGAAGCCGATGTTGTCGAAGGATTGATACTCCTGGAACCAGGTGAAGCCGTAGCGGGTGTCGAGAACCCATTGGGGCGAGAACACCCACACGTGGTCAAGCGCCGCGCCCCGGTGGGGGCGGCGGCGCGATCGCCCGCGCACCGGACTGTCGGGCACGAAGCGGTCAAACTCGCCTTCGAAGTCGGAGCGCGAATAGCGGCCGAAGGTGCGGTGCCGCTCGCTCCAGTTCTGGTCCAGACGCAACACCGGCTGGTGCAGCACCTGATGGCGCGGCGTGGTGGTGGAAAAGTTCTGCTGGAAGTCGGCGGTCCCGGCGGTGTTGGGCATGGGATAGTGCTTCAGCAGGTTGCGCGCTGCCGCACCGATGCGACTGGCCGGGACGATGTTGCCGGCCAGCGGCTGGCGCGTCAGGCGGGCGCCCGATGGCTGCGTCGTGAGGGGGTCGTAAATCTGGTACTGGGAGCCGAGGCGGAGCAGGGCCGAGAAGTCGCCGTTGCGCTGCGCCTCGGTCGGCACGCTCACGTTCTGCTGCACCGGCTGGGAGCGGTGATGGCTCTGGTAACCGAACATCCAGAAGGTGCGGTTGCGCCCGTTGTAGATCTTGGGCGCCAGCACCGGCCCGCCCACCGCCAAGCTGGTCCGGCGCCAGCTGTCCACCGGGGTGTTGGCCTTGATCTTGGCCTCCGTCACCGGCCCGGTGGCCGGATCGAAGATGAACTTGTTCCGGAAGAAATCCCGCGTCACCATGGGGCCTTTGGCGAGCCAGGCGCCGAGGGCGCCGTGCAGCTGGTTGGAACCGCTCTTGAGGCTGATGTTGATGGCGCCCCCGGTGGAATGGCCGATGGCGGCGTCGTAGCTGGTGGTGTCGATGCGCAGCTCCTGGACCATGTCCGGCGGCGGCACAAACGCCGTGCGACCGCCGTAGGAGTTGCTGCTCACGCCGTCGAGATTGAAATCGAAGCTCCCCAGGCCGCCGCCCGCTACCCGGGCCGCCGAGGCTTGCTCGATGTTCCACGGCCCGCCGGCCGGGAGATTGGGCAACACCACGCCCGGCGCCATGGTGTAAAGCCATGCCAGGCTCCCGCCGCGGAGCGGCAACTCGGAGGTCTGGCGCGAGCTGATCACCTGCCCCACGGTGCTCGAGACGCTTTCGAGCACCGGCGTCTCGGCCACCACCTCGATCGACTCGCTGAGGGCCCCCACCTCCAGCCGCACGTCGATGCGCAGCCGCTCCCCGGTGCGCACCTCGATGGCCGGCTGCGTCCAGCGCTTGAACCCGGCCAGCTCCGCCTCCAGCCGGTACTGCCCGGGGTTCAGGTAGGGAACCTCGTAGATGCCCTGCTCGTTGGTCATCCCCGTCACGCTGACGCCGGTTTCGAGGTTGGTGGCGCGCAGGCTGGTTCGTGGCGCCGCGGCGCCTGTCGAATCCGTAACCAATCCCTCCAGGCGCCCGCGCGGATCCTGCTGCGCCAGGGCGGCGATGCCGGCAAGTGCCGCGAAAAGAACGATGAACGGTTTCATGGCCACCTCCACCTTACCGCCTCACGACTTTGTAAGGCAGCGACTCCAACCTCAGCCCTTCCCGCAGCACCTCGTAGTCCGGGTCCTTGTGCACCAGAACCGCATCGTGACACCGCGCGAATGCGGCTATGAGCGCATCGGCGAGGGAAATCGGATAGCGAGCCTTGAAACGGCCGGCCATCAACACCACCGGTTCGGTCACTTCGTTCACGTGGACCACCCGGAGTGCTTTCAGCATGCCATAGCGCACGTGGCCCAGCCGCTCACCCCGCTCCTGGACGCTTACATAGAACACCTCCAGTGGAACCACGAACGGCAGCAGCACCTGCCCGCTGCGAAGGATCTGCTGCACCCGGTCGGCGCCGGCTTCGTCTTCGAGCAGCGTCAAAACCGCGGAAGTGTCCAGTAGATAGATGGTCGCCGGACTACCGCCGTCGTTCACGACTGCGCTCCCATTGGCGCGCCGCCAGCAGTTTTGCTCCGAGACCCTCCCCCTTAGCTAGGCCGCGCAACGCCGCCACTACGTCGAGGGGCAGCGGAATCACTCGAAGGTCCTCGCCGGTATCGATCCATTCCAGCGACGACCCGCTCTCGATCCGGTAGCGGCGCCGGATCTCGGCCGGCACGACCGTCTGGCCCCGTCTGGTTACGGTGGTCTTCATGGCCACAGCATACAAGGCAAAACAGTAAAAAGCAAGTCGAACCTGGTTTTTGGCTTGCAGAGCGGCCGGCCGCCCGGTGTGGTATTCTTAATGTCTGGTATCTCGATCAAGATTAGGAGCATGGAACCAGTGAACGCCACCGCCAGCCTGCCCGCCGTCCGGGCCAGCTTCAAGCAGTTGAGCGACCTGTTTCTGCTTGCCACGGGCGGCTACTTGCCGGTGACCCGGTTCCACGGCAGCCGGGAGGTCCGCCAGGCGGCCGAGACCATGCGTTTGCCCGGTGGCGAACCCTGGAGCATCCCGATCCTCTACCCGGTTTCGGCCGAAGAAGCCGAGGCCCTCCGGGGCGCGGACCGGGTGCTGATCGAGGATCAAGACGGGCGGCCCGCCGGGTTCATCCACATCGAGGAAATCTTCCAGCTTGACAAGAGCCACTACGCGCGGCACGTCTTCGGCACGGAGGACCCCCGGCACCCTGGGGTGGCGTGGCTGGCGGGGGCCGGCGAATACAGCGTGGCCGGGCCGGTCGAGCTGGAGCCTGGCTGGCGGTTGGAATTGCCTGGCGGCCTGCCTTACTCGCCCGACGAGGTTCGGTCCCGGATTACCGGGCGGGGATGGAAGAAGGTCGTCGGGTTCCAGACCCGCAATCCCATCCATCGGGCGCACGAGTTTGTCACCAAGGTGGCGCTGGAGACCGCCGACGGCCTGGTGATCCACCCGCTGCTGGGCGAGACCAAGCCGGATGACACTCCCGTTGAAGTGCGTCTGGCCTGCTACCGGGCCCTGGTCGAACACTACTACTCGCCGGACCATACCCTGATCGCAGGCTTCCCGGCCTGGATGCGCTACGCCGGCCCGCGGGAGGCCATTTTTCACGCCCAGGTGCGCCGGAACTACGGGATCACCCACCTGATCATCGGCCGCGATCACGCCGGGGTGGGCAACTACTACGGTCCCTTTGACGCCCAGAAGATCTTCTCGGAGTTTGCCCCGGGCGAGCTGGGGATCGAGCCGATCTTCTTCGACACCGTGCACTACTGTCGTCGTTGCGAGGCCATGACCTCACCCAAGACCTGCCCGCACGCTTCCGAGCACCACGTGTCGCTGAGCGGCACCGCGGTGCGCAAGATGCTGGCCGAGGGACAGCCGCCGCCACCGGAGTTCACGCGGCCGGAGGTGGCTCGCATTCTGCTGGAGGCGGAGGCCCGCGGATGACGGTTGTACCGGATCTGGAAGCCGCCACCGCCCAGGAGGTGCTCGACTGGGGAATGGAGGCCTTCGGGGAGCGCCTGGCTATCTGCACCAGCTTCCAGGCCGAGGGGATGGCGATTCTGGACATGGCGGCTGGACACAACCCTGCGGTGCGGGTGTTCACGATCGACACCGGCCGGCTGCCGGGGGAAACCTACGATCTCATCGAGCAGGTCCGCCGGCATTACGGCATTGCGGTCGAGGTCCTGATGCCAGACTCGGAGGAGGTGAAGGCCATGGCCACCCGCCACGGGCCGAACCTGTTCTACGAGTCGGCGCCGAAGCGGATGCTGTGCTGCGAGGTCCGCAAGGCGCGGCCGCTCGAGCGCAAGTTGGGGACCCTGGACGCTTGGGTCACTGGTCTGCGGCGCGGCCAGGGCCAGAGCCGGGCCGGGGTGCCCAAGGTCGAGGTAGACCAGGCCCACGGCTCCATCGTGAAGCTCAACCCGCTGGCGGATTGGGAGGCCCAACAGGTTGAGGAATACAACCGCTCCCGCGGCGTACCGCGCCACGCGCTTTATGACCGGGGTTACACCAGCATCGGCTGCGCTCCCTGCACGCGGCCGACGGCGCCGGGCGAAGACCCGCGGGCCGGGCGGTGGTGGTGGGAGACCGACGCTCGCAAGGAGTGCGGCATCCATTTCTCGCCGCAGGGTAAGGCGCAGCGCGACGTCGATATACTGCTCCAGGAGATTCTTCATGCCGTCTGATTTCCATCACCACGGCTTCACTGTCTGGTTCACCGGCCTGTCGGGGGCCGGCAAGAGCACTGTGGCAGGCATTGTGGAGCGGCGCCTGCGGGAGCTGGGCGCCCGGGTGGAGGTGCTGGACGGCGACGTGGTCCGGACCCACCTCTCCAAAGGCCTCGGCTTCAGCAAAGAAGATCGCGACACCAACATCCGGCGCATCGGCTTCGTCTGCCAGTTGCTGAGCCGCAACGGCATCATCGCCATCGCGGCGGCCATCTCGCCCTACCGCCAGACCCGCGACTGGGTGCGCTCCCAGGTGGTTCACTTCGTCGAAGTCTATGCCCGCTGCCCGCTCGAAAAACTCATCGAGCGGGACGTCAAAGGGCTATACAAGAAGGCCCTGGCTGGTGAAATCAAGGAGTTTACGGGGGTCTCGGATCCCTACGAGGAGCCGCTCGCTCCCGAAGTGGTGATCGACACTCACCTGGAGACGCCCGACGAGAGTGCCGATAAGATCTGGGCGAAGCTGGAGGAACTGGGGCTGGCGCCGGTGGGGCCAGCCGCAGTCGGCTATCAATTGTCAGCAATCCGCGCTTGAAGGGGCCGCGAATGAACGCGAATGCCCGGATCGTATTCGCGTTCATTCGCGTTCATTCGCGGCTTATACATCTTCGCTAGCATGATCGACCTCCACTCCCACACCACCAAGTCCGACGGCAGCCTGGCGCCGGAGGCCCTGGTCGAGCTGGCCTGCCGGAAGAAGCTGACCACGCTTGGCATCACCGATCACGACACCGTGGAAGGCTACGACGAAGCCGCGCCTGCCGCCCGGAAGGCCGGCCTGGAGCTGATCTGCGGCGTGGAGCTGGGTACCCGGTTCGACAGGCATTCCATCCACGTGCTGGGCTACTTTCTCCGGCAAACCCCCGGCGTTGAGTTCCGCAGCCACCTGAGCTGCCTGCAAACCGCCCGGCGCGAGCGCAACCAGCGACTGGCGACCCGGCTCCGCCAACTCGGCCTGGACGTCGAGCTTCGGGAGGCCGAGCAAGCCGGCCGTTCCCAGACCGGCCGGCCCCACTTTGCCCGGCTTCTGGTCCAGAAAGGCTACGTCAAGGACATCCGCGAAGCCTTCGACCGCTTCCTGGACGAGTCTGCGCCCGGCTATGTGGAGCGGCGGGATCCGTCGCTCGAAAACGTGCTCCGCTGGATTCATGAGGCTGGCGGGGTGGCCTGTTGGGCCCACCCGGCGCGCATGATCCGCCAGTGCGGCCAGCCGGCCGAGGCCTTGTTTCGGGAGCTGGCCGGCCGCGGCCTGGACGCCATCGAGGCCTTTCACAGCGACCATACCCCGGAGGAACAAGCCAACTACCAGGCCCTGGCTTCCAAGTTGGGCCTGGCGGTCACCGGCGGCTCGGACTTCCACGGGGAGGCCAAACCCCTCATCGACCTGGGCCAGGTAGTATTACCGGCGCCCGCTTGGGCGGCGCTCCGTCTGTTGTAACCCTGCCGCTAGCCTGCGGGGTCTACTATATTGCAAGGGTGCTATAATGCTGAAAAGACCCTGGAGGAGAGCCCCGTGAGCATCAGTCCAACCGGAAATGTCGGAGCCGACTGGCGGCCTGAACCCCCACCGGCCCGGTCCAAGTGGATTACCATTTTCATCCTGGTCGCCTTGGGCGCAGTCTTCGGAGCCACCGTCTTCCTGGTGCTCCAGTTGCGCACGACACGAGACGGCCTGGAGGCCGCCAACAAGAAGATACAGGCCCACGAGGAGCAGCTCGCCAAGCTGGAAGGCTCGGTGGTGCGCACCTCCCGCCAGGCCGAAGAGAACATCTCGGCGCTACGCGGCGAAGTCTCCACCACGCGCGGCCAGATCAGCCACACCGCCCGGCAGGTGGAAACCCAGATGATGACGAAGACCCAGCAAATCGCCGAGAAGCTGACGGCCGAGCAAAAGGCTGCCGCGGCCCGGCTCGGCGGCGAGGTCGAGCAGCTGAGGTCCGCCCAGGGTGGCACGGAAGCCAAGCTAGGCTCGCTCACCGGCGACGTCACCAACGTCAAGTCCGACGTCTCTTCAACGCGAGACGAGCTGAAGAAGACCATCGCCGACTTGAAATCGGTTCGAGGGGACCTGGGGGTGCAGAGCGGGCTGGTGGCCACCAACGGCCAGGAGCTGGCCGCCCTGAAGCGGCTCGGCGAGCGGAACTACTTCGAGTTCGACCTTCGCAAGACCAAGCAGCCGCAGCGCGTCGGCAGCGTCTCACTGAAGTTGAAGGCTACCGATACCAGGCGCAACCGCTTCACGCTGGAAGTCCTGGCCGACGACAAGCTCACCGAGAAGAAAGACCGCACCATCAACGAGCCGGTGCAGTTCTACGTGGCCAAGGCCAAGATCCCCTACGAGCTGGTGGTCAACCAGGTCGCCCGGGACCGCATCGTGGGTTATCTGGCCACCCCCAAGGACCAGGGGCGGTAGAGCTGCCTGCGGCCGCTCCAGGTTGTGGGTTGTGGATCGTGGGCTCGGGCGTGGCCGGTAACACAGGCATTTCCTGCCGGTGTCACTCCCCGTGCATCTGCTGTGACAGGTACAGCTCCAGGCCGATCTCCTTGACGATGCCCAGCTGGCCTTCCAGCTCGTCGACGTGGGCTTCCTCGTCGATCAAGATGCGCTCGAACAGCTCGCGGGAGGCGTTGTCGCTCACGGCCACGGAAGTCTGGATGGCGTCCTGGAGGCGGGGGATGGCGTCCATCTCCAGCGCCAGGTCGTTCTCCAGCTGCTGCTTGACGTTGGTCCCGATCTTGATGGGAAACAGGTCGGTCATGTTGGGGGTGCCTTCCAGGAACAGGATGCGGTCCATCAGCATCTCGGCGTGCTTCATCTCCTCGATGGATTCTTTTTTCTGGGCCTTGGCCAGGCGGTGGTAGCCCCAGTTGCGGCACATGGTGGAGTGGAGCATGTACTGGTTGATGGCGGTCAGCTCCGCTTTGAGGGCTTCGTTGAGGTAGTGGAGAACTTTCTCGTTTCCCTTCATGGCTCCTCCCCTGGTAATTGTAGCGTAAAGATGCCGTGTCGACCCTATTGACGAAAAGCGAGCAGATCGCGATCCGCCTCCAGAAGGCGATCTCGCTCCACTTGCCCAGCCAACTTCCGGGGCTCTTGATCCAGCACCTCTGGCTCAGGTAAACTGAACCGAAACCTGCGTATGGCGCTTTCTGCCGGGGACAAACTGGGCCCCTATGAAATCCTCGCGCCGCTGGGTGCGGGCGGTATGGGGGAGGTGTACCGCGCCCGCGACCCGCGGCTCGGCCGCACCGTCGCCATCAAGGTCCTGCCAGAGGAGTTGGCCAAGGACCGCCTGGCGCTGGAGCGCTTTCAGCGCGAGGCGCGCGCCGCCTCGGCCCTGAATCATCCGAATATCTGCACCATCTACGACATCGGCGAACACCAGGGACGCCCCTTCCTGGTCATGGAACTGCTCGAGGGCCAGACGCTGGGACACCGCATCGCTGGGCGCCCGCTCTCCACCGAAGAGATCCTCGATCTCGGCGTCCAGATCGCCGACGCCTTGGACGCGGCGCACGCCAAGGGAATCGTCCATCGCGACATCAAGCCGGCCAATATTTTTGTGACGGCGCGGCAGCAGCCCAAGATCCTCGACTTCGGCCTCGCCAAGGTTGCCGGGCAGCCTCACGCCGTGGATGCGGCCACTCTCTCGGAGGCGATGGTCACGAGTCCTGGGAAGATTATGGGCACCTGGGCCTACATGTCGCCGGAGCAGGCCCGGGCGGAGCCGCTGGATCTGCGCACGGACCTGTTCTCCTTCGGGGTGGTGCTGTACGAGATGGCCACCGGGACGCAGCCGTTTCGGGGGCAGAGTTTGGCGGGCATTTTGGATGGCATCCTAAACCGCGCGCCCCCGCCTCCCGGCCAGCTCAACTCGACGCTGCCTGCGGAGCTGGAACGCATCATCGGCAAGTGTCTCGAAAAGGACCGCGAGCTGCGCTACCAGCACGCGGCGGAGCTCCGGGCGGACTTCGAGCGGCTGCGGCGCGACACGGGTTCGGAACCCGCGGCGCCGGCCCGGGTGCCGGCGCGGCAGGCCAGAATGCCTGCGCCACTGGTTGTGGTGGTGGCGCTCGCGGTGCTGGGGGCCGTGGTGGGCGGTTACCTCTACTTCCGCCGCGCGCCTAAGCTCACCGACAAAGACAGCATCGTCCTGGCCGATTTCCGGAATACGACCGGCGATGCGGTATTCGACGAAACCCTTCGGCAGGGCCTGGCGGTGCAGTTGGGGCAGTCGCCGTTCCTGAGCCTGGTCTCGGACCAGCGGATTCAGCAGACGCTGCGGTTGATGGGACAGCCGGCCGGAGCGCGGCTCACGCCGGAGCTGGCGCGCGAGATCTGCGAGCGCACGGGCAGCACGGCGGTACTGGAAGGCTCCATAGCCACGTTGGGCAACCAATACGTGCTCGGGCTGCGGGCCCAGAACTGCCGTACCGGGGAAGTGATCGATCAGGAGCAGACGCAAGCAGCGAAAAAAGAGGAGGTCCTGAGCGCTCTGAGTCAAATCGCCGCGAAGTTCCGGAGGCGGGCCGGCGAATCGCTCGCCACGGTGGAGAAGCACTCGACTCCGCTCCCGGAGGCCACCACTTCTTCACTCGAGGCGCTGAAGGCGTACAGCACCGCTATGCGAGTGACCCAGACAACTGATCGCCGGTCGGCTATTCCGCATTACCAGCGTGCCGTCGCTCTCGATCCGCAGTTTGCCCTCGCGCATGCGTACCTGGGGCAGGCAGCCGCCGGGGAAAGCGAGCTGGCGGCGCGGAGCACTACGAAGGCTTACGAGCTGCGGGACCGCGCCAGCGACCGCGAGCGGTTCTCCATCTCGCTACTCTACGACCGGAACGTCACGGGAAACCTGGAAAGAGGGTTTCAGACCTGTGAGTTATGGCAACAGACATATCCTCGCGATGTCGTCGCGTGGCGCTTGTGTGCAGGGTTGACCGCCCACGGCACCGGCAGGTTCGAAAAAGCCGTCGAATGGGCTCGAAAGTCGCTGGAGCTCGATCCCGAGAGTGCCTTCGGCCACGTCAATCAGGCCACCGCCCTTTTTTACCTGGACCGCTGGCCGGAAGCCAGCCGGGTAATGGAGCAGGCTGCCGGACGCAAGATCGATTATCCCTTGTTTACAGTGCTGCGATACCTGATCGCGTTTCTGAACGGCGACAAGGCCGGAATGGAGCGGGAAGCCGCTCTCGCCAAGGGCCAACGCGATAAGGAAGAAGTGCTGTCTCAGGTAGAGGCGATGGTCCTGGCGCAGTCCGGCCGGTTGCGGCTAGCTCGCGGTGTCTCCCGGCATGCCGTGGAGATGGCCCGGCGGGCCGGTCTGCAAGAGACCGCGGCAACCTATGAGGCGGGTGTGGCCGTGTGGGAGGCGTTCTACGGCAACGCGCCGGAAGCGCGGCGGATCGCCCAGAGTGTTCTGGTGGCCTCGAAGGGACGAGAGGTGCAGTATGCCGCCGCTCTGGCGCTCGGCATCGCTGGTGACATCGCGCCATCCGAAGCTCTGGCGAAAGATCTCGATAAGCGCTTTCCGGAGGACACCTGCGTGCAATACCAGTACCTGCCGGTGTTGCGGGCGATTTTCGCCCTGAACCGGCGGGAGCCCGGGGCGGCGATCGAGGCTTTGCAAGCGGCGCGGCCGTATGAACTGGCGGCATCGAGAATTAACTTCAGCGCCCGCTTCGGCGGACTGCATTCGGCCTATCTGCGCGGCGAGGCGTACCTGGCCCTGGGGAAGAGCGCCGAGGCCGCCGCCGAGTTCCAGAAGCTTCTCGAGCATCGCGGGATCGTGGGTCCTGATCCCGTAGGCGCGCTCGCGCACCTGCAACTGGGCCGGGCTTACCAGATAGCCGGCGATCGGGTCAAAGCCAAGGGAGCTTACGAGGCTTTCCTTACCCGCTGGAAGGATGCGGACCCAGGCATCCCAATACTAAAGCAAGCGAGGGCGGAATACTCTAAGCTGCCGTGAGAAGGGGATAGCCGATGCTGGGCGAGACTGTCTCCCACTACCGCATCCTCGAAAACCTCGGCGCTCGCCGGCGCGCCCGAGTCCCCCGTCACGGTCATCGTTTACCGATGGTACCGGTCTTGTGACGGCGGCCGAGGAGGCCGCCAAGCGGCGGGGGCCCCCGCACCGACCTGGAGGCAAATTTGCCTCGAAGTCAGTTCGGCCCTGCTGGTCGAGTCCGGCAAGGTGTCGGTCTCAGCCGCCGCCGGGCCTCGTCGGGGATGCCAGCCACGGGGCGCGCCACCGCCGGCGTCTCCTGGCGCGGCGAGAACTGTCCCGCGCCGGAGCCGCAGCGCACGCTGCTGACTTCCGGGTAGGAATCTGCTGTGCTTGCGCGGTCGGGAACAGCAGCGGGTCTCGATACGAAGTCGGGAGCGCGGTTGAGAACCCGGGTCTGTTCGTCATCCGGCCCCAGCACGACGGGCACGTCCGGCAGGTAGAAACGGGTGCAGGCCGGGGGCGGGCGAGCCGACAGCGCAACTCGACCCCAAATATCCCAGTTTCCCAGCACCGGCATGGGCGGCGGCTGCCGGGTGACCGTGGCGGGCAAGGCGCGGTTCGCCTGTGTCGAGGGGCCGGGCTTCGGCGTCCACCAGGTCGATTTCGAGGAGTTGCGAGGTGGTGAGCTGCACCCTGGCGGGGTCAGTCACGGGCAAACCAACAATTTAAGTCCTTTAATTTCCTGGCCGATACCAGTCAAGAGGTCCTAATGGGCGAGTGGGTGGCCTTACAATGGAGATTGGCAGGGATCGGAGGGGGATCCGATGAAATTACGAACCAGTAGGCAAGCGCTGGCGTTGGTGGCTTTGGGCATAGCGGGCGCGGCCGGAGCCGGCCAGCCGCCGCACAAGCGCGTCGAGAGCATGCGGATCGACCCCGCCGCCTGCAAGCTGAACTGGACCGTCGCGTTGGGCGAGCTTCGCGAAGGACGCTTCACGCCGTCGGGAAAGACCGAAGTCTATGAGATCTCCTTCCACGAAGCCGAGATGACCCACCAGGGCGTCACCTACAAGTTCTCGGCCGAGGAAGCCACCCGGGTCCACCAGGTGATGCTGGCCATTCACCGTTACGCCGCCGAGAGCGTGGAGTGGTTCGAGCAGCAGCAGAAGCCGAAGGGAATGCGCGGCCCGGCTCAGCGGGCCACGCTGGAGGCGCCTTCCTTCCACCCGTAAGCGGCCATCATGATGTGAAACAACTCGGTGTTGGGCAGGATGCCCCGCACCCGCTGGGCGCCCGGCCCGCGGGCCGCCACGAGCACCTCTTCGGCAGTGTGACTGCCGTCGACCTTCACGTTCTCGACGATGCTTTCGCCCTTCCGGCCGCGAGGCAACCGCAAGTCGAAGGAGTGGTCGGCAGTGAACAAGATGAGGGTGTCGTCGCCGAGCCGTTCGGCCGCGCGCCGGATGATGCGGTCAAACACCACCGTCCGCTCCAGCGTCTGGACGACGTCCTTGGAATGGTTGTTGGATTCCACCATTAAGAAGAAGCCCTTGGGATTGCGGGCCAGGATATCGATGGCGCGCTCGGTGGCGGCCGCCAGGTCGACGCGCGATCCGGGAAACAGCACCACCAGGCGGCGGGCGCCGGCCGGCGCCGCCTCCAGCGAATCCGCAAACTGGAATCCCTTGCGCGGCAAGGCGCTTTCCAGCTCGATGCCGATCTTCCGAGTGGCCTCCAGGATGGTGGTCCGGCCCGGGCCGATGATGACGTCGACGCCGTCGCCGAAGCGCGGCTCCAGCACCTGGGCGAAGATCTCGCCATGCTTGCTGCGGTCGTTGGCGTGGGCGTAGCAGGCCGCCAGGGTGGCGTCGGCCATCTGGCTGTTGGAGACCACCCCGGTCGAAAGCCCGCGCTCCTCGGCGTATTCCAGGATGGTCTTCAGCGGCTCGCCGTCGCGGACGCCGCGCTCAGCTGAGTCCGACTGCGAAATGACGCCGTTGTGGGTCTTGCGGCCCGTGACGATGGCCGTCATACCGGAAGCCGAGTCGCTCACCCAACTGGAGGCCGAGGAGGTCTCCGAAAGCCCGATGTGGGGCAGGTTTTGGATGAACAGCTGGCGCGGCGCACGGTAGCCGTAAATGCTGGCGGCGTTGACCGTCGCCGGGCCGGTGCCGTCGCCGAGAAACAGCACCACGTTCTTGGCTGGGCGTTCGGCCGCCAGGGCCAGGGCTCCCGGCAGGAGCCAGAGGAGGCAGAAGGGTCTCATACCCCGATACTACACCCGGCGGCGCCCACGCGGGTTGGTCGGGGGCGGGCGAGGTCCGTAGTGGTCAGACAGCCAGGGTAGGAACGGGGCGAAGCGTCTTGCCGACCGGATCAACCTGGAGGCTCATGCCCTCCAGTGCCGTCACCCCCAGCAATCGAGCGTCATTCGGCTCGCCAAAGACGACCGGAGCGCCGCAGACATGGGCATCCCAACGGAAGAAGGCCAGGCCCACGTCGCGTTCGATCGTCTGGCCGCTGGCAAGCTGAAAGACGCGGCGGAACTGCTTGGGAACCCCCAGGCCTTCGAGAATCTCCCGCGGCACAAAACTGATGACCGCGCCGGTGTCCACCAGCAACTCCACCTCTGCTGACCGGCTCAACTCAGTCGGGTGACTGACGGTAAACCGCGCGATGGTCAACCCCATGGGACCGTTCTCCAGCCGAATTATAGCAGCCAACCCAGCGCCCAGCGACGGCGACTACCCGACCGGAGCCGGCGCCGGCGCCACCAGGGCCTCGATGGTTTCCCACAGTTGTTGGGCCTGGACCGGCTTGGTGAGGTAACCATCCATGCCGGCCTCCAGACATTTTTCACGGTCTCCCTTCATGGCATGGGCGGTCATGGCCAGGATGGGGATTCGCCGGCCGGTATATCTTTCTCGTTCGCGGATGGCGGCGGCGGCCTCCAGGCCGTCCATCTCGGGCATCTGGACGTCCATCAGGACGAGGTCGAACGAGCCGCCTTCCAATTGCTGGAGCGCCTCCCGGCCGTTGGCGGCCACCGTGACAGAGTAGCCCTGCTTTTGGAGCAGCCGGACGGCCAGCATCTGGTTGACGGGGTTGTCTTCGGCGAGCAGGACTCGCAAACAGCGCTTCTGGGGGTCCTCGCCCGCAGCGGCCGCCAGCCGGGCCAGGCCCGGCGACGGCTCACGGTCGGCCCGGCCGAGGCCGAAGCGAGCCGTGAAGTGGAAAGTGCTGCCGCGCCCGTCGTCGCTGACCACCCAGATCATGCCGCCCATCATCTCGACCAGGCGCTGGCAGATGGCCAGGCCGAGGCCGGTGCCGCCGTACTTCCGGGTGGTGGACCCATCGGCCTGACGGAAGGAATCGAAGATCAGCCCCTGCTTGTCTTTGGGAATCCCGATGCCGCTGTCGGCGACCGAGAACAGCAAGCGCACCTCGGAATCCGATTGTGATTCCAGCTGGGTCCGGATCAGGATGCGGCCCCGCCCGGTGAACTTGATGGCGTTGCCGATCAAGTTGAGCAGCACCTGTCGAAGGCGCACCGGGTCTCCGACCAAGGCGTCGGGGACGCGGGGGTCCACCTCGGACTCGAGCAACAGACCCTTCTGGCGCACCCGCCCCTCGAGAGTGCGGCCGGCATCGGTGATGAGCCGGCGCAGAGGGAAGTCGACCGGCTCGATCTCCAGCCGGCCGGCTTCGATCTTCGAGAAATCCAGGACGTCGTCGAGCAGGGCCAGCAGCGACTCGGCCGAGAGCTGGACGACCTCGAGGTACTCGCGCTGCTCGGGGGTCAGCTCAGTGCCGAGCGCCAGGGCCGTCATGCCCATCACGCCGTTCATAGGGGTGCGGATCTCGTGGCTGACGTTGGCCAGGAACTCGCTCTTGAGGCGGCTGGCCTGCTGTGCCTCGACGAGCAGGGTCTCGATCTTTTGCTTCTGCCCCTCGACGACGGTCTTTTCGAGCAGCACTTCCTGGGTGCGGGCGCGTACCGCCATCTCCAGGCGCTGGCGCTCGGCCACCAGCCGGCGGATGCGCCACCGCCACCAAAGCGCCACGGCAGCCGCCGCCAGAACGACGACGGCCAGGCGGCACCACCAGGTCTGCCACCAGGCCGGCCGGATGTGGAAGGAGACGCGCGCCGCCTCGGCGCTCCAGATGCCGGCGGCGCTGCGAGCCAGTATCTCGTAGGTATACTCTCCAGGCGGCAGGCGATCGAGGCGAACGCGGGCCTGGTCGGTCTCGGTCCAGGCATCGGCCAGGCCCAGCAGCCGGTAGCGGAATCTCACGGCGCGCTCGTTCAAGAACGTTAAGGCGGCGGTCTGGGCCTCGAAGGAAGCAGTGTAGGGGCCCGACAAGGGGCTGCTGCGATCCCAGCGCTGGTCGCCAAGCTGCACGATGGTGAGAGCCACCGGCGGCGGGACCCGAGGCGGGGGCGGCTGGAGCGGGCGGAAGCGCGAAAGTCCACGACTGGTGCCGATCCAGACGCTGCCGTCGGCATCGGCGAAGAAGGCGTTGCCGTCGCAGTCGTCCCAGATCAGCCCGTCGCTTTGGCCGTAGTGGCGCCAAGCGGAGCCGTCGTAGACGTCGACGCCGTTGTCGCTGCCGTACCAGACCCAGCCACGGGCGTCGACGCCCAGGAAGATGGCCTGCTCGGAGCGCAGTCCCTGGTTTCGGGTGACGTGTTCCACCTGGAGCCCGCGTGGCCCGAAGCGCAGTCGCGAAAGCCCCAGCGCCTCGCGGTAACCGATCCAGAGGCCGCCGTCCGGCGGCTCGGCCAGATAGGAGACGTAGTTGTGTCGGATACCGTCCTGGGTGGTGAAGCGGGTCCAGGCGCCGTCTTCCCAGCGGACCAGCCCGCGGCTGCCGGCCACCCAGAGGCGGCCGGCGCGGTCCTGGAGGCACTGAAAGAACATCTCGCTGGGATCAGTGCCGGGCGGTTGCTGGCGCTCAAAGCGGATGGCGCCTCCGAGCGGGGTGCTGCGAAACAACCCGCCGCGCGTGGAGGCCCAGAGACGCTTTTCCCGGTCCACCAGCAGGGCGAAAACGCGGTCGTCTTCAAGACCGGATTCGACGCCGAAGCGGACGATGCGGCCGGTCCGTGGGTCCAGGCGCGAGATCCCGCCGGGGTGGCTGCCAACCCAAATTTCGTCCTGCGGACCCACGACCACAGCGCGGACCCGGTCGCCTCCCAGCCCCTGCGGCTGACGCCAGGCCTTCCAGGCGGGCTGGTCGGGAGCGAGGCGGTTCAGTCCCTGGTTGGTCCCGACCCAAAGCCCGCCGGCGCGATCGCGGCGGATGGCCCAGACGATGTCGCTCGAAAGTCCTTCGGCTTGAGTCCAGCTTTCCCACTCTTTGTAACCCAGCCAGCGAGCCACACCGACGCCGCGGAGGCCGATCCACATAGAACCCTCGCGGTCTTGCAGCAGGCAGGAGGTGGCGTCGGTAATCAGCCCCTGGGCGGCGCCGATTCGACGCCACCGGCGGTCTTCGCGAAATGCCACGCCCATGTCGGTGGGGACAAACAGCCGACCGTTCCGGTCCAGGGCCAGTGCGCCGGACTCGCCGGATTGGGGCAGTCCCTCGTCGCGGGCCACGAACCCGGAACCGCTCTTGGGACGCATCAGCAGCCGGCGGGAGCTGCGGACCCAGAGCCGGCCCCTGGCATCGGTGACGATAGCGTCCCACCGCTGCTCGGGGACGCCGTGCTCGGCGCCGACAATGGTGATGCGGCCGGATTCCAAGCGACACAAGTGTCCGCCGCAGCCGAACCACACCACCCCTGCCGGATCAGCGTGCACAGCAAATACGGAAGAGCCCAGCGGGCCTTCCGGCGTGGTCATCAGGCGGAAGCGGCGCTGGGAACCGCCAGGGGCCGCCTCCCCGACCAGCAGGCCGCGACTGGAGCTGGCATAGATCCTTCCCTGGCCATCGGAGGCCAGCCCTCCCGGACCGACGATTTCGTAGGGGACGCCGGCCTGGACCTGTTGAAACCGAGTGCCGTCGAGCCATGCCAGGCCGGAACGCGTGGATACCCAGAGGGTTCCGTCGGCGCTTTCGTGGAGGGCTTCGATGCGGGAGCTGGGCAGGCCGCTGGCCCTGTTGAGGCTGAGAAAGCGCCGCCCGTCGTAGGTGAACAGACCGTTCTGGGTCCCGACCCAGAGAAAGCCCCGGCGAGACTGCAACAGGCAGGTCACTGCCAGGTTGTTGAGACCTTCCTCGTGGCCGTAGAGCTTGAAGCTATACCGCTGGGCAGGCAGGACCGCCGGCAGACAAAGAGCGGCCGCCAAAGCCATGATTCGGTCAAGGGTCGACACTTCTTGGTTCTTATCGGACGGCGAAGGCGGTTTTGCCGAGAATGACGGGGTGGCGGGCCCCTGTGGCGGAGGGCAGGTTCCCCGGCCGGCGATGGTAGCTCTCGTAGGCCAGCACCGCGAAGGCGATAGCCTCCTTGGCGGCGCTCCCGATACCGAACTCGTCGGAGGACCGAATCCGAACCCCTGGCAGGAAGGCCGCCAGCTGAGCCATCAGTTGCGGGTTTTGCAGGCCTCCGCCCGAAGCGATCAGCTCGGCAGGCGAGCCGGCGAAACGGCGGATCCCAAGGGCAATGGAGGCCGCCGTGAAGGCCGTGGCGGTGGCCATCAGATCTTCTGGAGCCAGTTGCCGTTTCAGCAGGGGCTTGACAAATTCGGCGCCATACTGCTCCCGGCCGGCGCTTTTGGGAGGCCGGCGGCGGAAGTAGGGATCCGACAGCAACTGGGCGAGCAGCGGACGGTTGACGCGGCCTCGGGCAGCCATCCGGCCGCCGCGATCGAACCGCTGACGACCGCCGGTGAAACGGGCGGCCAGGGCGTCCAGGATCATGTTGCCTGGGCCGGTGTCGAAGGCCAGGACGCCATCGGGGGAGGCGCCGGCGGGGAGGATGGTGACGTTGGCGATGCCGCCGATGTTGAGGGCCACGCGGTCCAGCCGCCGGTGGCGGTAGAGCAGGTAATCGACATAGGGAACCAGTGGCGCGCCCTGGCCGCCGGCGGCGATGTCGGCGGGGCGGAAGTCGGCCACCACGTCGACGCCGGTGCGGGCCGCCAGCAGCGCCGGCTCGCCGATTTGCAGGGTGCAGGCGAGGCGGCGCCCGAAAAGTTTCTGCGGTGTGCCCTGGTGATAGATGGTCTGGCCGTGGGAGCCTATCAGGCCGACCTTGGCCAGGGAAATCCTGGAAAGCCGGCAGCAGCGGACCACGGCCTCGGCGAACAGCTCGCCCACCAGGACGTTGAGTTGCGCAATGGTGGCCGTATGGGTCGGCGCGTTGGAGGCGGCCAGGATGGCCTGGCGAACCCCGGCCGGATACGGGACGCTGTGGTGGGCCAGGGGCCGGATCCGCATCCCAAAACCGGCGCCGCGGATCTCGACCAGGGCGACTTCGATGGCGTCGGCGGAGGTCCCGCTGATCAGCCCGGCGACGATCACGGCTACAGGCCCTTCTTGATTTCGGCCAACAGGTTGAGGGCGTCCAGGGGGCGCAGCTCGTCGAGGTTGAGGCCGCGGAGGCGCTCCACTACGCCGTGATCCATGGGCGTGAAGATGGAGATCTGCATGGGCGCGGCGCCGGGCGAGAGTTCCTCGGTGACGGTGTGCTCCTTTTCCTCGTGGCGCTCCAGCACCGCCCGGGCGCGCTCCACCAGCGGCAAGGGCAGGCCGGCCAGCCGAGCCACCTCGATGCCATAACTGCGGTCGGCGCGGCCGGGCTCGACCTTGCGGAGGAACACGATCTGGTCGCCGGCCTCTTTCACCGACACGTGGAGGTTCTTGACCCCGGCCAGCAGCTCGGCCAACTCCGTCAGCTCGTGGTAATGGGTGGCGAAGAGGGTCTTGGCGCGAAGCCGCTGGTGGATGAATTCGACCACCGCCCAGGCGATGGCCAGGCCGTCGAAGGTGGAGGTGCCGCGGCCGATCTCATCGAGCAGGATCAGGCTGGCAGGGGTGGCGGCGTTGAGGATCTGGGCGGTTTCGGTCATTTCGACCAGGAAGGTCGAGCGGCCGGCCGCCAGGTTGTCGGCGGCGCCGATGCGGGTGAAGATGCGGTCGATGACCGGCAGGCGGGCGCCGGCGGCCGGGACAAACGAGCCCATCTGGGCCAGGATCTGGAGGAGGGCGGCCTGTCGCAGATAGGTGGACTTGCCGCCCATGTTGGGCCCGGTGATGACCGCGATCAGGTTGGTGGTATTGTTCAGATAGAGGTCGTTGGCGATGAAGCGCTCGGCGCGCTCGCTTTCCGCGAGGCGCTCCACCACCGGGTGACGGCCGGCGATGATTTGCAGCTCCGGGCCGTCGTGGAAGGTCGGACGGCAGTAGTCATACTCAGAGGCCACGCGGGCCAGCGAGAGGTGGACGTCCAGCTCGGCGACGGCGGCGGCGGTGCGGCGGAGCCGCCGGGCCTCGGCCGACACCTGCTGGCGGAGCTTCTCGATCAGCTCCCGCTCGATCGACAAGATGCGCTCCTCGGCTTCCAGCACCTTGCGTTCGTATTCTTTCAGCTCCGGGGTGGTGAAGCCGAGGAGCGCATCTTGTCGAT
>Ga0247727_10001666_pt1 | contig 52120 bp, 43 predicted proteins | sample WisWelCaveWW1625_FD_202498 | JGI IMG/M metagenome (GOLD analysis project Ga0247727, IMG submission 202498) | Biofilm microbial communities from Wishing Well Cave, Virginia, United States - WW16-25 | ecosystem: Environmental > Aquatic > Deep subsurface > Groundwater > Cave microbial mat | place... | reverse complement strand
TGACCACGCGCGCCGCGCTCGCCTGAAAGTTCCACAAATACAAGCGCTAGACGCTGACCACTTCAGGCGATCGAGGGGTCAAGATTGGACGCCGATCGGGGGTCCACATTGCGATCCGTTTGACACATCAGTTTGGCGAACGCAGGAGCGGACGCCGTGGCGATGCGGTTTGACCGCGTGCCATCGGCCTTGCGCTTTGCGTGTTGGGGTCGTGTGCGACCATGCGGCGTATGCGAGCACCTCTTCTGCTACCAGCGCTCGCTGCGCTGGCTCTGGCTGCCGCCTCCCTCCAAGGTTGCGGAACATCCTCGCTCCCTGAGCTTTCCCAGGACAGGGCCGACCATGGGACCAAGCCTCAGCAAGCCCTTGCTCCAAAGGCTACCAACGCCAAATTTCGCGACATAGACGTCTACGTCGCATCTGACACGGTGTTCGACCCGCTCCCGCCCAATCACACCAGCTTTGGCCATCCTCAGCCTCAGTACAATCTGCACTTCGGCACGTGCACCGTCTCTGTCCCCAACACGCACGAGATGGGCAAGCTTGAGACGCCCTTCTTCTCCTGGCTTGCCGACCCCACGAAGCACGTGCTCTTGCAGCGCAAAGGGAACAATGCCCGCGCTGACTGGGTTGCGAGCCTCGATCAACGATTGAGGCAGACTCCTTACAAGAGGGCTATGGCGCTTTTTCCTGGCCATGGAGTTTCGCCGGACGACGCCTGCCGCAGGGCCGCCCAAATCAAGGTCGATCTCCAATATGAGGGTCCCATCATCCTCTTCATTTGGACGGTGGGCTACTACCTGGACTACGTAAAGACCAAAGAGGGCGTGCCCTGGTCTGCTCCCTATGCGCACCAGCTTCTCGACCTCCTCTGCACCCACCCGCAACTCGAAAACCTCGACATTTTCGCTCACAGCCTCGGCGCCGATGTATCCGCGAGGGGTGGCGCGGCGCGACGCCAAAATCAACAGCGTCCCTGCTACGACAACGTCATCCTCTCAGCTCCTGATATCGACCGCAGGCTCTTCCTGCGCGACCTAATGGCGCCGCTCGTATCTCAGTCCAAGCAGATCATCTTGTTCTACTCGTCCAATGACGATGCCCTCAAGGCTGCGCAAAGGATCACCGGCTACCCAAGGCTTGGCGGCGGCGATGGAATCCCTATACTGCCGCCGATCGTCACAATCGACGCCTCGCGCGCACCTACCGATATCTTTGGCTTTGGACATTCCTATGCCGCCAGCCACCGAGAGGTCCTTTCGATAACCGCTGACATCGTCCGCCACCGCCGATCCTTTGACGACATCCCGCTCATTGAGCGTGTTCCGACCCCAGACGGCGACTACTTTGAGCTGAGGCGGTAGCCGCTCGATTACCGAAGACGGCGGCTTGTCACCGCAGCATTGATGCTTCACCTATTTCCTCCGCCTCCCCGGCCTCCCGATACACCTCCTCTCGGATCACCCGGTCGGTCATCTCAGCCAGGTACTCTGAGAGCGCCGCATTGATCTGCTGGAACTCTGGCCACAGCGTCTGGTCCACAAATGACTTGGGCGCTTTCACGACGAGCGTCTGGCGCTTCATCCGAGGATAGCGACACACACGAAGGTCATAGCGACGGCAGAGCGCAACAAACAAGCGGCGAGACCATGGATCGGGCAGGCTGAATTGCGTCTCGACTGCTTGCTCAAGCCCTTCCACCTCCTTGAGCTGCGCGCGAATGCGTTCGGCAGCTGCACCGGCAGCCCCTTTCTCGCCCGCAAACGTCGACCCGGCGAAGAGCGCCTCGATCTTGCGCAGTTTCTGCTTGAGCTCGGTCTCGCCCGACATCCTCCACCTCCGTCTCCCAGCTCACCGGCCAGCTTTACAATGGCGAGACATGGACGCCGAGCGCTCTTGTCGGCCATGTCCTCAACCAGGGAACAAACCGCGTCTGCGCGTGTCACTAACGTGCCAGCTAAGCTGCACGTTCTTGCATCGTTCAGGGGGTTTTCGCTCACTGAGCTGAATTATTACTTCAAGAATTTTCTTGGAATTCAAAGGCTTTAGATGGTGCTGCCGGAGGGGATTGAACTCTCGACCTCTCCCTTACCAAGGGAGTGCTCTACCACTGAGCTACGGCAGCAAACCTTTGATTTGGAACAATTTTCAGGTCTCTGGCGGCGGCGTGGAGGCCGGCGCATCGGGCCCGCGGCTACGGTCTAACGCATCGCCTCGATACACGCAACATCGTGCGTGCTACGCGATCGGCTCGAAGCCGATGCGGGCGCGGATGGCGCGTGCGGCGTCGCCGCTCAGCAGCGCCGCCAGCTGCCGGGCCTGCTCGGGCAACGCCGCGCGGGAGCACACCGCGGCGGTGTAGATAGTCGCCAGCTCGTGCTCCCTGGGAAGCGGGCCGACCAGCGTCACACCCGGCGTGTTCAGGATCTCGGTGGCCTGCGTGCAGCCGATCGGCCGAGGGCTGCGTGCCTGCGCCAGCGCCGCCATGGCGGTGGCGCCGTTGGGGAACGTCTGCAGCGTTGGCGCCACGTGCGCAGCGATGCCGAGCGCGGCGAGCACGCTCGCAAAGTGGATGCCGGCCGTCGCCAGCTTCGGATCGGGGAAGCAGATCGCGTCCGCCGCCAGCAGGGCCGCACGCAGGGTCCCCGCATCGCCGATCGCCGGGGCGGGGTCACCGGCGCGCACCGCGACCGAGGTGCGCACGATGCCGATGTCGGTTGCCGAGCCCGGTACGACGTGCCCCGCCTGCATCAGCTCGCCGATCAGGGCCCTGGTGAGGATCAGCAGGTCCGCCGGCGCGCCGCCGAGCAACTTGTCGCGCATGGCGCCGACCGCGCCGAAGCTGCCGGCGATGTCGCAGCCCGTCTCCGCCTTGAACACGGGGCCGAGCGCCACCACCAGGCCCTGCGCCGCGCCGCCGCTCAGGATTTCGAGCCGCATGCGAACGCGCCTCAGGCCGAGGCGGCGATGATGCGCGCGCGCGTGATCGGCAGATCGCGCACGCGTACGCCCAGCGCCTGGAACACGGCGTTGCCAATGGCGGCCGCGACCGGCGCATGCGCGGCCTCGCCGGCGCCGAGCGCCTTCTGCTCGGGGCGGGCGATGATCTCGACCTCCACGGCCGGCACCTGCGAGAAGCGCAGGATCGGGTAGGTCTCGAAGCTGTCGCTGGTCACGCGCTGGCGGTCGAAGCGCACCGCCTCCAGCAGCGCCCAGCTCACCGCCTGGATGGCGCCGCCCTCGATCTGGTTGGCGAGGCCGTCGGGATTGATCACCTCGCCGGCGTCGACGGCCACCACCAGGCGTCGCACGCGGATGTCGGCGTCGCCCTCGACCTCGGCCACCACCGCGCAATAGGCGCCAAAATTCTTGTAGCGCGCGAACGCGATACCCTGGCCGGCGCCCTCGCTCTTTTTCCACCTAGACCAGCCGGCGCGGGCGGCTGCAGCTTCCAGCACGGCGCGGGCGCGCGGGTCCTCGAGATGGCGCAGGCGAAGCGCCAGCGGATCCTCGCCGCGCTCGGCGGCGACCTCGTCGAGCATCGACTCGATGGCGAAGACGTTGGCGAAGGCGCCGAGCGTACGCAGCGCCGAGGTGCGCAGCGGCATGGTGAGCAGGCGGTGGTTGGAGATGCGCCAAGCTGGCAGGTCGTAATAGGGAATGGCATTGCGCTCCGCTCCACCACCGCCCGTGAGCGGCGGATTGACGGCAATAAACCGCTCGAACGGCTTGGCGAGCTGCGACGCGGCAAACACGGTCGGCGTGGCCGACCGTCCAGACCGCGAGACATGGCCGTTGCTCCAGACGTCCTGGCGCCAGCCCACGATTTCGCCGCGTCCGTCGAGATCGGCTTCGATCTCGACGGCCATGGCAGCGCCGAACGGCGACCAGGCGAGCTCGTCCTCGCGCGACCATTGCACGCGTACAGGACGTCCGTTGGCCGCGCGTGCCAGCAGCACGGCGTCGAATGCCACGTCGTCGGCACCGTTGTGACCATAGCAGCCGGCGCCCTCGACGTGCTCCACGACGATGCTCTCGGGCGGCAGCACGCAGGCGAGCGCGAGGTCGTGGCGCAGATTGTAGACGCCCTGGCAGTGCGACCACACATGCAGGCTGGCGGTGCCCCTCCACTGCGCGATCGCGCACGAGGGCGCCATCGACGCATGGGCGATGAACGGACGCGTGTACTGGCGGCGAATGGTGCGCGTGACCTGCGGCGGGGCCGCTGCTTCCCGCACGTCGACAGTCTTGCTCTCGACGGGTTGGCTCTTGAGCCAGACGGCCAGGTTCGTCTCGTCGGGCAGGGGCTCGCCGTCGCTCCACCTCGCGCCCTTGCGCAGCGCCAGCAGCGCCGCCGCCGCCGCCGCCTCGGTCTCGGCGACGACCCCGGCAAAGCTGCCATCCCGCACCACGCCAACCACACCGGGGATGCCGCGCGCGCCGGCCTCGTCCAGGGCCGTCAGCTTGGCGCCCGGCGATGCCGGCTTGAGGACACGGGCGTGCAAGAGGCCGGGCAGCGCCAGATCGTGCACGAAGCGCGGCCGGCCGAACACCTTGTCGGGCAGGTCGAGCCGCGCCACCGGCGTGCCGGCAATCCGCCGCGCAGCCGGGGCCTTGGCGGCCACACCCGGACTGGCGTCGCGCGCCAGCAGCGCGTCGTCGGCCAGCTCCCAGTAGCTGGTGCGCAGATTGCCGGGACCGATGATCGTTCCGTCCTGCACCTCGAGGCTGCCCACCGCGACGCCGAGCCGCTGGGCGGCTACGCCCAAATAGATCGCGCGCGCCTCCGCGGCGGCATGGCGGATGGCGGAGCCCGACTGCTCGATCGACAGGCTGCCCGACGTCACGCCCTCGTTGGGGCTCGCGGCCGTGGTGGCGGCGACCATGCGCACGCGGCCCATGTCGATGTCGAGCTCGTCGGCGGCGATCTGCGCCAGCGCAGTGAGGATGCCCTGGCCGATCTCGATCTTGCCGGGGCTCAGCTCGATGTGCCCATCGCGATGAAACCGCAGCCATTGCGACAGGCGCGGGTTGGTCGTCAGGCTGGCCGGCAGCTGCGCGCCGCCGCCCTTCTCCAAAATGTGAAAGCCGACGCCGGTCATGGGTTGCGTGTCTCCCTGGCTGCGCGCAGCACCGCACGCACGATGCGGTTGTGGGCACCGCAGCGGCACAGATTGCGGTCGAGGGCGGCGCGCACCTCCGCGTCGGTCGGATCGGGGTTGCGCTTCAGGAGCGCGGCGGCCGTCATCAGGATGCCCGACAGGCAATAGCCGCACTGCGCCGCCTGCTCGGCGATGAAGGCGCGCTGCAGCGGGTGCGGCCGCTCGGGCGTGCCGAGGCCCTCGACCGTCGTCACGTCCTTGCCGACCACGGCCCATAGCGGCGTGTCGCAGGCGGCGACCGCGTGCTCGCCGATCATCACGTGGCAGGCGCCGCACTGGTTTGCCCCGCAGCCGAAATGCGTACCGGTGAGACCGAGCGTGCCGCGCAGCACCGACAGCAGCGGGGTCGCCGGATCGGCGTCGATGCTGCGCTCGACGCCGTTCACCTGCAGCTCGATGGCCTCGGTCACGTTATCTGCCCTCACTGCTGCATCTTGATGCCGGCGTCCTGGATCACCTTGGCCCACTTGGCGATGTCGGCCCGCATGTACGTGTCGAACGCGGCCGGCGACATGACCATCGGCACGGCGCCCTGCTTGCCCCACGCCGCCTTCACGTCCGGCTTGTCCAGCACCTTGTTGATCTCGGCGTTGAGCTTGTCGACGATCGGCTGGGGCGTGCCCGCCGGCGCCACGATGCCGAGCCAGATGGTGGCCTCGTAGCCCGGCACGCCGGCCTCACCGACGGTCGGCAGATTGGGCGTGATGGCGGAGCGCCCCTTGCCGGTCGTGCCCAGCGCCCGCACCTGGCCGGCCTCGGCATTGGGGGCCATGGTGGTGATGGCGTCGAACATCATCTGCACGTGCCCGCCGAGCACGCTGGTGCGCGCGTCGCCGCTGCCGCGATGCGGCACGTGCTTCAGATCCGTGCCGCTCATGGATTTGAACAGCTCGCCGGCCATGTGATAGGGCGTGCCGGGGCCCGAGGACGCATAGTTGAGCTCGCCCGGCTTGGCTTTCAGCAGGGCGACGAATTCCTTGAGGTCCTTGGCCGGCACGGAGGGGTGCACCACCATGATCAGGTCGGAGTAGTTGACGGGCGCCACGGGCACGAAGTCGCGCATCAGCTGGAACGGCTTGTTGGGGATCAGCGTCTCGTTGACGGTGTGGGTGTTCGACATCATCAGCAGCGTGTAGCCATCGGGTGCGGCCTTGGCGACCTCGCCGGAGCCGATGATCGAGCCCGCGCCAGGGCGGTTCTCGACCACGAACGACTGCTTGAGCGTCTCCTGCAGGTGCTGGCCGATGAAGCGGGCATAGACGTCGGCCGGGCCGCCGGCGCCGAACGGCACGATGATCTTGACGGTCTTGCTCGGGTAATCCTGCGCTGCGGCCGGCGTAACGAGGCCGGCGAGCGCCACCAGGACGAGGCCGCGCCTGGCAATGCCCATTCTGGCAATGAACGGCATCCGTTTTCTCCCGTGAGTTCTCGATTGCTTGCGGGACCACCCTCCCGATCCCGCAATTGGTAGCCCAGTTGCGCAAAATCCTGAAGCGGGGTTTGGAAAGCGGGTTCGCGCCCGCGCCCGCGCAAGCTATGCTCGGTGGCGTCCACAAACAGAATCGAGACCTGATCCTTGCAATCCACGCTCCGCTCCTTCGATCTGGCGCATCTGGCGCACGTCGAGCTGCTGACGCCGAAGCCCGACGCCAGCTTGCGGTTCTTCATCGATGTCATGGGCATGACGGAGAGCGGCCGGCTGGGCGACTCGATCTATCTGCGCGGCTGGGACGACTACGAGCGTCACACGCTGAAGCTGACGGCGGCGAAGGTCGCCGGCATGGGCCATTTCGCCTACCGGGCGACCAGCCCCGACGCGCTCGAGCATCGCGTGGCCGCGATCGAGGCGTCCGGCCGCGGCAAGGGCTGGACCGCGGGCGATCTCGGCCACGGCCGGGCCTACGCCTTCACCACGCCCGACGGCCACAACATGGAGGTCTACTACGACACCGAATGGTACGTGCCCCCGCCAGAGCTCAAACCCGCGCTGAAGAATCAGGCACAGCGCTTCCCTGCCCGCGGCGTCAACGTGCGCCGGCTCGACCACATGAACCTGCTCACCTGCGATGTCGGTCAGCTCAGGCGCTTTCTGGAGGACGTGCTGGGATTGCGCACCACCGAGATGATCGTGCTCGACGACGGCCGCGAGGCCGGCGGCTGGGTCACCAGCAACAACAAGAGCTACGACCTCGCCTTCACCCTCGATCACTACGGGGCCCACGGCCGCTTCCATCACGTGACGTACGCGCTCGACTCGCGCGAGGACGTCCTGCGCGCCGCCGACATCTTCCTCGAGGCCGGCGTGCACATCGAGACGGGGCCGCACAAGCACGCCATCCAGCAGACCTTCTTCCTCTACGTTTACGAGCCCGGCGGCAACCGCGTCGAGGTTGCCAATGCCGGCGCACGCCTGGTGCTGGCGCCGGACTGGCAGCCGGTGGTGTGGACGCAGGAGGAGCGCAAGAAAGGCCAGGCCTGGGGGCTCAAGACCATCGAGAGCTTCCACACCCACGGCACGCCGCCGATCGAGCAGTACACCGGGCCGCGGCGAAGCTAGCGGCCATGGACGCGTCCCGGCACGACCACGTATCAGTTCATCATTCGGTAATGTCCCGGTAATGATTCCGCCCACATCCCGACACAACCGTGATGTCGGCTCCGCGCGGGTTGCAGTTGGCGGAGACGCGACATGAAGTACCTTCCATCGATGGCCATGCTCACGCTGGTTGCGGGTCTCTCCGGCCCGGCATCCGCGCAGATTCCGTTTCCGTTCGGCGGGCCGCCGGAGCCCGGCAAGATGCCTCAGTGCAACAAGGCTTACGTGAAGTCGATCGAGACGCAGATCGCCGGCATGGAGAAGCTGCGCGCCGCCGGGCCCGCGTTCGTCGGCCAGGTCTGCACCTTGATCGAGTCCGGCAGCGCCATCGTCGGCGGCGAGCTGCCCGACAGCACGCGCCAGCAGCTCAAGGGCCTGCTCGGCGTCGACATCGACCTGCGCTTCATCAAGACGCAATGCCGGGTGAGCCAGGGCAACCTCGACCGTGAGGTCATGAGCCAGATCGGCTATCTCAAATCCGAGCTGACCCGCTGCAACGATACCATCTGAGCGCCGCCGGCCCCCGACGCCATCCCAGGCGCCATTCTGCTCGACCGCGCGTCCGTTTCCTGCCAGTCTTGCGAGACTGGCCGTTTGATCGGCGTCGGTATCCGGAGAGCGTCATGCTCAGGTGGGTCACGGCCATCCTGGTTGGCTTTGTGCTGGCGGCAGGCATCGGGCCGCTCGGCCCGCGGGCACTGGCCGATGACAATCAAGTCGATCTGCTGTTGGTGCTCGCAGCCGACATCTCCCGTAGCGTCGATGCGGGCAAGTTCCGTCTGCAGCGCGAGGGCTATGCCTCGGCCCTCACCGATCCCCGCGTCGTGCGGGCCATGTCGGCGGGCCCGAAGGGCCGCATCGCGCTCTGCTTCATCGAATGGGCCACCGACAGCGAGCAGATCGTAGTCATCGACTGGACGATGGTCGGCACCGACGCCGAGGCCCAAGGGGTCGCCAAGCGGGTGCGGGAGGCGCCGCGCGCCTTCCTGGGCCGCACTGCCATCGGCACCGCCATCGATTTCTCCATGGGCCATCTCCACAAGAGCCCGTTCCAGGGGCCGCGCCGCGTCATCGACGTGTCGGGCGACGGCACCAACAACAGCGGGCGCCCCGTGACCATGGCGCGCGATGCGGCCGTCGCCCAGGGCGTCACCATCAACGGGCTCGTCATCCTGAGCGAGATCCCGTTGCCGACCAACCCGATGCACACGCATCCGCCGGGCGGCCTCACCGCCTACTACGAGAACAACGTCATTGGCGGGCCCGGCGCCTTCGTGGTGGAGGCCGCGAGCTTCGAGGCGTTTGGCCAATTGCTGATCTCCAAGCTGGTCAAAGAGATCGCCCAGGCTCCGACGCATCCCAAGCGCCCACGCTCGTAGGTGATTGTCATCCCGGAGCTCGCGACAGCGGGGCTGCGAGGCTACGACCTCGTCTTGGCGCGGATCGAGCGCGTCTCGCTTCTGCCCGCCGCACCCGCTGCTTCCTGCAGCTGGTGACGGAACTCGTCGCGCTTCTCGTGGATGGAGGCGATGACGGTGCCGGCCGGCACGCCGAGACCGACGAGTGCCGCCTCCGACAGCTGCAGGCTCGCCTCGATCGTCTCGGGCACGGCGTCGGTCACGCCGATGGCGTAGAGATGGCGCGCGTGGGTGGCATCGCGGGCGCGCGCGATGATGAGGATGTCGGGGTGCAGCGCGCGCACGATCCGCACGATCTCGTCGATCGCCGCCTGCGTGTGGATGGTGACGATCACGGCCGGCGCTTCCAGCAGGCCGCAGGCGTTCAGGAACGCGGGACTGGTCGCGTCGCCGTAATAAACCTCGCGGCCGCGCCGCCGATATTGGGCGACGGTGGCAGGATCGCTGTCGGTGGCGATGAACGGAAAGCGATGCGTCTCGAGCATGTCGCACACGACCTGGCCGACCCGGCCGTGGCCGACGACGATGGCGCGACCCTTGGCATCGGCGGGCGGCTGGGCGGCAAGCTCGGGCGGCAACGGCTTGCGGTCCTCCATGGCTGCCGAGATGCGTTGCCCGGCGACGGCCAGCAGGGGAATCAGCGCCATGGTGAGCGAGGTCACCGCCAGGATGAAGCTCGAGGCGGGCGTGCCGATGATGGCGAGACTCGTTGCCAGACCCATGGCGACGAAGGCGAATTCGCCGCCCGGCCCAAGCAGCAGAGCGGTCTCGATGGCGGCGGGGGTCGGCACACGAAAGAGCCGCGCAAGACCGGCGATGAGCCCGGCCTTGATGGCGACGAGCCCGACGACCGATGCGAGCAGCCATCCGGGATCGCGGGCGAGCTCGCGGACATCGAGCCCCATGCCGACCGTGAAAAAGAACACGCCCAGCAGCAGCCCCTTGAAGGGCTCGATGGTCGTCTCGATGGCCTTGCGGTACTCCGTTTCCGCCAACAGCAATCCGGCGACGAACGCGCCGAGCGCCATCGACATCCCCGCCACGCCGGCAGCCACGCCGGTGCCGACGACGACAAACAGCGTTGTCGCCACGAACAGCTCGGCCGTGCCGGTCGAGGCAACCAGCCGGAAGATCGGCCGCAGCAGCAATCTGCCGACGATGGCAATGAGGGCGATGGCCAGCGCGGCCTGGGCCAGCGCCAGCATCAGGCCGGTGAGCATCGAGCCGCCCGTGCGCGCGCCCATCAAGGAGACGAACAGCAGCAAGGGAACCACGGCCAGATCCTGGGCCAGCAGGACGGAAAAGCTCGTGCGTCCGACCACCGTCGTCATGCGGCGCTGCACGGACAGTATCTCGATGACGATGGCGGTAGACGACAGGGCGAGACAGGCGCCAATGATGGTGGACGCGGCCGCGCTATGGCCGAACAGCGCGGCGATCCCGCCGATGACGCAGGTCGAGATCGCCACCTGCAGAGTGCCGAGACCGAACACGAGGCGGCGCATGGTGAGCAGGCGCTGATAGGACAGCTCGAGACCGATCAGGAACAGCAAAAAGACAACACCGAGCTCGGCGATGCCCGAGACGTTGTTGGCATCCGTGATCGTGAACCAGTAGAGGACCGGCAGCGCGCTCTGGAGCGAGCCCAGTCCGAGCGGTCCCAGGAGCGCCCCGGCGGCCAGATAGGCCAGCACCGGGCTCACGCGCCAACGCTGCACCATCGGCACGACTATGCCCGCCGTGCCGAGCACGACCAGCGCATCGCTGTAGGCGTCGAGATTGATCGCCGCGGCCATCAGTCCCTCTGCGGTCGCGTGTTGTTGTCGCGGCCATTACTGCATCAAATCGGCGGCGTGTGGAGAGAAACTTACAGCGCACCGGCGTACCTGGGCGCTGCGCAAGTCGTGCGGCTCGCGTGCTCTCGAGGCTTGGTACCGGCGGGTTGCCGATCAGTACGACTTCGGCAAGCCGAGCGCCTTCTCGGCGATGTTGCACAAGATCAGCTCGCGGCTGACGGGCGCGATGCGCGCGATCATCACCTCGCGCAGCAGCCGCTCGACGTGGAACTCCTTGGCGTAGCCCATGCCGCCATGCGTCAGCACCGCGGTCTCACAGGCCTCGTAGCCGACCTCGGCGCCGAGATACTTGGCGGCGTTGGACTCGACCCCGCACGGCTCGCCCGCGTCGTAGAGAGCCGCGGCCCGGAGCACCATGAGATGCGCTGCCTCGAGATTGACCCAGCAGCGCGCGAGCGGGTGCTGGATGGCCTGGTTCTGGCCGATGGGTCGGCCGAACACCACGCGTTCCTTGGCATAGCGCGCGGCGCGCTCGAGCGCGGCGCGGCCCGTGCCGACGGCCTCGGCGCCGACCAGGATGCGCTCGGGGTTCATGCCGTGCAGGATGTATTCGAAGCCCTTGCCTTCCTCGCCGATGCGGTCTTCGAGCGGCACCGGCAGGCCGTCGAAGAACAGCTGGTTGGAATCGACCGCCTTGCGGCCCATCTTGTCGATCACACGCGCCTCGACGTACTTGCGGTCGAGCGCGGTGTAGAAGAGGGAGAGGCCCTCGGTGCGCTTCTTGACCTCCTCGAGCGGCGTCGTGCGGGCGAGCAGCAGGACGCGGTCGGCGACCTGTGCCGTCGAGATCCAGATCTTCTGGCCATGCACGGCGTAGGCGTTGCCGCTGCGCACGGCCTTGGTTTTCATGCGCGTGGTATCGAGGCCGGCGTCGGGCTCAGTGACGGCAAAGCAGGCCTTCTCCTTGCCGGCGATCAACGGCGGCAGGAACCGGCGCTTCTGCTCGTCGCTGCCGAACACGACCACCGGATTGAGCCCGAAGATGTTCATGTGCAGCGCCGAGGCGCCGGAGAAGGCCGCGCCCGATTCGGCGATCGCCTGCATCATGATGGCAGCTTCCGTGATACCGAGGCCGGCGCCGCCGTAGGCCTCCGGCATGGCGATGCCGAGCCAGCCGGCCTCGGCGAAGGCGCGATGGAAATCGTGCGGGAACTCGCCGTCATGATCGCGCGTGAGCCAGTAGTCGTCGCCAAAGCGTGCGCAGACCTTCAGGATCGCGTCGCGGATTTCCTGCTGCGCTGAGGTGAGTGCCAGATTCATGTCGTTCCCTGCCTAGCTCGTGTACGCATAGATGCGCGCAACAGAAAGCGTTTTCGACGTCTGCAGTCCGCCCGAATCCCAAGCCGCACTGCGCCGATACACAATGTACATGGATGATCCGTACCTGCGTACGCCAGGAGAAGTTGGCAAAGGATAGAACGTGAAAGTTGGTGCGGTTAAGGATATTCCGGTGGCCACAATTCCAATGGTAGGATTGCGCGGGCTCGGAAGGAGATTCTTGGAGATGACGCGGGTCGCCATTGCATTGCTCGTGTTCGCGCTGGTGCCTGCCGCTGCGTGGGCGCAGGGCCAGAATCGCATCGCGCTACTCATTGGCAACCAGAGCTACAACGCTAAGGTTGGGCGGCTCAAGAACCCGCACAAGGATGTTGCCCTGGTAGGAGCTGCGCTCAAGTCGCTCGGCTTCAAAGTTACTGAAATCAAGGACGCTGGCTACAAAGCAGTCGACACGGCGATTAACCGCCATATCCAGAGCGTGCGCCGAGAGGGGCCGGACAGCATAAGCGTCGTCTACTACTCTGGGCATGGTGCGGCGAACCCCGACACCAAGATCAACTATATGATCCCGATCGATGTTGCGAACGCAGATGATGAGGAGCTGTGGACCAACTCACTCAACCTGAACAAGATCGTAGAGGCACTACGCGAGCAAGCGCCGGCAGCCATCCACTACATCGTGTTCGATGCCTGCCGTAGTGAACTGAACCTGACGCGCAAGAGCAAGAAGGCATTGAGTGACAAAGGCTTCGCGCCAATCGCTTACACACCGGGAGTGATGGTCGCGTATGCCACCGCACCTGGGAGAACAGCCGCGGATGCTGGCAGGGGCGGAGGGGCATATGCTAAGGCGCTCAGCGATGAGATCGTGAAGCCCGGCGTGGAGGCGATGTACATGTTCAGGCGCGTGGCGCTCCGGGTGAACCGCGAGATCGGCCAAGACCCGTGGCTATCAGCTTCTACCTTGCCTGAGGTGTACTTCGCTGGACCTCCGCCAGCGGGTGCCGAGGCTTCGCCTCGTTCGCTCGTTCAAGCCGGGGGCTTTTTTACCGAGCAAGACGCAAACCGCGTGAGATCACTTGCAGACAGACACCGCTTGCCGCTTCCGGATTTTCGGATCGAGATGCCGAAAACTGACGTACCTGTTCATCTCCGCCGCTTCATTGGCGTTTGGATCTACGAAACGGGCGGGGACGCGACGCGCCGAAAGGCGATGATGATTGTCACGCGAGTCGAGAAGGATGGGAAGTCGGAGGGCTATTGGGTCTACAGCGCGTCGACGCCTGGAGTAGTCCCTCAGATACCGGCTGGAGCCTTCAAGATAGTCGGAACGGTCGCAAGCGACAGCCTGCGGTTCTCGGATCCCACTGGAACCGTCAACTTCAAGCATACGCTGACGAGCGGAAACCGCATGAGTTTCTCGTATTCGGATGATAAGGGCCAAACCGCATCGACTTTGTTCGCCCCTTTGTGGATGCTCGTCGAGGCGGAGCGATCCGCCAAGCGCTAGGCCGCTGCAGGAGCGCGCGGCCTAACCGGCGCCCGCCACGCCCGCCTTCGTCAACGCCGCGATCTCGGCTTGCGAGAAGCCCCAGTCGCCGAGCACCGCCGCGCTGTCGGCGCCGCGCGGGCGCGGCGGCGAGCCGTCCTCGGGTGGCGTGCGGCTGAAGCGGGGCGCCGGCGCGGGCTGCAGCACGCCGTCGCGCCGCTGGAATGTGCCGCGCACCTTGTTGTGGGGGTGATGCTCCACCTCACCGAGCGACAGCACGGGCGCAACGCAGGCGTCGCTGCCTTCGAAGACGCGCTCCCATTCCTCGCGCGTGCGCTGGCCGATCACCTGTGCGAACTGCTGGCGCAGCACCGGCCAGCCCTTGCGGTCGTGCTGCTTGGGGAGGTCCTTGCCCGCGAGTCCCAGCCGCTCGAGCAATTCCTGGTAGAAGCGCGCCTCGATCGCACCGACGGCGAGCCACTTGCCGTCCTTGGTCTGGTAGACGTCGTACCAGGGCGCGCCGCCGTCGATCGGGTTGGCGCCGCGCTCGTCGGCCCACGTGCCCTGCGAGAACATCCCGTACATGAGAGCCATGAGGTAGGCTGAGCCGTCGACCATGGCGGCATCCACCACCTGGCCTTTGCCGGATTTCTGTGTTTCCAGCAGGGCGCACACCACGCCGAAGGCGAGGAACATGCCGCCGCCGCCGAAGTCGCCGATCAGGTTGAGCGGCGGCACAGGGGCCTCGCCCTTGCGGCCGATCGCATGCAGCACGCCGGCCAGCGCGATGTAATTGATGTCGTGGCCGGCCGCCTGCGCCAGCGGCCCCTCCTGGCCGAAGCCGGTCATGCGGCCGAATACCAGCTTGGGGTTGGCCTTCAGCAGCTCGTCGGGTCCGAGCCCCAACCGCTCCATCACGCCGGGGCGGAAGCCCTCGATCAGGGCGTCGGCCTTGGCAGCCAGGCGCTTCACGACCTCGCGGCCGGCCTCGGCCTTGACGTCGACGGCCAGCGAGCGGCGGCCGCGATGCAGCACGTCGAACTTCGCCTCGCGGCCCGGCAGCCCGAGGTCCGCCGCCTCCCGCCGATCGACGCGGATCACCTCGGCGCCCATGTCGGCCAGCAGGCTGGCGGCAAACGGCGCCGGGCCGATGCCCGCCATCTCGATGATGCGAAAACCGGCGAGTGGACCCATCGTGGTTACCTTTCCGTTGCAGGCATGCCGACCCGTTGTAAGCGTTTTTCAATGCCCATGTGTTTGCATACGCAGCTCAGGCGTCAACGATAATCTGGTGTGCGTCAAGCGTGTCTCAGCTCCGAGCCCTGCCCGGTCGCGTTGGTGGTCGCGTGCGGACCTGGCTGCAAACGCTGAAATCCGCGGGCTCGCTGCCGGCGGTGTTCCGCTTCCACGGCAAGCCGCCACGCGACCTCGCCTCCGAGTTCGACCGCTTCCTGCACATTGGCGAGCGCCTCGAGCGGGGCCTCGAGGAGCTGAAGGACCTGCAGTGGGAGATTCGCGAGAACGAGGCGCGCTATCGCGATCTGCTCGACAACCAGGCCGATGTGATCATCCGCCGCGACGCGGAAGGGCGGCTCACGTTCGTGAACCAGGCCTTCTGCCGGGTGTTCGGGCTGGAGCGCAGCGACGTGCTCGGACGCAGCTTCGTTCCGCGCGTGCTCGACGGCGAGACGGCCGCGCCCCTGGTGCCAGGCGGCGCGCAGCGCCAGCAGCGCTATACGCAAGAGATCAAGACCGCGGACGGCTCCCGCTGGTTCGAGTGGGAGGAGCATGTGGCGCCCGCGACCGGCGGGACGACGGCCGCGGAGGTGCAGTGCCTCGGGCGCGACGTCACCAAGTGGCGTCAGGGCGAGGCGGAGCTCGAGGAAGCGCGCAAGCAGGCGGAGGCGGCCAACCGCGCCAAGTCGCGCTTTCTCGCCGCCATGAGCCACGAGATCCGCACGCCGATGAACGGCATTCTCGGCATGACCGCCCTGCTGCGCGACACCGAGCTGGTGCCCGAGCAGCAGACCTATGCGCACGCCATCGAACGCTCCGCGCGCACGCTGCTCTCCCTGATCGACGAGATCCTCGATTTCTCCAAGATCGAGGCCGACAAGCTGCAGCTCAACAGCGCCCCCCTGGCGCTCGACGATTGCGTGCAGGGGGTCGTGGAGCTGCTGGCGCCCAAGGCTTACGAGAAGGGCATCGATATCGCCTGGTCGATCGACCCGTCCCTGCCGCGCGTGCTGCTGGGCGACGAGGTGCGCGTGCGCCAGATCGCAACCAACCTCGTCGGCAACGCCATCAAGTTCACCGACGCCGGCGGCGTGCTGGTGACGGTGGCGCGCGCGCCCGCCGGCAGACGGCCGCTGACTGAGGGCGAGGTCGGCATCGCCATCACCGTCCAGGACAGCGGCATCGGCATCACGGCGGAGAGCATGCCGGCGCTGTTCTCGGAGTTCGAGCAGGCCGACGCCGCCGTGCATCGCCGGCAGGGCGGCACCGGGCTCGGCCTCGCCATCTCCCGCCGCCTGGCGCGGGCGATGGGCGGCGACATCCTGGTGGAGAGCACGCCCGATCGCGGCTCGGCGTTCACGGCCATTATGCGCTTTGGGCGGGCCGGCGACGCGGCAGGGCTGGATGGGGAGCTCACCCCGCCCCTCGCGGTGTCCTGGCACGTGCTGCTGGCCCTCGACCGCCCGGTCGAGCGCTCTGCGCTGCGCCTGACGCTGGAGGGTGCCGGCATCCCGCTGGAGGAGAGCACGATCGCCGCCGCGCCCGACATGGTGACCGCAGCGGCAAAGGCCGACGCGCCGTTCACGACCATCATCGTCGATGGCCGCAGCGGCTGCGGTATGGCATCCGAGTTGCTGGCGCGTGCCAGGGCGGCGACCGCGCCGGGCGGGGTGCAGAGCATCGTCGTGCTGGACACCGCGGCGAAGGCCGACTTCGCGCAATTCCGCGACGCCGGATTCGATTCCTACCTCGTGCGGCCGGTGCGCCCGCGGTCCGTGCTCACACATGTCGGCGTCCTGCAGGCGAACGACGCGGCCCTCGTTGCTGGCCCATCGCAACCGCGGGCGTCGCGCATCGATCGGGCCGCGCCGCTACTCGTTCTGCTCGTCGAGGACAACGACATCAACGCGTTGCTGGCGCGCCGCATGCTCGAGAAGGCGGGCTGCGAGGTGCGCCTGTGCGTCAACGGGCGCGACGCGGTCGACGCGATCCGCCGCGTGCTGGCCGGCCTGGAGCCCGCCTACGACCTCATCCTGATGGACGCGCACATGCCGGTGCTCGACGGCCTGGAGGCGACACGCCGCATCAAGCAGCTCTACACCGAGCAGAATGAGCGCGGCCTGAAATCGCCGCCCATCATCGCCGTCACCGCCAATGCCTTCGACGAGGACCGCCGTCGCTGCCTCGAAGCCGGCATGGACGACTATCTGGCCAAGCCCTTCGACCGGGACGGTCTGCTGCGCCTGCTCGACCAATGGTGTCCGGCGGAGGCGAGCGCCAGCGCGGCGTAGGCAGCCCTCGTTGTCATCCCGGAATTCGCGTCAGCGAATATCCGGGACCCAAATCCAAGCTCGAAGCGCTGACCCACTCTGGGTCCCGGCTCTGCGCGCTTCGCGCTGCGGCCGGGATGACAACCTGTTTACCCATTCACATCGTAGGCGGCGAGCGCCGCCATGTTGACGACGTCGCTGTCCTTGGCGCCGAGCGGACAGATCTGCACCGAGTGCGTGAGCCCCACCAGCATCGGCCCGATCAGCGTGGCGCCGCCCAGCTCCTTCAGCATCTTGGTGGAGATCGCCGCCGAGTGGAACGCCGGCATCACCAGCACGTTGGCCGTGTCGGACAGGCGGCAGAAGGGATACTGCTTCATCGCCTCGCGGTTGAGCGCCACGTCGGCTGCCATGTCGCCGTCGTATTCGAAATCGACCTGGCGCTTGTCGAGCAGCGACACCGCCTCCCGCACCCGGTCCGAGCGCTCGCCGCGCGGCTGACCGAAGGTGGAGTAGGCGAGGAACGCGACGCGCGGCTCCATGGCAAGGCGGCGCGCGACGCGCACGGCCTCCTCGGCGATGTCGGCCAGCTGCTCGGCATTCGGCATGTCGTGCACGCTGACGTCGGCCACCAGGACGGCGCGGCCGCGGGTGAGGGCGATGGACACGCCGATCACGCGTCGGCGCGGCCTGGCATCGAGCACGCGGCGCACGTCCTCGTAGGCCGTGGTCCAGTTGCGGGTGACGCCGGTGACCATGCCGTCGGCGTGCCCCATCGCCACCATGCAGGCAGCGAACACATTGCGGTCGTTGTTGACCAGGCGCTGGCAGTCGCGCAGCAGGTAGCCCTTGCGCTGCAAGCGCTGGTACAGGAACTCGGCATACTCCTGCCGCCGCTCGTCCAGGCTGGTGTCGTGCATCTCGATCATGTCGGTGAGGCCGACACCGGCGGTGGCGAACGCCTCACGGATCGGCGCGTGGCGGCCGATCAGGATGGGGCGCCCCAGGCCGGCGTTGTGGAAGGCGTTGGCGGCACGCGCGATCTGCGGCTGCTCGCCTTCCGCAAAGATGATGCGCTTGGGCGCGTGGCGCACCTGCGAGAATATGCTGTGCAGCCAGCCCGCGACCGGATCTAGCCGTCCCGAAAGCTGGGCGGCATAGGCTTCCATATCCACGATCGGCTTGCGGGCGACGCCGGTGTCCATCGCCGCCTTGGCGACGGCCAGCGGCACTTGGGTGATGAGCCGCGGATCGAACGGCGCGGGAATAATGTAGTCGGGTCCGTACTTCACTTGACGGCCGAGGAAAGCCGCGGCCACCTGGTCCGGCACGTCCTCGCGCGCCAGCTTGGCGAGCGCCTTGGCGGCGGCGATCTTCATGGCTTCGTTGATGGTCGAAGCCTGCACGTCCAGCGCACCGCGGAAGATGAAGGGAAAGCCCAGCACATTGTTGATCTGGTTGGGGTAGTCCGAGCGGCCGGTGGCGACGATGGCGTCGGAGCGCACCTCGGCGACGTCCTCGGGCGTGATCTCGGGATCGGGATTGGCCATGGCGAAGATGATCGGCTTGTCGGCCATCGACTTCACCATCTCCTTGCTGACCGTGCCGGCAGCCGAGAGCCCGAAGAAGGCATCGGCGCCCTTCAGCGCATCGGCCAGCGTCCGCGACTTGGTCTCCACGGCAAAGGCCGATTTCCACTGGTTCATGCCGTCCTTGCGGCCCCGGTAGATCACGCCTTTCGTGTCGCAGAGCACCATGTTGCTCTTCGGCATTCCCATCGACGCCAACAGCTCCATGCAGGCGATGCTGGCGGCGCCCGCGCCGTTGACCACGAGCTTGAATGACTTGATGTCGCGCCCGGTCAGCTCCAGCGCGTTGATGAGGCCGGCCGTTGCAATGATGGCGGTGCCGTGCTGGTCGTCGTGGAACACGGGAATGTCGAGCAGCTCCTTGAGCTTCTCCTCGATGATGAAGCAGTCGGGCGCCTTGATGTCCTCCAGGTTGATGCCGCCGAAGCTGGGCCCCAGGTAGCGCACGCAGTTGATGACGGCGTCGACGTCCGGCGTGTCGACCAGGATGTCGATGGCATCGATGTCGGCGAAGCGCTTGAACAGCGCACCCTTGCCCTCCATCACGGGCTTGGCGGCCTGCGCGCCGAGGTTGCCGAGCCCGAGGATCGCCGTGCCGTTGGAGACCACGGCCACCAGGTTGCCCTTGTTGGTGTAGTCATATGCGAGGTGGGGATCGCGCGCGATCGCCAGCACCGGCACCGCCACGCCCGGCGAATAGGCGAGCGAAAGGTCGCGCTGCGTGGTGAGCGGCTTGGTCGGCGTGATCTCGAGCTTGCCGGGCTTGCCTTGGCTATGAAACAGCAGGGCTTCCTGCTCGGTGAAGCGCGCAGCCGCAAACTTGATCGCCATGAACGTTTCCTCGAACCCGCATTTTCTGTTGAACGAACCCGGTTCACGATAGAGGCCGCGCCCGGGTCGCACAACTGCGGCGCAAAGGGGGTTGAGAGGCCTAACCCGTTCCATCTCGCAGTCGAAGGCGCTATGCCTGTGCCGGATTGACGGCAGGGGCTCGCGCGCAATGGCGTCGGACCGCAGGAAGCGGAAACGTGGAGACGCGGCGGCACCTCCAGCCGACGAGCCCTCGGCCGCCCCTGCGCCGGCCCGCGACCCTCCGCCGCCGCCCGGCGTCACGCCGTCGATGGCGCAGTTCCTCGAGATCAAGGCCGCCAATCCCGATTGTCTGTTGTTCTATCGCATGGGCGACTTCTACGAGCTGTTCTTCGAGGACGCGGTTGCCGCCGCCCAGGCGCTCGGCATCGTGCTGACCAAGCGCGGCAAGCACCTGGGTGATGATATCCCCATGTGCGGCGTGCCGGTCCATCGCGCCGATGAATACCTGCAGCGGCTGATCAAGGGTGGCTTCCGGGTGGCCGTGTGCGAGCAGCTCGAGGACCCGGCCGAAGCAAGGAAGCGTGGCGCCAAGGCCGTCGTGCGCCGCGATGTGGTGCGGCTCGTCACGCCCGGGACGCTGACCGAGGACAGCCTGCTCGATGCCAAGGCGCGCAACTACCTCACCGCCATCTTCGGCGGCCAGACGGCGAACGCCGCCGGCGCCGCAACCATCGCGCTCGCCTCCCTCGACATCTCGACGGGCGAGTTCGAGGTCGGCGAGGTACCGGCCGCCGACTTCCCCGGCGAGATCGTGCGATTGGCCCCCGGCGAAGTGATCGCCGCCGACCGCCTGCTGGCCGATGAGGTCGTGCGCCAATGGATCGGCATTGCCGGTGCGGCGGCCACGCCCGTGCCCGGCGCCTCCTTCGACAGCCTGGCCGGCGAGCGGCTCCTGAAGGCGCAGCTGGGCGTCGCCGACCTGCACGCTTTCGGTGCGTTCTCGCGGCCCGAGCTCGCCGCCATCGGCGCGCTGCTGAAGTACGTCGAGCTGACGCAGATCGGCCGCAAGCCCTGCCTGCGTCCGCCGCGCCGGGCCGCGCCGGCCAACCGCCTCGTCATCGATGCACCGACGCGCGCGAGCCTGGAACTGCTGCGCTCGCTGACGGGCGAGAGGCAGGGCAGCCTGCTCGCCGCCATCGACCGCACGGTCACGGGGCCCGGCGCGCGGGAGTTGGCCGCCCGGCTCTCCGGACCGCTCCGGGAGGCGGACGCGATCGCGGCACGGCTCGATGCGGTGGCGTTCTTGCAGGAGAACGAGCGGCTGCGCGACGACCTGCGGGCCATGCTGCGCACCGCACCCGACATCGCCCGCGCCATCTCCCGCCTCGCCTTGCAGCGCGGGGGGCCGCGCGACCTGGCCGCCGTGCGCGGGGGGCTCGCGGCGGCGCGCAGGTGCACCGATCTGTTGCACAAGGGCGCCGGCGCCATCGGCCTGCCGGACGGCCTGGCGCACATCGCCCGGCAGCTCGGGGCATGCGGCGGCGAACTCCAGAACCTGCTTGTCCGCGCGCTCATTGACGAGCCCCCGCATCTGCGCCGCGACGGCGGCTTCGTGCGCGCGGCCTTTTCCCCCGAGCTCGACGAGGCGCGCGCCCTGCGCGACGACAGCCGCAAGGTGATGGCGGCGCTCGAGAGCAAGTATCTCGATCAAACCGGCATCAAGTCCCTCAAGGTCCGCCACAACAATATCCTAGGCTTCTACATCGAGGTGCCGGCTGTGGCGGCCAAGCCGATGCTGAGCGAGCCGCTGGCCGGCACGTTTCGCCATCGCCAGACCATGGCGGGCGCCGTGCGCTTCACCACGCCCGAGCTGGTCGAGACGGAGGGCCGCATCGTTGCCTCGGCCGACCGGGCGCTTGCGATCGAGCAGGACGTGTTTGCGGAGCTTGCTGCCGCGATCGCCGCCGAGGAGCGCGGGCTCGGCGAGCTCGCCACGGCGCTCGCGGCCCTCGACTGCGAGGCCGGCCTCGCCGAGCTTGCCTCCGAGCAGGGCTATGCGCGCCCCGTGGTCGACGACAGCACCACCTTCGAGATCCGCGGCGGCCGGCATCCGGTGGTGGAGCAGGCCCTGAGGGCCGCCAAGGCCGGAGCCTTCATCGGCAACGATTGCGTGCTCGTCGCCGCCCGCTCCGATGCGCCGACGGGCTTCGACGAGGTGACGGAAGCGCGGCTGTGGCTCGTCACCGGTCCGAACATGGCCGGCAAGTCCACCTTCCTGCGCCAGAACGCGCTGATCACCGTGCTGGCGCAGATGGGATCGTTCGTGCCGGCGAAATCCGCGCACATCGGCGCCGTCGACCGGCTGTTCTCGCGTGTCGGTGCCGCCGACGACCTGGCGCGCGGACGCTCGACCTTCATGGTCGAGATGGTGGAGACCGCCGGCATCCTCAATCAGGCGACCGACCGCTCGCTGGTGATCCTGGATGAGATCGGCCGCGGCACCGCCACCTTCGACGGCCTGTCGATCGCGTGGGCGGTGGTCGAATACCTGCACGAGATCAGCAAGTGCCGCGCCCTGTTTGCGACCCACTACCACGAGTTGACCGCGCTGGCGGGCCGGCTGCCGGAGGTCGCCAACGTGACCATGGACGTGCGGGAGTGGCGCGAGGAGATCGTGTTCCTGCACAAGGTCAAGCCGGGGGCTGCCGACCGCTCCTACGGCATCCAGGTGGCCAAGCTCGCGGGCCTGCCGAAGCCCGTAACGGCGCGCGCCGCCGAGGTGTTGGCGCTGCTCGAGAAGCAGGACGGTAAGGCGGCGCAGGGTGAGGCGCTGCTCGACGACCTACCCCTGTTCGCAGCCCGCCCCAGGTCGCACATGCCGGTCGATGCAGGGCCTTCGCCGCTCGAGGCGGCGCTGGCGGCGGTCAATCCCGACGAGCTGACACCCAAGGCCGCGCTGGAAGCCCTTTACAAACTGAAAGATCTGGGGATGAAGGGCCGAGGCTGAGCGCTGCCATGATAGAACGGCGCAGCCCCGGGCCTTCCCGCAAGCAAGAGCATGATGGACAAGAGCATCGCCAGGAACGCTCCCTTTTTCGACGCCGGTGAGGTCGGGCGCGAGCTGATGCTGTTCATCGAGCAGCAGGGCGCCCCCACGGCGGCACGCCCGGCGGTGCTGGAGCGGCTCAAGGAGCTGCTGCGGGTCGCCCGTGCCGAAGCGAGCCGGCAACTCGAAACCGACGGCAAGGGACGGCGCTGCGCCGAAGGCCTGGCGCTGTTCCAAGACGAGCTGATCCGCCTCGTCTACGACTACACCGTGCGCCACGTCTACCGCGCCACCAATCCCTCCGACGCCGAACGCATGGCGATCATCGCCACCGGCGGCTACGGCCGCGGGCTGCTCGCGCCCTTCTCGGACGTCGATCTGCTGTTCCTGCTGCCCTACAAGCAGACGCCCTGGGGCGAGAGCGTGGTCGAGCACATGCTTTATCTGCTCTGGGACCTGGGTCTCAAGGTCGGCCACGCCACCCGCACGGTCGAGCAGTCGCTCAAGCTCGCACGCTCCGACATGACGATCCGCACCGCGCTGCTCGATTCGCGCCTGATCCTCGGCGACGAGGGCCTGTTCGCCGAGCTGACGCAGCGGTTCCGGCGCGAGGTCGTCAGCGGAACGGCCCGGCACTTCGTCGAGGCGAAGCTTGCGGAACGCGACGAGCGGCATCGGCGCGCGGGTGCGTCGCGCTACCGCGTCGAGCCCAACATCAAGGACGGCAAGGGCGGCCTGCGCGATCTGCACACCCTGCACTGGCTGGCCAAGTATCTCTACGGCGACGGGCTCAGCCTGCGCGCGGTCGAGGCCGCGGTGTTCACCGCCGACGAGTTCGCCACGTTCCGCAAATGCGAGGACTTCCTCTGGACGGTCCGCTGCCACCTGCATTTCCTCGCTGGACGGCCGGAGGAGCGGCTCACGTTCGACGTGCAGCAGGCGATGGCCGAGCGGCTCGGCTACAAGCAACGCACCGGGCTGCGCGCGGTCGAGCGCTTCATGAAGCACTACTTTCTGGTCGCCAAGGACGTCGGCGACCTGACGACCGTGCTGTGCGCGGCGCTGGAGATCGAGCAGGTCAAGGCCTCGCCCAGCATCACCCAGCTTTTCAACCCGCTGGGCTGGCGCGCGCGACGCCAGATCCGCGCCACCAGCGACTTCCGCATCGACAACGGCCGGCTCAACGTCGCCAACCCGGAGGTGTTCAAGCGCGATCCCGTCAATCTCATCCGCTTCTTCGCCAAGGCCGAGCAGACGGGCGCGTTCTTCCATCCCAACGCGGTGCGGCTGCTGCGCCGGTCGCTGCGCCTCATCGACGACAAGCTGCGCAACGATCCGGAAGCCAACCGGATCTTTCTCGGCCTGCTGTGCTCGGACAAGAACCCCGAGCCGACCTTGCGGCGCATGAATGAAGCGGGCGTGCTCGGCCGCTTCGTGCCGGTCTTCGGCAAGGTCGTGTCGATGATGCAGTTCAACATGTATCACCACTACACGGTGGACGAGCACCTGATCCGCACCGTCGGCGTGCTGTCCGACATCGAGCACGGCGAGGCGGCCGAGCCGCACCCGCTGGCGACCGCGATCATCAAGGGCATCCAATACCGTCGCGCGCTCTATGTCGCGGCGTTCCTGCACGACATCGCCAAGGGCCGCGACGAGGACCATTCGCTGATCGGCACGCGCATCGCCCGCGCGCTCTGTCCCCGCTTCGGCCTGGACCCGGCCGAGACCGAGACCGTGGCGTGGCTCATCCAGCAGCACCTGGTGATGAGCTCGATCGCCTTCACCCGCGACATCAGCGACTCGCAGACCATCCGCGACTTCGCCAACGTGGTGCAGAGCCCCGAACGCCTGAAGCTGCTGCTGGTGCTGACCGTGGCCGACATCCGCGCCGTCGGGCCCAGCGCGTGGAACGGCTGGAAGGGACAGCTGCTGCGCGGGCTCTACTACGAGACGGAGCCGGTGGTGGCGGGCGGCCACTCCCAGCTCGCCTCGCGCGACCGGATCGCCGCCGCCCAGGCCGCCTTCCGCTCCGCCGTCGCCGATTGGTCCCAGGAGGACGTCGAGCGCTTCGTCGACCGGCACTATCCCGACTACTGGCTCAGGACCGAGACGAGCAAGGTGGTCGAGCACGCCAAGCTCGTTCGTTCCGCCGAGACGGCGGGCGAGGCGATGGCCAGCAGCTTCACCACCGACGCTTTCACGGCAATCACGGAGTTGTCGCTGTTCGCGCCCAACCATCCCCGGCTGCTGGCTCTGTTTGCCGGCGCCTGCGCCTCGGGCGGCGCCAACATCTCGGGTGCGCACATCTCCACCACGCGCGACGGCTTTGCACTCGACACCTTCCTGCTCGCGCGAGAGTTCGAGCACGACGAGGACGAGATACGTCGCGCGCGGCGTATCTCCGAGACCATCGAGAAGCTGCTGAAGGGCGAGATCAGGCTCGGGGCGCTGATGGCCAAGCGGCGCGAGCGTCGGGGCCGGCACGAAGCATTCAAGGTGGCGCCCGAGGTGCTGATCGACAACACGCTGTCGCACCAGTTCACGGTGATCGAGGTGGCGGGGCTCGATCGGCCGGGCCTGCTGTTCGAGCTCACCAACACCATCTCGGACCTCAATCTCGACATCACCTCGGCGCACATCACGACCTTCGGCGAGAAGGCCGTGGACGTGTTCTATGTCACGGATCTGACCAACAAAAAGGTCGTCAGCCAGCCCCGGCAGAAGGCCATCCGCGAGCGTTTGCTGCCGGTGCTGGGGGGCAATCCAGGTGTCAGACCCTCCGGGTCGGACGCCGGTGCGCCGACCTGACTTCCTTGCAGGACCGGTTCACGCACGAGCCTTGAAGGCGGCACATTCCCGCGCCATCTCAATCGCCATGCACGTGCTTCGCCTCGCCCTCCTCACCTTCCTGTTCGCTTTCCTGACGCCGCTCGCCCTGCACGCGGCGTGGTGGCTGTCGGTCGACAGTGCCGTGGCATGGAGCGAGGCCGACTGGTCGAGTGCCCACCTGCTGCCGCCTGCACGCGCCAAGCCCGAGGCGCTGGTGCACGTCTATGCGGCGCGCACCGGCCGTTGGAAGGGCATCTTTGCGCATCACAGCTGGATCGTCGTCAAGGAGCGCGGTGGGGCATATGCCCGCTACGACAAGACTGGCTGGGGCCGCCCGATCAAGATCAACAACTGGGCGCCGGACGCCCGCTGGTACGGCCATCGGCCGGTACTGGTCGGCGCCGTGGAGGGGCCGGACGCCCAGGCGCTGATCCCCAAAATCCGCGCCGCCGTCGCGCGCTATCCCTACAACCAGTCGGGCGGCTATTCGCTCTGGCCGGGGCCCAACTCCAACTCGTTCGTGACCCATGTGCTGGCGGCCGTGCCGGCGATCGGCATCGCGCTGCCCCCGACCGCCATGGGCAAGGATTGGCGCACCGCGTCGGGCATTTTCGGCCTGACGCCGAGCCACACGGGTATACAGCTCTCGTTCGCGGGCCTGTTCGGCGTCTCGATCGGCTGGGTCGAGGGCATCGAGGTCAACGTGCTGGGTCTCGTCACCGGCATCGACATACGGCGTCCCGCGATCAAGCTCCCGGGCTTCGGCCGCATCGGCGTCGGGACGGTGGCCTGAGGCTACCCGGCGCGGTCAGCCGCCTTGCTCTGGGCCCCACCGTCGGCTACGCCTCGGCCCCGATGAAACTCTACCGCGCCTTCGCCACGGTCGGCGGGCTGACGATGGTCAGCCGCGTGCTCGGCTTCATGCGCGACATCCTGATCGCGGCGACACTGGGCTCGGGCGCGGTGGCGGACGCCTTTTTCGTCGCCTTCCGCTTTCCCAATCTGTTCCGCCGGCTGTTCGGCGAGGGCGCCTTCAACTCCGCCTTCGTGCCGCTGTTTGCCAAGCAGCTCGAGGGCGAGGGCAAGGACGCCGCGCGCCGGTTCGCGGAAGAGGCGATGGCGGGCCTGATCTTCGTGATTTTGGCGCTCACCATCGTCGCCGAGATCGCGATGCCGTTTCTGATGTACGGGCTCGCCCCCGGCTTCAGTACCGACCCGCAGAAGTTCGACCTCGCGGTGCTACTCACGCGCATCACCATGCCCTATCTGCTGTGCATGTCGCTGGTGGCGCTGCTGTCGGGCGTGCTCAATTCGCTCGGCAAGTTCGTCGAGAGCTCGGCCGTGCCGATCGTCCTGAACCTCACCATGATGGCCGCCACGCTGGTTGCCCTCGCGATGGGCCTCAGGAACGAGCCGCTGGCCGGGGTGGTGCAGGCCTGGGGCGTGTTCGCGGCCGGCCTGCTGCAGTTGTGGCTGCTGGTCGACGGCATGCGGCGCAACGGCTTCTCGCTGAGGCTCAGATGGCCGCGCATGAGCGAGGGCGTTCGCCGCCTGGTCACGCTCGGCATCCCCGGTGTGATCGCCGGCGGCGTCACCCAGATCAACATCGTCATCGGCACCATCATCGCCTCGCTGCAGAGCGGCGCCGTATCGCATCTCTACTACGCCGATCGCGTCTATCAATTGCCGCTCGGCATCGTCGGCATTGCGGTGGGCGTGGTGCTCCTACCGGACATGTCCCGGCACTTGCGCGCTGGCAACCATGCCTCCGTCATGGATAGCCAGAACCGCTCGCTCGAGTTGGCCATGCTGCTGACGGTGCCGGCCGCGGTGGCATTGGCCGTCGTCCCGACGGAGATCATCAGGGCACTCTTCCAGCGCGGCGCCTTCCTGCCCGCCGATACGCCGCCGACCGCCTATGCGCTGGCGATCTTCGCGCTGGGCCTGCCGTCGTTCGTAATGATCAAGGTGTTCTCGCCGGCCTACTTCGCCCGCGAGGATACCCGGACGCCGATGCGCTACGCAGTGCTCAGCCTCACCGCCAACACGTTGGGCTCGATCGGTTTGTTCTTCCTGTTCCGGCATCTCGGCCTGATGCCGCATCTGGGCATCGCCGTGGCGACCACGTTGGGCGGCTGGCTCAATGCCGGCCTGCTCTATGCGACGCTGGTCAAGCGCGGCGCGTTCGAAGCCGACGCCCGGCTGAAGCGGGTGCTGCCCCGGATCGTGCTCGCCAGTGTCCTCATGGGCGCCGTGCTGTGGTTCCTCGCCGACGCGCTGGCGTCTTGGTTCGGCGCGCAGCAGGGCATCCTGGTCCGCACCGGCGGCCTTGCGGCGCTGGTCGGCGCCGGTCTCGTGGCCTACGCGATATCGGTCCTGGCGCTCGGCGCGCTCGACATGGGCCAGTTGCGCCGGCTCGTGCAGCGCAACCGGCCGTCGGGCCCGGTCTGACCCCGGCGCTTGCACATGCGCGCCGACCGCGCAATAACCCGCGCGCACCGATCAAGGATCAGCCATGAAGCTTCCACTAAAGCCGCAACCGCGCGTCTTCTCCGGCATGCAGCCGTCCGGCAACCTGCACCTGGGCAACTACCTGGGCGCCATGGTGCAGTGGGTGGAGATGCAGACGACCCACGAGTGCATCTACTGCGTGGTAGACATGCATGCCATCACGGTCTGGCAGGACCCCAAGGAGCTGAAGGACTCGATCCGCCAAGTCACGGCGGCTTGCATGGCCGCCGGCGTCGACCCCACGAGGACCATCCTGTTCAATCAGAGCCAGGTGCACGAGCATGCCGAGCTGGCCTGGGTGTTCAACTGCATGGCACGGCTGGGCTGGCTCAGCCGCATGACCCAGTTCAAGGAGAAAGCCGGCAAGGACCGCGAGAACGCCTCCGTCGGGCTCTATGCCTATCCCGTGCTGATGGCGGCAGACATTCTCGTCTATCGCGCTACCCACGTCCCCGTCGGTGACGACCAAAAGCAGCATCTGGAGCTGTGCCGCGACATCGCGCAGAAGTTCAACAACGACTTCGCGGATGCGATCCGCGACGCAGGTTTCGAGGACGGCACCTTCTTCCCGCTGTGCGAGCCCGTGATCATGGGGCCGGCCACCCGCGTCATGAGCCTGCGCGACGGCACCAGGAAGATGTCCAAGTCGGAGCCCTCCGACATGTCGCGCATCAACCTGACCGACGACGCCGACACCATCGCCCGGAAGATCCAGAAGGCAAAAACCGATCCCGAGCCGTTGCCGAGCGAGCCGGCGGGGCTCGAGAAGCGTCCCGAGGCCGACAACCTGGTCGGCATCTATGCCGCGTTGGCCAAGCAGACGAAAGCCGACATCCTGAAGGACTTCGGTGGCGCGCAGTTCTCGACCTTCAAGAAGTCGCTGGCGGAGCTGGCCGTCTCCCGCCTGGCTCCTGTCAACGCCGAGATGAACCGGCTGCTGGCCGACCCTCCCCACATCGACCGCATCCTGGCCGACGGCACCACGCGGGCGAGAGCCATCGCCGCGCCCATCATGCGGCAAGTCAAGGATATCGTGGGCTTTCTGCGTTCGTAGGCGCGAGGCGTGCCGTCCTGGTATATTGTTGGCGACCAAATCCCGTGGCAGCATGAAGCATGGCAAAGAAACGACGAGTCTTCGAGCAGGGCCACGGCCGCAAGCTCCTGGTGATCGTGGACGAGACGCCGGAGGTCGAGGGCGCGCTCTTCTACGCCGCCGGGCGCGTGGCGCATGCGGGCGGACGCATCCTGCTGCTCTACATCATCGAGCCCGACAATCAGTTCTGGGAAGGCGTGCGCCAGGTCCAGCTCGAGGAGCAGACCAACAAGGCGCGCGCGCTGTTTCGCCTGTTCCGGCGCAAGCTCAACAACGAAGGCTACGAGGATGTCGTCACCGAGGACGTGATCCGCGAGGGCAAGAAGGTCGACGAGATCCTGAAGCAGATCGACGAGGACGAGGACATCTCCGTGCTCGTGCTCGGCGCCTCCAAGGAGGCGGCCGGGCCGGGGCCTTTGATCTCCTCCTTCGCGACCGGCGCCATGGCCAGCAAGTTCCCGATCCCGATCACCATCGTGCCGGGCGACCTGGTGGTGGAGGACATCAAGGCGCTCGCCTGAGCCGGGCTCGTCCGGCCTGGCGGCTGGAACTTTGACCCCCGGCGCCCCATCTACTAGAATGATTCAAAACTAAACGAGATCTGAGCCAGACTGAGAGGCTGCCGATGTTCATCCAGACCGAGCCGACCCCCAATCCCGCGACTCTCAAGTTCATGCCCGGCAAGACCGTGCTGGGCGACGGCACCGTCGACTATCGCGCCAAGGATGAGGCTGTCACCTCGCCGCTGGCTCAGCGCCTGTTCGACGTCGATGGCGTCACCGGCGTCTTCCTCGGCTCCGATTTCATATCGGTGACGAAGGGCGACACCGATGAGTGGCAGCACATGAAGCCCGCCATCCTGGGTGCGATCATGGAGCACTACATGTCGGGCGCCCCGACAATCGCGGACGGCGAAGGCAGCAACGAGACGGCGGGCGAGCACTACGACGCCAAGGACGAGGACACCGTCAAGACCATCAAGGAGCTGCTTGACACGCGCGTGCGCCCTGCGGTCGCCAACGACGGCGGCGACATCGTCTTCCACGGCTTCAAGGACGGCGTGGTGTTCCTGCACATGCGCGGCGCCTGTGCGGGCTGCCCCAGCTCTACGGCCACGCTCCGCCACGGCATCGAGAACCTGCTCAAGCACTTCTGCCCCGACGTGCAGGAGGTCCGGCCCGTGTAGGCCTATGCAAATCGACGGCGTGCATCACCCCGCTCGGCAACGAGCGGGGTTTTCGTTATGGATGGACAGGCAGAGACGGAATTCCGGGCGGAGGGAGAGATCCATGCAGTTGGATGATGGCGCGCTGAAGCGGCTGTTCCTGGAAGCGCGCACGCATCGCGCGTGGCTGCCGCGCGACGTGTCGGACGGCGTGCTGCGGGAAATCATCGATCTCATGAAGTTGGGCCCGACGGCCAACAACGGCCTGCCGGTGCGGTTGCTATTCGTGAGATCGGCGGCCGCCAAGGAGCGGCTGATGCCGCACCTGAGCGAGGGCAATCGCGATAAGACCATGAAGGCGCCCGCGTGCGCCATCATCGGCTATGATTTGAAGTTCTACGAGCATCCGCCGAAGGGCCAGGACCCGCTGAAGGGGTTTGAAGGCAAGCCGGAGGCGGCACTGACGTATGCCTTGCGCAATTCCTCGCTGCAGGGCGGCTATTTCATCCTGGCGGCGCGCGCGCTCGGCCTCGACTGCGGACCGATGTCCGGCTTCAACAACGCGGGCGTCGACAGGGAGTTTTTCGCCAGCACTGAGGTCAAATCGAACTTCCTGTGCAACGTGGGGTACGGTGATCCGGCGGCACTCCGCCCGCGCGGTCCGCGGTTTGGCTTCGACGAAATCGCACAGATACTCTAGTATGGGCGTGGGGTTGGAGCCACGCATGAACGTGCTGGCGTTTGATACGTGTCTTGGTGCGGTGTCCGTGGCAGTGCGGTGGAATAGCCCACAGGGCGTGTGGTTGGCGCGCGATGCCTTCGAGGCACGCGAGCGCGGCCACGCCGAGCGGCTCATGCCCATGATCGCCGAGGTGATGGGCGGGGCGGGGCTCGCGTTCTCCGACATCGACCGGATTGCCGTCACGACCGGCCCCGGCAGCTTCACCGGCGTGCGCGTCGGCATTGCGGCCGCGCGCGGACTGGCCCTCGCTTCGGGACGGCCGGTGGCGGCGACGACCACTCTGGCCGTGATGGCACGGCAGGCCGATGCGCTGCTCGGCAAGGATCGCGCGGGGCGGCTGCTGGCGGTCGCGGTAGACGCCCGCCGCGGCATGATATTTCTTCAGCTGTTCGACGATGCGCAGGGAGAGCTCGGGCCGCCCATGCTGCTGGCGCCCGAGGACGTGCACGCGCTGACGGGCGCGCGTCGCGTCATCGTCGTCGGGTCGGCGGCCGGCATCGTGGCCAAGGCCATCGCGGCGGCGGGCGGCACGGCGCAAGCCGCACTTGCCGATTTGCAACCGCACGCGCGCGTTCTCGCGCTGATGGCCGATCGCCTCACCCCGACCAGTCCCTTGCGGCCGCTCTACCTGAGGCCGCCCGACGTCAAACCGCAAGGCGACAAATCCTTGGCCCGAGTCGTGTGATGAGCAACGCCATCGACTACCGGCACGTCAGTATCCTGTGGGCGGCGCCCGAGCATGCGGGCGATCTCGCGCGGCTGCATGCGGGATTGTTCGAAGATGCATGGGACGTTGGCAGCTTTGAAAAGCTGCTTGGGCATCCGGGCTCCACGGCGTTCCAGGCACGCGTGGGCCGGCCGGCCGAGCTGGCCGGTTTCATCGTGGGGCAGGTCGCGGCCGACGAGGCGGAAATACTCAGCCTCGGCGTGCGCAAGGACCACCAGCGGCATGGCATCGCCCAGCGCTTGGTCGAGGCCATGGGCCGCGCCGCCAAGAAGGCGGAGGCGCGGCGGCTCTATCTCGAGGTCGGACAGAGCAACACGGCCGCGCTGGCGCTGTACAAGCGGCTGGGCTTTGCGGAGACCGGACGCCGCAAGGGCTACTACCAGCGCCCCGGCGCCGCCCCCGAAGATGCAGTCACCCTCGCGCTGGCCCTGTGACCCGTGCCGATCGACCTTTGCCCTTCACGGCGACCTCGATTACACCTCGTTTCCCCGATATTTCAGCGTCATAGCTTTGGGAGTGGCTGAGCGATCATGACCGCGCCGAAAAAGGTCTTCGTCAAGACGTTTGGCTGCCAGATGAACGTCTACGACAGCGAGCGCATGACGGAGCTGTTGGTGCCCTACGGCTACGCCGAGACGGCGGCGATGGACGAGGCCGACCTCATCGTCCTCAACACGTGCCATATCCGCGAGAAGGCTGCCGAGAAGGTGTATTCCGATCTCGGCCGCATCCGCCAGGTGAAAGCCGCGCGGCACGGCGAAGGCAAGGATACGATCGTCACCGTGGCCGGGTGCGTCGCCCAGGCCGAAGGCGCCGAGATCGTGCGACGCGCGCCGGTCGTCGATGTGGTGATCGGCCCACAGAGCTATCACCGGCTGGGCGACCTCGTCACCCGCGCCGAAACCGGCGCGCGCCAGATCGTCGAGACCGGTTTTCCCGAGGAGCACAAGTTCGGCAAGCTGCCCGAGCGTGCTCCAGCCAAGGCGGTGAGCGCGTTTCTCACCGTGCAGGAAGGCTGCGACAAGTTCTGCACCTTCTGCGTCGTGCCCTACACGCGCGGCGCGGAATTCTCTCGCCCCGTCGTCGACGTGGAGGCCGAGGCCCGCCGCCTCGCCGATCACGGGGTGCGCGAGATCACGCTGCTCGGCCAGAACGTCAACGCCTATCACGGGCTGGGAACCGATGGTCGCCCCTGGTCGCTGGCGCGCCTCATCGGCCGGCTGGCACAGATCCGCGGCATCGAGCGCCTGCGCTACACCACCAGCCATCCCCGTGACATGACCGACGACCTGATCGCTGCCCATTGCGACCAGGCCAAGCTGATGCCCTACCTGCATCTCCCCTTCCAGGCCGGCGCCGACCGCGTCCTCGCCGCCATGAACCGCAAGCACACGATTGCGGACTACCTGGAGCTGATCGCGCGTATCCGCGGCGCACGGCCGGACCTGGCATTCTCCACAGACATCATTGTCGGCTTTCCGGGCGAGACGGACGCGGATTTTGCGGCCACCCTCGACGTCGTGGAACAGGTCGGCTTCGCGCAGGCCTACGCCTTCAAGTACAGCCCGCGGCCGGGCACGCCGGGCGCGACCATGCCGGCCCAGGTGCCCGAGCCGGTCAAGCTCGAGCGGCTGCACGCGCTCCAGCGCCTGCTGCAACGGCAGCAAACGTCGTTCAATTCGTCCTGCGTGGGCCGCACGATGGCGGTGCTGTTCGAGCGCCCGGGGCGCCATCAGGGCCAGCTGGTGGGCCGCTCGCCTTATCTGCAAGCCGTTCATGCGCAAGCAGATTCGTCCCTGCTCGGGCAGGTCGTAGAGGTTGAAATCGATCGCCTCAGCACCAATTCTCTGTCTGGCACGGTCAAATAGGCGCGGCCGGCTCGGGCCCCAAGTGCGGGCCTGATGTCGGACGGCACCGTTTTGTGCTAACTTTGTATTCACGGGTTCGTCGAGGACATCGATTCGCAAGGAGGCCGGCTACTTGACTGGCGTTCGCGGGCCAGCTGCAACAGGCCTGAGCAAGCAGCTCAGAGGCGGACAGGCACGGTTGGCCGTGCCTTTCGAGGACAACCGGCACCTGAACCGGCTGCTCGGCGAGTATGATGGACACCTGGCCCTGCTGGAGGAGCGCCTCGGCATCGATGCGCACGCCCACGGCAACGTGGTGACGCTCACCGGACCGGCGGCGGCCTGCGAGACGGGGCGCGAGGTGCTGGAAAAGCTCTACGCGCGCATCCGCCAAGGCGAGGACATCGGACCGGGCGATATCGACGGCCTGCTGCGGCACGCCAGCGCCGATGTGCCAGCCATCGACGGCCTGGCGCAGATCAGGACACGGCGGAAGCTCATAACCGCGCGCTCGCCCAACCAGAGCATCTACGTCCAGGCGCTCGACCGGATCGATCTGGTGTTCGGCCTGGGACCCGCCGGCACCGGCAAGACCTACCTGGCAGTAGCCTATGCCGCCCAATGTCTGGAGCGCGGGATGGTCGAGCGCATCGTGCTGTCGCGTCCCGCCGTGGAGGCCGGCGAGCGGCTCGGCTTCCTGCCGGGCGACATGCGCGAGAAGGTCGATCCCTACCTGCGTCCGCTCTACGACGCCCTCTACGACGTGCTGCCGCCGGCCAAGGTGGAGCGTGATCTGGCAACGGGCGTGATCGAGATCGCCCCGCTCGCCTTCATGCGCGGCCGCACCCTGGCGCATGCCTTCGTGATCCTCGACGAGGCGCAGAACACGACCAGCATGCAGATGAAGATGTTCCTGACCCGCATCGGCGAAGGCTCCAAGATGGTGGTGACCGGCGATCCGAGCCAGGTCGATCTGCCCCCCGGTCAGAAATCGGGACTCGAGGAAGCCGTGGCGCTGCTCAACGGTGTCAAGGGCATCGAGGCTATCCGCTTCACCTCGGGAGACGTGGTGCGCCGCGATCTGGTGGCCCGCATCGTCGAAGCCTACGACAGGGCCGGCTAGGTCCCATTGCCATGTGTTGCCCCGGCGACCCCGCGTCGTTGTCATTTCCAGCTATCGAAGCGGCGCAGCCTGAGGCTGCCTCTCGATTGCGCCTGTCGATCGTCGAGGAAGACGGCGATTGGAGCGGTTTCGGCCCTGCCGAGCCGGCGATCGATCGGGCCGCCGCAGCACTGGCCCGCCATCCGCACTGTAGATTGGAACGCGACGGCGAGGCCAGCATCGTGCTGGGCAGCAATGCGCTCGTGCAGCGGCTGAACCGCAGCTATCGCGCCAAGGATGCCCCGACCAACGTTCTGTCGTTTCCCTACCAACGCCCGCCCGGCGTGGCAGACGGCGGCTATCTGGGCGACGTGGTGCTCGCGGCGGAGACCGTCCTGCGGGAGGCGGTAGAGCGCGGCATCGAGCCCACCCGGCACCTCCAGCATCTCGTCGTGCACGGCCTGCTGCACCTGCTGGGCCACGACCATCAAACCGACGCCGAGGCGGAGGCGATGGAGCGCCTGGAGACGGAAATCCTGGCAACCCTGGGAATTGCCGACCCCTACGGCGTCTCGCCGGCGTAGTCACGATCACCATATCGGAATGTCGCGTGCCATGGCCGTCAAACCAATGAACACCCAAGCGGACGGACCTGCTCATCCGCCCGACGAGCCTGTCGCCGAGCAGCCCTACAGTTGGCTCGCGTCTCTGCTTTCCAAGCTCGGCCTTCCCGGCGCGCCGACGCTGCGCGAGACGCTCGAAGAGGCGCTCAAAGGCACCGGCCACGGGCGCGCCTTCTCGGCCGAGGAGCGCGAGATGCTGCTGCGCATCTTGCGCTTCGGCACGCTGCGGGTGGTGGACGTCATGGTGCCGCGCGCCGACATCATCGCCGTCGACGAGAACGAGACCGTCTGGGAGCTGCTCAAGACCTTCGACAACGCCGGCGTTTCGCGCGTGCCGCTGTTTCGCGAGACGCTCGACGATCCGCGAGGCATGATCCACATCAAGGACGTCACGCGCTGGGTGATCGGCGAAGCGCTCGGCCGCCCGGCGAGCGAGGGCCACGTGCAGTCCGCCACGGTCCGAGCGCTGCAGTCTGACCAGCCGGCGGCCGGGCCTGCGCTCGCTGTCGGCGAGGTGCCGGACCTCGGGCGCGCCAACCTGTCGAAGCCGATCGCAACGACCAGGCTGCGCCGGCCGATGATCTATGTGCCGCCGTCCATGCCGGCCGCCAACCTTCTCATTCGCATGCAGTCGACGCACATCCACATGGCGCTCGTGGTGGACGAGTACGGCGGCACCGACGGCCTCGTCACCATCGAGGACCTGGTCGAGCAGATCGTCGGCGACATCGAGGACGAGCACGACGAGGTCGAGGCGGCCAACATCGTCACCGATCCGAAGCTCGGCCTGATCACGGTGGCGCGCACGCCGGTGCGCGAGCTCGAAAGCCACGTAGGATTGAAGCTGCTCGGGCCCGGGGAGGAAGCTGATATCGACACGCTCGGAGGGCTCGTGTTCGCGCTCGTCGGCCGCGTGCCGGCGCGGGGCGAGCTGATCCGCCACCCATCGGGCCTGGAGTTCGAGGTGCTCGATGCCGACCCACGCCGCGTGAAGAAGCTGCGGGTCCACTTGCCGCGCGCCAATGCCAAAGAGGGCGCCGACCCGGCGAAAGCTTGACGAGGCGCCGCGGGCCGCCAAGTCTGCCCTACCCACCCCGCAGGAGCCCATGCCCGCCAAAGTGTCCATCCCGGCGCTTGCAGAGCGATTGAGGGGCCTTGGCGGGTGGCAGCGGCGCATTGCGGCCCTGCTCGCGGGCTCGGCATCGGTGCTCGCCATGGCGCCGTTCTTCGCCTGGCCGGTGCTGTGGCTGACGCTGCCGGCGTTGGTTTGGCTGATCGACGGTTGGTCATTCCCGCGTAGGCGGGAATCCACGCAAGTCCCGATCACATCCGCTGGCGTGGACCCCCGCCTACGCGGGGGTGACGAATGGCGCTGGCACCTACGTCCCGAGATCCGGGCTGCCGAGATCGGCTGGTGGTTCGGCTTCGGCTATTTCCTGGCCGGGCTGTTCTGGATCGGCGAGGCGTTCCTGGTGGAGGCGGAGATCTTCGCCGTCCTGCTGCCGTTTGCCGTCACCCTGCTGCCGGCCGGGCTTGCCCTGTTCACCGCGGCGGCCTCGGGGCTGGCCGCCCATTTCTGGCGCGCCGGCCCCGAGCGCGTCGTTGTGCTGGCGCTCACCCTCTCGGCGATGGAGTGGGCGCGGGGCCACGTGCTCACCGGTTTTCCATGGAATGTGCTCGGCTATGCGCTCACCTATCCGCTGCCGCTCATGCAGAGCGCGGCCTTCATCGGCATCTACGGGTTGACGCTGTGCGCGGTGCTGATCTTCGCCCTGCCGCTCGTGCTGCTGGGCGATGCGCCGGCAGGGAGCGCCAGCCGGCGTCTGAGGGGAACCGCGCTTGCGATCGCCATTGCGCCGCTGCTGGTGGCTGCCTTGCTCGGCCAGCTGCGTCTGGCGCTGGCGCCGCAACAGACGGTTCCGGGCGTCAAGCTGCGCATCGTGCAGCCGAGCGTGCCGCAGCGCGAGAAATGGCACCCCGACCACCAGGAGCGCATTTTTCTCGACCATCTCGCGCTATCCGCCACCAATCAGGCCGGCGAGACCGACCACGCCATCGGCGTCACGCATGTGGTCTGGCCGGAAGCCGCCGTCCCGTTTCTCGTGCTCGACCATCCGGGCGCCCGCGCCGCCATCGGGCGCATGCTTCCGCACGGTGCCGTGCTCGTCACCGGTGCCTTGCGCGCCGAGCCCGCGCCACCCGGCGCGGCCCGGCCGCGGCGCGTCTTCAACAGCATCCTGGTGCTCGGCCAGGGCGGATCGCTGATCACGCTCTACGACAAGATCCATCTCGTGCCGTTCGGCGAATACCTGCCCCTGCAGCGATGGCTCGAAGCGATGGGCCTGCAGCAGCTCAGCCGCTTGCGCGGCGGCTTCGACATCGGCGTCGCGCCGCGCCCGCTGCTGCGCGTGCCCGGTCTGCCGGCGGCTGCTGCCCTGATCTGCTACGAGGCCGTCTTTCCGCATGCCATCGTGCAGGGAGCGGAGCGGCCGAACCTGATGCTCAACGTCACCAATGATGGCTGGTTCGGCAATACGACGGGACCGCGACAGCACCTGCACCAGGCCCGCGTGCGTGCGGTGGAGGAAGGCCTGCCGCTCATCCGCGCAGCCAACAATGGCATCTCGGCCGTGATCGACGCACACGGCCGGGTTGTAGGCCGGCTCGAGCTCGACGTACGCGGCGTCGTCGATGCAGCACTGCCGACGGCGGCGGCGGCGCCGCCCTATGCGCGGTGGGGCGATATGATCTTCTTGCTGCTGTGGCTCACCGGTGTGGTCGTCGTTGCATTTCGGGCGCGGTCGATTGCGCCACACAGTCTGATATAAGATGGCGGATGTACGCCTTTAGACCTCTAGAGGTTGACGCGCTGCGGTTCTGCACCTACCAATTGTGGCTGATGAGTTATTGGTACGGGGCTGCGTGTATGTCGAGATCACCCGGGTTCGTCGACGCGTCGGAGGGCGACGAGAAGGGGTCCCGACGGCCCAACCCGATCGATGTGCATGTCGGCAGCCGGGTCCGCTTTCGGCGCATGCTGCTGGGCATGAGCCAGGAGAAGCTGGGCGAGAAGCTCGGCCTGACGTTTCAGCAGATCCAGAAGTACGAGAAGGGTATCAACCGCATCGGTGCCAGCCGGCTGTTCGATCTGGCGCAGGTGCTGGGCGTGCCGGTGCAGTTCTTCTATGAGGAGGCCCCGACCGGCGAGCCGCCGCAGATCCTGGCCGGCGGGTTCGCCGAGAAGCCGGTCGAGACGTCGATCGTGGAATTCCTGCGCAGCCGCGACGGGCTGGAGCTCAACAAGGCCTTCGTGCGCATTTCCGACGCCAAGGCGCGGCGGGCCATTGTTGATCTCGTCCGCAGCCTTGCCAGCGAAGAGACCAACGACAATACGATCGGCTGAGCGTGGGCCTCGGCCCACCGCGACTGGGGCCGGCGGGACGGATCAATCGCCGCGACACCCGTGGGCCGGGGCGTGACGAAGGGCCGTTTTCCGTCATCTTGACCCCCGGACTAAACACTGCAACAAGTCCCGCGATTTTTCTGCACCTAGCCAGCGATGGGGAGCACCGTGTCCCGCAAGTCCTACTTGTTCACCAGCGAGTCCGTTTCGGAAGGGCATCCCGACAAGGTCTGCGATCGCATATCCGACGAGATCGTCGATCTGTTCTTCCGCGAGGGGCCGAAGGCCGGCGTCGATCCCTGGCAGCTGCGGGTGGCATGTGAGACGCTGGCCACGACCAACCAGGTCGTGATCGCCGGTGAGACGCGGGGGCCCAACACCATCACCCGGGACTGGGTCGCCCACACCGCCCGCCTCGCCATCAAGGACATCGGCTACGAGCAGGATGGCTTCCACTGGGACAAGGCCGACATCAAGGTCCTGCTGCATCCGCAATCGGCCGACATCGCCCAGGGCGTGGACAGCGGCGGCAACAAGGAAGAGGGCGCGGGCGATCAGGGGATCATGTTCGGCTACGCCTGCAAGGACACGCCTGAGCTCATGCCGGCGCCGATCTACTACAGCCACAAAATCCTGCGGCTGATCTCGGAAGCCCGCCATTCGGGCAAGGAGGCCGTGCTCGGGCCTGACTCCAAGAGCCAGGTGACCGTGCGCTACGAGAACGGCAAGCCGGCCGGCGTCACCCAGATCGTCGTGTCGCACCAGCACCTCGTTGAATCGATGACGTCGGCCCAGGTGCGCGAGCTGGTCGAGCCCTATGTCAAGAAGGCGCTGCCCAGCGGCTGGATCGGCAAGGACACCGCCTGGCACATCAATCCCACGGGCAAGTTCTACATCGGCGGCCCCGACGGCGATTGCGGGCTCACCGGCCGCAAGATCATCGTCGACACCTATGGCGGCGCCGCTCCGCACGGCGGCGGGGCCTTCTCCGGCAAGGACCCCACCAAGGTCGACCGCTCGGCGGCTTACGCGGCGCGCTACCTCGCCAAGAACGTGGTTGCGGCGGGCCTGGCAGAGCGCTGCACCATCCAGCTCGCCTATGCGATCGGCGTGGCCAAGCCCCTGTCGATCTATGTCGACGTCGGCGACAACGCCAACAAGATCGATATCGCCAAGCTCGAGACCGTGCTCGGCGAAGTGATGGACCTCACCCCGCGCGGCATCCGCAAGCACCTCGACCTCAACAAGCCGATCTATGCGCGCACATCGGCCTATGGCCACTTCGGGCGCGAGCCGGACAAGGACGGCGGGTTCTCGTGGGAGAAGACCGATCTGGCCGACCAGCTGAAGTCGGCCATGGCGTGAGGTGGCAGGGGGCCTCGCCCCGCATTGGCAAAGAGGCCCTCGTATCTAGCGAGCCCCTATTAATCTAGCGAGGATGGCGTGGCTGCCGGCGCAGATGGACGGCGCAAGCTCATCGCCTTCGATGCCGAGACTTGGCAGGCGCTGCATCTGCTGTCGCGCGACAGCCTCAAGTCGGTGCAGGAGCTGGCCGACGAAGCGTTTGCCGATCTCCTGGAGAAGCACCGCCGGCCGGTCACCTTGAAGCAGGCGTTACGCGAGAGCGCCCGCGGCCTGCCCGCCAACGACCCGCCGCCCAAGCGCGCGCGAGGCAGACCGAGGCTGGCAGGCAAATGGCGCATCGTCGAAGTGGAACTTTGGGACAAGAGTTTCATCGATCTCGTCGGACCGGGCTTCATCGCCTTCGATGGCAAGGGCCGCGGCGAGTTCGGGTTCGGAGCCGTCACAGGAACCCTGGATTGCTCTGATACGCCGGCTGGCGCCGATTTCACTTGGGCAGGCTTCGACGAGATGGACGAAGCGAGCGGCGAGGGGTGGGTCGAGCTGCAAGACGACGGTTCGCTCAATGGTGAAATAGCGTTTCACCATGGTGACGAGTCCACCTTCCGAGCGCGCCGATTCGAGAAACCCACTCGTCGTCGGGCGCGCAATGGATGAATTCAAGGCCGGCCATGAGCTGCGCAGCTACGGGCGGCGGCGTGGCCGCAAGGCTAGCGCGCGGCAGGCGACATTGCTCGAGCAGTTGCTGCCGCGCGTGGCGCTGCCGCTGAGCGAGGCGCCCCCACCGCGCCTCTGCGAGCTGTTCGCGCCGCCGGTCGAAGATGTCTGGCTCGAGATCGGCTTCGGCGGGGGCGAGCATCTCCTCTGGCAAGCGCGGAACAACCCGCACGTCGGCATGATCGGCTGCGAGCCGTTCGAGGACGGCGTCATCAAGGTGCTGGCCGCCATCGAGCGGGAGGAGATCGCCAACGTCCGTCTCCATGCCGACGATGCCCGCCCCCTGCTGCGATGGTTGCCCGACGCCAGCATCGGGCGGGCGTTCATCCTGTTTCCCGACCCATGGCCGAAGAAGCGGCACCAGAAGCGCCGGCTGGTCTCGGAAGCAACGCTCCGCGAGCTCGCGCGTGTCATGCGTCCCCGCACCGAGCTGCGCATCGCCACCGATATCGGCGACTACGCGCGTTGGATGCTGCTGGCAGTGCGCACGCGCGGGAAGTTCCGCTGGACCGCGGAGCGCCCCGACGATTGGCGCGTGCGGACGGCGGATTGGCCCCCGACCCGATATGAGCAAAAGGCCCTGCGCGAGGGGCGCCGCTGCGCCTACTTCCGCTTCCTGTGCGGCTGAAGCCCTTCTGTGACAACGCTTTCACAATCTGCTTGCAAGGCGCGCAAAATCTGCCTACTATTCACACGCTCATGATCATCTCAACTCTGGGAGTGGGCCTTCGGGTCCGCTCTTTTTGTTTTGGGCGGTCGTTCGAGCTTCTCGAGACGCAAGCAACCTTGAATTTCACGGGACTTAGGGCGGTGAGCGGCGCAGCGTCCAACGCGCGCTTCGTTGGCGAGACCGGACTGGCGGCTGCCATCGCCAATCTGGCCGAACCGGTGCTCTCCGACCTTGGTTTCCGCTTGGTACGGGTCGTGATATCGGGTCGCGATGGGGCGACCGTGCAGATCATGGCGGAGCGTCCCGACGGCATGCTGACGGTCGAGGAGTGCGCCACGATCTCGCGCCGCCTCTCGCCGGTCCTGGACGCGCACGATCCGATCTCCGGGCGCTATACGCTCGAGGTCTCCTCGCCCGGCATCGACAGGCCGCTGGTGCGGCCGTCCGATTTCGAGGACTGGGCCGGCCACGAGGCGAAGATCGAAATGCAAGAGCCCATTGGCGGCCGCAAGCGGTTTCGCGGCATGCTCGAGGGCGTAGAAGGTGACGAGGTTCGCATCGAGGTCGAGCTGGATCAGCTGGGACCGCAGGTGATAGGCCTGCCGATCGGGCGCGTGGCCGAGGCGCGCCTGGTGCTCACCGACGAGCTCATACGCGACGCGCTGCGGCGCGCCAAGAAGGGAAATGCGGATCAGGCGGCAGCGTCGGACGCTGCGGATTAGTCTCGTATTGGAGGGTGCCGAAGAATGGCGCAGGCAGGAATCAGCGCGAACCGGCTGGAGCTGTTGCAGATCGCAGATGCGGTGGCGCGCGAGAAAACCATCGATCGCAAGATCGTCATCGCGGCCATGGAGGATGCGATCCAGAAGGCGGCGAAATCGCGCTACGGCAGCGAGAACGACATCCGCTGCGAGATCGATGCCAAGACCGGCGAGACCAAGCTCACGCGGGTGCTGGAGGTGGTCGAGAACGTCGAGAACGAATCGACCCAGATCACGCTCACGGACGCCAAGAAGCGCAATCCCAACGCCAATATCGGCGACCTGATCGCGGAGGCGCTTCCCCCCCTCGACTTCGGGCGGGTGGCGGCACAGAACGCCAAGCAGGTGATCGTGCAGAAGGTGCGCGAGGCCGAGCGCGAGCGCCAGTTCGGCGAGTACAAGGACCGCATCGGCGAGATTTCCAACGGCACCGTCAAGCGCGTGGAGTACGGCAACGTCATCGTCGACCTCGGCCGCGCCGAGGGCATCATCCGCCGCGACGAGATGATCCCGCGCGAGAACGTGCGCCTCGGCGACCGCATCCGCGCCTACATCTACGACGTGCGGCGCGAGCAGCGCGGCCCCCAGATCTTCCTCTCACGGGCGCGGCCGGAGTTCATGTCCAAGCTGTTTGCCCAGGAGGTGCCGGAGATCTACGACGGCATCGTGCAGATCAAGTCGGTGGCGCGCGACCCGGGCTCGCGGGCGAAGATCGCCGTCATCTCCAGGGATTCCTCGATCGATCCGGTCGGCGCCTGCGTCGGCATGCGCGGCCAGCGCGTCCAGGCGGTGGTGGGCGAGCTGCAGGGCGAGAAGGTCGACATCATCCAGTGGAACCAGGACGCGGCGACGTTCATCGTCAACGCGCTCGCTCCTGCCGAGGTCACCAAGGTGGTGCTGGACGAGGATTCCAACCGCATCGAGGTGGTGGTGCCCGAGAGCCAGCTCTCGCTCGCCATCGGCCGGCGTGGACAAAACGTCCGCCTCGCCTCCCAGCTCACCGGCTGGGACATCGACATCATGACCGAGCAGGAAGAGTCCGAGCGGCGGCAGAAGGAGTTCGCCGAGCGCACGCAGCTCTTCATGGAGGCGCTCGACGTCGACGAGGTGATCGCCCAGCTGCTCGCCACCGAGGGCTTCGAGACCGTCCAGGAGGTCGCCTTCGTCGATGCCGGCGAGATCGCCCACATCGAAGGCTTCGACGAGGACACCGCCAAGGAAATCCAGACCCGCGCGCGCGAGTTCCTGGAGCGGCAGGAAGCCGAGCGCGATGCCAAGCGCAAGGAGCTCGGAGTGTCCGACGACCTTGTCAAGATCCCCAGCGTGACGACGGCGATGCTGGTGGCCTTCGGCGAGAACGACATCAAGACGGTCGAGGACCTGGCCGGCGCGGAAACGGACGACTTGAGCGGCTGGACCGAGCGCAAGAAGGAGAAAGACGCCGAGCCCGTTCGCCACAAGGGCGTGCTCGATGGCTTCGAGATGAGCCGCAAGGACGTGGAAGACATGATCATGGCGGCCCGCATTGCGGCCGGCTGGGTGACGCAGGAGGCGCTCGACCAGATGCGCGCCGAGCAGGCGGCGGCAGCAGCGGCAGCCGAAGCGGCAAAAGCAGCAGCGGCGGCGGCGCCAGGCGAAGTCAAGGCCTAGAGCAGGATCGCTTCGGATTGAAGCACGCCGGTCGCACGACGCACGTATCGGCCGAAGCGTGAATCCTGCGCTGTTCTATTGTTGAGAGAGAGATTCACGTTTCAGGCGGAAGCAAAGCGCTTCCACCTGAAACGATCTCTCTCTATGGCGATGGCTTGGAGCACAAGCATAGGTGATGGGCGCACGCACCACGGTCGGTGGTCAGGACGGCGAGGCGGACGATGGGCCGCTTCGGCTGTGCGCCGTTTCGCGTGCGCTGAAGCCGCCTGAGGAGCTCATTCGCTTCGTTGCCGGCCCCGAGGGGCTGATCGTGCCGGATTTGGCGCGCCGCTTGCCCGGCCGAGGCGTGTGGATCGACGCAACCCGGCAAGCCGTTGCCGCCGCCGTGCGCCAGAAGGCCTTCGCGCGGAGCCTGAAACGGCCCGTCTCGGTCCCCGCCGACTTGGCGGACCGGGTCGAGCAACTGATGGTCCGGCGTGTGGCTGACGCGGTCAGCATCGCCAACAAGGCCGGCCTGCTGGTCGCCGGTTTTGCCAAGGTGGACGATCTGATCGAGCAGAGCCGGGCGGCATTTCTCATTCACGCGGTGGACGCGGCAGCCGACGGCGCCGGAAAACTCGATCGCAAATTCAAGGCGTTACGAAGCCCGGAGCACGATGCGGAGACGACTGTTCGCGAGCTGACGGGTGCCGAATTGAGCTTGGCCATGGGGCGGCCAAATGTGATACATGCTGCAGCGGCCGAGGGCGGCGCCAGCCACCGGTTAATCGAAGAGGCACGGCGCCTTAGGCGTTATCGGCTGGGCGAAGCGTCGAGCGGCCCTGCCATCGGCCACGAACCAAACACAGGACGTGCATGACTGAGACGAAAGAGACTACCGAGAAGACGTTGCGCGGGGGCTCCCCCGGCAAGCCGCTGAGCTTGAAGCGGACGGTGGAGTCCGGCCACGTTCGGCAAAGCTTCAGCCACGGCCGGTCGAAATCGGTGGTCGTCGAGAAGAAGAAGAAGCGCACCATCTCCGCGTCCGGCGAGGGAGACGTAGCGCAGGTGCTCGATGTGGCGGAAGCGGACCGTCTTCTCGACGAGGTCATGCAGCGGCCGGGCGGGCTGTCCGCCGATGAGCTCGATGCGCGCCGGCGCGCCCTGGAGCTGGCGAAAGAGCGGGCCGATGCCGAGCAGCGCGAGCGCGCGCGCCTCGAGGCATTGCGCCCGTTGCCGGAACTGGAGCCGAAGACGCAAGAGCCGCCGCTGCCGGTGGTCGCGGAACAGCCCGGAGTGACGGTGCCGGAACCGCCCAGCTCGCCTGCAGATCTAGGCAAGTTGACGAAGACGGCCGACAAGAGGACGGCCGAGGTCGTGCGCCGGGCCGAGCCGCAGATCGCCAAGCGTGGCGCACGCGTGCTCGAGGTGGAGGCGGAGGCAGAAGAGGAATCACGCGCCAAGAAGAAGGGCGCCAAGCCGCCGAAAACCCCCGTCAAGGCCAGCGACGATCGGCGCGAGCGCATCAAGCTCACCATCAACAACGCCTTCGACGAGGCGCAGCGCGAACGCTCGCTGGCGTCGCTGCGGCGCCGGCGCGAGCGCGAGAAGCTGCGTCAGGCCGGCGTGGTGCAACCGCGCGACAAGGTCATGCGCGAGGTGATCATCCCGGAGGTGATCACCATCCAGGAGCTCGCCAACCGCATGACGGAGCGCTCGGTCGACGTCATCAAGCTGTTGATGGGCCAGGGCGCGATGCACAAGATCAACGATGTCATCGATGCCGATACCGCCGAGCTGATCGTGCGCGAATTCGGCCACACGCCCAAGCGCGTGTCCGAGGCCGACGTCGAGGAAGGCCTGGTCGGCGAGACGGATATCGACGAGGCGCTCGAGCCGCGTGCGCCGGTCGTCACCATCATGGGCCACGTCGACCACGGCAAGACCTCGCTGCTCGACGCCATCCGCTCCACCAACGTCGCCGGCGGCGAGGCGGGCGGCATCACGCAGCACATCGGTGCCTATCAGGTGATGACGCCCAACGGGCAGAAGGTCACCTTCATCGACACCCCGGGCCACGAGGCGTTCACCGCCATGCGCGCGCGCGGCGCCAAGGTGACCGATCTGGTGATCCTGGTGGTTGCCGCCGACGACGGGGTGATGCCGCAGACGGTGGAGGCCATCAACCACGCCAAGTCCGCAGGCGTGCCGATGATCGTGGCGATCAACAAGATGGACAAGCCCAATGCCGATCCGCAACGGGTGCGAACGGATCTCCTCCAGCACGAGATCGTGGTCGAGAGCATGTCGGGCGAGACGCTCGAGGTGCCGGTGTCGGCCCTGAAGCGGACCGGGCTCGACAAGCTGCTCGAGGCGATCAGCCTGCAGGCTGAATTGCTCGATCTCAAGGCCAACCCGAAGCGGTCGGCGGAAGGCGTGGTCATCGAGGCCAAGCTCGAGCGCGGCCGCGGCCCGGTCGGAACGGTGCTGGTCCAGCGCGGCATGCTCAAGGTCGGCGACATCGTCGTGGCCGGGTCGGCGTGGGGCCGCGTGCGCGCGCTGATCGACGATCGCGGCGAGAGCGTATCGGCGGCTGGACCCTCGGTACCGGTCGAGATCCTGGGCTTCGACGCGGCACCCGACGCCGGCGATCAGTTCGCCGTCGTCGAAAGCGAGGGCCGGGCGCGCGAGATCGCCGACTACCGCGTGCGAAAGCGCCGCCAGACGCTGGGCTCCGCCGGCACGGCGCGCACGCTCGAGCAGATGATGCAGCAGCTGAAAGAGGCCGGGCGCAAGGAGTTCCCGCTGCTGATCAAGGGCGACGTGCAAGGCTCGGTGGAAGCGATCATCGGTGCGCTGCGCAAGCTCGGCACCGACGAGGTGGAAGCCCGCATGGTGCACACCGGCGTCGGCGGCATCACCGAGTCCGACGTGGCGCTCGCCGGCGCTGCCAAGGCGGTGGTGATGGGCTTCAACGTGCGCGCCAACGCCCAGGCCAAGGCGGCGGCCGACCAGGCGGGCATCGAGATCCGCTACTACAACATCATCTACGACCTGGTCGACGACGTGAAGAAGGCCATGTCCGGACTGCTGTCGCCGACTGTGCGCGAGATCTTCCTCGGCAACGCGCAGATTCTGGAGGTGTTCAACATCTCCAAGGTCGGCAAGGTTGCCGGCTGCCGCATCAGCGAAGGCAAGGTCGAGCGCGGCGCCAAGGTGCGCCTGATCCGCGACAACGTGGTGATCCACGAAGGTACGCTGTCGACGCTCAAGCGCTTCAAGGACGAGGTCAAGGAGGTGCCCGCGGGCCAGGAGTGCGGCATGGCGTTCGCCAATTACCAGGACATTCGCGCCGGCGACGTCATCGAGTGCTTCAACATCGAGACCATCGCGCGGTCGCTTTAGTGAGGTGTCAGACCTTCTGGGTCTGACACCATTTCCCAGGGTCGGCGCAACCGTGTCAGACCCAGAGGGTCTGACACCATCCGGCACCGTCCATGGCCAGTCGCCGTTCCGAAAAGAGCTCCGGTCCCTCCCAGCGCCAGTTGCGCGTCGGCGAGCTGGTGCGACACGCCGTGGCCGAGATGCTGACGCGCGGCGAGATCCACGACGACGTGCTCGCGCAGCACGTCGTGACCATCCCGGAGGTGCGCATGTCGCCCGATCTGCGGCTTGCCACCATCTACGTGGTGCCGCTCGGCGGCAAGGACGTGACGCCCGTGCTGGCGGCGCTCGACCGCCACAAGAAGTACATCCGCGGCGAGGTTGCGAACGCCGTGAACCTGAAGTTTGCGCCCGACATCCGCTTCCTCGAGGATGAGACATTCGACGAAGTGCGGCGAATCGACGAAATACTCCGTTCCCCCAAGGTGGCCCAGGACTTGAAGAAGTCCTGACATCGAGCTGCCCCACCTACCCGCGAGTCTCGAGCATGGCGCGCCGCAAAAAGGGCAGGTCTGTCAATGGCTGGCTGGTGCTGGACAAGCCGGCCGGCATGACGTCGACGCAAGCCGTCGGCGCCGTGCGGCGCCTGTTCGATGCGCGCAAGGCGGGCCACGCCGGCACGCTCGACCCGCTGGCGACCGGCGTGCTGCCGATCGCGCTCGGCGAGGCGACCAAGACGGTCCCCTATGCCGTCGACGGCGCCAAGCATTACAGCTTCGCCGTGCGCTGGGGTGCCGAGACCGATACCGACGACGCCGAGGGCAAGATCACAGCCACCAGCGACACGCGCCCGGCGCGGGACGCGATCGAAGCGCTGCTGGCGCAGTTCACCGGCAAGATCCAGCAGGTGCCGCCGGCCTATTCGGCGATCAAGATTGCGGGCGAGCGCGCCTACGACCTGGCCCGCGAGGGCGAGACGGTCGAGCTGCAGGCGCGCATCGTGCGCATCGACAGGCTCACGCTCCTCGAGCTGGCGGACGGCGATACCGCCGTGTTCGAGGCGCGCTGCGGCAAGGGCACCTACGTGCGGGCGCTGGCCCGCGACATGGGCCGCGCGCTCGGCTGCCTCGGCCATCTCATTCAGCTGCGCCGGACGCTGGTTGCGTCCTTCGAGGTGGAGCAAGCGGTCACCCTCGATGCTCTGCGCAAGGCGGCCGAGGGCGGCGAGGCCGCCTTGCAGGGCCTGCTGCTGCCCGTCGAGGCTCCCCTGCACGAGCTGGCCGCCCTGGACGTCGGCCAGAACGACGCGGCCCGTCTGCTGCGCGGCCAGCCGGTACTGGTCCGCGGCCGCGATGCGCCGCTGATCAGCGGCCCCGCCTATGCAACCTGCAAGGGGCATGTGATCGCGGTGGGCCGGATCGAGAAGGGCGAGCTGCACCCCATTCGAGTGTTCAATTTCTCCAACGCCTGAGCTGGGCGAAGGCCTACAGTCCAGGCGAATTTCCCTCGCACGAGCCCCGGATTCGTGTATAACCCCGCTCGCCAGCGCCAGGACTGACCTGCCGCGCGGCAATCAACGCGACCTGGCTGGACGACATCCTGGCCACGGCCGTTTCCCTTGCTCCCAACATTGAGAAAGGTATCCGATGTCGCTGAGCGTGGAGCGCAAGCTGGAAGTCGTCAAGGAATACTCGACCAAGAAAGGTGATACCGGCTCGCCGGAGGTGCAGGTCGCCCTCTTCACCGAGCGGATCAATGGGCTCACCGAGCACTTCAAGACCCATAAGAAGGACAATCATTCACGGCGCGGCCTGCTCAAGATGGTGAGCAAACGCCGGCGGCTCCTCGACCACATCAAGGCCAATGACGAGGCGCGCTATCAGAAGATCATCGAGCGTTTGGGAATCCGCCGCTAGCAGGATCGAATGATCCGGCCGCCGGAGCAGCTCACGTTGCCTGAAGAGATGGACATGTGGGCCGGCCTCCCCAGCGGACGTTGCGGCGCTTGACGCTATTGAACAACGAGAAACGAGACATAGAGATGTTCGAAACACAACGAGTGGAAGTCGAATGGGGTGGACGCAAGCTGACGCTGGAGACGGGCCGCATGGCCCGCCAGGCCGACGCAGCCGTTCTCGCCCAATACGGAGAGACGAACGTGCTGGCGACCGTGGTCGCCGAGAAATCTGCCAGGCCCGGCATCGACTTCTTCCCTCTCACCGTCAACTACCAGGAGAAGACCTTCGCCGCCGGCAAGATCCCGGGCGGCTACTTCAAACGTGAGGGCCGTCCCACCGAGAAGGAAACGCTGACCTCCCGGCTGATCGACCGGCCGATCCGGCCGCTGTTCGTGGAGGGGTTCAAGCACGAGACGCAGGTGGTCGTCACCGTGCTGTCGCACGACATGGAGAACGACCCCGACATCGTCGGCATGGTGGCCGCCTCGGCCGCGCTGACGCTGTCCGGCCTTCCCTTCCTCGGCCCGATCGCTGCCGCCCGTGTCGGCTACGTCGACGGGCAGCTCGTGCTCAACCCCTTGATCGACGAGATGGCGAAAAGCGAGCTCGATCTGGTGGTGGCCGGTACTGGCGACGCCGTCATGATGGTGGAATCGGAGGCCAAGGAGCTGTCCGAGAAGCTGATGCTGGAAGCGGTCATGTTCGGCCACAAGGGCTTCCAGCCGGTGATTCAGGCGATCATCAAGCTGGCCGAGAAGGCCGCCAAGGAGCCTTGGGATTTCCAGCCGCCCGACAAGTCCAAGTACGTGGCGAAGGTCAAGGCGCTGGTCGAAGCGGACCTGCGCAGGGCCTTCGCGACGCCGGAAAAGCAAAAGCGCAACGAGCTGGTCGAGGCCGCCAGCGCCAAGGTGAAGAAGGAGCTTCTGCCTCCCGACGCCGACGCCGGCGAAGCGGTGCTGCTCGGCTCGGTCTTCAAGGGGCTGGAGCAGGAGGTCGTGCGCGGCGACATCATCAAGACCGAGAAGCGCATCGACGGGCGCGACCTGAAGACGGTGCGGCCGATCCGGTCCGAGGTGCACGTGCTGCCGCGTACGCACGGCTCGGCGCTGTTCACCCGCGGCGAGACGCAGGCGCTGGCGGTTGCCACGCTGGGCACCGGCGAGGACGAGCAGTACATCGATGCGTTGGAAGGCACCCGCAAGGAGCGCTTCCTGCTGCATTACAACTTCCCGCCCTATTCGGTGGGCGAGACGGGGCGCATGGGCGCGCCCGGTCGGCGCGAGATCGGCCACGGCAAGCTCGCCTGGCGCGCGGTGCATCCGCTGATGCCGAGCCCTGAGGAATTCCCCTACACGGTGCGCGTGGTCTCCGAGATCACCGAATCCAACGGCTCCTCGTCGATGGCCACCGTGTGCGGCACCTCGCTGGCGCTGATGGACGCGGGCGTGCCGCTGAAGCGGCCGGTCGCGGGCATCGCCATGGGCCTGATCAAGGAGGGCAACAGCTTCGCCGTGCTCTCCGACATCCTGGGCGATGAGGACCATCTGGGCGACATGGACTTCAAGGTGGCCGGCACCGAGAAGGGCGTCACCTCGCTGCAGATGGACATCAAGATCGCCGGCATCACCGAGGAGATCATGCGCGTCGCGCTCGATCAGGCCAATGCTGGGCGCCTGCACATCCTGGGCGAGATGGCCAAGGCACTCACCGGTGCGCGCACCGAGCTCGGCGAGCACGCCCCGCGCATCGAGACCATCAAGATCCCGGTCGACAAGATCCGCGAGGTGATCGGCTCGGGCGGCTCGGTGATCCGCGAGATCGTGGCCGAGTCGGGCGCCAAGATCGACATCGAGGACGACGGCACCATCAAGATCGCCGCGGCCAAGCGCGAGGCGATCGAGGCGGCGCTCAACCGCATCAAGGCGATCACGTCCGAGCCCGAGGTCGGCACCATCTACAAGGGCAAGGTCGTGAAGGTGATGGAGTTCGGCGCCTTCGTGAACTTCTTCGGCCCCAAGGACGGCCTCGTGCACATCTCGCAGCTGACCCAGGGGCGGCCGGAGACGGTGGGCGAGGTGGTCAGGGAAGGCCAGGAGGTCTTCGTCAAGCTGTTGGGCTTCGACGATCGCGGCAAGGTGCGCCTCTCCATGAAGATCGTCGATCAGGCGACCGGCAAGGAAATCCCGCGCGCCGAGGGCGAGCCCGAGGAGCGCTTCGAGAGCCGTCCCCCGCGCCGCGAGGGCGGCGACCGCCCAAGGCGCCGCGAGCGGAGTTGAGACCCGGCTGCGCTCCTGAGAAACAAGAATTGAATGCGAAAGGGCCGCTCTTGGCGGCCCTCTTTGTTGTCGGGCACTCGCAATGAGTGGGGTCGGTCTGCTCGCGCTTCTCCTGCAGTCGTGCGTCCAGCGTGAAGTATTCGGGCGAATGCAACTGAGGAGTCTCTCGAAGAACCTAATGCATCGAATATAGGCGCATTAGATTCGCGGACTCCAATACAGCAGCTGACATCCACGGCGCGGGCAATACATCGGAAGTGTTTTCGCAATATATCGCACAGCCATTGGATCTACGTTTGCTGGCAGACCCAGAGATACTGCGTAAGTTGGCAAGCGGCCAATTACATACGGATCGGCCTCCTATACTGACATCCGATTTAATATATCTGTTTGTTGGGTCATCGCATGGTGAGCTTCGCAGCGCGCCGTGGACGAGGATAGGACACTTCGCATAATAGTTGAATCGCGATCAGTGAGCGTGTGACCGTGTGACTCAGGGTGGCGGGATTCCGCCGTGCTGCGAACAGTCGTACGCGTTCGCATGATCGACAGGCAAGCGATACAG
>Ga0247727_10001665_pt1 | contig 52139 bp, 58 predicted proteins | sample WisWelCaveWW1625_FD_202498 | JGI IMG/M metagenome (GOLD analysis project Ga0247727, IMG submission 202498) | Biofilm microbial communities from Wishing Well Cave, Virginia, United States - WW16-25 | ecosystem: Environmental > Aquatic > Deep subsurface > Groundwater > Cave microbial mat | place... | reverse complement strand
CGTGAGCCGCTGAACCGCCGCACTGCGGTGACGATCAGCTTCCGCTAAGTCGCGGCAGCCTGAGGAAACAGGACGGGCCCGGCCAAAAGCCGGGCCCGTTTTGCGTGTGGGCGACGTGATGCGGCGGAGCCACGCCGCGCGGAAAGCGGCAGTGTGGCCGAAAAGTGGCTAACGCACGAGCCGAAAGCGTCATAAAAGGGGAGCTCGAAAAGAACCGCGCCGGACACGCTTGGCCGCTCTATCTCTAAAGGCCGGACGCGCTTGCCCGCTCGGTGTCTCTGAGGAGGGGATCGCGATGGCATCGAAATTGAAGCGCACGTTGGCGCTTGCCGCGTTGCTTGGAAGCACGGCCGGCGTCGCGCAGGCAACCGAGGGGTGGTATGGCCGAGTTGATGTCGGCTACAGCATCGACGGTGAACTCGACGGCGAAGTAACCGATGGGGACTCGATAGCGCCCTTCAATCCGGACCTCGATAGCGATTGGATGGGCGCTATCGGTATGGGCTACGCGTACCAGAATGGCTTTCGCCTCGAAGGCGAACTCTCTTATCGCAAAAACAATTGGGGTCCGATCTTCGTTCCGGATCCCCCAGACGGCTTTTTCTCGGGCGATGCAACCGCCTGGGCGTTGATGGCGAACTTGTTCTTCGATTTCAATCGCGATGGCGGCTTTCAACCCTATGTCGGATTGGGAGCGGGCGCTGCGCGCATTGAGGTCGGGATCGATGGACTCAGTGACGCAGATGATACGGTGTTCGCGTATCAGGGCTTAGCGGGCGTGGCGTTCCCGATGTCGGAACAATGGGCGTTGGACGTTGGCTACCGGTATTTCGCCGCCCAAGACGTCGACATTTCGACAGCATGGGCTCCGATGGCGCTCACCTCAGAGGTCGATTACAGCCACCAAGCTGTTACGCTTGGCCTTCGCTATCAATTCGCCGGCGCGGCGCCGCCCCCGCCCCCGCCGCCTCCGCCTCCACCGCCCCCGCCGCCGCCGCCTCCGGTGGCGTGCCCGACGTCGGACTTCGTGGTGTACTTCGAGTGGGATCGCTCGAACCTCAACCAAGCCGCGCTCGAAACCATCGATGCGGCGGTCGCCCGCGCACGTCAGTGCAATGTCGGCGGCGTGGTTGTGGTCGGCCACACCGACACATCCGGCTCGCCGACCTACAACCAAGGTCTGTCGGAGCGTCGGGCTTCGGTGGTTCGCGACGCCCTGGTGGCCCGCGGCATCGGCGCCGGCTCGATCACGTCGCAAGCTCGCGGCGAGACCGATCTCGCCCGTGCGACGCGCGACGGCGTGCGTGAGCCGCTGAACCGCCGCACTGCGGTGACGATCAGCTTCCGCTAAGTCGCGGCAGCCTGAGGAAACAGGACGGGCCCGGCCAAAAGCCGGGCCCGTCTTGCGTGTGGCGGCTGGACACGTGATGGACCCATCGGCAAGTTCCGTCGCAATGTCGCAAAGTCATCCAGCCTCGTCGGCGCGCACGCCCTTGACCGCCGGTCTGGCGCCAGTGCTCGAGGGTCTCGCAGGCGAGCAAGAGGCGCTGGTTGCACGCACCGAAACCTGGGCGGGGATCAATTCCGGATCGTATGAACTCCCAGGCCTTGCCCGAATGCGCGCACTGTTGAGCGATGCGTTCTCTGCGCTGCCTGGTGAGATGAGCGCCGTCGATCTGCGGCCGACCGAGCGGGTGAGGGCCGACGGCTCGATTGTGTCGGTCGAGCACGGCGCCTCGATCCGGGTGCGGGTGCGCCCGGAGGCGCCGCTACAAGTTGCCTTGACCGGCCACTACGACACCGTGTTCCCAGCCTCACATGCGTTTCAAAACCCCTGGCGCGCCGACGCCTCAATTCTGCGTGGGCCGGGCGTCGCCGACATGAAGGGCGGGCTCTCTGTGATGCTCGCTGCTCTACAAGCCTTCGAGGCCATGCCAGGCGAGCGGCGCGTGGGTTATGAAGTGCTGCTCAGTCCGGACGAGGAAATCGGCTCGCCCGCCAGCGCCCCGCATTTGGCAGAGCTCGGCGCTCGCGCCCATTTCGGCATGATTTATGAGCCCGCGCTCGCGGACGGCGCATTGGTCGATGCGCGCAAGGGTTCAGGCAATTACAGCCTGGCGCTGAAGGGAAGAGCCGCCCATGTTGGCCGCGCGTTCGCCGATGGGCGGAGCGCGGTGATGGCTGCCGCGGAAGCCGCGCTCGCACTCGACTCTTTGAACAACAGACGCGAAGGCGTGACGTTCAACGTCGGCGCCATTGACGGCGGCGGCGCCACAAATGTCGTGCCCGAGCGCGCCGTACTGCGCTTCAATGTACGTGCGCCCGATGAGGCGACAGTCGACTGGGCGCAGCGAGAGGTCCGCCGTGTCGTAGAAGCGGCACGCGCACGTGACGGCATCGAGGCGCAGCTGCATGGGGGATTTGCCCGCGCGCCGAAACCGATGAGCACAGAGCAGCGCGCGGTTCTTTCTTGGGCGAAAGCGGTTGGTGAGGCGCTTGGCCTCGATCTCAAGTTCCGGCCGTCCGGAGGTGTTTGCGAGGGCAACAACCTCGCTGCCGCTGGATGCCCAAATATCGACACTCTGGGCCCGTGCGGCGGGGGCCTTCATAGCGACGAGGAGTTTGCCCTGATTCCGAGTTTTGCCGCCCGCGCGCAGCTTTCGTTGCTCCTCTTAGCCGGCATCGAGCGCGGCGTATTCGATATACGCGGGCTACGGACGTGAGCGCGCCAGTGTACGTGATGCGCGCTGCCGGACCTGCGGACTTGGAAGAGTTCAAGCAATTGCGCGCGATTGCTGGGCCCGGGTTCACGAGCCTCATGATCGACGACAAGTCCATGGCGGCGAGGCTTGAGCTTTCCGCTGCGAGCTTCGCCTCGTCGGCGGCGAGCGCTGGGGCAGAGCGTTACTTTATCGCGCTTGAGCACATCGAGAGCGGCGCACTTGCCGGATGCTGCGGCGTCAAGGCGACGATCGGGGAGAGCCCGCCTTTCTTCAACTTTCGCCTGATCACCGAGGCGCAATCTTCAGCAGTGGTGGGCCGGCGTTTCGATATGGACGTGTTGATCGGAGTGAACGACTTCACCGGCTGCACGGAGGTCGGATCCCTGTTCGTGCGCCCTGAACACCGCGCGGCTGGCGTCGGCCGCTCGCTCGCGCAGTGCCGCTACATGTTGATGGCGGCAAACCGCACTCGTTTCCACGAGCGCGTGGTTGCGGAATTGCGCGGCGTTGTCTCTCCTGATGGCGCATCGCCGTTCTGGGATGCGGTCGGGCGACATTTCTTCCGCATGGAGTTTGCCGAGGCCGACAAACTCAGCGCCACCACCGACAACCAGTTCATTCTAGACCTTATGCCCCAACACCCGATCTATGTGGACTTGTTGCCCGAAGCCGCCCGCGCCGTAATCGGCAAGTGCCATAAGGACGGCGAAGGCGCACGCAGGCTTCTGGAATGGGAAGGCTTCGAGTTCTCGAAAGTGGTCGATATCTTCGAAGGCGGGCCGCTCGTTAGCGCGGCCCGGGATTCTATCCGTACGCTGCGTGAGTCGCGGCGCTTGCGTCTTGAGGCTGGGGTTGTAGGAGCGAGCGGCGTGCGCGCGCTCATTGCTGTGCCGGAGATCAAAGCGTTCCGATGCGTGCCGACGAGGGCTTTGGTTGAAAGCGGATCGGCGCACGTGGAGCCCAGCGCGCTCGCGGCGCTGCAGCTTCCTCCAGGCGCTGAAGCGCTGGTTTGGACGGACGATGCGCACTGAAAACTATATCGGCGGCCAGTGGCGCGCGGGCGGGGGCGAGGCGTTCGCCTCGCACGATCCCGCAACCGGCGACAGGGCCTGGGAAGGTCATGCTGCCGACGCCGAGGATGTTGCCGAAGCGATGGCGGCGGCGCGGCTTGCGTTTCCGGGCTGGTCACTGCTGGGACTAGAAGATCGCATCGCCCTTGCGCGCGCTTTTGCAAAAGCGGTCGAGGCGAAGGCCGATCTGTTTGCGCGCACGATCAGCGCCGAGATGGGCAAGGTCCCGTGGGATGCCAAGAGCGAAGTGCAGGCGATGATCGGCAAGGTCGAGCTGTCGATACGCGCCCAGGCCGAGCGCGCGGGCGCGAAGGAAGAAAAAGCCGCATTCGGGGCCACCACGCTTTCCCACCACGCGCACGGGGTGCTTGCCGTGTTCGGTCCGTTCAATTTCCCCGGGCATCTGCCGAACGGGCACATCGTTCCAGCGCTGCTTGCCGGCAATTGCGTATTGTTCAAGCCAAGCGAGTTCACGCCAGCGGTCGGCGCGCTGATGGCGCAGGCGTGGGAGGCCGCGGGCCTGCCCGCGGGAGTCTTGAACCTGTTGCAAGGGGGGGCTGACACCGGCGCAGCGATCCTGGACTCACATGGGCTGAACGGCGTCTTGTTCACCGGCGCGGCGCACACGGGCGCGCTGATTCATCGTAAGTTTACGGGCAGGCCCGATGTGATGCTCGCGCTTGAGTTGGGCGGCAACAACCCGCTCGTCGCGTGGCCGCCGGTGGACTCGGCGGCGGCAGCGAACTTGATCGTGCATTCGGCATTCGTGACCAGTGGCCAGCGTTGCTCTTGCGCGCGCCGCCTGATCGTGCCGGCGGGCCCCGCAGGGGACGACATTATCGATGCGTTGGCGCGATTGGCGCCGCAGGTGGTGGTTGGCCCCGCTACGCAGATGCCAGAGCCGTTCATGGGGCCGCTCGTGAACGCGTTGTCGGCCGAGCGTGCGATCAAGTTCGAGCAGGGGCTCGTAGCGCTTGGCGCCAAACCGATCGTGCAGCTCAGGCGCGATGGCGCTTTCATCCATCCCGGCGTGATCGATGTGACGGGACTTTCGCCGCCAGACGAGGAATTGTTCGGCCCGCTGCTGCAGGTCTATCGGGTGCAGGATTTCGATCACGCCCTCGACGTGGCCAATGCAACCCGCTTCGGGCTTGCCGGGGGATTGATCAGCGACGATCCGGCCTTGTGGGCGCGGGCGAAAAACGAACTGCGCGCGGGTGTCTTGAACTGGAACCGGCCGACGACGGGCGCTTCAGGCGCGATGCCGTTCGGCGGGCCCGGGCTCTCGGGGTCGCTCAGACCGAGCGCCTATTACGCGGCCGATTATGTGGCCTACCCGGTAGCGACGCAGCTTTCCGAGAAGGCGGCCGCCATTCCAGCGCCTGGCTTGCCGTGAACGCGCAAGAAATCAATTTCGACGGGCTCGTGGGCCCAACACACAATTACGCTGGCTTGTCGGAAGGCAACCTCGCCTCGGCGCGCAACAAGGACCTGATCGCGCGCCCGCGCGATGCGGCGATACAAGGCATAGCGAAGATGCGGCGCTTGCGTGCGCTGGGGCTGGCCCAAGGCGTGCTGCCGCCCCACGAGCGGCCGAACATCGCGTGGCTTCGCTCGCTTGGCTTTTCTGGTTCCGACCGCGACGTGTGGGCGCGTGCGTGGGAGAGTGAGGCGCTCCTGGCGCGCGCCGCGCTCGCCTCGTCTGCGATGTGGGCGGCGAACGCGGCAACCGTTTCCCCGAGCGCCGATTGCGCAGACGGGCGGTTGCATGTCTCAATCGCCAATCTGCAGACGATGCTTCATCGCATCATCGAAGCTGAACAGACCGAGAAAACATTGCGCCGGCTCATGCCGGACGAGAGCCGCTTTGGGGTGCATTCAGCCCTTCCCCCCCACGATGCGCTCTCCGACGAGGGTGCGGCCAACCACATGCGCATGACCGCTTCCGCGGGCGCGCCTGGCCTCGAGATTTTCGTATATGGACGCAAAGCGGGTGAGGCGCGAACCGGATTTCCTGCGCGCCAAACCTTGGAGGCGTCCCAGGCCATCGGACGGCGACACCGGCTCGCCCCGGAACGTATGGTGTTTGCACGCCAAGCCGCCGAAGCCATCGACGCGGGCGCCTTCCACAACGATGTTGTCGCCGTCGCGCACGAGCACGTGCTCTTCCATCACGAAGATGCTTTCGCGGACAAAGCCGCGCTCTTGGCCGATGTGCACGCCGCCGCGGCGGGGCTTTTCGACCCGGTCCTTGCGGAGGTCCCGCGCGCCGCTGTGAGCCTTGCCGACGCTGTGTCATCCTATCTGTTCAACTCGCAACTCGTGCGTCTGCCTGGCGCGGCGAAGCTGACGCTGATTGCGCCGACTGAAGTGCGGGAGAACAACAAGACGGCCGCGTTCGTGCGCGAGATGATTGCGCGCCCGGATGCGCCGATCGGCGCGGTCGAATATGTCGAAGTGCGCGAGAGCATGCGCAATGGCGGGGGCCCGGCCTGCCTGCGCCTGCGCATCGTGATGACGGATATCGAGCGTGCGGCGGCCACACCTGGGTTCTTCTTGGATGATGCGCTCGCCGGCGCGCTCGAAACCTGGGTGCGCAAGCATTATCGCGAGGCACTGGCGCCCGCCGATCTAGGCGATCCCGCGCTGGTCGATGAGACGCAAACCGCGCTCGATGAACTCACGGCCATCCTGCCGATGGGCCCGGATTTCTATCCATTTCAACGAGGCTAATGCGTCCGTTGCTTTAAGCGCTCAGTTCAGATTGCTCGGCCGGAGCTTGTAGCCGCCCTTGTCGTCCTCCTCGAACATCGCCTCGATCTGGGGATGCTCGATAGGTTCGCCAGTGTCGTCGGCGACGAGGTTCTGCTCGGAAACGTAGGCCACGTAGTGGCTGTCCGAGTTTTCCGCGAGTAGGTGGTAGAAGGGCTGGTCGCGGCGCGGGCGGATCGGCTCGGGGATGGCGGCCAGCCATTCCTCGGTGTTGGAGAATTGGGAATCCACATCGAACACCACTCCCCGGAACGGGAAATGCCGATGCCGCACAATTTGGCCTATGGTGAATTTTGCCTCGCGCATGGTCTTCTCCTGAACACTCCTCCTCTCTCGCTTTTGTAACGTAGGGGTAGCGCTGGACCCCGGCAAGCGGGAGCTGGAGAAGAGCGAAATATGTGTTGCAGCGGGCGCGTTTTCCCCGGAACCGCACAAATCAACGGCAAAACAAGGGTTTCCGGGCGACGCCAATGAGCTAGCATCAGGGCCGAAATGGCAATCGCGGGGCGTAGGTCCCGCCTGGACGTTAGACATGGCAAGGGATGGGCGGGCCCCGGCGCCGCGCGGTGGCGCCCGGCCCGGCCCGCGAGCACGCGCGCCGCTTTTCGCCGCGCTCGATCTGGGCACAAACAATTGCCGTCTGCTTATGGCGACGCCCGGCGCCGATGGGGGCCTGCGTGTCGTCGATGGATTCTCGCGCATCGTACGACTCGGAGAAGGCCTTGCACACAAGGGGCGTTTGAGCGAAGCGGCGATGGCGCGCGCCTACCAAGCGCTCGCCGCGTGCGCGCAGCGCATCGAAGCGCGACGGCCCGTTGCAGTGGGGTGCGTGGCGACCCAAGCATGCCGGGCTGCAGCGAACGGTGAAATGTTCCTCAAGCGCGTGCGTCAGGATCTCGGGCTCGAATTCAAAGTTATTCCGCCGGCGGAGGAAGCGCGGCTCTCCGTTCTCGGCTGCGCCACCTTGCTCGACCCCAAGGACGACTACGCCATGATCGTCGATATCGGCGGCGGGTCGACGGAACTTTCGTGGGTGGCCCCACGCGCGGTGCTGGAGGCCGGGCTCGATGCGCCGGTGCTCAGCTGGGGAACATCGCCGATCGGCGTTGTCACGCTGGCGGAGGACGATCCCGAGCCGGAGAGCGGACGGGAGGAATGGTATGAAGCCTTGGTGTCGAAACTCGCCGGCGAGATCGCTCATGTCGGGAAGGCGGATGCTCTGCGCCCTTCGTTCGACGCGGGCCGGGCCCATATCATAGGCACGTCGGGAACAGTAACGAGCCTTGCCGGGGTGCATTTGGGCCTCGAGCGCTACAATCGCGCGCGCGTCGACGGCATCTGGTTCGACGTTGCCGATTGCCGCGCTGTCATCTCCCGACTGTTGACGCAAACGCGCGAGGAGCGCGCGGCTAACGCCTGCATCGGCAAGGACCGCGCCGACCTGGTCGTTGTCGGCGGCGCCATTCTCGATGCGGTGTTGCGCGTATGGCCGGCCGAACGCATTCGCGTCGCTGACCGCGGACTGCGCGAGGGCGTGCTGATGCGGTTGATGGCCGAGCATGGAGCGCGAGGGTGAGCGACGACGAGAAACGTCGATGGCGCGGCAAGCCCGAAACCGGCAGCGGCGAACGCCAGTTGACAACGCGCGTGAAGAACAAGCGAGCCAAGGAGAGCTCGCGCAAGTGGATCGAGCGCCAGCTCAACGATCCGTACGTGGCGCGCGCCAAGGCCGAAGGGTATCGCGCACGGGCTGCGTACAAACTGATCGAACTCGACGAAAAGTTCCATTTCTTGAAACGCGGCGCCCGCGTGATCGATCTGGGCGCCGCACCCGGGGGGTGGGCGCAAGTCGCTGCGCAGCGCGGCGCGACGGTGGTTGGCGTCGATCTGCTGCCGGTCGAGCCGCTCACCGGCGCGACCTTCTTCCAGCTCGACTTGCTCGATGGAGACACGCCGGCAATTCTGATGAACGCACTCGGCGGTGCGCCGGACGTCGTCCTCTCCGACATGGCCGCCAATACCTCCGGCCATGCCCGCACAGACCAGATCCGCACCGGCGCGCTCGCTGACGCCGCCGCCGATTTCGCACTCGAACATCTGGCGTCCGGGGGCGCGTTCATCACCAAGGCCTTCCAGGGCGGCCTCGACAACCAATTGCTGACGCGGCTGAAGCAGAACTTCGTCACTGTGAAGCACGCCAAGCCGCCCGCGAGCCGCGCGGAGAGTTCGGAAGCGTATGTCGTGGCGATGGCACGCAAACCGCGCTGAGTCATTCCGGACGGCCGGAAGGCCGATCCGGAATGACTCTAGGTATTGTGGCCACTGGACAAGGAACCAGAGAATCTCTACCAGCCGTCCATGGAAATCCGTGAAGCTCTGACCTTTGACGACGTGCTCCTTGAACCGGGCGCGTCCGAGGTGCTGCCGGGCGACGCCAGCACGGCCACCCGGCTCACGCGCGGCATCGCGCTCAACATCCCCCTTATTTCCGCGGCCATGGATACCGTCACCGAGGCCCGCCTCGCCATCGCCATGGCCCAGGCTGGGGGCTTGGGCGTCATTCACCGCAACATGAGTCCGGCCGAGCAGGCTGATCAGGTCAAGATGGTGAAGAAGTTCGAGTCTGGGATGGTGATCGATCCGATCACCATCCACCCGGATCAGACGGTAGGCGAAATCATCCTGATCAAGGAAGCGCGCAAGATTTCCGGCTTCCCGGTGGTGGACCGCGAAACCGGCAAGCTCGTCGGCATTCTCACCAACCGCGACATGCGCTTTGCCGAGATGAACGAGCGCGTCGCCGATCTGATGACGAAGGATGATCTCGTCACCGTACGCGAAGGCGCAAACGAGAGCGATGCCAAGCGCCTTCTGCACAAACACCGCATCGAGCGCGTGATCGTGGTGGACGATACAAACCGCGTCGCCGGCCTCATCACGGTGAAGGACTTTGAGAAGGCGCAGGCCTTCCCCAGTCGCGCCAAGGACGAACGCGGGCGCTTGCTGGTGGGTGCGGCGTCCACAATCGGGGATCAGGGTTACGAACGTTCGCTGGCGCTGATCGAGGCAGGCGTCGATGTGGTGGTGATCGACACCGCCCACGGCCATTCCAAGGCGGTGCTGGACGCGGTGACGCGCCTCAAGCGCGCCTCGAACAAAACACAAATCGTCGCCGGCAACGTCGCCACCGCCGATGGCGCCAGGGCGCTGATCGATGCAGGCGCCGACGGCGTTAAGGTCGGCATCGGTCCTGGCTCGATTTGCACGACGCGCGTCGTGGCTGGTGTCGGCGTGCCGCAACTCACCGCTGTGATGGATGCGGCAGAAGCGGCGCGCAAAGCCAATGTGCCGGTGATCGCCGACGGCGGCATCAAGTTCTCGGGCGATCTCGCCAAAGCGCTCGCTGGTGGGGCGGAAGTGGCGATGATCGGCTCGCTGCTCGCGGGTTCCGAGGAGGCGCCCGGCGACATTATCTTGTACCAAGGGCGCTCGTACAAATCCTATCGCGGCATGGGCTCGCTCGGCGCCATGGCGCGCGGCTCGGCAGATCGCTACTTCCAGAAAGAAGTCACCGACCAGATGAAGCTCGTGCCCGAGGGCATCGAAGGCCGCGTGCCGTTCAAGGGCCCGGTGGCCAACATCATCCATCAACTTGTCGGCGGCTTGCGCGCGGCGATGGGTTATGTCGGCGCGCGCGACCTTGCGGAGATGCGCGCGAAGGCGCGCTTCGTGAAAATATCCGCGGCGGGCCTGCGCGAAAGCCATGTGCACGATGTGGCGATCACCCGCGAAGCGCCGAACTATCCGTTGGGGGGTTAAAGGATGGAGAGGGGCAGTTTCATCCGCATTACGCCCTTCATTCATGTGCCTGACATCGATGCTGCGCTGAAATTCTTCAACGACCTCGGCTTCACGACTTATTTCAAGATGGGCACATACGCTTACGTTCAGCGCGAGTGCGCTGGCGTACGGCTGCAGAACGAGGGCGACGAGGGCGCGCCGCCTGGAAACCGTCGGTTCGCCTACTATATCGACGTCGAGAACATCGAAGGGCTTTACGCCGAACTGAGGCCGACGCTTGACGCCATGCCGGCGGGCGACGTTCACGGCCCAGCCGACAAGCCATACCGCAAGCGCGAGTTGTGCATTCTCGCGCCGGATGGCAATCTTTTTGTATTCGGTCAATCGATCGACGGCTGACGCAGGTTCGCGTCTCTTTTGTGGGGTTCTCCCGATGCGTGACGGCGCGCGCCAGCAGGCGGCCATTGAAATTCTCTCGACGCTAGAAACGCAGCGCCGGCCCGCCGCCAATGCGGTGAAGGAATGGATGCTGTCGCATCGCTTCGCCGGCTCGAAAGACCGCGCCGGGATTGGCGATCTTGTGTTCGGTGCGTTGCGCTGGAGGCAATCGAGCGCGTGGCGCATGAACAATGATAACCCGCGCGCCTGGGTGTGGGGCGCGCTGCGCTGGGGCTTTGGGCAGAGCGCCGAATGGATCGAGCAAAGCCTCGTCGATGATCCCCACGCGCCTAGCGCGCCGACTGACGCTGAGCGTAGTGCACTGGCGAACGCCACGCTTGACGGCGCGCCGGCATACGTGCGCGGCGATTATCCTGAATGGCTTGATGGGAACTTTGCGCGTGCGTTCGGCGATGCGCGAGGCGAGGAGGGCGCTGCGTTGGCTGGCCCCGCACCACTGGACTTGCGCACAAATACGCTGAAGACGACGCGCGAGAAGCTGATCGCAGCTTTGAGCGAAAGCCCCAAACTCAAGGAGGCGCCGTTGGCCACGCCTTATGCGCCTGACGGTGTGCGCATTCCCTGGGCGCAGGGACGCAATTTTCCTTGGAGCACGGAGCAGAGTTTCCTCAAAGGCTGGTTCGAGGTGCAGGACGAGGGCTCCCAGCTGGCGGCGCTCATGTGCGGCGTAAAGCCTGGCATGCAGGCGGCCGACGTGTGCGCAGGCGGCGGCGGCAAGACGCTCGCCTTGGCCGCGACAATGGAGAACAAGGGGCAAATCTTCGCACATGACTTCGATGGCCGCAGGCTCGCCCCGCTGCGCGAGCGCTTGGAGCGGGCGGGCGCGCGCAACGTGCAGATCCGCGCCCCGCAACGCACGAAAGATGTGCTGGCGGATTTGAAGGGGCGCATGGATGTGGTGCTCGTGGATGCCCCGTGCACCGGCTCGGGCACGTGGCGGCGCAGCCCCGACTCGAAATGGCGCCTGCGCCCCAATGCGCTGGCGAAGCGCCTGGAGGAGCAGCGGCAAGCGCTGGCGCTGGCTGCGCCTCTCGTGAAGCGAGGCGGACGTCTCGTGTACGTCACGTGCTCGGTGCTCCCGGAAGAGAATGAGGATCAAGTGGCGGCGTTTCTCGCATCGTATCATGGCTTCGCTGCCGTGGGATTGAATGGGCCGAACGCGCCGTCTTACCAACGCGAGCTTGCCGTGCAGATGACCCCGCTTCTCACCGGCTGTGACGGATTCTTCGTCGCGGCGTTGGAGCGCTGCGCCTGATCCCGCACCGCAAATCCTGGCGGGACTGGTGGCGGGTCAATGGGGTTGGCCGCTGGGGGCGTTGGGCGCGGGTTCGCATGTGCGCTCCGCCCAACCGCGAAACCGAAGCAAGCTTGCCTCACCCTAGCGCATGTGCGCGAAGGCGGGAGGCGGGGCGCGCGATCCGCGCAGGTTAGACCGATCTTGCGATCGATCGAGAGAGACGCAGAGCACGCGCCCCGATATTGGCGGCCGTTCTTGCCGGACGCGGCTTCGAAGGAGTTGCTGAATCGGGCTTAGCCCGCGGCTTCAGTCGTCGAGTTCGCACCCCTGGTGTCGAAGTTTGCGAGACCCGCGAGGGCCTTAGCTCCACGCCGCGCTGCCGGTTCGACGCGCAGGGTCTCCGAACCCTGGTCACCTCGGTTTGCATCCCCGAGGACAGTGCGATGACGCGCCGCTTCGCCGATTTTCATCCGCATTGGCAATCGCATCATCTCCGCGCCGGCTGCCGTCCCTGACATCTGGTGGTTCGGAGCTCACGAGACCCTCCCGTGTCGGGGACGAGGGGAGTATCGCGCAGGTGCGGGAGGGGGCGGATAGGTTTTCGGCGGGGCGTTGATTTGGTTGGGCTTGTTGGGCGGGGAGTGGGGGATAGGCGGCGCCAGACTAGGCAACGAAGGGAGGTCGGGCCGACACGGCTAGAGCGTGTTCCCATTAACTGGGGTCCAACACCCCCCCCTCCCCCTGGAGGACGATAGTAACCTTGACATAGCACGCCGCAACCGCTAGATTTGCGGTCATGGCGAAAGACTTCCTCTCCCAAGCGATCTTCAACGACCCGGACAAGGCGCGCGAATGGCTTGAGGCGCGCCTGTGGCCGCAAGGCCCGATCTGCCCACATTGCGGCACGGTCGATGAAGCCACGCGTATGAAGGGCAAGTCACATCGCCCCGGCCTCTACCAGTGCAACGCCTGCCGCGAGCCGTTCACGGTGACGGTTGGCACGCTCTATGAGCGCTCCAAAATCCCGCTGCACATCTGGCTAAAAGCTACATATCTGCTGATGGCCTCCAAGAAGGGCATGAGCAAAAATCAGCTCTCCCGCATGCTTGGCGTGTCCCAGAAGTCGACGTGGTTCGTGATGCATCGCATCCGTGAAGCGCTGAAGGGCGACGGCTCGCTCTTTGGAAGCGACGGCGGACCCGTGGAAGTCGACGAAACCTTCATTGGCCGCAAAACGGGCGTGAGGGTCGGCGCGGGCTATGAGCACAAACGCAAGGTTCTGGCGCTCGTGGACCGCAGTACGGGCCGCTCGCGCGCCCTTGTCGTAGACAAGCTCACCATTGGTTCGCTGACGCCCCTCCTTGAGGCAAACATCGCCAAGGAAGCGCATGTTATGACCGACCAAGCGGGTTACTACCGCTACCTCAACAAGTCATTCGCTGCGCACACGACAGTCAACCATGAAATCCAAGAATACGCGCGCGGCGAGACGCACACGAACACGATTGAGGGCTATTTCTCAATCTTCAAACGCGGCATGAAAGGCGTGTACCAGCACTGCGGCGAGGGCCATTTGCACCGTTATCTTGCGGAGTTTGACTTCCGCTATTCCAACCGCGTGAAGCTTGGCGTTGATGATCTGGTGCGCACCGAGAAAGCCGTGAGGGGCATTGTTGGAAAACGCCTCACCTATCGGCGGATTAGTGGCGAACAGCCCCAAGCTTAAAAGGGCAAAGGGAAACACTCACACGCGCTGGACGAATAAGAAGAAGAAGCGCCGAACTAGGGCTTCTTAGTTTTTGCCTTTTTGGCCGGGGGCTTTTCTCGATGAACGGGCGGCGTTCTGAGCGAGGCATCTACCGCCCGTTCAAATCGACGCTTCGCCTCGGCTTCGGTGAACTGCTCGTCGTCCGGTTTCTTTTGGGAGGTTGTCATGGCGATCATCAGCCTTGCAGACGCAGAACGTGCGGCGGCAGAGCATAAGCTATGGGCGGCTCGGGGGCGAGCCATTCAAGGCTATGCAGGTCTTGAGCAAGCCCTGTGCGGCATCTTCTCTCTCTGTACGGGGACAACATTTGATGTTGCCGCGACGATATTCTTCAAAATATCTGCGGCCCGTTCGCGGAACGAAATCATCAAGAAGCTCATCAGGAAGAGATTTGGCGCGACCTATAATCTATTTTGGAACTCCGTCTGGGATCGCCTGAGAAAGCATCTTGATACACGGAGAAACGAGATTGTTCACTGGTCCGCCCTAGCCACGGTAGGCTCGGACGAGCACGGCCAGATGACGGTCGAACTTTGCCTCAAGCCCGCGAGTTATTGGGATGACCCGTTGGGCGACTTTCCCCGATTGTCAGCAGGAGACATGCTCGCCTTCGAGGACGAGTGCGACTTCTATGCAAGGATCATTGGCCAGTTCGGAACGACCATGAGCGGCGCTCTAGATGCTAGTGAGAGCTTCGACAAAGCTCCATGGCTAGCCATATTTCAGCAACCGCTATCGTATCCACCCCCGAATACTCATCCCCAATTCCAGATGCTTTCAACGCTTCAAAACCAGCATCCACCATCTGATACGTCAGGCCCGCAGCAACCTGCTGGGGCGTAAGGCGCATCTCCATTTCCGAGAACGTCGGCTTGTCTGTGCGATCCATCCATAGCGTATACTACGTCACGGTGACTATTGTCCCCTGGAGGGGGGGAGGGTGCGCCGCGCTGAGAATTGACGCCCCGCCCGACGCACTCCATTTCAGGCCATGGCACAGTCCGCTCAAAGCGCTCAGGTCCATGAGCGCGTCCTCATCATCGATTTCGGCTCCCAGGTGACGCAGCTCATTGCGCGGCGTGTGCGCGAGAACGGCGTCTATTGCGAAATCCATCCGTACAACAAAGTGGACGCGGCCTCCCTGAAGGCCTTCGCGCCGAAGGCTCTCATCTTTTCAGGCGGACCCGCGAGCGTGATCGAAGGCGCTTCACCGCGCGCGCCGGAAGAAGCCTTCAAGCTCGGCGTGCCGATCCTGGCTATCTGTTACGGCCAGCAGATCATGAGCGTGCAATTGGGCGGAGTTGTCGAAGGCGGGCACGCGCGTGAATTCGGCCGCGCCGATGTCGAGATTAAGCGCGCGAGCCCGCTGTTCGAGGGCGTGTGGCAAGTGGGCGGCAAATATCCGGTGTGGATGAGCCACGGCGACCGCGTGACGCAATTGCCGGAGGGCTTCGAGGTGATCGGCGTGAGCGAGAACGCGCCGTTTGCCATCGCCGTCGATGAGAAGCGGCGCTTCTACACTACGATGTTCCATCCGGAGGTCGTGCACACCCCTGACGGCGGCAAGCTCCTGCGCAACTTCACGCACCGCATCGCGGGTCTCAAAGGCGATTGGACCATGGCCGCGTTCAAGGACGAAGCCATCGCACGCATCCGCGCGCAAGTCCGCGACGGCACGGTGATCTGCGGGCTGTCAGGAGGCGTGGATTCTTCCGTGGCGGCGGTGCTTATCCACGAAGCGATCGGCGAACGCCTGCATTGCGTGTTCGTCGATCACGGTCTGATGCGTTTGGGCGAGGCCGAACAAGTCGTGACGCTGTTCCGCGATCACTATAATGTTCCACTCATCCACGCCGACGAAAGCGAGCGCTTCCTTTCAGCGCTCGACGGGGTCGAGGATCCTGAGATCAAGCGCAAAACCATCGGCAAGCTGTTCATCGACGTGTTCGAGGAGAAGGCGCGTCTCGTCGGCGGGGCCGAGTTCCTGGCCCAGGGCACGCTCTATCCTGATGTGATCGAAAGTGTCAGCGCGATCGGGGGCCCGAGCGTCACCATCAAATCGCACCACAATGTCGGCGGGTTGCCTGAACGCATGCACATGAAGCTGGTCGAGCCGCTGCGCGATCTGTTCAAGGACGAAGTGCGGGCGCTGGGGCGCGAATTGGGACTGCCCGAGACATTCGTCGGGCGCCATCCGTTTCCAGGCCCAGGCCTTGCCATCCGCGTGCCGGGAGAGATCACGCGCGAAAAGCTCGATATCCTGCGCCAGGCGGATGCGGTCTATCTCGATGAAATCCGCAAGGCGGGCTTGTACGACAAGATCTGGCAAGCGTTCGCCGTGCTGCTGCCAGTGCGCACCGTGGGCGTCATGGGCGACGGGCGCACTTACGAATATGTCTGCGCGCTGCGCGCGGTGACATCCAGCGACGGCATGACCGCGGATTTCTTCCCGTTCCCGATGGAATTCCTCGGCCGCGCCGCGACGCGCATCATCAATGAAGTGAAGGGCGTCAACCGCGTCGTTTACGACGTCACCAGCAAGCCCCCTGGGACGATCGAGTGGGAGTAGATGTAGAAACGTTGCTACAATTTCTTGACCGACGATGGGCCGGGTGGTAAAACGACACCCATTGGAGTTACCCGTGAGCATCACCACCATTTCCAGCCGCGAGTTCAATCAGGATGCCGGCGGCGCCAAGAAAGCTTCGGAGAAGGGGCCTGTGATCATCACCGATCGTGGCCGGCCGGCGCACGTGCTCTTGAGTTTCGAGGATTATCAGAAGCTCGCGGGGGGGCAGCGAAGTCTTCTCGATGTGGTCGCGCAGGAGGAGGACGACGACATCGAATTCGACCCTCCGCGCATGGGCGACGATATTTTCCGCCCGGTGGATTTCGATTGACCTATCTGGTCGACACCAATGTGTGGTCAGAGCTTCGCAACCGAGGCCGCGCCGACGCCAATGTCCGAGGGTGGGCTCAGAGTGTGCGCGAGGCGGAGCTCTATCTGTCGGTCGTCACGGTGTTCGAACTTGAACGCGGCGTTCTGCTTATGGAACGGCGCGACGCGCGGCAGGGCGCGCGTTTGCGAGCCTGGCTGGAGCAGCACGTATTTGCGCCGTTCGAACGGCAAGTCTTGCCGATTGACGCGCGCATTGCGCGACGCTGCGCGTCATTCCACGTCCCTGATCCAAAACCGGAACGCGACGCTCTGATTGCCGCGACGGCGATTGCGCACGGATTGACGGTCGTCACGCGCAACACCGCCGATTTTCAACCGATGGGCGTGACGCTGCTCAATCCCTGGCTCGGATCGTGAATCGGCGGCGCCGAAGTGTGACGGCATTTCTGACGGTATCGACAGAATTGGCGCTCATTGGCGATTGATTTCGAATGGCTGCGACAGGTCAGTCAATCATCGAGTGGGGAGTAGCGGGATACCGCATTCGAAGATCTAAGGAAATCGCCTTGCTTGTTATGTCAACCAGTAGTATATACGCGTATATACTACGAGGGCTGCAGTGACAGTTGCAAGGACCCGGACATTTAGAAGCGGAAACAGTGAAGCCCTCCGCTTGCCCCGTGACGTTGCTTTTGGCGAGGACGTGGAACTCGTGATCGTCCGCTCCGGCGATGTAATGACAATCTATCCGGCTGCAACTTCCATCTCTGAGATGATTGAGCGGTTGGCGTCCTTGCCAGCGCCGCCCACAATTGAACAGCGCGACGACGAAGAATTGCCCGAACCGGCGGGCCTGTGATCTGTGGCTTTCCTGCTTGATACGGACGTCGCGATACATCTTCGCGACGGCGATTCCGTTGTTACTGAAAAAGTGGGTGCGCTTGACGGCGCCGTGCTGATGTCGATCATCACGCGCGTCGAACTTGAGGGCGGCGTCTACCGGGAGCCGGCCTACGCCCAAATCAAGCGGGCGCGCCTGGATGCAATATTGGCCGCGGTGCCGACGATCGCATTCGACAATGCAGCTGCCGAGGCATACGGGGCCATCGTGGCGAGCGCAGGATATTCACGCCGAAAGTTGCTCGACCGAATGATAGCGGCTCAGGCGCTGGTGCACCGCGCGTCGCTGGTCACGATGAACACTGACGATTATTCGGATATTCCGGGTCTCCTGTTGATAGCTTGGTGAAGCGCGCGCATGACGGCATTTTTGTCGGTATCGAATTCGAAGCCGACAGTGAGCGATCCATAGTGAAGGGCTTAGACAGCGCTAGAATATTAGGTTATAGCCTTAAAAGAGATTGCGTATAAGAAGTCTATAACCTATCTTTCACACGTAGAAGATGAGGTCATAGCCTGTGAAAAGCGCCTCGAAACTGGCCCGCCGGCGGCTCGACGAGCGTCTCAGCGCCTTTATCTGCCTTGGGGCCGCCCCGCCTATGGGCTGGGTGCGCGCCATCCGGGACGCTCTGGGCCTGACCGCGGCCCAATTGGCCCGCCGCATTGGCATCCGCCCAGCAAGCCTTTCCGACCTTGAGAAGAACGAGGCCGAAGGCCGCATCACCCTCGCCACCTTAAAGCGTGCAGCCGAAGCGCTCGATTGTACGCTCGTCTACGCGCTGCTCCCGAACACGAGCCTCGACGCGATGGTTGAAGAGGCGGCCAAGTCAGCCGCGAAGAAGGAACTCGCCGCTTCGCTGCACACCATGGAGCTGGAAGCCCAGGGCGTGCGCGGCGCCGACAAGCGCGAGATGCTGGAGGCGCTTGCCGCCGATATCGCCGAGGCTGGCGGCAAGCGTCTCTGGGGCTGAGGGGGATGAGTGACGATCCGTTTCAGGCCGACGACGCGGCGACGCCTCTCACCCCGGAAGAGCGCCTCGATCTCAAGCTGAGCTATGTCACCCTCAGGCGCGAATTGAACGAGGCCGAGGCGCTCAACGTGCTCGCCGGCGAGCGCTGGGCGTTCTCCCGCAAGCGGGACGCGCGCGACGAAGTGTTCTTGCGCCGCCTTCATCAGCGTCTGTTCGGCGATGTTTGGCGCTGGGCCGGCAAATACAGAACCAGCGCCCGCAATCTCGGCGTCGATCATTGGGCGATCGAGGTCGCCATGCGCCAGGCGCTCGATGACGTGCGCTATTGGGTCGAGCGCAAAACCTACCCGCCCGATGAGATCGCCGCGCGCTTCCATCACAAGCTCGTCGCCATCCATCCGTTTCCAAACGGCAACGGGCGCTGGTCGAGGCTGGCTGCAGACCTGCTCGCGATCCAGCTTGGCCGTGAGCGGTTCACCTGGGGGCGGGATTCGATCAATGCGGCGTCGGAGACGCGCCAGACTTACGTCCACGCGCTCAAGGCCGCCGACGCTGGCGACATGACGCTCCTGTTGGCATTTGCCCGAACGTAGCGCCAAGCGAGATGGTGCTGCTCGTTAGGCGTCACAAAATGCCGACAACCAATGGGACGACGTGCTTGGCCTTGGCACGTTGATTAATATCGCTGCCGGGGCGACCGAAGACAATCGCACCCTCGGCATCGCCTTTGCCGGGTGGATCGTTGAACAGCAGGGGCGGCGCGCCGCCGCCGCCCATGCGTCCGCCAATTACTCGGCCAGCCCCAATTGCCGCATGTAGGTCTGGTTGTCCCAATAGAGCCATTCGTGGTCCATGCGCCCGTTGGTCCAGTGCCCAAACGTTGACATGGGGACTCTGAAGGCGCGCCCCGTCGGCTGAATCACCGTGCCGTCGGCAAGGCGCAACGGCTGCGTGAAGGTGCCGGTCATCACGCCTGTCACCGCGGTCCACTCGCCCACCGCAACGCGAATGGGATGAATCTCGATCTTGGTGTCGGGCGCATGCACGAACATCTGCTGCAGGTCGCGGGTATGCACGTCGATGCCGATGGTGTCATGCCCGTCCGGCCAGGACACGATGATGTTCTCGGCGTGGCTCTCGTGAAGCCGGTCCCACCGTTGGTAGCTGAACACTTCGAAATCGAGCGCGTCGAAGGTTTCGATGTGCTGCGCGGCCTCCGCGCCGTGCACGGCGCGACCGAATTCGCCGGCGGCGAGTGGCGGTTGGGCGGTGGCGCAGGCCGCTAGCGCGGCCGACAAAGCAAGCGCCGCAGCAATGCGACTGGCGGCACGAAGTGAATTGCGAAACATGAGAATCCTCCCGAAGCGCCGGAGCGGCGACTTCGGGGAACATAAGTCTGAGACGGGCACCTGATAATCCGATATCTCTGACCTTGTCTGTCCGGATTTTCCGGACAATCATGCCCCATGGATCGCCTTCAAGCCATTGAGATCTTCGTGCGCGTCGCCGAGCGCCAAAGCTTTAGGGCCGCCGCCGACGATCTCAATCTGTCGCGGCAAATGGTCAGCGAACGCATCAAGGATCTGGAGGAAATGCTGGGCGTGCGCTTGCTTCAACGCACAACGCGCCGCGTCAGTCTGACCGAATCGGGCGCGGCCTATTTGGAGAAAGTGCGCGCTGGGCTCGCCGCGCTTGAGGAAGCGGAGGCGGAGGCTTCCAGTCTGGCGGCGCGCCCGAGGGGAACGCTGCGCGTGAACGCGCCCATGAGCTTCGGATTCAAGCATGTGGCGCCGGCGGTCGGGGCGTTCTTGCTCGCCAATGAGGACGTGCGCGTCGAACTCACTTTGAACGACCGCACCATCAATCTGATCGAGGAGAACGTCGATCTCGCCATTCGCATCGGAAGGCTGACGGATTCAAGCCTGATCGCCAAAAAGCTCGCCGCCTGCCGCATGGTGTTGTGCGCCGCGCCGTCCTATCTGAAAGCCCATCGCGCGGTGAAACACCCGCGCGATCTCGCCGATCATGCCTGCCTCACCTTTGCGTATTGGACAGCGGGACCGGAATGGGTGTTCACTCGCAAGGGCGAGCAAGCGTCCGTGCGCGTCGAGAGCCGCCTCTGGTGCAACAATGGCGAGGCGCTCGTTGAAGCGGCAGCCATAGGCGCCGGGATCGTCATGCAGCCCAATTTCATCGCGGGGCCCGCGATCCGCGAAGGCCGTCTGGTGGAACTGTTGCCGGCCTGGCGCGCGCCCGATCTCAATATCTATGCGATCTACCCGCCGAGCCAGTTCGTGCCCGCGAAAACGCGCGCCTTCATCGACCACTTGGTGAAGCACTTCTCTGAAACGCCCTACTGGGAATGACGATTGTCTCAATGTAGCGGACAATTATTCCGGAACATCTCTGATTATCAGCGCATTGGCCTGGGCTATCTCCGTCGCATCAGCAAAGGAGACAACCCATGTACATTGCGATTCTCGGAACCGGCTCGATGGCGAAGGGCCTCGCCCAACGCTTCGCCGCCAGCGGCTATTCGATTGTCCTGGGCTCGCGGGACGCAGAACGGGCGCACGCCGCCGCCGCCGAACTTGGCCAAGGCGTGCAAGCCGCATCGGTGCGCGGCGCCGCCGAGGCCGCCGATCTCATCGTGCTTGCCGTGCCGTTCAGCGCCGCGCGCGAGACGCTTGCCGCAGCAGGTGACTTGAGTGGCAAGACCATCATCGACATCACCAACCCGCTGACCGAGGACTATGCCGGCCTCACCATCGGCCACACCACTTCGGCTGGTGAAGAGATTCAACGTGCGGCGCCCGGCGCTCGCGTTGTCAAGGCGCTCAACACGGTGTTTTCGTCGTTGCTCGCCGAACCGACCATCAACGGCGCGCCGGTGACGGCATTCTATGCGGGCGATGACGAAGCCGCCAACGCGACAGTCCGCACCATTCTCGACCGCGCCGGTTTCAAGCCCGAGTTCGCCGGCGCGCTGCGCAACGCGCGCTATCTCGAACCCGTCGCCGGCCTCAACATCGTGCTCGGCTATGGCCTGGGCGGCGGCACCAGCATCGCGCCAGAATGGCGCCGCGCGGCCTGATATCACCCTTCAGCTTAGGAGTATTCCCATGCAAAACCTCGATCGTTACACGCCCTATGCACTTGCCGCGCTCCGCATCGTCGCGGCGCTCCTCTTCATCGAACATGGCACGCAAAAGCTGTTAATGGTTCGCGCATTCGATTGAGCGCAATCAATGGCGAGGGAACTCCCAGCTGCACTATGGCTAAAGGAGGTGTGTGTTAGGCTTGATCCTAACCAGCCTCGGCGGGGCCGGGACGGTCACAGGTTCAAAGCACCTGCGTGTCAGTGTGGAGAATCTGAAATTCGCCCGATCCTATGACTCATAGGTTTTAGTGTCCCTTTGGATTTGAAGTTCGTTCCACGGTCAATCCAGATGATATGACGAACTTCAAATCCGGGATACGAGCGTTGAACGGTGATACGGTCGGTGCGAAAGGACGTGAGTTCACGGGTGCACGCTACCGCAGTGTCGTCGGGCGCGAAATGGACGTGCCCGATGCACCCGCAAATTGTGCGCGATGGTCCTGGCTCATGCCCGATCTGCGGCATGGCGCTCGAGCCGATGACGCCGGATAAGGACACCGGCCCCAATCCTGAACTGATCGACATGAGCCGGCGCTTCTGGCTCGGCGCGGCTCTCACCATTCCGGTGCTCGCACTCGAAATGGGCCGCCATCTGCTTGGCGTCGATCGTCTCGTGCCTCCGACGTGGAACGGATGGCTGCAGTTCGCCTTGGCGACGCCTGTCGTGCTTTGGGCCGGCTGGCCATTCTTCACGCGCGCATACGCGTCGGTGATGACGCGCAATCTCAACATGTTCACGTTGATCGCGCTCGGCACGGGCGCTGCATGGATCTACAGCATGGTTGCGCAAGTCGCGCCGGGGCTGTTTCCACCAGAGTTTCGCGACATTCATGGATTGGTCGCGGTCTATTTCGAAGCCGCTGCCGTCATCACAGTGCTGGTCTTGCTCGGCCAAGTGCTTGAGCTGCAAGCGCGCGAGCGGACGGGGGGTGCGATCCGGGCTTTGCTCGACCTTGCGCCGAAGACGGCAAGGCGGCTGCGTGACGGCAAGGAAGAGGAGGTCGCCCTCGATGAGATCGCTGTAGGCGACACCTTGCGCGTGCGTCCAGGGGAAAAGGTTCCCACCGATGGCATTGTGATGGACGGGCGCTCAACTATCGACGAGTCCTTGGTCACGGGCGAGTCCATGCCTGTTACGCGTGAGATCGGGGCGCGTGTTATCGGCGGCACCGTCAATCAAACCGGCGCGTTGGTGATCGAGGCCGATCGCATCGGCCGCGACACAATGCTCTCGCGGATCGTGCATATGGTGGCGGAGGCCCAGCGTTCGCGCGCGCCGATACAGCGTCTGGCGGACAAAGTCTCGGGCTGGTTCGTCCCCGCTGTCATCGTTGTCGCCCTGCTCGCCTTCATGACCTGGTGGGCGCTGGGGCCGTCGCCAGCCTTCTCCTACGGTCTCATCGCGGCCGTGTCGGTGTTGATCATTGCATGCCCTTGCGCGTTGGGGTTGGCCACGCCGATGTCGATCATGACTGGCGTCGGGCGCGGCGCGCGCGCGGGCGTCTTGATCAAGAATGCCGAGGCATTGGAGCGCTTTGAAAAGGTCGACACGCTTGTCTTCGATAAGACCGGCACGCTGACGGAAGGAAAGCCCGCTGTGGTCGCCATCGAAGCTGCGCGCGATCAGGACCAGACGGAACTGATACGCTTGGCGGCAAGCTTGGAGAACCGAAGCGAACATCCGTTGGCCGTTGCGATTGTCGCCGCCGCGCGCGAACGCGGTATTGCGCTGATCGAGTCCAGCGACTTCGACTCGCCGACCGGTAAGGGCGTCGTCGGCACGGTCCAGGGACGACCTGTGGCGCTGGGCGGAGAGCGTTATTTGGCTGAACTCGGCGTTGATGTGACGGCGCTGAGGGAAGGGAGCGAAAAGTGGCGCCGCGACGGCGCTACAGTGATCTATGCAAGCATCGATGGACGCGGGGCGGGCGCCTTCGCCATTGCCGATCCGGTGAAGTCCTCGACACGCGGCGCGATCGAGGCGCTGCGCGCGCAGGGGCTGCGAATGGTTATGCTCACGGGCGACAACCGCACTACCGCCGAGGCGATAGCGCGCCGTCTCGGCATTGACGCCATTGAGGCCGAAGTGTTGCCTGAGGACAAGGCGCGCATAGTCGCTAGACTGAGGAGCGAGGGTGCTGTGGTGGCCATGGCGGGCGATGGCGTCAACGACGCCCCTGCGCTTGCCGCAGCCGATGTCGGCATCGCGATGGGCGGCGGCGCCGACGTTGCGATCGAAAGCGCGGGCGTGACGCTCCTTCACGGCGATCTCGGCGGCATCGTCCGAGCACGAACGATATCGCGCGCGACCATGGGCAACATCCGCCAAAACCTATTCTTCGCTTTCGCCTACAATGTGGCCGGCATTCCCATAGCGGCCGGTGCGTTCTTTCCCTTAACCGGGGAGCTCCTGTCACCGATGATTGCGGCTGCCGCCATGGCGCTGTCCTCGGTGTCGGTGATTGCGAATTCGTTGCGGCTGAGCTCTCTCAGGGTTCGATAGCTTGTGATTGAAGCGCGCGCTCCTTGGACGCTGAGCGCAAGCGAAGCGATCCGGGGAGCGGTGCGGTCGCGACTCCGTCAATAACGATCGCGCTCTAGGATGTGAGCTTCGCCTGCTGATAGTGGCGCCGGTTCGGGCGAGCCTTGGCGTTGAGTTCCGCATTCTTCTCGTTAGTTTTTTCTGCTTCGCGATAGAGCTGATATTCGCCGGAGCGCAATTGCTCGGGCCAACCAAGCGGGCCGCCCCAAGCAGTGCGCACGCCATAATGGCCGGCGGCTTGGCGTGCGAAGAAGGGGTTGTTGAGCATCGGGCGCGCCAGCGCGCACAGATCGGCGCGGCCCGCGGCGATGATGGTGTTGATCTGTTCGGGTAAGGTGATGTCGCCGACGGCGATGGTGGGGATGTCGGCGGCGATGCGAATGAATTCCGCAAACGGGGTCTGCCACATGCGCCCATAAACGGGCTTCTGCCAAGGCACGGTTTGGCCAGAGGAGGCGTGGATGATGTCGACACCGGCTTGTTTGAAGAGGCGCGCATAGATCGTGAGATCTTCCAGCGTCAACCCGCCCTCGGCCCAGTCGGCGCATGAGAGGCGCACCGACATTGGCTTATCGGCGGGCCAAGTCTCGCGCATGGCGGAAAATATCTCGAGCGGAAAGCGCGCGCGGTTCGCGGGGGAGCCGCCATAAGCGTCAGTGCGTCGATTGGTGAGTGGGGAAAGGAAGCTCGCGAGCAGATAGCCGTGCGCGCAATGGAGTTCGATCATATCGAAGCCCGCGCGCTCGCCGCGCCGCGTCGAGGCGACGAAATTTTCGCGCACCTCGTCCATCTTCTCGCGGTCGAGTTCAATGGGCGTTGGCGATTGACCTTCGTAATAGGGCGCCGGCGACGCCGAGTAGACCGGCCAATTGCCCTCCTTCATGGGCAGGTTCTCGCCGAGCGCCGGCACGTTTGTTGAGCCCTTGCGGCCGGCGTGGCCAAGTTGCAGCGCTATCTTCGCTGACGTGGTTTGATGAATGAAATTAACAAGATGCTTCCATTGTAGTTCCTGCGCATCGCTCCACAGCCCCGTGCATCCCGTCGTGATGCGGGCGTCGGGCGTTGGGCAGGTCATCTCAGTGAAGATGAGACCCGCCCCGCCAACGGCGCGCGAGGTGTAATGGGCGAAATGCCAGTCGCCGATGTCGCCGTCCTCGGCGGAATATTGCGCCATCGGCGCCATGGCGACGCGATTGGGCAGCGTAAGCCCGCGTAGATCGAACGGCGTGAACATCGGAGTGGGGCGGGCGTTCGCCACTGCGCGCCCAGTTTTACGCCGATAGCGCGCGTAGAACTCATCTTCGGTCTTGAGGAGGAACGCCTTGTCGCGCAGGCCGATATTGTCCCAGGTCAGCGCCTTGGCGCGCGACATCAGCGAGAACGCGAATTCATAGCGCTCCTTGTCCCAATGCTTGGGCATGTCCACGAACCAACGCAGCGAGACTTGGGCATTGTGCTGCGTGATCTCGACAGGCGTGCGCCTTTCGGCTTCGTAAGCGGCAAGCGCGGCGTCGATGTCGGCGACATGCGCCACAATTGAGTCGGACAGCGCGACCGCGCACTCCATGGCGAGCTTGGTGCCTGAGCCAATCGACCAGTGTGCTGTCGCCTTCGTATCGCCAAGCAAAACCATATTACCCCGCCGCCACGAGGCGCAGCTGACAGTCGGAAAACAGCGCCAGACCGAGCGGTTCGTGATGAAGCGATGCCCCGCGAGCTGTTCGGCGAAAACGCCTTCGAGATATGCGGCGCTCTCGGCTTCGCTCATCCCATCGAAGCTGCAGGCAGCCCAGCACGCAGGCGTCGTTTCGATCACCCATGTGGAGTGGCCTGCCTCATACTGATACGTGTGCGCACAGAAGGGGCCATGCTCAGTCTTGACGAAGAAGAACGTGAATGCGTCAAGGGGCCGGGTTGACCCAAGCCAGGAGAACTTGTTGCGCTGCTCGACGACGCGCGCGCCGAACGCGTCGGCGAATTTCGCGCGGATCGGGCTGTTGACGCCCTGAGCGACGACCACGAGATCGCAATCGGAGAAACGCTCGTGAACGTTGTCGGCGTCAACCGTGGTGGAGAAGTGGAGGGTGACGCCCAGCATGGCGCAGCGCGCCTGCAGCAGGCCGAGCAAGGCTTGGCGCGAACATCCTGCAAAGCCATTGCCGCCGACCACCGTGCGTTCGCCGCGGTGTTCGATGACGATATCGCTCCAGTAGGCGAAGCTCGCCCGCACGGACTGATACGATTCAGGATCGGCTGCGAGGAATTCATCCAGCGTTTCGTCGGAGAACACGACGCCGAAGCCAAATGTATCATCGGCGCGGTTTTGCTCGTACACATCGATCGTGCAATCGGGCAGCCGTTTCTTGGTCAAGAGCGCGAAGTAGAGCCCTCCTGGTCCACCGCCGATGACGGCAATCTTCATCGGCCCGGCTCCTGCACGACGGCGGTAACCTCCAGCTCGACCTTGGCCTCGTCCTCCACAAGCGCGGACACCTCAACGACGGCCATGCACGGAAACACTTTGCCGAGAACCTCGCGCCATGCCTCCCCGATGTCGGCGCGCGCGGCGATGTAGGCGCGTTTGTCTGTGACGTAGCAGGTGATGCGCACGATATCGGCGGGCGCCGCCCCGCCTTCAGCGAGGATCGCACGCACATTGAGCAGAGCCTGGCGGAACTGTCCGGCCAGGTCCCTATGTGCGAAGGCTTCCTGTTCGTTCCAGCCAATTACGCCAGCAGTGAACACGAACCGCCCCGAAGCGGCGATGCCGTTCGCATAGCCCTTGGGCCGGGGCCAGCCGGCGGGTTGAAGTATCCGGGGGCTCATCTCAATCGCCCTCGAACACGGGTTTTTCCTTCGCCGCGAAGGCGCGATAGGCGCGCCCGAAGTCCTTCGTGCGCATGCAAATGGCCTGCGCCTGAGCTTCGGCCTCTATGGCGGCGTCGAGGCTCATGTCCCATTCCATGTTGAGCTGGTTCTTGGTGACGCCGTTGGCGAACGTCGGCCCAGCGGCGAGCTTTCGCGCCGCGTCCATGGCGTGCTCGTCGAGTTTATCGGCGGGAACGATGTCGTTGAAGAAGCCCCATGCCTTGCCTTCCTCGGCGGTCATGGCGCGGCCGAAGAAGAGCAATTCGCTTGCGCGCCCATGGCCGATGATGCGCGGCAGGATCGCGCACGCCCCCATGTCGCAGCCGGCAAGGCCCACGCGGTTGAACAGGAAAGCGGTCTTGGCTTCCGGAGTTGCATAACGAATGTCGGAAGCCATCGAGATGATGGCCCCAGCGCCGGCGCTCACGCCATCGACCGCGGCGATAATTGGTTGAGGACAATGCCGCATGGCCTTCACCAGGTCTCCCGTCATCCGCGTGAAATCAAGGAGCTCGGGCATGCCCATCCTTGTCAGCGGCGCGATGATGTCGTGCACATCGCCACCCGAGCAGAAATTGCCGCCGTTGGAGCCGAATACGACAGCCTTCACGTTCTTCGCGTAAACAAGCGCGCGGAACGTGTCGCGCAGCTCGGCGTAGGATTCAAACGTCAGCGGGTTTTTTCGGTCCGGCCGGTTCAGCGTGATGCGCGCCACGCCGCCGGCAAACGCCCATTGGAAATGCTGAGGCGAGAAGGTCTCCGGTTTCATGCCGCTTCCTCTTCATCTTGCGGGGGTTCGAGCGCGCCCAATAGCACACGCAATTGTGCAAGTTGGGCAGGGGAGAGCGCAGCGAAGGCGTCGGCGATCCAGCGGCGGTTTGCCTCGGCCATCTGCGCGAACACGCGCTCGCCCTTGCGCGTGAGGTGAAAGATCGCCACACGTCCATCTTCGGGGCTCACGCGTCGCCGTATGAGACCCGCCTCGACGAGTGGGGCGGTGACTTGTGTCGTATTGCCCTCAGTGACCTTGAGGCGCGCCGAGAGGGCGCGGCCATTGAGGCCGGCTTGGCCCGCGCGGTCGAGCGCCGCCATAACATCAAAGCGCGCCAGCGACAGTCCGAACTGATGCTTCAAGCGGCCATCGACCCCCTTTTTGATGGCGGTGGAAACGCCCAAGAGGTCAAGCCAGGCCCGCAACGCTTCGCGATTGTCGGTCACGAATATAGTTTAGAGCTAAAATAAAATATGTCAATCACGTTTGGAAACTCGCCAACCTCTATTCCGCGCCGCTCAGCTCTCCGGCCAGGTCGCGCAGTGTGGCGCGGATGTGCTCCTCGGCGTTGGCGCGCACGCGGGCGAGACGCCCGCTCAGCCAGGCGTCGAGCAGTTCGCGATGTTCGTGGAGCGCGCGCTCGGAGCGGCCGCGCCCGCCCAGATGAAAACGCACGTAGCGTTCGGACAGAGCCAACAAGCGCTCGACCATGCCGATCGTGATCGCACGGGCCGAGGGGCGCACCAGCGCTAGGTGAAACTCGCGATTGCGCCGGCCTACCGATGCGCTCGCTCCAGCAAGAGCCTTCTCGAGCGCCTCCAACGCGCCGGTCGCGGCCGCCCGCGCCGCGGCGTCGGCCCATTGGGCGCCCAGTGCGGTCGCGTCAGGTTCAATGCGCATGCGCAGATCGAAGATGTCGCGCGCTTCTTCAATTGCAATTGGGCGAACCTGGAAGCCGCGATTCTTGTGCGAAACGACGAGGCCATCGCTTTCAAGGCGCGTCAGAGCCTCGCGCAGCGGGATCTTGCTTACCCCAAGCTCGGCCGCCAGCGTATCTTGCCGGATCGGCGCGCCGGCTGGCATGCGACCCGACAGGATGCGCTCTTGCACCTTTTCATAGAGCTTGTTGGGCGTGGCGCTTGCTGGCCTTCTCATGCGCGCTCACACCACCTGAAAGCCCTGCCAAAAGCGATCTTCGTCATCGATCCAGATCTCGTTGCGGCCGGTGGCGATCGCCGAGCCCTCGATGGATGGGATGATGGCGGGGCGTCCCGCGAGCGTGGTTAGGGCCTCTATGCGCCCCGTGAAACGGCTCAGAATGTAGCTTTCGTGCACGAAATCGTCGCCAAGCCCCAGCCGGCCGCGCGCGTGCAATTGCGCCAGGCGTGCTGAGGTGCCCGTTCCGCACGGGCTGCGGTCGATCGCCTTGTCGCCGTAAAAGACGGCGTTGCGGCCGTGCGCGCCGGCGCTCTTTGGCGCGTCGGCCCACAGGACGTGGCTCACCCCGCGGATCGAGGGCTCGAGTGGATGTACGGGCTCGCACTTCTCGGCCACGAGTTGGCGTACGAGGGGCGACAGACGAAGGATGCCCGCAGCGCCCAGCTCGTCGAGCCCCTGGTAGTTTTCCTGCGGCTCGACAATGGCGTAAAAATTTCCGCCATAGGCGACGTCGATTGTAAGCGGTCCAATCCCTGGCACATCGATCGCCACATCCGGGCTCGCGAGGTAGGAGGCGACATTGCGGATACGCACGGAGCGCACACGCGCGCCGTCTTGAACATAACTCAACTCGATTGGGCCGGCGGGAACATCGGCGATGAATCGCCCCGGCGTGCGCGGGTTGATCAGGCCGTTCTCCAAAGCGAACGTGACGATGCCGATCGCGCCATGCCCGCACATGGGCAAGCATCCGCTGGTTTCGATGAACAGGATGCCGATATCGGCGTCCGCGCTCGTCGGGGGATAGAGAAAGCCTCCGCTCATCATGTCATGGCCGCGCGGCTCGAAGCAGAGGCCAGTTCTCATCCAGTCGAAGCGCGAGAGGAAATCCTGCCTACGCGCGCTCATCGTGGCGCCTTCGAGCGCAGGCGCACCCGAGACGATGAGGCGCACGGGGTTGCCGGCCGTGTGGCCGTCTATGCAGTGAAAGATGTGGCGGCTCACGCCGCCTTCCCTAGTGCTGGGCGCGTGGCGGCGGCGGTCTCGACCATGGCAATGACTTCGGCGCGCCGCGCGCCGGTCAGCGGATAGCGGGGCGGACGAACCCGCTCACTGCCGCGCCCCATGAGCTGCTCGGCTAACTTGATCGATTGCACCAGGTCATGTTCGGCGTCCAAATGCAGGAGCGGCATGAACCAGCGATAGATCGCACGCGCCGTTTTCAGATCGCCGCGTTCGACCGCCTCGTAGAGCGCCAGCGATTCCTTCGGAAACGCGTTGGTAAGCCCCGATACCCAACCACGCGCGCCGAGGACAAGGGCCTCGAGCGCCACATCGTCGAGGCCAGCGAAGACGATATAGCGCTCGCCGCAGGAATTTATGAGATCGGTGAAACGGCGTGTGTCGGGCGCGCTTTCCTTGATGCAGGCGATGGTCTTGCAGTCCGCGAGCTGGCGCAGCGCATCGATCGAGATGGAGACGCGATAAGCTGGCGGATTGTTGTAGAGCATCACCGGCAGTCCGCTTGCCCCCGCCACCGCGCGGAAATGTGCGACAAGTTCTGCTTCCGTCGGCACGTACACCATGGCCGGCAGCACCATCAGGCCGTCAGCGCCGATCTTCTCTGCGTCCTTGGCAAAGGCGCACGCGCGTTTGGTGTCGAGTTCGGAAACGCCCGCGATGATCGGCACACGGCCCACAACCGCCTCCACAGCGGCCTGGAGCACCGCGCGCTTTTCCTCGGCCTCGAGCGAGTTGTTTTCCCCCACAGTGCCCATGACGATGAGGCCGTGCACGCCGTCCCTCACCAGCGCGTCCTGAACGCCCTGCGTGGCTGCGAGATCGATTGACATATCCGGCGCGAACTGCGTGGTGGCTGCGGGAAAAACGCCCTTCCAGGCGATTTGCATCGGGCTCTCCTCTGGGCGACTCTGCCCGCTAATCGTATACGATTGTCCGGCCAGGGATCAACCCTGGCGCTTGGCTGAGCACGGCGGGGGGTCTAGTGGTCCGATTCTGACATTTGCATCCCAGACCCGCAGCGCCCTTTGGCAAATGCCAGAATCATCAGGACCACTAGAAATCAAGGAATCTTAGTGGAGCTGATGAATTTGACATTCGCTCCGAGGGTTGCGCAATGCGGGATGCGAATGTCAAATTCGCTCCACTAGAGTGCCCCTCAAGAGCGGGGAGTTCGCTATGAATCCGAACAAGGCGTTGTGGGAAAAGGGTGATTTCACACGCATGGCCGATTGCATGCGCGAGAGCGGAGAAGCGCTTGTCGCCAAGATTGGGTTGACCCCCGGGCTTAAAGTGCTCGACCTTGGCTGCGGCGACGGCACCACGGCGCTGCCGTCGGCGAAACTCGGCGCAGATGTGTTGGGTGTCGACATCGCAGCCAATCTCGTGGCGGCCGGCAACCGGCGCGCGAGGGAGCAGGGCCTCTCCAATTGCAGCTTCCAGGAAGGCGACGCCTCAAATCTTGCCGACCTGAAGGACGACAGCTTCGATCTCGTGGTCAGTGTCTTCGGCGCCATGTTCGCGCCGCGCCCGTTCGATGTCGCCAAGGAAATGGCGCGCGTGACGCGCCCTGGCGGACGCATCGTCATGGGCAATTGGATCCCCAACGATCCGACCTTGGTCGCGCAAGTTCTGAAAATCAGCTCGGCCTATTCGCCCCCGCCGCCGGAAGGTTTCATCAGCCCGATGACTTGGGGGGTCGAGGGCAACGTGATCGAGCGCTTCGGTGCAGCTGGTGTGGCGCGTGAAAACATTTCCTTCGTCAGAGATACGTACGTGTTCAATTATCCAGGACCCCCCAAGGATTACGTGACGGTGTTCCGCGACTATTACGGGCCGACGATGAACGCTTTCGAGGCCGCGCAAAAGAACGGCCGCGCTGGAGACTTGCAAGCTGAGCTGGAAGCACTCTTCGCTAGCCAGAACACCAGCACCGACAAGAACCGCACCTCCATTCCCGCGACATTCCTGCGCGTTGGCGTGGCGGTGATGTGAGAGTTAGGTCGGCCGGCACGGCATACGTTTACGATGTCCTCTGACAATAGCCAACTACGGCCGGAAGCGCCGAAAACTGCGGTGAATTCCACGCGGTTGCGGTGGCGCGCACCGGCCATTGCCGCCAACCGACGATTCAGGCTCAGCGGTTGGCAGACCAACCTGCGGGATCGCTGTAATTCAGCGCTCTAGGATTTCACACGTGTTCGGCGCGCGCTGAACAATGAACCGGTATTGCTCGCCCGCCGGCACGCGCACATGGAAGGACTCGCCGCCCTCAACGGTGTAGCGGATGACGAAATCATTCGGTCTCCGGCACGGCAACATCGCGGTGTTGCGGTAGGTCGCGCACTGCACGATGCCTGGACCCGTCTCCATGGAGACAATGCCGTTTGCACCCACACGAGCCGTCGCGCGCGCCGCGCCCGCTTCGATCGCAGCATCATACTCGGCCGCGCTGATGTTGGGGCATGGGTACGCAGGCGCACCGGGACCAACGTATGCCGGGCTGCAGGACAAGAGCGCTGCCGCGAGGACGGCGCTTTTGAACGGACGAGAAGCTAGGAGATTATGGAATGTGTCCATGGGGCCGGGCCTTTCGCGCTCTGCTTGGGTGCGCTTCCCGTGACGCAGGACTTGCCTAGCGCGCATCCTCGTACGCCGCCTGGTCTTGGGCCGGCGACAACCCGCCCGTGAATGTCTCCCAACGTCCTGGGCCCGTCGGCAGCAGGGACAGGCCGGAGAGCGCAGGGCGCCGCCCAGTATTCAGCGCAAAACAATCGGTGCGGCCAGACCCGTTATCGGCAAGGCGCGGGCGATGGGTGAAGCATGAAGGCGCGCTCGCCCAGTTTCCGCCGAGGCTCGTCCACTCACTGCGCGTCTCCGCGGGACGGCGAACGATGCCCCGGCCGAACACGTCATAGGGCGTTTCCTCCCTTCGCGTAGAACTGATCTGGAAGATCGCGCCATCCGTGCCGCGCACGAAACAGTCAATGCGATCCTCGTGGTAGGAAACGCAGCTGGGATCGCTGGTGAGGACGCCGCCCCAGCTCTCCCAGACCGGACGATTCAAATCCTCAAGTTGAAGGCGGTGTAAGGCGTTATCCGTACCGCGCACAAAACAATGGAAGTCAAGCACGGCGCGCGCGACACAGCTTGGTTGCGACGTGATCACGCCGCCCAGCGATTCCCAGCGGCGCTCGCCCGCGTCGGCAGCGTCGAGGCGGATGAGCCACAGGCCAGCGTCGGGACCTTTAGCGACGCAATAGATCGGGCTGCTGACGGGAATTTCGGAGGAGCCGTCATTGACAACGACGCAACGCGGGGCGCTGCGGAGAAACAGCCCCGGGTGCGTGCGCCACGCGCCCCAGCCGCGTCCGTCCCAGGATCGGCTCGCCATGACGTCGCCGTCGCCGCGCACGAAGCAATCGATGTGGTTCGGCGCTGCGGACACGCAGCTCGGTTGGCCGCGCATCGAACCGCCCATGCTCTCCCAGCCGCCGGTGAACGGCGCCGACGAGCCCGGTCCCCACAGCAGTGTACCGTTCCACCAGCGATGCCACAGGCTTTGGGCGCCGACGACAAAGCAGTCGATGCGGTTTTCGCCCCAACTGGTGCAGCTGCCGATGCCGCTTGCCGTGCCGCCCAGGTCCTCCCAGCCGCTCCAGGTCTCGCCATTGCGCCAGCGGTGAACGAAATTGCGTCCAGGCCCCCGCGAAAAGCAGTCGAGCCGACCGGGGCCCCAGGACACGCACTGTGCAGCCGGCCCCGTCGCCAGTCCCTCGCTGGGCGACTGCGCCTCGGCCGGCGTTGGCGGCGCTGCAAACAGCACAGCGGCGGCAAGTGCAACGCATGCGCTTCTAATCATTGCCCCAATCTCCTATTGAGCGTGTCGCGTTGGTCCGCTCACGGCACAGTCGAATAACGCAGCCTCAGAACGTTATCGCCCTCGTTGCTTTCGCGCAGGCGATTGTCGGGATCGAAGCGGATTTCCAGCACTCCGTCGCGGGTGCAGGCCAGTCCCGGCGATACGACGATCCACTGATAGCCTTGAGGCAGCGGCGTGCCGGACAGTCGATCATCTGAGCCCAGGGCTTCCCCCGTCGCCCACCGGGGTTGATCCATTGTGTCGACGAAGAAAGCGGGGGTCTCGAAAGGTCCCGCCGCAACCGAGACATGTTCCGCTGGGTTGGCGACCCGCGTGATCCGCACCGCGATTGCGAATTGAGCAGTTACGTATGCGTCTTGCGGTTTTGGACAAATGTCGTTGGAGGGAAACTGGATGACGCCTGTCAATGTCTGTATGTCGCGCGCTATTATAGGGGAGCCGAAGCTCCATCTGTGTCCTAGGGACACGCGCGGTTCCGTGATGTTCGCCTCCGTAATGTTCCTAGCCACGCCGCTGGGCCCCGTCCGCCGCGTCGACGGGGTCAATTGCGTGTAGAGAAGATCTCCGAACGCCAGGTTCGGCAGCGTCAGATGGCCTGGCGCCGGGGCGCGGATTGGTGCTTGACGGATACATTGATGGGCGAAGGAAGTTGGCGCGCTGCGCGCTGCGCCATCCACCACATAGACGACTTGATGCTCGCCTGACGCGCCAGCCAGCGTCGCACGGCGCCCTACGCGCACGGCGCCATTTTCGATGCGCAGTGTTTCGCTGCCGAGCGAAACGCCATCGACCAGCATGTCGACCTGCGCTCTGTTGCCTGTGACTGGATTGGGCGCCACGGTCAGCAGCGCGTTGACGAGCATGGTCGCGCTTTGCAGGTTCGGCGCGCAGCGCAGATCCCCAGTCGAGAACTCGGCGACCGGCACTGCCGATTGCTGCGGCAGGGGCCGGAGCGGAACCTGCGTGCGCACCGTTGGCGCCGGTATTTGCGGTTGCGGAGGGGATTGCTGAGGGGTCGGAAACTGAGGCGTTTGCGCAAGCGCCGAAGCGCAAACGGCTATGGCCGCGAATGCGGCGGCAAACGGTGCGATCTTTCTCATGGCCCCCTCTCCGGTTTCGGAGCGTCGCCATCCCTCATGGCCAAAGCTAGCAAGTCCACCGCTTATGGCAAGCACCGTCTTCTTCCGAGCCTAAAAATCGCATACTTCGCGGTGCAGGACGAACGACAGCTGACGGAAATCTAGCTCAGGGAGTACAGATGGTTTTGAGGCCAAGTGCGGGCAGCGGATGCGGGTTCTACGTGCACACGGCCTACCCAGTAGGAATCTATTGAACATGGGCGAAAGAGAAAGTCCCCAAAATGAACTCGGCATATTGGGTGTGACGACAAGTGCGGCGAACCTGCGAGGACCGCTGAAGCAGTATAGGTGGTTAGCGATGCACTTTGGCCAAGACACGGACCTCGACTATCCGTCGTTTGAAGGCGCGCTCAGCGCACATGTGGAGCAACTGACGGAGGCTGAGCGCATCGCATTACTGGAACAGGTCTCTGCGCTGGTCCACGAGCTTACACGTACGATTGAAAGTGAACGCGAGCGGTTGGAAAACTACTGGTTTCGCCAGGGCGCGCAGTGGTGGCCGAAGGACATGACACTGGTCGAAGGCTTGAGAACCGTGATTGAGAAACTAGAGCAGGATCCGAAATAGAAACGCGGCTCCTGCACCACTCCGCGGAGCGGACGGGCGCATTGGCCCCTGAAATCGTGGCTAGTATGCACGATCTCTCGATTGAATCTTTTCGCGACCTCGATTGTTATTGGCCGCGAAGTGCGGCCATGCGCTGCCCGTGGCGCGCTGGTCAAAAGTGTGGCCCATTTTGACTTTCTCCTTATCCCCCCTCAGCGGGGGAAGACGGGAGCGAAAACAAAAGCGCGGAGGTTGCCCTCCGCGCCGAGTTCTTCCAACCAAAATCCAATCAGTGCATCACTGACAAGCTAGGCATTCCTCATAGTCGGTGCGGTCCTCGGGCGCTTTGAACGTGTCGGCGGTTTCCGCCTTCGCCTCCTCACCGGCAAATCCCGCGCGCTGCAGGCTCTTGGAGCGGCAATAGTACAAGCTTTTCACGCCGCGCTCCCACGCCATCCAGTGCAGCATGTGCAGGTCCCATTTGTCGACATCGCCAGGCAGGAAGATGTTGAGCGATTGGGATTGGCAGATGAGCGGCGTGCGGTCGGCAGCCAGCTCAATGATCCAGCGCTGATCGATTTCGAACGCGGTCTTGAACACGGCTTTTTCGTCTTCGCTCAGGAACTCGAGGTGCTGCACCGAGCCTTCGTTCTTGAGGATCGAGGACCACACCGCCTCCGTGTTCTTGCCTTTCTCATCCAGCACTTTTTCGAGATAGGGATTCTTGACCGCAAACGAGCCCGAGAGCGTCTTGTGGGTGTAGATATTGGCCGGGATCGGCTCGACGCCCGCCGACGTGCCTCCACAAATGATCGAGATCGATGCGGTCGGCGCGATCGCAAGCTTGTGCGAAAAGCGCGCCATGACGTTGTTCTCGGCTGCATCCGGGCAGGGACCGCGATCTTGCGCCAGCTTCACCGACGCCGCGTCAGCTCCGCGCCGGATGTGGCGGAAGATGCGGTTGTTCCACACCTTGGCCATCGCCGATTCCATGCTGACGTTCTGGCTCTGCAGGAACGAGTGGAATCCCATGAGGCCAAGGCCCACGCTGCGCTCGCGATAGGCCGCGTAGATGGCGCGCTCCATTTCGGGGGGCGCGCGTTGGATGAAATCTTCGAGCACGTTGTCCAGGAAACGGAACACGTCTTCGAGGAATTGCGCCTCATTCTCCCATTCCATGAACGTTTCGGCGTTCAGCGACGAGAGGCAGCAGACAGCCGTGCGCTCCTTGCCATTATGATCCATCCCCGTGTGCAGCATGATCTCCGAACAGAGATTGGATTGGCGCACCTTGAGGCCGAGCTTCTTCTGGTGGCTCGGCATCTGTTTGTTCACGGTGTCGGAGAAGATGATATAGGGCTCGCCCGTCTGCAGGCGCAGCTCCAGTATCTTCTGCCAGAGCTTGCGCGCATTGACATGACGCAGCGGTTCGCCGGTTTTGGGCGAGCGCAGCGCAAACGGGAGATCGTCGCGCACCGCGAGCATGAATTCGTCGGTGATGTTGAGCCCGTGATGGAGGTTGAGGCTCTTGCGGTTGAAATCGCCGGCCGGTTTGCGGATTTCGAGGAATTCCTCGATCTCCGGGTGGTGGATGTCCAGGTAGACGGCTGCACTGCCGCGCCGCAACGAGCCTTGGGAAATAGCTAGTGTCAGCGAATCCATCACGCGGATGAACGGAATGATGCCGCTCGTCTGCCCGTTCTGACCGACCTTTTCGCCAATGGAACGAACGCCGCCCCAGTACGTGCCGATGCCGCCGCCGTTTGAAGCGAGCCAGACGTTTTCGTTCCAAGTGTCCATTATGCCGTCGAGGCTGTCGCCAACCGCGTTCAGGAAGCACGAGATCGGAAGCCCGCGCTCGGCGCCGCCATTGGACAGCACCGGCGTCGCGGGCATGAACCAGAGCTTGGAGATGTAATCATAGATGCGCTGCGCGTGACCGATGTCATCGGCGTACGCAGTGGCGACGCGCGCGAACATGTGTTGATACGTTTCGCCAGGCAGAAGGTAGCGATCGGAGAGTGTCGTCTTGCCGAATTCGGTGAGGCGTGCATCGCGGGTCGGATCGGTAACGATTTTGTCGGCGACCTTCAGCGGCAGTAATGGTTTGGGTTTGCCGCGATGGATGTCGCCCATGCGGTGGACCCCCGCTCTCTCCGCTCTCGCCTGCATCGAACCGCCCCCTATTTCATCTCGTGTTAACTAGACTCGCTTCTGGCCGAAACCACGACCCCTTGTGGTGACCGCTCAAAGCACACCGCTATATATAGTGATGCCATCCCTTAAATACCGGTCAATGGACAAACCAGGCGGACAAGATTTTTTCCGTGAAGAAGTGATGAAGCTCGGGCCGGCGCTGGTGAATCCGGAGTAACCATGAATCGCCTGCGGTCGGGGTGCACACGGGCCAGTCTAGCCTTGCGCGCCACAATTTTCCGGGGTTTTTCCGGGGCATGGACCAAGGGCAGGGGCGGGCGGGCGCAGTGTTGGCGGCCCTTGGCGGAGCAGCGCTCCTGGGGCTCTCCCCGATAGGGGTCAGGTTATCGGAACTCGGTCCGCAGGCGACAAACCTTTGGCGATTCGTGTTCGCCCTACCGATTCTCGCTGTTTGGGCTGTCCAGGGGCGATATCGGCCAAACGCCCGTGCGACAGGTTGGCTGGTGCTAGCAGGACTATTGTTCGGCTTGGACGTCTCGCTGTGGGCCGAGGCGCTCTACCACACCACCGTCACCAACGCGACGCTGCTTTCCAACATGACGCCGATTCTGGCGGCCGCGTTTGCTTGGTTCGTGCTCAAAGAGCGACCGAGGCCTGCGGTGTTTTGGGGCGGGGCTGGCGCGCTTGCCGGAGCTGTCGTGCTTGCGATCGCGCGTGCGCGGGCAGGGGCCGGGCCCGCGGCGACGCCCGAAGAGGGATGGCTTGGCGATGGCCTCGGCTTTGCGGCGGCCTTCGGCTATGCGGGCTATCTCTTGATTGTGCGCCATGTTGGCGGGCGCGTCAGCACGGGGTTGGTGATGTTCATCGCAACGGCCGTAAGCGCTGCCTTCGCGCTAGCGGTAAGCCTCGCTTTCGGCGAACGGCTCCTGCCGGAAACAATGCGCGGCTGGCTTGTGCTGATTGGCCTCGGCGTTGTCGTGCAAGCGGCGGCTCAGGGCTTTATCGCGTACGGAGTGGCGCGTTTGCCGATCGTTGTTTCAACCATCATGCTGTGGATGCAGCCGGTAACGGCGGCTGCATGGTCTTGGGTGCTGTTCGGCGAAAGCCTTGGGCCGCTCGCGCTTGCTGGCGCCGCGCTCATTCTGGCGGGCATATATTTTGTGCAGCGGGCGCGCAGCTGAGTCTTTTCGCAGCGGTGGGGGATCGACATGCGAACCAAGCCACTTTCCGCACTCTCCGGCGGCCTAAAGGATGTGTTCGGGGGCCGCCTCGGCGGGTGGGCCGCGCTTTGCTTCACGGCGGCTCTGGCAGCGACTATAGGCGCGGCGACCGCGGCATTCCGTTATCTGCTGCCGCTCATTCCCGAGGGAGAAGGGTGGCTGCGCTATATCTGGAATGTCGCCGATTTTCTCAGCGGCGCCGGCATCGTCATTCTTTCGGTCGTGTTTGCGCCGGCCATTTCGATGATCGTGGGATCGGTGCTGTTCGATTTCGCCGCCGCGGATGTGGAGAAGGCTGTCGGTCTTCCAGCTGGACGCTTGGTTTCGCCGCTTGAAGGCTTGGCCAACGGCTTTCGCATCGGCTGGCTGCCGCTCGTTCTCAACATCGTCTCGCTGCCGCTTCTGTTCGTGCCGATAATCAACATTTGCTGGTTCCTTGCGCTCAACGGATATCTGATGGGGCGCGAGTATTTTTCGCTGGCGGCCGTGCGGCGCATGCCGTGGCCCGAGGCGCGCAGGCTGCGCGCGCGCCATGGCGCAAGTGTATTCCTCGTCGGGCTGGTTTGCTCGCTCATTCCGTTCGTGGCGCCGCTCGTGGGAGCGAGCGCCATGACGCGGCTCGTCAAATCGCTTCAGAATTGATCGCTAAGGCGCCTTGCGCCAGAATCTGTACGCGGTCAGCGTTTCAAATCCTTCGCGCTCATAGAGCGCAACCGCTGGCGTGTTGTGCGCGTCGACCTGCAAGAAGATTGTCCTCGCGCCTTGCCTTGCCGCCCAATCGACAAGCGCGTGCAGAACATGGCGGGCGTGTCCCTGGCGACGCGCCTCGGGAACGGTCCGCATGAGGAAGAGCCCGGCAACATCGCCGGCGCAAGCGCTCATGCCCACGGCCACGGGCGCATCGCTCTCAGCGCGTACGGCAAAGGCGGTCGGCGTTGGCGCGCGCAGCGCAATGGCTCGGCGTTCATCGAGTTCTTCCGGATCTGGTGTGGACTCACGCAAGGCTCGGTCGAATGCTTCAGGCATCGTGTCGAACAGTTCGACCTGATGGACTTTCGGTTTGAGCGCGCCGGCCAGCGTGCGGATCATGATCAGCGTCGGCATGGTTGGCGCGTAATTGCGTCGCGCGAGGCGCTGGGGCAGGTCGAGGGGCGCAAAGGCGCCGTCCGTCAGCTTGAAGCGCGGCGCCAGGCGGCGTTCGGCATACCATTGCTCAGCTCGATCAATCGCGCTTTCGAGATCGCGGCCGCGCCATTCGAGCGGCCAGACAGCATTGACGCGTCCAGTGACACCGCTTGCGGCCAAGTGAAACCAGCCGTCGTGTTCCTCGGTTTCGCCGGCCGGCCAAGCGGCCATGGTGGCGCGTTCGACGGCGAGCGCGTCGATCACGCATGCGCCTTCGCAACAAGCTTCACAACGTCGGCCATGATGCCAGTGATCTTGTAGTCCTTTGGCGTGTACACGCCGGCAACGCCCATCTGCCTGAGCGCCATCGCGTCGGCTGGCGGGATGATGCCGCCCACAACGAGGGGCACATGGTCCAAACCTTCAGCGCGCATGAGGCGCACCACGTCTCGCACTAGGTCGAGGTGCGAGCCGGAGAGGATCGACAAGCCGACGGCGTGGGCGCGCTTTTCCTTGGCGGCTGCGACGATCTGCGCGGGCGTCAAGCGAATGCCCTCGTACACTGCGTCCATGCCGACAGCGCGGGCGCGCGCGGCGATCTGCTCAGCGCCGTTGGAGTGTCCGTCGAGTCCGGGCTTGCCGACCAGGAGCGTGAGTTGGCGGCCGAGCTTCTCCGACAACGCGGCGACATCACGCTTGACGTCCTCGACGTCCTCGCCGCCGGTTTCGATTATCAGCGCAACGCCAGTTGGCCCGCGATATTCGCCATAGACGTTTCGCAGGGCGTGCGCCCATTCCCCGGTGGTGACGCCCGCGCGCGCGCAGGCGAGTGTAGCTGGCATGATGTTAAGGTTGGCTCGCGCATCGGCCTCAAGCGTGGCGAGACGGCCTTGGGCTTCGGCCTCCTGGCGCGCTGCGCGCCACGCCTTCAGCCGGGCGATCTGCTCGGCCTCGACTGCAAGATCGACGGTGTGGATGCTCTTTTCCCCTGCTTCGAGTGGCGAGAGCTCGGCTTCGGTGAAGCAGTTGACGCCCACGACTTTCAAGTCGCCTCGTTCTATCGCCTCGGTGCGTCGGCGATTGGATTCTACAAGCGCTCCTTTCATGTAGTCGAGCGCGGCGGCCGCCCCGCCCTTTCCTTCAATCCGATTGAGTTCGGCGCGAGCGCCAGCAACAAGTTCGACGACCTTGGCTTGAATGACCGTCGAGCCGTCGAAGATGTCCTCGAACTCAAGAAGGTCGGTCTCGTAAGCAAGAATCTGCTGCAGCCGGAGCGACCATTGCTGGTCCCACGGCCGCGGCAAGCCGAGCGCCTCGTTCCAGGCCGGCAGCTGCACGGCGCGGGCGCGTGCGTTTTTCGAGAGCGTCACCGCAAGCGTTTCCAGCAGGATGCGGTAGACGTTGTTCTCGGCTTGGCTCTCGGTGAGGCCCAGCGAATTGACCTGCACGCCATAGCGCAGACGCCGCGCGCTTGCGTCTTCGACGCCGTAGCGCTCGCGCCCGATTTCGTCCCAAAGCACAGCGAACGCGCGCATCTTGCACGTTTCGGTGATGAACCGGAGACCGGCGTTTACGAAGAAGGAGATGCGCGAGAAAACTTCGGGCATTCGTCCTCTGTGAACCGCTGGCGTCTTACCGGCATGCCGGCTGGAAGCTGGCGCTCCACCTGCGACTTCATCCAGCACCGCGATCGCGGCAGCGAGCGCAAACGCGAGTTCTTGCTCCGGCGTCGCGCCCGCTTCCTGCAAATGGTAGGAGCAGATGTTCAGCGGATTCCATTTGGGTATCGCATCCAGGCTCCAGGCTATGGTGTCGGCAGTGAGTTTCAGGCTGGGCGCGGGCGGAAAGATGTATGTGCCGCGCGAGAGATATTCCTTGAGGATGTCGTTCTGCGTCGTGCCTTGGAGTTTCTTTAGGTCAGCGCCTTGCTCTTGAGCGAGCGTGACATAGAGCGCGAGCAGCCACGCCGCCGGCGCGTTGATTGTCATCGAGGTGTTCATGCGTTCGAGGGGAATGCCATCGAACAGGGCGCGCATGTCGCCCAAATGCCCGACCGGCACGCCGACCTTGCCAACCTCCCCACGCGCCAGAACGTGGTCGCTGTCGTACCCAGTCTGGGTCGGCAGATCGAAAGCGACCGAGAGCCCGGTCTGCCCTTTGGCCAGGTTCGCGCGGTAGAGCTTGTTGGACTCCGCCGGCGTCGAATGGCCCGCGTAGGTGCGGAAGATCCAAGGCGGATCGGGCGGATGCTGGAAGGGGGCGGCGGTCATGGCAGCCCGAGGGAACCATGCGCCGCGCCGCGCGGGCAAGCGCCATGTTGCGGCGCAGCGTTACCGACATCCCGGCGCCGGGAAACGGCATCCGGGACGGGGGGCAACTGCATTATGTTCCGCGACTCCTGCGTCCCGGGTCTCGCTCGCCCGCGTTCTTGGGCGCCGACCACACGGCCGCTCGGGTGCGGCAGATGCGCGCCTCGCGCCCCGTTTCATGCCTGTCGGCGGGACGGCGCCGGCGCGAAGAAGGCCGGCGATTGCCGCCGACCTTCGAAGCAAATTCTGCGCTTACGATTTCTTGGGCTCAGTGGGCGCCGTTGGCCCAACAGACGCCGCGACTTCAAGCTTCGGATCGGGTGCACTCTTGTCCGGTTGGATCGCAGCATCTTTCGCAGGCGCGGTCGGCGCCATGTTGGGCTGATTGGTCATTTTGAATCTCGTGGGAAACGTGGTGCTGCTCGCCGGCCATTACAACGTCTTGCGTTGTGTTAGGTGTGGAGAAGCAGGTTCGCGCGCCAGAATCCATTCGTTCATCCAACCTTCGGCGCCCATCGCGGCGTGCTTAAGCACGCGAGCGCCTCACGCGGTTTGAAGTTGTACGATTTTGACGCGCAGGCTTGTCGCGTCAAAGATCTCGCCGGTGTCGGTGTCTTTGATGCGAATAAGGCGCATCCCGCGCAAGCTGAGTCCTGCGGCCCAGCTAAGCGCGGCCTTGGCGGTTGGCAGGGTGACGCTTGGCTCAAAACGTAACCCCGCGCCCGGAGATGAGTTCACGATGAAGGGCATCAATGCTTCCTGTTCGTTCCGTTCAGCAGCCTTCACTTATCCAGGATCAGCAACGCTCAGAGCGAGCTCCCGCTGGCGATCGTGCGGCGATAACAATTTGCTGCGCGCGATGGAGCGCGCTCCAAGTGAGAGGCGGCTGGTCATCTTCGCCAGCATATCTCACGACGATACCGCCGGTTCCAGCAGGAGCTGGGCCTGACGTCCCGCCTTGCGAATGGTCATGGCGGCGGCATCGGCGCTTTCGGTGGCGTGGCGTTTCGATCTGTAGTCGCCATAGAACGCGCCATCCAAGGTCACGCGCCAAATGCCTCGACGCAGCACAATCTGAATGATCGAAGGGGTCGTGCTCATGCTAATGCACGACCCCGCGATCCATTTTCGCAGCTGCCGGCAGATCGGGCCGCAGCCGTGCGATCCATTGCGCGCGCGATGGCGCCGTGCACCATCAAATAGGCTTCGTTTACGTTTGACGTCTTCGCTGAAGCCTCATGGTAGAGCCGCGGCCCCTGCCTGAGGATGTCCAGGATCGACTGAATCGTTTCGCTTGTCGTCATTGAGCCTCCACGGGCTAACGGCCGCCTGTTCGGGCGGCGGCAAGCAGGCGCGATTTGTTGCTGAGAACATCAGCATAGCACACCAAACGCGATTCCGCAGGGTTATTCTTCGCAGCGAATGGTGTTTCTGACTTCGCTTTTGGGGCCAGATTGCTCACTCAGATTTTGGATCGGGCCTGATCGCAGCAGCGGCCAATCATCATAACGCCGAGTTTGTCACGATCCAGCCGCGTGATCAGACTATTCAGAAAGCCCTCCGCCTGAAGGGCGTAGGCAATTTGAACCCACCTCTTGTAGCGGCCGGTGTCGGCAAGTTCATACGCACGATTGCGTAAAGCAAAAAAGGCGTCCTCAGGCATCCGCTGTCCCTCCTGTGCGTTGCTCAGCGCCTCGCCTCATCGCGTTCGATAACAGCTGACGCATCCCTTATAGCAGATGGAGTAATTCCTGGGAGCCGCCTTCAGGCGCGCAACGAGCCTGAACCTTTGGATCGGGTCGACTAATTGAGTGTCGGTCGCACAGAATGTGACCGCCTGCTCCACATGGCCATTGCCGCACCCTTAATCAATCGTTGGCGTGGATCAGACCCAAGAAACTTGAGCAAAGGGCGCGACCGCCAGAGCCGGGAAGCGGCATTCCTAAACCATGGCGCACCGCCACCAGCCCAATCGCGCCCACCACTCTGAGACGCGCCGTCCCCATTGTTGACTTAAGGGCGTGCCTCCGCCAAAAAGCCCCGCTTCTTTGGACCGCCGCCTTCCAGGCAGCATGCCGGCAAGTTGCTGGCGGTCCGAAACACTGGGCGACGGGCAAACCGCCAGGGCAGTCGCGGTCTAATTGTTAGGCCGCCGGGCCCCGTCATCGGAAGAAGGGGCGAACGCGCCCATGACCAAGCGTATCCAAGCCAAATACAAGACCGACCGCCGTTTCGGCCAGAACCTCTGGGGCCGGCCGAAATCGCCGGTCAACAAGCGCCAGTACGGGCCCGGCCAGCACGGCCAGCGCCGCAAGGGCAAGACTTCCGACTTCGGCCTTCAGCTCGTGGCCAAGCAGAAGCTGCGTATCTATTACGGCAACATCACCGAAAAGCAGTTCCGCAAGACCTACGAAGAGGCCGCGCGCCGCAAGGGCAATACCGCGGAAAACCTGATCGGCCTGCTCGAAAGCCGGCTCGATGCGCTCGTCTATCGTTCCAAGTTCGCCCCGACGGTGTTTTCGGCGCGCCAGTTCGTGAACCACGGCCACGTCAAGGTGAATGGGCGGCGGGTGACCATTCCTTCGTTCCTGGTGAAGGTCGGCGATCTGGTGGAAGTGCGCGATAAGGCCCGCTCGATGGCGATCGTGCTCGAAGCGCTGCAGAGCCAAGAGCGCGATACCCCCGATTACATCGAGGTCGATCCCAAGGCGATGACCGCGCGTTTCAATCGCGTGCCAACCTTGGCGGACGTGCCCTATCCGGTGCAGATGGAGCCCAACCTCGTCGTCGAATACTACGCGAGCTAAGTTTCTCTCACAGCGAACGGATCAAGGCCTCCCTTGCGGGGGGCCTTTTTCTTGTATGATCGCGCGATGACAGCCGATCTCAAGGCGCTCGACGCCGCAACTCTGATAACGCCCGGCGCGAAGTCGCCCCTGAAGCGCCGCGACACGGTTTGCGCGCACTTGTTTCCCGACCGCGCCGAAGCTGAAGCATCGCTCGAGGCCGACGCCAAGGCTATAGACAAGCTGCAGGATCGGCTCTGGGCCGAGCGCACTCGCGCCTTGCTCGTGGTGCTGCAAGGCATCGACACGTCAGGCAAGGATGGGGTTGTGCGCGGCGTGTTCGGGCCTTGCGGGCCTCTCGGCGTTTGCGTCACCCCTTTCGGGCGCCCAAGCGAAGAAGAGCTGGCGCACGATTACCTCTGGCGCGTGCATCAGGCCGCGCCCAGGAGGGGCATGATCGGCGTATTTAATCGCTCGCACTACGAAGATGTGCTGGTGGTCAAGGTGCGCAAGCTCGCGCCCGCAGCCGCGATAGAACGGCGCTACGATCAGATCAACGCCTTCGAAAAGCACTTGAGCGAAAACGGCGTCGCCATTCTGAAATTCATGCTGCACATTTCAAAGGACGAGCAACGCGAGCGTTTGCAGGAACGCCTGGACGAGCCCGACAAGAATTGGAAGTTCAACCCCGGCGATCTTGAGGATCGCGCTTTGTGGACCGAATTCGAAGCGGCCTACGATGCGATGTTAGAGCGCTGTTCAACCGAGCATGCGCCGTGGCGCATCATTCCCGCCGACAAAAAATGGCGCCGCAACGCGATCATCGCGGCCATTGTGCGCGCCAAGCTTGAAGAGATGAACCCGACCTATCCAAGGCCTGGCTGGAAGCCGGCGGATTTCACCATCACTTAGCGGCGCTGCTCTCGTCGCGGATGAGGCCGAGTGAAATGACGCGCTTGAGCGCTTCCTCAGGGCTGATCTTCAAGGGCTTGAGCGCCGAGCGAGACAGATAGAGTAGAAAGCCCGAGGTCGGGATCGGAGCTTGAGGCACATAGACCGCCACCAGGTTTTCGCCGATGTCATGGGCGACCTCGGCTGTGTCTTCGTTGGTGATGAAGCCGATGGCCCACGCTCCAGGCTTTGGAAACTCCACGAGCACGGCTTGCTTGAAGGACGTGCGCTCAGGGGCGGCCACTTGCTTGAACACTTGCTTTGCCCCGCCATAGATCGAGCGCACCAGAGGCAAATTGGCGATGAAGCGGTCCGCGGCGCTGACGAACCAACGTCCGATCAGATTTCCCGCCAGCCAGCCGACAAGCGTCAAGGTGATGAAGGCAATGATCACGCCCATGCCGGGAATGCTCTGAACCGCGGGCCGCAGCTCGGTCGGCATGAGCGGGGTCACGTTGTGGTCGATAAAGCTTACGACCATCCAGATCACCCAGGCGGTGACCACGAACGGAAGCACCAGCGCCACCCCTGCCAGGAACGAGTTTCGCAACCACTCGAACGGGCGGAATCGGCGAACGGTTTGCATCCTGCGGGTGTAGGCGAAGCCGTCCAGCGGAGGAAGCCGCTGGCGCCGAAGGGCCTGCGTTATTACCTTTGGCCCATGTTTGGCAGCAAAAAGGCGTTCGTCGCCGCGCCACAGCGACGCGGCCCAAGAGACGGCTTCTCTGAGACTGTTATCCGGGTGGTTCAAAACATCGGCCCCGCGGTCATCGGGGTGCGCCGCACGAACCGGACGCGCGACATCTATGACGGGGCGGGATCGGGCGTGATCATTTCGCCCGACGGATACGCGCTTACCAACAACCATGTCGTGCGCGGCGCCGGCAGCGTCGAGGGCATCTTGCACGACGGCGCGATCGCCAGCGCCGAGGTGGTGGGAAACGATCCCGATACAGACCTCGCCCTCCTGCGCCTCGCCGGGCGCAATCACCAGTCGGCGGCGCTTGGCAATTCCGATGCGCTCAAAGTAGGCGAGTTGTCGATCGCCATCGGCAATCCGCTTGGCCTGCAAGCGACGGTTACGGTGGGGGTCATCTCGGCGCTGCGGCGCACGTTGCGCGGTGAAAGCGGGCGCCTGATCGAGGACGTGATCCAGACCGACGCGGCGCTAAACCCCGGAAATTCCGGCGGCGCCCTGGTCGATGCGCATGGCGCGGTGGTTGGCATCAACGCCGCCATCATCGGCGGCGCCCAGGGGCTATGCTTTGCCATTCCGGCTAACACAGCCAAGGCCATCATTCCCGATCTGATGCGCGACGGGCGCGTGGCGCGGGGTTGGTTCGGCATCGGCGGCCAGACGCAGGAATTGTCACGTGCGTTGGTGCGCCGGCTCGGGTTGGACGTGGCGAGCGGAGTGCTGGTGATCGCCATACCTGACGGCAGCCCGGCGGACGCTGGCGGCTTGCGCGAGGGAGATGTCGTGTTGCGCCTGGATGGCGAGCCTACGCCTTCGACGGACGCCATTCACAAGCTGCTCACCCGTGACCGCATCGGTCGGCGTGTCGCCCTCTCGGTGCTTCGCGATGGAAGCGTGGTGCGGCTTGAGCTGGCTGTGACGGAAAGGCCGGCGGGATTGGTCTAAAGCAACAGACTTTGAATTCGCCTCGGTTCGACGGCGGGCTCATCGTCGCATTTAAGGTCCGACGCTTTAGCTGTGGTTGACGCCCTTATCATCGAGCAGCGCGCGCAATTCCCCAGTTTGGAACATCTCGCGCACGATGTCGCATCCGCCTACGAATTCGCCCTTGATGTAGAGTTGGGGAATTGTAGGCCAGTTCGCGAAATCCTTGACGCCTTGGCGGATGCCGTCATCAGCCAAAACGTCGATATCGTGATAGGCCACGCCCAGGTGATCGAGGATTTGCACGACCATATTTGAGAAGCCGCATTGGGGCCGATCAGCGGTGCCCTTCATAAAGAGGACGACGTCGTTCGCCGAGACGGCGCCGCGAATGGTGGCAATAGCGTCAGGCATGAAGAGGGCTCCTGAGCGCCCACGTAGGCGCAGCCGACCTCCCCATCAAGGGCGCTGCTTGGGTCCGGTCTCGAGGGCAAGGGCATGCAACGCCCCGCCCATCCGCCCCTTGAGAGCGGCATAAACCATCTGGTGCTGGGCCACCCGCGATTTGCCCTCGAATTGGCCCGACTTGACGATCGCCCGGTAGTGGTCCCGGTCACCAGCGAGGTCTTGGATCGCGATGTCGGCATCGGGAAACGCCTCGCGCAATAGGCGTTCAAGCTCCCCACTTTCTATTGCCATCTCCTCGCGTCCTCGGCCGTCGGTGGCCTACCGTTTCGCGCAAAAGCGGGGGCAGGGCCAGCTAAGGTTGCTTGGCGCGGGCGATCACGAAGTTTTTGATTGCCTCTGGCGCAGGAGCAAGGCATTGGCCCAGCCGCGCGAGACAGGACCGCCCAAATAGGCCGCCTCACTGCGCGGGAGACGTTGACAAGAGCACCGTTTCCGAAAATTTAGACGACAAGCGGAAGGCCGCCCGGGAGAGAAGACCGCAAGTCGCGGCGGCCCGGTCCGCCATGGTGGGAGGAAGTACAGGACGTCCCCGATTTGGGGCATCTGGGCCGCTCACCAAGCGTAAGGACTTTACCGCGGCTTCCTGCTGATGCGGGTGGCCGGCACGAAATTCAGGGCAGTCAAAAAGGGCAGACCATGACGTTGATCAATTCGCTGCTGGCCTTTGCGCAGCAGGGCGCCGCTCCGGCGGGCCAAACCCCCGCCGATCCGGCCGCGGCAGCGCAGCCGCCGGTAACGCCTCCTTCGGCTGCAGAGCTCGAAGCGATGAGGGAGCGCGGCGCGGAAGCGGCCGCCGAAGCCGCTGGTCAGCAGGACGTCAGCATCTTCGACCTGTTCGCGCACCTGAACGAAGTCGAACTCGGAGTCATGATCATCCTTGGCCTTTGTGCGATCTACGCGGTCGCGCTGCTGTTCGAGAAGATCTACGTCATGCGCAAGGCGGCTGGCCAAACAAAGGACTTCCTGACAGCGTTCCGCAAATCCAATTCAGTCGAGGAAGCCGAGGCGATCGTACGCAAACTGCCCTCGTCGGGCATCAAGGCGATGTTCGACGCCGGCATGGCTGAAGTCCGACGCACGCAGGACCTCGGCCTCTACGCGATGCGCGACGCACGCGATCACACGATGCAGCGTGTGGCGGCTTCCATGACGACGCGCCAAAACGAGCACCTTGAAGATCTGGGCTCCAGCATGACCTTCCTTGCCTCAATCGGCGCGAACGCGCCCTTTATCGGGCTGTTCGGCACGGTGTGGGGCATAATGATCGCCTTCGTCGGCATCGCGAAAACGCAGACTACGTCGCTCGCCGTTGTGGCGCCCGGCATCGCGGGCGCCCTGCTGGCGACTGCGGCGGGCCTCGCTGCGGCCATCCCGGCGGTGCTCATCTACAACTTCGCCGCCAAGCAGATTTCCAAGCAGGGCAGTAAGCTGGACGATTTCGCCTCTGAATTCATTGCGCTTGTTTCGCGCGACATGGATCGCCGAGCGGGCTGAGACTGACCAAGCATCGGAGGAAGCCCAATGGCGGCTAAGGTCTCGGCTCCCGGTCACGGGGGCGGCAAGCGCGGGCGACTTGAAGTAACCGCGGATCCCAACGTGATCCCGTTCATCGACGTCATGCTCGTTCTGTTGATCATCTTCATGATCGCAGCGCCGATCTCGAGCGTCGACATTCAGGTCGAGATGCCAGATTCGAAGATCGTGCCGTCAACACGTCCGCCGCGTCCGACCTGGATATCGATCCAAGAAGGCAATGGAGGCGTGCGCTACTTCGTGATGAACGAAGAAGTGAATATCAACGATCTGGGCGAGCGAACGTTTGAGGAGTGGGAGAAAAACACCCCCACCGTCTCGTTCGACGAGTGCCTCCTTGCCGAAACGGTGAAGGCGGCGCACTGCCGGGTCTACATCCGCGCTGACGCCAATACCGCTTACCGAAACGTCGTTCGCGCCATGAACCGTTTGCAGGACAAGGGGTTCACGCGCATTGGCCTCGTCGCAGAAGATAAGCGGAGATAAGGGCGATGGCCGGAAAAATCTCCATGGGCGGCGGCGGCAAGGGCAGGCGCGCTGCGATGCAACCGAACTCCGACCCAAACGTCATCCCTTTCATCGACATTCTGCTGGTGCTGCTCATCATCTTCATGGTGACTGCGCCCATTCCAACGGTTGACATTCGCGTCGACCTGCCGCCGCCGAACCCGGTGCCGATCAGGTTGGAGGGTCTAAATCCGACGATCGTCGGCCTACGCGAAACCCCTGGCGGCCTGGCCCTTTACGTGGACGAAGAGACCGTCCAGCTCGCCAACCTGTCGGACCGCACGCTGGATCACGCCATTCGCAACAATCCCGCGCTCAATGTCGAAGACATATATGCCGAAGCGCGGATCTTCGTGCGCGCCGATCAAAGCACCGCGTACGGCAATGTCGTCCAAGTCATGAGCAGGCTTCAGGAAGAAGGTTTCGTGAAAGTCGGGATCTTCGCTGAACTCGCGAGCGAAGGATAAGCCACCATGATGCGCCTTCGTCTCATCTCGTTCAGCTTGGCGTTCGTCATCTGCGCCACGCTTGTCTATCTCGCGGTGACGCAGAAATTCAGTGCGATCTCGGACATGTTCGAGGATTCCGACGCGGTGAAGGTAGAAATCGAGGAGGAAGAAAAGCCGCCCCCGCCCCCGCCGCCGCCGAACCGTCCGCCCCCGCCGCCGCCACCAGAGCAGCGCGTGCCGCCGCCGGACTTGTCCGCGCCGCCGACGCCGACGTCGATCCCGGTTGCGATCGATCCCCCGCCCTCGCCGCCGACGCCATCGGTCATCACGAACCCACAATGGCTGGAACGGCCGAGTGGACGCGACTTTGCCCGCTACTACCCCGAAAGGGCGTTGCAGCGCGAGCAGGAGGGGCGCGTTTCGCTGGACTGCATTGTGTCGGCGGACGGGCGCATCGCGTGCACCGTGACGGCTGAAGATCCGCAAGGATGGGGTTTCGGCGAAGCGGCGTTGCGCATCTCGCGCCACTTCCGGATGGCGCCGGCGACACAGGACGGAGTGCCGACATCGGGCGGGCGGGTGCGCGTGCCCATCCGGTTCAACCTCGCGACCTGACGCGAAGGCGCAGGCTGCGTTTAGCTGGAATCGTATGCATTGAACTCGCCCCAATTTTAGCCTCGATTGCCTTTCACATGGGCGATTGCGAGGGCCCTGGGAAATCAACAAGGAGCATGGTGGTTATGAAGCTTTTCGTCGGCGCTGCGGCCTTGGGCCTCGCCTTGGCCTCCGCGGCAATCGCCCAAACGCCCGCCACCCTCTCGCGCTGCGGCGAGTTGGCGCCAGCCCCGCCGATCACCGTTGATGGTGCAACCTCCAGCGCTCAGGACATCGAAGCTGCAAACGTCGCGTTTGCGGCTTGGGCGCAAGAAACCCAAGGCAAACTCGCGTGCCGTTTCACCGAGATTGAAGAACAGCGCGTGGCGCTGAACGCGCGCGAGAGCGAGTACAACACTGGCGCCGAACAGCTCAATACGTCGATCGCGGCCTGGCGCGTCGAAGTCGATGAATTCAACGCTCGCCCCCAGCGCTCGCGTCCGCGGGTAGGACGCTAGAATCAAGCGATTCTAGATGGGCTTGTGGATTTGAAATTCGCTCTGCCCCCACCATCAGAACGAGGGGAATTTCAAATCCGTCGATCTAAAGCGTCGGACCTCAAATGCGACTCACGGCTTGGATCGGGCTCGGTGTCGCACTTGAGGTCCAAAGACGCTTTGGATTCAGGAGTTTCTAAAGCAACTTTGGACTTTAAATTCGCTCTGCGCCC
>Ga0247727_10001664_pt1 | contig 52174 bp, 58 predicted proteins | sample WisWelCaveWW1625_FD_202498 | JGI IMG/M metagenome (GOLD analysis project Ga0247727, IMG submission 202498) | Biofilm microbial communities from Wishing Well Cave, Virginia, United States - WW16-25 | ecosystem: Environmental > Aquatic > Deep subsurface > Groundwater > Cave microbial mat | place... | reverse complement strand
GATGGGTTTTCCACTACATCGACTTTCCAGCGAGCAACCCAGTTCTCGGGCTCATCGGGGCCGGTCGGCACCGAAGCCGTCGCCATAAGGCCTTGTGCGCGATTCCGAGCCCTTCAAGTTCGGCTAGACCTGGACCAGCGCGCCCCCGTCGTCCTCGGGGCGCGGTTTCGGTTCTCCGCGCGTGCCGGGGCCGATTCCGCTCCCGATGGTGGTCGAGAGACGTCCCCAGCGCTTCTCCCACCAGATCATGATCGGGTTGGCGATGTACACCGTGGAGTACGTGCCCGTGATGACCCCGATCAGCATCGCGAAGGAGAAACTCTCCACGACGTTCCCCGTTCCGAAGTTGGACAGGTATAGGATCGCGACGGAGAAGAACACCGTAAGGGAGGTGAGGATGGTCCGCGACAGAGTCTGGTTCAGGGACACGTCCACGATCTCCTCGAGCGTGCAGCGCATGCGCGGCAGGTTCTCGCGCACCCGGTCGAAGATGACGATCGTGTCGTTCAGCGAGTAACCGATGATCGTCAAGAACACAGAGATCATCGTGAGCGAGATCTCGCCGTTTACGATGCCGAAGTGGTTGGCGATCGTCACCATCCCCAGGGTCACGAGCACGTCGTGGAACACCGCGATGGCCGCGGCCATGCCGTAGCTGTACTCGGCGAAACGTACGCGCAAGTAGAGCACGGTCGCGAAGAGCGAGATCGCGAGCGCGAGAACCGCGCTGCTGCGCAGCTCGCCGACCACCTGGGGACCGACCTGCGTGAAGGAGGGGATCCCCAGAGCCAGGTGGAACCTCTCTCCCGTGGAGTCCTCACCCTGGAAGGCCTGTCCCACGGCGACCCGGAGCTCGTTCTCCTCACGCCCCGAAGTGGTCCCCGTCGCCCGATACTGGTTCGCCTGCGTCGTCGTCTCGACCTTGGCGTTCGTGATCCCGATCGCCTCGAGCTGCTTCTGGATGTCGGCGGTCGGGTGCCCTTCCTCGAAGAGGATGACGGTTTCGACGTCCTCCATCGCTCCCGCCGAGGTGAGCCGGACCTGGATCGGCTCCTCGAAGAGCAGGCCTGCGAGCTCCCTCTGGAGCAGGGAACGCATATCCCCGCTCTCGCCGATACTGGCGCCGGCCTGGTTCTTGAACGTGACGCGGAAGAGCGAGTAGCGCCCTTCCTTGCCCGAATTGAGCACCGCCTTCACGTCGGCGGACTCCCCGAGGCCCGGGATGTCCTCGATGCGCTGGCGGAAGATCGCCACCGGCGTGGGCTCGGCCGCGCGAAGCTGGGCCTCGACCCCGCCGACGAAGTCGACGCCGAGCTTCTCCTGGTCGGGGGTGAGCACGAACCAGGTGAAGCCGCCCAGGATGAGCACGAGCGAGAAGGCGATCGCCGGCTTCTTGTAGGCGAGGAAGCGGTACTTCGCGTTCACCATCCACTGGCCCATCGTGAAGTTCTGGGTCCCGCGCACCAGGGAGTAGTGGATCAGCACGCGCGTCACGACCAGGGCCGAGAACACGGAGGTCACGATGCCCACCGTCAGTGTCACGGCGAAGCCGCGCACGGGCCCGGTGCCGACCTTGTAGAGGATGATCGCGGCGATGATCGTGGTGATGTTCGAGTCGAGGATCGCCGACAGGGCCTTGTCGAAGCCGTTCGTCGCGGCCTGCTTGATGTTGCGGCCACGCTTCAGCTCCTCGCGGATGCGCTCGAACACGAGGATGTTCGAGTCGACCGCCATGCCGATCGTCAGGACGAGACCGGCGATGCCCGGCAGGGTCAGCGTGGCGTTCAGGAACGACATGCCGCCCAGGAGCAGCACGAAGTTCGCCGCCAGGGCGACGGTCGCGAAGACCCCGAGCTTGCGGTAGTAGGCCACCATGAACACGACCACGAGCCCGAGGGCCGCCAGTCCGGCCCAGATCCCGCGCTGCACGTAGTCGTCGCCGAGCGTCGCGCCGACGCGCTCGTCGTACTCGAGCTTGGGCTTGGCCTTGAGCGATCCCGAGCGCAGGACCGTGATCAGGTCCTTCACCTCTTGATCGCTGAACTGGCCGCGGATGATGCCCTCGCCGGGGAGCGCCTCCTCGATCCGGGGCGCCGACGCGACTTCGTCGTTCAAGACGATCGCCAGGTAGCGCGTCTCGTTCTTCTTCGTGAACGCGCGGAACTCGCCCCGGCGCAAAGGCTTCATCTCGAAGCCCACCGCGGGGAACCCGACCTGGTCACGCGAGGGGTAGACGCGCGCGAGGTCGCTGCCGAGGAAGCGTTCCTCCTCCGTCTGCGGGCGGAAGACGGGGTAGGGGGGCCGCGCCTCCTTGGACGGGAACCACTCGAGTTCCGGGTGCGGGCCGCCCTGCTCGGAAGTCAAGCGGTTGAAAGCGGCGAGCGGGGCCCCGGGATTCGCGTCGATCCACTTCTGGAGCTTCTCGCGCTCGCTGTTCATGTCCGTGCCCGCCGGAGCGAATCCGTCCTCGGCCACGATCTGGAACGAGAGCTCCCCGAGGCTCTCGATCGCGGCACGGAACGCGTCGTCTCCCTGCAGCTCGACCGTGTCGCCCTGTGCATGGAACGTGAGCGGTCCGCTCTTGTGCTGGAGTCCGACGAGCTGCGAGCCCGCCTTGCTTTCGTAGCGGATCGACTCGTCCCCGATCTTCACGACCCCGCTGCCGGGGAAGGCGTCGGCGTTCTCGAGCACGAGGTAGGGGCGTGTGACCTCCTCGAGCGGGACCGCGAGCTTGGACTCCGCCTGCACGGTCGGGAGGCCCAGCGTCCCGGGGAGCTCGATGATGATCCGATTCTCCCCGCTGCGCCGGATGATCGGTTCGAGGACACCCTTGGGATCCACGCGGTTGCGGATGATCTGGATCATCTGATCCAGCACCTGGCTCGGATCCTCGTTGCGCGAGAGCGTCCCGTCCTTGTAGGCCTCGTCGAAGTTGACCGAGTAGACGAGGCGCGTGCCTCCCTGGAGGTCGAGCCCCAGGTTGAAGGGCTTGTCCTTGAACAGGAGCAGCCCGAGGCTGACGCCCATCAGGAGGACGATCAAGAGGACCTTGCGACCGACGTTCTCGAGCATGGGGCGAGCCTCCGCGGATGGATCAGACGCCGACGGTTTCGTTGGCGGGAGCCGGTGAGGCGACTTCGCTCGGGGCCCCCTCGGTCTCTCCCTCCTCGCGCCGGGCCTTTTCGCCCAGGAGCTCTCCGACGCGCGTCTGCTTGCCGACGCGATCGCGCAGGTAGTAGAGCTTGGCTCGGCGCACCTTGCCGCGCCGGACCAGGGTGATGTCCTTCACGCGCGGGCTGTGGAGGGGGAAGGTCCGCTCGACACCCTCGCCTTGCACGATGCGGCGCACGATCACGCTCCGGGCGATGCCCCGACCGCGCAGCGCGACGATGATGCCGGAGTAGGCCTGGACGCGCTCCTTGTCCCCTTCCTTGATGAGGTACTGGACCCGGACCGTATCGCCCACGTGCACGCTGGGCAGCTCTGCTTTGCCGTTCATCTTTCCGAGGTCTTCGAGGAGGCTCATCGGTCGTTCGCGGGTCGTTGCGGCCCCGATCGCTCGGGGTCTCGGTGGTTGGAGAGTCGGGCCCGGCGTTCCTGGGTTCGCTCGAGCGCCGTCCGCCGCCGCCACTCCGCGATCGCCTGGTGATCGCCGTTGACGAGGATGTCGGGCACCGAGCGACCACGGAAGTTCCGGGGGCGCGTGTACTGGGGATGATCGAGAACGTCGCCCTCCTGGAAAGACTCCTCCATGTTCGAGCGGTCGTCTCCCAGGACCCCGGGGATCAGGCGGGCGACCGCCTCGATCACGCACAGGGCCGGGAGCTCCCCGCCCGCAAGGACGAAGTCACCCAGAGAGAGCTCTTCCCACTCCAGCTCGAGCCGGATCCGTTCGTCGAACCCTTCGTACCTCCCGCACAGGAGGAGGACCCGTTCCTTCGTCGCGAGCCGGCGCGCGGTCTCCTGTCGGAGGGGAGCGCCGATGGGCGAGAGAAGGATCTTATGGAAGGGGCCGTGCGCCCGTTCCAACCACTCGACGCAGTCGATGATCGGTTCGGGTTTGAGGACCATTCCAGGTCCGCCGCCATAGGGTCGGTCGTCGACCGTACGGTGCCGGTCCCGAGTGAAGTCCCGGAAGTCGAAGAGCCGGATCGTCGCCAAGCCCTTGTCCTGGGCGATTCCCAGGATGCTCGAGCCGAGATAGGGCTCGATCGCATCCGGGAAGAGGGTCAGGATGGCGAAGAACACGGGCCGTCGAGGTCCCGGAAAAAGGGGAGGCAGAGTACGCGCAAGGCGCTCTCCAAGCAAGGTTTGCGGCGCGAGAGCTGCGTGAATCCCCCCCGTCCGGGGCCCTCCCGGAGATCCACCGGGGAGCGAACTTCCTAACTCCTTGCAAGGGGATTGGTTAGTCGAAGACGATGGCTCGGTGTTCACCGGGATCGTCGAGGCCGCCCTCCCCATCCTGGCCCTGGAACGGAGGGGAGAGGGAGCTCGCTTGCGCATCGCTCCGCCGCGCTTCGCCCTTGACGCTCCCGCATGGGATTCGCGGCTGGGGGAGAGTCTCTCGGTCTCGGGGTGCTGTCTCTCCCTGACCGAGATCGACGAAGAGGGCGCGCTCTCCTTCGACCTCTCGTCCGAGACCCTGGCGCGCACCTGGTTCGGCGAGTCCGCCCTGGGGAGGCTCGTGAACCTGGAGCGCCCGCTGCGCCTCTCCGATCGGCTCGGCGGGCATCTCGTCTCAGGCCACGTCGACGGCGTGGGGCGCGTCGAGGCGATCGAGGAGACCCGGGACGGGGGGAAGCGCTTCGTGTTGGAGGTCCCGAAGGGCTTCGAGCGCTACCTGATCGAGAAGGGGAGCGTGTGCGTCGAGGGGATCAGTCTGACCGTCGTCGCTCCAGGCGGGAGGCGTTTCGAGGTCGCGGTCATTCCCGAGACGCTCGCGCGCACGAGCCTCGGATCCGCTCGCGCGCAGGAGCGCGTACACCTCGAGGCGGACCTGGTCGGCAAGTGGATCGAGCGCTTGCTGCGCCGGGATTGAAGCGCGCCTCAGAAGGCGCTGAAGAGAGTGCTCGTGAAGATCGAGACCGGAGCGGCCTCGCGGTAGTCCTCCAGACTGCGAGTGAGGAGCTTCACCGCGTTCAGGGTCTCCTCGTAGAGCTCCGGGTCCATGACCAGCTTGCCGATGGTGCCTTCCCCCGAGCGCAGCTGGGCCGTGAGGGCGGAGAGATCCGCACTCGCCTCCTCGAAGTCGTCGATCACGCCGGCGAGCTTCTGCCCCAGGGCCTCGTCGGAGATCAGCCGCCCGGCGATGCCCTCGCCCTTCTCGATCCGTTCCGCGACGTTCGTGAAGGCCTGGACCGCCCGGTCGACCTCCCACGAGAGCTCCTCGTCGGAGATCAGGCGCCCGGCGATCCCCTTGCCGGCCTCGAGGTCGGCCGCGACGGTCTTCAGGCTCAGGACGGCGTCTTTCGCGCTCGCGGCGAGGGCGGGATCGCGCAAGAGCGTCCCCAGGAGCCCCTGGCCCGCGTCCACGTCGGCGATCAGGCGCCGGAGGTCGGCGATCGAGTCGGAGAGGTTCGCCGCCATCGTGTCGTCGGTGAGGAAGCGTCCGAGCGTCCCCTTGCCGGCGCGGATGTCCGCCACGATCGCCCGCGCGTCCTCCAGCAATCCCGAGAAACGCTCGCGGTTCTCGCTGAAGAGGTGCCCCAGGTCGGAGAGCGCCGCGATCGGGTTGGGCTCGACCTCCCCGAAGAGTTCGCCGTTCGTGCCGCGCACGAGCGGCGCGCCGCCGGGCCGGCCGGGATCGATGTCGACCTGGCGGCCGCCGAGCAAGGTGGATTCCTTGATGAGGACGCGGGTGCCTTCCAGGAGTTGCACGCGCTCGTCCAGCGAGAGCGTGGCGCGGATGCGGCGCTCGAGGGGGGCGTCGATGTCGAAGGCGAGCTTCTTCACCCGCCCGATGCGCACGCCCGCGACCAGCACCGGGTCTCCCTCGCGCAGCCCGTGCGCCTCGGGGAAGTAGACGATCTCGAGGTTCGGCTCGCTGAAGAAGTGCACCGTGTCGGTCAGGAACAGGGTGAAGAAGGCCAGGACCGAGAGGGCCGTGATGAAGAAGATCCCGAGCAGGAATTGGCGCTGGTTGTTCATGGCAGGGCCTCAGTCGTAGGGACGGGCGAGGAAGCGTTGCAGCCGATCGTTGGGGGAGCGGATGAACTCCTCGGGCGTCCCCTCGGCGAAGACGCGTCCCTGATCGAGCAGCACCACGCGGTCGGCGACGACGAGGATGCAGCTCACCAGGTGGGTGACGACGATCGCGGTGATCTCCAGGCGTTCCGAGATGTCGCGGATCAGGTGGTTCACCGACATCGAGATCTCGGGATCGAGCCCGGTGTTCGGCTCGTCGAAGAACACGATCTCCGGATCCGTCACGAGCGCGCGTGCGAGGCCCACGCGTTTCCGCATGCCGCCCGAGAGCTCCGGCGGCGTCAGGTGCTGCGTGCCCTCCATCTGCACCAGCCCGAGCTTCTCCGCCACGCGTTCCAGGATCTCGGCCTCGGAGAGGCTGGTGTTCTCGCGCAGGGGGAGCGCCACGTTCTCTCCCACGTCGAGCCAGTTGATCAGCGCCCCCTCCTGGAAGAGGTAACCCATGCGCCGGCGCAACTGGGAGAGGTCGTGCCGTGCGATCGTGGAGAGGTCCTTGCCCTCGACGAACACCTGCCCGGAATCGGGTTGCATCAGCCCGATGGCGTGGCGCAGCGTCACGGACTTGCCGATGCCCGAGGGGCCCATCAGGGCCAGCGTCTCGCCGCGCCGCACCTCGAGATCGAAGTCCTTCAGGACGACCTTGCTCCCGAAGCTCTTGCAGACGGACTCGAAGCGGATGACGACCTCGGAGTTCACTGCTGGTAGAAGAACCACGTCATGAAGTAGTTGAGGACGATCACGAGGATGATCGAGTCCCGTACGGCCGCGCGCGTGGCGTTGCCGACGCCGAGCGCTCCGCCGTGGGCCAGGATGCCCGCGGCGCAGGAGATGACCGAGATCACGACGCCGAACACCAGGGACTTCAGGAGACCGCAGTAGACGTCCTTTGGGAGGGGGATCAAGGCCGCCGGGGTCTGCAGGGATTCGAGCACCGTGTCGTAGTAGAGCGAGGGCGTCACCCCGAGCTGGGAATGGGCCACGAGCCCGCCGCCGACGATGCCCACCGCGTCGCACAGGATCGTCAGGGTCGGGCACAGGATGGCGAGCGCGACGACCCGCGGCAGGGCCAGGAAGCTCACGCGGTCGATCGAGAGCACCTCGAGCGCCGCGAGCTCCTCGCTGACCGCCATGGTGCCGATCTCCGCCGCGATGGCGCTCCCCACCGCCGCCGCCAGGATCGTGGCCGTGATGAAGGGGCCCATCTCGCGCGCCATGGAGAGGGCGACCAGCGTGCCGATGCTGTTCTGTTGCCCGATGCGCGCGAGTTCGATCCCGGTCTGCAGGGAGACCACCATGCCGATCGAGAAACCGACCAGCAACACGACGTGCAGCACCTTGATCCCGCCCACGTAGAGCTGATCGACGATCGAGGTCCGACGCCGCAGCACGTGGTGCGCGCGCGCGAGGACCTGGAGGAAGAGCTCGACGCGGATGCCCGCGCTCGCGAAGGGCTCCACGAGGGGCTCCAGGAAGGGGATGCGCTTCGTCGGCATGTCACGGGCCCGGTGGACGCGCCGGCGCAGGCCAGCCCGGTCCGGGGAACGCGCATGGAAGCATGTCGAATCCCTCGCCCTCGGTCACGCGCCAGCGCAGGAGCCCGAAGAGGAGCGAGGTCTCCCGCACCTCTTCTCCGTCCTCGAGGTGGGTGCGCTTGGCCCAGATCCCGGAGAAGGAACGCCGGTCCTCGCCCGGGCCCATCTCGCGGCGCCACAGGCCGAGCCACGAGCGCTCGCGCCGCATCTCGCTCGTCTTCTCCCACTCGAAGAGCTTCCAGATCCAGGAATAGAAGCGGTCGACGATCTCGTTGCGCGGGAAGGGATCCAGGGTCGGGAAGGACCCGCGCTCGAAGGCGCCGCGGCGCTCGAGCTGGAAGATCGGGAACAGCTTGCGCCAGGCGGAACGCTCCTCGGTCTCCTTGTCCCGGCGATCCCACGACTGCCAGAACGGGACGACGTAGAAACCGTCGCGCTCCATCTCCCGCGTGTCCTCGTGGCGGACGTGCACGATCGGCCACAGGAAGGTCCGCGCTTCCAGCCCCTGGGTCCGCAGGTAGGAATAGAAAGGGAGGAAGCGCGTGCGGCGCGTCTCCGCGGGCCCGCGCTGGAGGCGCACGAACGGGAAGGGGAAGTCGAGCGCCCGGAACCCGCTGCGGGAATCCCAGGAGACCCCGAAGAGGGGCCAGAGCCAGGTCCAGGCCCGGAAGGTCCCCCGTTCCGCGCGGCCGAGGAAGGGGAAGAAGAACCACTTCGTCTCGGGTACCTCGCTGCCGCCCCCCAGATCGTTGCGCTGGAAGTGGAAGAACGGCCACAGGAAGAACCAGCGATCGTAGCGGCCTTCCCATTCCGTGTGGGAGACGAGCGGGAAGACGCGGAACGAGCGCTCGCCGCCTCCCCGGGTCCAGCCGAAGAACGGCCACAGGAAGTTGTAGGAGACCCGTCCGTCGCGCTCGGCGTAGACGAAGAGCGGGAAGAGCACGAAATCGAGCCGATCGAAGGTGACGAAGTCGTGGAAGCGACCCCAGAGCGGGAAGATCCCGAACTGGGTTCCGTTCCGATCGTTGCTCTCGACGAGCAAGCCCGGGAGCGCCGCGAGCTGCCAGGTCGAGCTCCCGTCCTGCTCCGGGGATCGTCCCCAGATGAACAGGGGGAAGAGGTAGGAACGCGCATCGCCGCCGCGACGATAGCCGTAGCCCAGCGGCACGAGGGCGTGGGCTCGCCAGTCGCCGTTCTCCTCGGGCTCGAAACCGAAGAACGGCCCGACGGTGCGCTGCTCGAGCGCGTCGTCCGGCTCGCGCCGGTCGCGCCAGAGTCCCCCGAGGGCCTCGACTTCGACTTTTCCGTCGGCGGTCGCGATCCGCGTGTAGAACGGGGCGAGGTGCAGGTCGGACCCGCTCGCGCGACAGCTCGCGAGGAGGACGAGCGTACCCAGGGCTCCAGGGACCCGCCGTCCGCGTGCCGCGCTCGCCATCCCGATGGTTTAGGAGTCGGGGCGGGGCGAGGCAAGCGAACCGGACCGGGTTCGCGCGCGTTCCTCCGCTTGTCCAGCCTCGGGGCCCCTGTTACGGTCCACCCGCAGAGCCATGACTACCTTCCTCTCGGGCATCCAACCGAGCGGGGTTCCGCACCTCGGGAACTACTTCGGAGCGATCCTGCAGCACCTCGCCCTGCAGGAGGAGCCCGGCGAGCACTTCTACTTCATCGCCGATCTCCACGCCCTGACCAGCGCCCGGGATCGGCACGAACTGCGGCGGAACGTGACCGAGATGGCGATCACCTATCTCGCTCTGGGTCTCGACACGGAACGGGTGGCGCTCTTTCGCCAGAGCGACGTCCCCGAGGTCTGCGAGCTCACCTGGCTCCTCGCCTGCGCAACCGGCATGGGGCTCCTCGAGCGCGCCCACTCGTTCAAGGACAAGCTCGCGCACGGGGCGAAGCCCGGCGTCGGCCTGTTCCTCTATCCCGTGCTCATGGCGGCCGACATCCTGGCCTACGACTCGAACGTGGTGCCCGTCGGCCGCGATCAGGCCCAGCACGTGGAGATGGCCCAAGACATGGCCTCGTCCTTCAACGCGCTCTTCGGCGAGGTCTTCGTGCGGCCCGAGCCGCGCTTCCCCGGTTCCGAGCTCTACGCCAAAGTCCCGGGCCTCGACGGCGAGAAAATGAGCAAGAGCTACGGCAACACGATCTGGGTCTTCGAGTCGGGGAAAGCCCTGAAGAAGGCGGTCGGGCGGATCGTGACCGACAGTCGCCCTCCGGAGGATCCGAAAGACCCGAACGAGCTCCTGATCTTCCGGTTCCTGGAACTCTTCCTCGGTCGGGGCGAGCTCGAGACCTGGCGCGAGCGTGTGCGGCGCGGCGGCAGCGGCGCCCCCGGCTACGGCCACCTGAAGGCGCGCCTGATCGAGGCCATCGAGGAGCGTTTCGCTCCGGCCCGGAGAAGGCGCGCAGAGCTGCTCGCCCAGCCCGACGAGGTGGAACGCCTGCTCGCCCGCGGGGCCGGGGTCGCTCGACCCCGGGCGCGCGCCACCCTCGAGCGCGCCTACCGCGCCTGCGGGATCCGTTAGCTTGTGGAGTACCCCATGAAGGCCTTCCATTCGATCTCCACGTCCCTCTTCCTCGCGGTCGTCGCCTGCCGCTCCGATTCCGGGCCGAAGGCGCCGGACCCGTCGGGTCCCCTCGGCGCCGGGAACACCTGGACCGACGCGTTCCTCGGCGAGGCCGTGCTCGTGGCGGACGAGATCTGGATCGAGGGCCCCGAGGACCTCCTCGAGCACGTCGCGATCCGCCAGGACCCGGAGGTCCTCGACTACGCCACCACGACCACCAGCGAGGGACTGCGCCAGGAGATCGTGCGCAAGGAAGGCGAGAGCGCCGCCGAGATCCGTGCCCAGATCGACGCCTGGTCCGTCGTCGCGCTCCAGAAGCTCGTCGTCCTGCAGCGCCCTGGCGCGGCTCCCGTGCGCATCGTCGCAACGGGCGAAGCGGCCTGGGTCCCGGTGAGCGGCGTCGAGCAGCGCGGGCCGAGGCTGGAGTTCCGCGGGGATCGCCGCTCGAGATGAAGGCGCGCTCCACCGCTCTCGTCGCGCTCCTCCTGTGCGCTTCGAGCGGTTGTTTCACGCGCGCGTATCGGCCCGATCCGGGGCCCTACGACCGCGTTCCGGAGGAGGTGCACGGAGAACTCGTCCAAGCCCGCGCGTCGTTCGAGGCCGGGGAGCTCGCGGAGGCCCGCGCACGCCTCGCCGCAGCCCTGAGCCGCCTGCCGCGCTGCCTTCCGGTGGCCGTCTTCCAGCAGGAGGTCGAACTGCTCTTGCTCGAGAAGGGGGGGGCGGTCGAGGGTCTCTCCGCGCCGGGCGAGGAGGAAGCCCGGATCGCGCTCGCGGAGCTCTATCGCACCCGGGCGGACGCCGAACCGACGCCCGCTTCCGAGGTTCTCGCGGCGCGGCTCGAGACCGACAGCGAGAGCGCGCTCGAGCGCTTGGGGACAGCGCTCGAGCTCGATCCCGATTGCATCTGGGCGCACTACGGAGTCGCCCATTGGAACGCTCGCCTGCGGCGCTTCCCGAAGGCGCGCGCGGAGCTCAAGGCGGCCTTCCGCCTGGACGGCGGGCACCTGCCTTCGATGAGGCTCCACGCCTGGCTCCTCGCCAACGCCGGCGAGACGGCGGAGGCTCGCGATTGCCTCGAGCGCTGGCTTGCGCGGACCGAGGACGACCCCCTGACCGACGCGCAGGCGCGGGCCGAGGCGCGGGTCGATCTCGCCGCCCTGGCGGTGCTCTTGGACGATCCCGAGGAAGCGCTCTCGATCCTGGAGCAGGTCGATCGGGGCGCGCTCGCCGAACCGGCGCGCGCGGAGCTGGTCGCGGGCGCGGCCTTCGAGGATTCCGGGGAGGACGTGCTCGCCATGTCGGCGGCCCGACGCGCGCACAATCTCGACCCGGGTGAGCTCCTCTCGCTCGTCCATCAAGCGCTCCTGTTCGGCGCGCAGGGCAATCCGCTCCAGGAGCGCGCGGCCTGGCGCTGGGTGCTCGACGAGCTCGAGCGACGGCGCACGGAGGGAGCCCGGTCCCCCGGGTCGTCGGACGAGGGGGTTTCCTTGGACCTGCAAGAACTCCTGATCCAGCTCCAGGCGCGAGCTCGGTTCGAGCGCCTGGACCGCGAGCTCGGAAGCGAGACGTCCCTCCCGTGAAGGCCGTGGTCCAGCGTGTGAGCCGAGCGGCGGTGCGCGTCGAAGGACGTGTCGTGGCCGAGATCGGTCACGGTGCCGTGGTCCTGCTGGGTGTGATGCGAGGCGACGGAGAAACGAGGCGCGCGGACTTGCCGAGCGCTGCGCCGCCTTCCGGTTCTTCGCCGACGCGGAGGACCGCATGAACCGTTCGATCGTGGAGGTCAGAGGAAAGGCCCTGGTCGTGAGCCAGGTGACCCTCGCCGCGGACGGGAAGAAGGGCCGGAGACCCTCCCTCGACCACGCGGCGTCCCCCGATCGGGCGCGCGAGCTCTACTCGATCTTCCTCGCGGAGCTCGGGCGTCTGGGCGTCGAGACCGCGGCCGGCGTCTTCGGGGCCCGTATGGAGGTCGAGCTCACGAACGACGGTCCGGTGACCTTCGTCTTCGAGGAGTCCCCCGGCTTTCACGCGGAGCTCCGCTGAGGGGGGCCGAGGGGAGGACTGGCGACCCACCATCGTCGTCACAAGTTCTTACTTGACCGGGAGATATCACGACGAGTAGGTTTCCACCGCCCATCCGGCAAGGACCCCGAAGAGGCTGGGTCCTGCGGGTCCCGAGGAGAGGTTTCGAGATGAGCGTCCCCAGCGCCCACACCACCACGAAGAAGGAGCTGGTGAACCGGATCTCCGACAGCACGGGCCACACCAAGGTCGTGGTCAAGGACGTGCTCCAGGCCTTCCTGGACGAAATCATCCGCGAGCTCGCCCTCGGGAACCGTCTCGAGTTTCGCGAGTTCGGAGTCTTCGAGGTGAAGGAGCGCCGGGCGCGCCGGGCCCAGAACCCGCGCACCCTCGAGAAGGTCGAGGTCCCGGCCAAACGCGTGGTCAAGTTCAAGGTGGGACGGATGATGCGCCAGCGGGTGTGCGACGAACCGGCGCCGAAGCCCGCGAAGGCCAAGACCGCGCCCCCGCCCCCGGTCCCCACGCCGGTCGCGGCGCCCGCTCCGCCGCCCAAGCCTGGATCGCGCTCGCCGTTCTAGCCAGGGGGGGGGCCGGCCAGGTCAGCGCGTGACCGGGGCGCGCGCGAGCGCCGCTGCCAACGCCTGCTCGACGTCCGCGATCAGGTCGTCCGCGTTCTCGATGCCGATCGAGAGGCGTACCAGGCCGTCCGAGAGGCCCGCCTTGCGGCGCTCCTCGGCCGGAATGCTGGCGTGGGTCATGCTCGCGGGCACCTCGACCAGCGACTCGACGCCGCCCAAGGACTCGGCGAGCGTGAAGATCTCCGTGGCGCAGGCGAAGGAGTTGGCCGCCTCCACGCCCCCCTTGAGTTCGAAGGAGATCATCCCGCCGAAGCCCTTCATCTGGCGCTTGGCCAGGGCGTGGCCCGGATGGCTCGGGAGGCCCGGGAAGTGGACGCGTTCGACGAACGGGTGGCGCACGAGGGCGGCCGCGACCTTCTCCGCGTTCGCGCCGTGGCGGTCCATGCGCAGCGCGAGCGTCTTGATCCCGCGCAGGAAGAGGAAGGCGTCCATCGGACCCATCTGTCCGCCGACCGCGTTCTGGAAGAAGGCGAGCTCGCCGCGCAGGGTCGCGTCGTTCCCGACGAGCGCGCCCCCGACCGCATCGGAGTGGCCACCGAGGTACTTCGTCATCGAGTGCAGGACGAGGTCCGCCCCGAGCTCGAGCGGCCTTTGCAGGTAGGGGGTGGCGAAGGTGTTGTCGACCACCGTCAGGATCTTGCGCGCGCGCGCCAGCATGGCGCAGGCAGCGATGTCGACGATCGAGAGCAAGGGGTTCGTCGGCGACTCCAGGTACAGGGTGCGCGTTCTCGATCCGAGGGCCCGTTCGACGGCGGCGAGGTCGGTCGCGTCGACGTAGGTGAACTCGATCCCGTAACGCTGGAAGACCTGGGTGAAGAGCCGGTAGGTCCCGCCGTAGAGATCGTTGGCAGCCACGACGTGGTCGCCCGGCTTCAGCCGGTCGCACAGCGCGTTCAAGGCAGCGAGACCGGAGGCGAAGCACAGTCCCCATGCGCCGTTCTCGAGCGCCGCCAGGTTCGCCTCGAGCACCGTGCGCGTCGGGTTCGTGGTGCGCGAGTACTCGTACCCCGACCGCGGCTGGGCCGGCGCGTCCTGTTCGAAGGTGCTGGAGTAGTAGATCGGGGTCATGACCGCGCCGTTCTGCGGGTCCGATTCCTGACCGGCGTGCACGGCGAGGGTCTCGAAGCGGAGGCGGGGCTTCTTCGTCATGGGTGGAGGGCGAGTGTAGGTCGGCCGCACGCTGCTCGCCAGGAGCGCGTCGGGGGACGTCCGCGGGACCCTCGCGAGCGGCGCGGAGAGGTGTGAGAATCCCGCCGTGAAGCAGGGCGCGACGCAGGTCGGGGTCGAGCGCTCGGAGGCGCTCGCGGCCTTCGCGGCGGAGGCCCTCGATTGGCCGGAGGTGCTCCAGCGTCTCCTGCCCTGCGCGGCTTCGGCCATCGGGGCGCGCGCGCTCGCCGAGCTCGTGCCGCGCTCGGACGAGGGCGCGCGCGCCGCGCTGGCTCGCTCGCGCGAGATGCAGGCCTTGCTCGGCGAAGGCGTCGCGCCGCCCCTGGACGGCCAGGTCGACCCGCTGCCGTCGCTTGCGAGCGCCGGTGGATTCCGGCGTTCGCTCTCCGGGGAGGAACTCGTGCAGCTCGCGCGCTTCCTGCGGCGCGCGGAGGACGTGGGACACTGGCTCGCCGCGCGCAGGAACGAGGCCCCCGCCTGCGGGCGACTGTGGAGCGGCGGCGGCGACCTCGCGCCGCTCCGCGTGCACCTCGAGCGGGCGCTCGACGAGCGCGGGGGCGTCCAGGACGGCGCCTCCGAACGGCTGGCGCGCCTGCGCGCCGAGAGCGCACGCGCGAGCGAGCGCATCGAGCAGGTCCTGAGGGAGATCGCGCGCCGTCCCGAATGGCGTGCGATCGTGACGGACGCCGGTCGCGTGCAGGTCCGCGGCGGGCGCAGGATGCTCGCCGTCCGCGCCCGCTCACAGAGCCGCATCGAGGGCGTCGTGCACGACCGTTCCCAGACGGGCGAGACGCTCTTCGTCGAACCGCGCGAGGTCGTCGAGCGCGCGAACCAGCTCTTCGAGCTCGAGGCCGACGAGCGCGCGGAGGTCGGCAAGATCCTGACCGAGCTCACGCGCGAGGTGCTCCTCGCGCGCGAGGCGATCGAGTCCGAGGTGGGGCGCTTCGCCGAGCTCGAGCTCGCGCTCGTCTCCGCGCGCTACGCGCGCGCCGTGGACGGCCGCCCGGCGCGGCTCCCGGGCGAGGAGGGTGCCCATCCCGGTCTTCTCCTGCGCGCGTTCCGCCATCCGCTGTTGCTCGAACAGGCGCGCGAGGGTCGCAGTCGCGAGGTCGTCCCGCTCGACCTGCGCCTGGGCACGGACTTCGACCTCCTGGTCCTCACCGGTCCGAACACGGGCGGCAAGACGCTGGCGCTGAAGGGCGCCGGACTCGCGGCCCTGATGACGCGCATGGGCTTCTCGATCCCCTGTGGCGAGGGCACGACCGTGCCGCTCTATCGGGCGATCGTGGCCGACATCGGCGACGAGCAGGAGATCCAGCAGAGCCTCTCCACCTTCTCTTCGCACCTCGTGCGCATCCGCGCCGCGCTGGAGCGGGCCGGGACCGACACGCTCGTGCTCTTGGACGAGCTCGGCTCGGGAACCGATCCCATGGAAGGCGCGGCCCTCGGGGAAGCGATCCTGCTCGAGCTCCTCGCGCGCCGCACGCCGACGATCGCCACCACGCACCTCGGCGGCCTGAAGACGATCGCCTTCCGCCAGGCGCGCGCCGAGAACGCCCACGTCGAGTTCGATCTCGCCACGCTCGCCCCGCTCTATTCGCTCGTGATCGGCGCACCGGGCGAGTCGCGCGCGCTCGCGATCGCCAAGCGCCTGGGACTCCCCGCGGAGCTGGTCGAGACGGCGCGCGCCCTGCTCGCGCGTCCCGAGGGCGAGAGCGATCTCCTGGTGGAGGAGCTGCGCACGATGCGCCTCGACACCGAGCGGCTGCGTTCGAGCGCCGAGACCCGCCTGCTCGAGGCCGAAGAGCGCCTGGGCGAGCTCGCGGAAGAGCGCGCGTCGCTCTCCTCGCGCGGCGAGCGCCTCGAGGGCGAGGCGCAGCGTCTGCTCGAGGAGCGCCTCTCCCGCGCGCGTGGCTCTGCGGAGCGCCTGCGGGCCATCCTGCCGCAGGTGTCCGGCGCCACGCGCGCCGAGCTCGAGCGCATCCTCGCCGGCCTCGAGGAGGCCCTCGGCTTCGCGCTGCTCACCGATCGCCGCCGGAGCTTCCTCGAGGGGCTCCGGAAGGGCTCCGTGGTCTGGCTGCCGGGCCTGAAGAAGCGCTGCGAGGTGCTGCGCGTCCGCAAGGAGGAGCGCGAGCTCGAGCTGAAACTCGGCCAGCGCACGCTGACCCTGGGTTTCGACGACGTGACCTACCTCGAGGGGAGCTGAGGTCTCCCGTGCGCAACCAAGGGCCGCCGGTGACCTGGGAGGGCCCACGGAAGGAGGACCGATGGCCCGACGACCCAGCTCCGCCGCAGCGGCCCAGCTCGTTCTCTTCGTGCCTGGGAAGTCTCGATCTCGGCGGCCGAGCTGGCGAGGATCCTGAGCGAGGCGGAGTAGGCTCTCCGGGTGCGCTTGCGGTCAGCGCACCTTCGCGGGCGCCGGTTGCACGGGCGCGATGGCCTTACGTGCCTGGTCGACGCGCGAGGCGAGGTCCTGGAAACGCTCGCGGACGCGCGCTCCGTCCTGCTGCGCCTTGCGCAACAGGTCCTGCGCCGATTCGAGGCCGGCCGGGGTCACGTCGTTCTCCAGGTACTTCCGCAGGTCGGTGACTTGGGATAGGTAGGGCTCGAGGACCTCGTCGGCGCGCTTCTGGGCCGCGCCGACGGCCTCGAAGAGCGCGGAGGTCTCGGCGCGACGCTTCTCGGCGCGCTCGCGCACGCTCGCGCTCCGGATGCTCGCCGTGTCCCGCTCACAGGCTCTCGAGAAGGACCGCCAGGCCTTCTCGGAGGCCTTGGCGCTGGATGCGGCCTCGTCGGCGGCCTCCTCCGTCGTCTCGAGCGCCAAGACGAACCGGTCGAAGATCGGCCGCGGGTCGGCGCCCTCCCGGCTCAACACATCGATCGCCTCCGTCGTCCGGGCCACGTCGTCGGAGACCGCGACGATCGCCGCGCGACGAGCACCGAGCTGTTCGAGGACTCTCTCCGCGCGCTCGTGACCGGACGGGCTCGAAAGACAGCCGGTCGCGAGGACGACGGAGAGCACGAGGGCGGGAGCGCGGGCTGCACGGGATCGCATCGGAGTTCCTCTCTCGGACGTGGGGGAGCCGGGGAGGGGCGCAGTCTAGCGGCCGTCCGGCCAGCGTTCCCGAACCGGCCGGATCGGGGCGAGGTCTCCGGGGGCTCGCCCCCCGGAGAGCCCAGCGCGTATCCTCGCGCGCGATGAAACGCCTGCGCTGGACGACCGCCGGCGAGTCCCACGGCAAGGCCCTGGTCGCGATCCTGGAGGGCATGCCGGCCGGGCTCGCGCTCGACCTCGGGCGCGTGGACTGCGAACTCGCCCGGCGCCAGCGCGGGTACGGTCGGAGCTCGCGCATGCAGATCGAGGTCGATCGGATCGAGCTCCTTTCCGGCACGCGCGGCGGGCTCACCCTCGGTTCGCCGATCTCCTTCACGATCGCCAATCGCGACGCCACGATCGAAGCGCTTCCCGTCCCGACCGATCCGCGTCCGGGTCACGCCGATCTCGCCGGGTGCCAGAAGTACGCCAAGGCCGATCCGCGCGCCGTCATGGAGCGCGCCAGCGCGCGCGAGACCGCGGCGCGCGTCGCGCTCGGCGCCATCGCTCGACAGGGGCTCGAGCCCTTCGGCGTCGAGCTCTTCGCGCACGTGGTCGAGCTTGGCGGCCTCCCCGTGCGCGCCGACGCCTGGGAGCGGGCGGGCGCGGACCGGGCGCGACTGCGCGACGCGAGCGAGTTCCAGGCGCTCGATCCCGAGGCCGAGCCGCGCTTCCGCGAGCTCGTGGACCGAGCTCGGGAAGAGAAGGAGTCCCTGGGGGGCATGTTCGAGGTACGAGTGTTCGGGCTTCCGCCCGGACTCGGCAGTGCGGCGAGCGGGCCCGAGCGCCTGACCGCACGCCTCGGTGGGGCGCTCTTCTCCATCCCGGCCATCAAGGGCGTGGAATTCGGCCTGGGGTTCGAGGCGGCTCGCCGCCCGGGCTCCCGGGCGATCGATCCCATCGTTCCGGCTCCGCCGGGAGCGCCTTGGGGCCGTTTCGCTCGATCCTCGAATCACGCCGGAGGGCTCGAGGGCGGGATGACGACCGGCGAGCCCCTGGTGTGCCGAGCGGCCATGAAGCCGATCCCGACCTTGCGCCTCGGGATGCCGAGCGTCGATTTCGGCACGGGCGAGGTCGTCCGCGCCACGTACCAGCGCTCGGACGTCACCTCGGTCCCGGCGGCGAGCGTCGTGGGGGAGGCCGTCGTGGCGCTCGAACTCGCCTCGGCCTTCCTCGAGAAATTCGGAGGAGACGCGTTCGACGACGTCCGCGCGGCCTTCGAGTCCTGGCGCGGGCGGATGAAGGCCCTGTAGCCCGGAGAGGACGGTCGTTCCGCAGAATCCCTTCCTTACCTAACGGCCGAAAGGATCGGGGTTCCGATAAAGGACGCGCGGCAGCCCCGGCCGCGTCCTCGATGTCCCTCCTCGGATTGGCCCTCTTGCCCCTATCGGCGCCGTTCCAGCCTCAGGTCGCGCAGGCGTCGGGAGAGGATCTCACCGAGCTCAGCCTCGAGGCGCTGCTCGCGATCCCGATCCGCACCGTCTACGGCGCCTCGAAGCGGGAGCAGAAGACCGTCGAGGCTCCCTCGTCGGTGACCATCGTCACGGCCGAAGAGATCGAGACCTATGGGTACCGCACCCTGGCCGATCTCCTGCGCGGAGTACGCGGGGTCTTCGTCACGGACGATCGCAACTACGAGCACGTCGCCGTGCGCGGTTTCTATCCGCCGGGCGACTACAACGGCCGGGTCCTCCTCCTGGTCGACGGCCACCGATTGAACGAGAACGTCTATGGCTCGGCCCTGATCGGCAACGACTTCCCCCTGGACGTCGATCTGATCGACCGAGTGGAGATCATCCGCGGCCCAGGCTCCTCGCTCTACGGCAGCAGCGCCTTCTTCGGGGTGATCGAGGTGCGCACCAAGCGTGGAGCGGACCTCGAAGGCTGGGAGTTCTCCGGGGAGGCCGGGAGCTTCGAGACCTATCGCGCACGAACCTCCTATGGCCGTACGCTGGAGGGGGGAGTCGACCTCCTGGTCTCGGCCAGCGTGTTCGACAGCGCAGGGCCGCGCCTCTTCTATGAAGAATTCGCCAGCGATCCCAGCGGCGGATTCACCAGCGGAACGGACTACGAGGGCGCCTACTCCCTCTTCTCGCAGATCGCCTCGGGTCCCTGGCGGCTGCAAGGCGTCTACGGTTCGCGGGACAAGGGCATTCCGACGGGTTCCTTCGGGACGGTCTTCGACGATCCCGACAACAGCACCCGGGACGCGAGCGGCTACCTGGATCTCTCCTACTCGCGCGCGGAGGAATCGCGCTGGAGCTTCCTCGGGCGCGTCTTCTACGACTCCTACTACTACCGCGGCGCCTACATCTACGACGACACGGCGAACGGCGGTCCGCCCGACCTCGAGAACAAGGACCGCGCCTGGGGACGGTGGTGGGGCACCGAGCTGCAGGGGTCCTGGCTCTCCCTCCCCGGCCAGCACCTGACCGGAGGTGTGGAGTATCGCCACGAACCGCGCCAGGACCAGAGGAACTATGACGTCACCGCCGTCTACCTCGACGCCGAGAACGAGGGCGACATCCTCGGCCTTTATGTCCAGGACGAGTGCATCATCCGAGACGGCCTGACCTTCGACGTCGGGGTGCGCTACGACCACTACGACACTTTCGGCGGGACGGCGAACCCACGTCTCGCGTTGATCTGGAACCCCGACCCATCCAGCGCCTGGAAGCTCCTCTACGGGCAAGCCTTCCGAGCGCCCAATGCCTACGAGCTCTACTACGAGGACGGGTTCACGGCGAAGTCGAACCCCGACCTCGACCCCGAGGAGATCCGCACCTACGAGGCGATCCACGAACGGTACTCGGACGGCTGGAGACTGGCGGCGTCGATCTACCACTACGAGATCGACGACCTCGTCGTGCAGGTCACCGATCCGCTGGACGGCCTGCTCGTCTTCGAGAATGGCGAACAGGTCTCGGCCGACGGGCTGGAATTCGAAGTCGAGCGCCGCTTCGAGTCCGGCGCGCGGGTCCAGGCGAGCCACGCCTGGCAGCGCGCCGAGGGTGAGTCCTCCGGCGGTCGTCTCGTGAACTCCCCCGATCATCTCTTCAAGCTCCTCGTCGAAACGCCCCTTTGGGAGGAACGCTTGCGGACCGGTCTGGAGATCCAGGCCATGAGCGAGCGCGGCACGCTGGCGGGGGACGTGGCGCCCGGATTCATGCTCGCCAACCTGACCCTCAGGGCGCCGGAGCTCGTGAAGGGCCTCGACCTTTCGTTCAGCCTCCACAACCTCTTCGATGCCGAGTACGGAGACCCCGGTGGACTCGAGCACCCGCAGGACGTGATCGCCCAGGATGGACGGACCGCGCTCTTCCACCTGACCTGGCGTCCCTAGGCCCTGGAGCGAAGGGGGGTAGGGCGTGCCCTGGCGTAGCCCCCTTCCCTTCCGGAACCGGGCGGATGCTTGATCCATGGGCCGGATCCAGTATCCTCTCGCCCTCTTCCTCGCCCGCGGGACCGCCCCCACAGCGGTGGGCTCGCCGGCCGCGGTCCTTCTCCGCGCCAGCGTAGCTCAATTGGCAGAGCCCCTGATTTGTAATCAGGTGGTCGTGGGTTCGAGTCCCACCGCTGGCTCCAGCGGAGGACGGGGGAGTCTTCGAACAGGGCACGGACCGGCCCCGGCGATCGGTCCCCCGGCACGCCGGGTTGTTCCATGGCAACGAGACTGGATCGAGATGAGACGGGAGCGCTCCCGGGCCTTCGAGGCTGGAGGAGTGCGTTCGCACCGGACATCGCGGCGATTCGAAGCCGCCGGACTCTTCGCCCAACGGGGGGATTCCCGAGCGGCCAAAGGGGTCAGACTGTAAATCTGATGGCTCCTGCCTTCGAAGGTTCGAATCCTTCTCCCCCCACCCACCCGTCCCGTCTCGTCTGCGACACGTTCCCACGTGGTCACCGCCGGCGCGCGGGTCGCACCGCGGGCGTAGTTCAATGGTAGAACGTCAGCCTTCCAAGCTGAACGCGTGGGTTCGATTCCCATCGCCCGCTCCACCGAGGCTCGACTCGGTGCGCACGCCCGCGTCGCTCGAGCTCCGCTGCTGTAGCTCAGTGGTAGAGCACTTCCTTGGTAAGGAAGAGGTCATGGGTTCAAGCCCCATCAGCAGCTCCACTCTCCGCTCTCTCTGAAAACCCGATCGTTCACCGCTCTCCTCCGGGAGGGCGGAATCCAAGGACCTATTCCACCCGTTCCGAGCGGTGCGCGAGCGCCGCCCTCTTCACCACCAGCAACCGTTCGGGCAAGCCCCGAAGTACCAAGATGGCTAAGGAAGTCTTCAAGCGCACGAAGCCTCACTGCAACGTGGGCACCATCGGCCACGTCGACCACGGCAAGACGACGCTCACGTCGGCCATCTGCCGCTATCACGCCATGAAGGGGCAGGCCAAGGCGCTCAAGTTCGAGGACATCGACAAGGCTCCCGAGGAGCGGGCGCGTGGCATCACGATCAACGCGACCCACGTCGAGTACGAGACCGACAAGCGCCACTACGCCCACGTGGACTGCCCGGGTCACGCCGACTACGTCAAGAACATGATCACGGGCGCGGCGCAGATGGACGGCGCCATCCTGACCGTGTCGGCGGCGGACGGCCCGATGCCCCAGACGCGCGAGCACATCCTGCTCGCCCGCCAGGTGAACGTGCCGGCCATCGTGGTCTTCATGAACAAGGTCGACCAGGTGGACGATCCGGAGTTGCTCGACCTGGTCGAGATGGAGATGCGCGAGCTGCTCTCCAAGTACGAGTTCCCGGGCGACGACACCCCGATCATCCGCGGGTCGGCGCTGAAGATGCAGGAATCCCTCGACGCCGGGAAGCCCTGGAAGGACCCGGTCTTCGAGCCCCTGCGTCAGCTGATGGACGCGGTCGACAGCTACGTGCCCCAACCCCAGCGCAGCGTCGACAAGCCCTACCTGATGCCCGTCGAGGACGTGTTCTCGATCGAGGGTCGCGGAACGGTCGTCACCGGCCGAGTCGAGCAGGGCAAGGTCCGGGCGGGCGAGGAGATCGAGATCGTCGGCATCACGGACACGCGCCGTACGACTTGCACGGGCGTGGAGATGTTCCAGAAGACGCTCGACGAAGGGCTGGCCGGCGACAACATCGGCGTGCTGCTGCGCGGCACCAAGAAGGAGGAGGTCGAGCGCGGGATGGTGCTCGCCAAGCCGGGCACGATCACGCCGCACACCCACTTCGAGGGCGAGGTCTACATCCTCTCGAAGGAGGAGGGCGGACGTCACACGCCCTTCTTCAAGGGGTATCGGCCGCAGTTCTACTTCCGCACGACGGACGTGACCGGCGAGGTGCTGAAGCTCACGGCCATGGACGGCAACAGCGCCGAGATGTGCATGCCCGGCGACAACATCCGCATCGAGTGCAACCTGATCACCCCGATCGCGATGGACGAGCAGCTGCGTTTCGCCATCCGCGAGGGCGGCCGAACGGTCGGTGCCGGCGTGGTCACCAAGATCATCAAGTAGGGAGTCGATCAAGGGGAGCGGACCGGCCGGCGCGCCGTCCGGTCCGCTCCCGTCGGTTCGGGCAGCCATGAAGATCAAGGAACGCTACGTCTTCCTCGTTTGCGGAGAATGCGCCAACCGCAACTACACCACGCACAAGCGGCAGAAGGCCGCCTACAAGCTGGAGAAGAAGAAGTACTGCCCCTTCTGTCGCAAGCGCACGAATCACAAGGAACGCAAGCTCTAGGGACGGGCGACACGTCGCATGTCTTCCACCGAGACCGAGACCCAAACGCCCCCGCAGGCCCCCGAGAAGGGGCCGCAGGGATACCGAGAGGACCAGGGACGCCTGGCCCGCATGGCAGCGTTCTGGTGCCTCATGCTGTTCCTCCTCTTCGGATGCCAGTCGCTCTACCGGGGCCTGCAATCCGTGAAGGGGCTGGCGGATCCGATCGGCGGCGTGACCTTGCCCGTGATCGACGTGGACCTCTCGGTGGCCTTCCTCGTCGCATCGATCCTGTTCCTGGTGGGCGTGGTCGCGATCCGGTACTGGGAGCGGCGGCCCAAAATGGCCGACCTGCTGATCGACACCGAGGCCGAGCTCAAGAAAGTGGCCTGGCCGGCCCTCCAGCAAGTCACGAGCTCCTCGTTGGTGGTGATCGTGTGCGTCGTCCTGCTCGGGGGGTTCATGGCTCTGGTCGACATGCTCCTCGCGCGCATCATCCGCGTCATCGTGCTGGGGGACGTCTGAGATGTCCTACAAGTGGTACTTCGTCCGCTGTCAGTCCGGGCGCGAGGACTCGATCCGCAAGCAGCTCGAGACGCGCATCCAGCTCAAGGGCCTGCAGGACGTGGTGCCCCAGGTCCTCGTGCCCTTCGAGCGCGTGACCGAACTCAAGGGCGGGAAGCGCAAGGTCGTCTCGCGCAAGCTGTACCCCGGCTATCTCATGGTCCAGGCGGACTTCGCCGAGAGCACCGATCCGCGCTCGCTCGACGCGCGCAGCGCCCTGCGCGAGACGCCCGGCTTCGGAGACTTCCTGGGCACTCGCGGCGAGCCGAGTCCGCTCACCGAGGCCCAGGTGACCAGCATCCTGTCGCGCATGTCCGACTCCGAGGAGCGGCCGCAGGTGGCCATCAACCTGCGCAAGGGCGACATGGTCAAGATCAAGTCCGGCGCCTTCGACGGGTTCGACGGCACGGTGGAAGAGGTCAACCCCGACAAGGGAACCGTGAAAGTGACGGTCACGATCTTCGGCCGACCGACCCCGGTGGAGCTCGAGTACTGGGAAGTGGAAGCGGTCTAGGCGCGTTTGGAGGCAGCCCATGGCGAAAGAACTCGTGGCCAAGGTGAAGTTGCAGTGCCCCGCCGGGCAAGCGACGCCGGCGCCTCCGGTCGGCCCGGCCCTGGGCTCCCATGGGGTGAACATCGGGCAGTTCGTCAAGGAGTTCAACGACCGGACGCGGGAGCAGATGGGCCTGATCATCCCGGTCGAGATCTCGGTCTACAACGATCGAAGCTTCGATTTCATCCTCAAGTCCCCGCCCGCCGCCGTGCTGCTCAAGAAGGCCGCCAAGATCGAGAAGGGCAGCGGGAACGTCGGTCACGAGGATCACGTCGGGACGGTGACCCGTTCCCAGGTGGCCGAGATCGCTCAGATGAAGCTCAAGGACCTGAACGCCCGCGACCTGCAGCACGCCTGCCGCATAATCGAAGGCACGGCGCGCTCGTCCGGCATCAAGGTCGTCGATTGATGCGTCGGTGAAATCCATGCGGAAGCACAGCAAGAGATTCGAGCGTGCCGTCGAGAAGATCGATCGAGCGCGTCTGTACGACCCCCGGGAAGCCCTGACCCTGATCAAGTCGCTGCCCGCAGCGAAGTTCGACGAGACGGTCGATGTCGTCGTCAAGCTCGGGATCGATCCGAAGAAGACGGATCAGCTCGTGCGCGGTGCGGTGTCCTTGCCCAAGGGCCTCGGGAAGTCCGTGCGCGTCGTCGTGTTCGCCGAGGGCGAGAAGGCGCGCGCGGCTCAGGAGGCCGGCGCGGACGCGGTCGGGAGCGAGGATCTCGCCAAACGCATCGAGGGCGGTTGGCTCGACTTCGACGTCGTCATTGCCAGCCCCGACATGATGAAGCACGTAGGCAAGCTCGGGAAGATCCTGGGTCCGCAGGGCAAGATGCCCAGCCCGAAGTCCGGCACCGTGGCTCCCGACGTGGGCGGCGCCGTGCGCGAGTTCAAGGCCGGAAAGGTCGAGTTCCGCACCGATGCGGGCGGGAACGTGCACGCCCCGGTCGGCAAGCGTTCCTTCACGGTCGACGACCTCGCGCTCAATCTCTCGGCCTTCCTGGACCATCTGTTGTCGCTGCGGCCGCCGGCCGTGAAGGGGCAGTTCCTGCGCAAGATCTCCGTCAGCACGACGATGGGACCAGGCGCTTGGATCGCCTACGGGAGTTAGACCCATGCCCAATCAGATCAACCAGATGATCGCGCGTCAGCTCACCCAGGGTTTCCTGGGAGCGGATGGGATGATCATCATCTCCCTCTCGGGGCTGACCGTGGCGGAGACCGAGACCCTGCGCGATGAGCTGGCCGAGCACGGGATCCGCCTGCGCATGGTGCGCAATCGTCTGGCTCGGCTCGCCCTGCGCGAGCGCGGCTTCGAAGCGCCCGAGGACCTGTTCCAGGGGAACGTCGCCTGCGCCTTTGGAGCGACCGAGGCCGCCATCCACGCGGCCAAGGTCGTGCAGGGCTCCGCTCTCCGCAAGGCGGGGAAGGTCACCTTCCGCGGTGGACTGCTCGAGGGGAACCTGCTCGGTTCCGCAGAGGCGGCCGCGCTCGCCACGCTTCCCGGGAAGGAGGAGCTGCGCGGAAAGCTCCTCGGAACGATCAGCGGTCCGGCGCGCGGGCTCGCGTGCCTGCTCGCTGCTCCGCAGGGGGCGCTGGCGCGCGTCCTCCAGGCCCGCGTCGATTCCAAAAGCGCCCCAGGCGCGGGAACGGCGGCATAGACCCATCCAGGGTCGGGCGGTGCGTTGCCGCCCGACCATCGATCTCGCCGGCGACGAGGCCGGTGAAGCTAGCGAACGAACCACCACCTTCTCTCAAAGGAGAGATCTCATGTCCGAAGAACTGGCAACCCTGGAACCCGTGCTCGAGGAGCTCGCCGGCAAACTCGACGGCCTCACCCTCCTCCAGGCTTCGCAGCTCGTGAAGCACCTGGAGAAGAAGTGGGGCGTCAGTGCGGCGGCTCCAGTGGCCATGGCCATGCCCGCTGGCGGCGGGGGCGCGGCCCCCGCGGTGGCGGAGAAGACGACCTTCAACGTCATCCTCGAGGCCGCGGGCGACAAGAAGATCCAGGTCATCAAGGAAGTCCGCGCGATCACGGGCCTGGGGCTCAAGGAAGCCAAGGACCTCGTGGACGGCGCTCCCAAACCCGTCAAGGAAGGCGTCTCGAAGGAAGAGGCCGAAGACATCAAGAAGAAGATCGAAGAGGCGGGCGGCAAAGTCAAAGTGGACTAGGGGCGCCGACGAGGTGCTCCAGCGCACGCCGCAGCGAGGCCGAAGGCCTCCCGCACCCTCTCGGGTCGATTCGTTCGCCCCGCGGTCGCTTCGTGCCTCCAACCCGGGGGGACGGAGCGGCGTACGCCCATTCCGCGAACCTCGACTCCGGCGGACGGTTCGCCGCCCGCGGAGGCTCCGCCGTCCGTCCCCTTACCTCCCGCGCAGCCTCGGTCGCGTTCCCGCGCTCCGGGGCCCACGCTGTGCTCCGCGCTCCCTTCTCCCGCTTCCCAGCTGCGTACCGATCGGGAACGAACGGCCCGATCCTCCACCTCCGATGACCGCGACGCCCAAGACCATCCGCAAGTTCGGACGCTACCGACACGTCATCGAGGTCCCCGACCTCACCGAGATCCAGAGGAAGGCCTACGAGGAATTCCTCATGGTCGACATGCCGCAGTCGGCCCGGCCCAGCCACGGACTCGAGGAGCTCCTGCGCGAGGTGTTCCCGATCTACTCCTACGACAAGACCATGTGTCTGGAGTACGTCGGCTACGAACTCGGGCGGGCGCGCTACACGATCGACGAGTGCCGCAAGCTACGCCTCACCTACGGGTATCCCTTCAAGGTTCGCCTGCGCCTGGTGAAGCCGGAGCCGGTGGAAGAGGAGGTCTACCTGGGCGAGATCCCGATCATGATCGGGGGCGGCGAGTTCATCATCAACGGTTCCGAGCGCGTGATCGTGAGCCAGCTGCACCGCTCGCCGGGCGTCGACTTCTCGGTCGACACCACCACGTCCGAGCGCAAGCTGCACAGCTGCTGGATCATCCCCGAGCGCGGTTCGTGGATCGAGCTCAACGTCACGAAGAAGGACGTCCTCACCGTCCGCATCGACCAATCGGGCAAGTTCTCGGCGGTGACGCTGCTGCGTGCCCTCGACGAGCGGCTCTCGACCGATCAGGACTTGCTGCGCGAGTTCTACACCACGACGGTGGTCAAGAAGTCGAAGACGCAGACCGAGAACCTGTTCGGCAAGTCGATCACCGGCAAGATCGCCGTGGGTGACATCGTGGTCCTCAAGACCGGGGAAGTCCTGGTCCCCTCGGCGACGGCCATTTCCGAGGCCGCTGCGGTCGAGATCGCGGCCAGCGACCTGGCCGAGGTGGAGATCATCGACGCCGATCCGCAGGACCTGGATTCGCTGATCCTCAACTCGATGCACGAAGATCCCTGCAAGAGCCACTCGGAGGCGCTGCTCAAGATCTACGGCCGCCTGCGGCCCGGCAATCCGCCCCAGCTCGAGAAGGCGCGCGAGCTCTTCCACGAGAAGTTCTTCGATCCGCAGCGCTACCGTCTGGGACGCGTCGGACGCTTCCGTCTGAATCGCAAGTACGGCCAGACCATCCCCGAGGACGTGCAGGTCCTGCAGGCGGAGGACATCGTCAACTCGATCAAGTACCTGATCGGGTTGCGCAACGGCAAGGGCGAGATCGACGACATCGACAACCTGGGGAATCGCCGCGTTCGCGCCATCGCCGAGCTCGCGGCCGAGGAATTCCGCAAGGGCCTCCTGAAGCTGCGGCGCACGGCGCAGGAGCGCATGAACCTCGAGAACCCGGAGACCGTCTCTCCGCGCAACCTGATCAACTCCAAGACCTTCTCGAGCGCCGTGGAGTACTTCTTCGGGCGCGGCGAGCTGTCCCAGGTCGTCGACCAGACGAACCCGCTATCGCAGCTGACCCACGAGCGGCGCCTCTCGGCCCTCGGGCCGGGGGGTCTCAACCGCAAGCGCGCCGGTTTCGACGTGCGCGACGTGCACCTCTCGCACTACGGGCGTCTGTGCCCGATCGAGACCCCGGAAGGCTCGAACATCGGTCTGATCTCCTCCCTGGCGATGTACGCCAAGCTCGACGCCTACGGGTTCCTGGTCAGCCCCTACCGCAAGGTGAACAAGGGCAAGGTGACCGACGAGGTGGCGTACCTGCGGGCGGACGAAGAGGCCGGCAAGATCATCGCGCCCGCCGACTCGTTGCTCGAGGACGGAGTCCACGTGATGGGACCGCGCGTGCTCGCCCGGCGCGACGGCGACAACCTGGAGGTGACGCCCGAGGAGGTCGACTACATCGACGTCTCGCCCAAGCAGATCGTGGGCGTCTCGGCGGCGCTGATCCCGTTCCTGGAACACGACGACGCCAACCGCGCGCTGATGGGATCGAACATGCAGCGTCAGGCGGTGCCCTTGCTCGTGACCGAACCGCCCCTGGTGGGGACCGGACTCGAGGAAGTCGTGGCCAGGAACACGGACCTCGTGCTGCGCTCGGAGAAGGCCGGCACCGTGACCTACGCCGACAACCAGCTGGTCATGGTCGACGACGAGGAGTACCGGCTCACCAAGTACCGCGGACTGAACGAGCGCACCTGCCAGACGCACAAGCCCGTCGTGCGCGAGGGCGATCGTGTCGAGGCCGGGCAGTTGCTCGCCGACGGAGCCTCCACGAAGGACGGCGAGCTGGCCCTCGGCCGCAACGTGATGGTGGCCTTCATGCCCTGGGAGGGCCTCAACTTCGAGGACGCGATCCTGGTCTCCGAGCGGCTGGTGCGCGACGACGTCTTCACCTCGATCCACATCGAGGAATACGAGGTCGAGATCCGCGAGACCAAGCTGGGCAAGGAGGAGTTCACGCACGACATCCCCAACGTGGGCGAGCGGGCGCTGGCCAACCTGGACGAGAGCGGCATTGTGCGCATCGGGACGTCGGTCGAGGCCGGCGACATCCTGGTCGGCAAGGTCGCGCCCAAGTCGAAGTCCGAGCTCACGCCGGAGGAGAAGCTGTTGCACGCGATCTTCGGCCGGGCGGGCGTGGACGTGAAGAACGCCTCGCTCACCATGCCTCCCGGCACGCGGGGCGTGGTCATCGACGCGCAGAAGTTCTCGCGGCGGGTGAACCTGACCGATTCCGAGCGGCAGCGGGTGCTGTCCCAGATCCGCGATGCCGAGAAGGACTTCCTGCGCGCCTTCAAGGATCTCACCGCGTCGATGTTCGGCGAGGTGGAGACGCTCCTCGGCCAGGAGATCCTGGACGACATCACCGGCAAGCGCGTCGTGATCGACGACACGGCCACGTTCGATACCCTGCGCCGGATCAAGCTCCTGTGCATGTCGGCTGCCGAGGACTGTACGGGCGAGGAGAAGCGCAAGGCGGCGCTGGCGGTGATCAACGATCACCAGGTGCGCATCGAGCGGCGCGAGAGCGACAAGAACAAGATCGTGAACCGTCTCTCGCGCGGCGACGAGCTGCCGACCGGCGTGCTCGAGATGGTCAAGGTGTACGTGGCGACCAAGCGCGCGCTCTCGGTCGGCGACAAGATGGCCGGGAGGCACGGCAACAAGGGCGTGGTGTCCAAGATCATGCCGCTCGAGGACATGCCGTACCTCGAGGACGGGACGCCGGTCGACATCGTGCTGAACCCGCTGGGCGTGCCGAGCCGCATGAACGTCGGGCAGATCCTGGAGACGCACCTGGGACTCGCCGCGAGCCGCCTCGACGTGCGCTTCCATTCGCCCGCCTTCGACGGCGCCAAGGAGTCGGACATCGAGCGGTCCCTGGAACAGGCGGGTCTGCCGAAGTCCGGCAAGTTCACGCTCTACGAAGGCCGCACGGGGCAGCCCTTCGAGCAGCAAGTCACCGTGGGCGTGATGTACATGCTGAAGCTCCACCACCTGGTGGACGAGAAGGTGCACGCGCGCGCCACCGGTCCCTACAGCTTGATCACCCAGCAGCCCCTGGGTGGCAAGGCGCGCTTCGGGGGCCAGCGCTTCGGCGAGATGGAGGTGTGGGCGCTCGAAGCCTACGGCGCCGCGGCCATCCTGCAGGAGCAACTCACGGTCAAGTCGGACGACGTCGACGGCCGGACGAAGATCTACGAGGCCATGGTCAAGGGCCTGAACATCCTCGAGCCGGGCACGCCGGTGTCCTTCGAGGTGCTGTGCAACGAGATCAAGGGGCTCGGCTTGAACATCGAGCTGCAGAAGAAGGTCACGCTCTAGGGAGATCGAGATGACGGAGACCCAAACGAACCGCATCAACGACTACGGCAGCGTCAAGATCTGCCTCGCTTCGCCGGAGGACATCCGCTCTTGGTCCTACGGGGAGGTCAAGAAGCCCGAGACCATCAACTACCGGACGTACCGCCCGGAACGCGACGGGCTCTTCTGCGAGCGCATCTTCGGTCCCGAGAAGGACTGGGAGTGCTTCTGCGGCAAGTACAAGGGCATCAAGCACAAGGGGATCGTGTGCGACAAGTGCGGTGTGATGATCACGCACAGCCGCGTGCGGCGGAAGCGCATGGGGCACATCAACCTCGCCGCGCCCGTGGTCCACATCTGGTTCTTCAAGGCCATGCCGAGCCGCATCGGCACGCTGCTCGACCTGCGGACATCGAGCATCGAGCGCGTGGTCTATTTCCAGGACTACATCGTCATCGATCCGGGGGACACGCCGCTGGAGGAGAAGCAGCTCCTGACGGAGGAGGAGTTTCGCCAGGCGCGTGCCAAGTACGGTTCGGAGTTCGAGGCCGACATGGGGGCCGAGGCGATCAAGAAGATGCTGCGGCGCCTCGACCTGCAGAAGCTCTCGCTCGAGCTGCGGGAGGAACTGCTCTCGACGCGCTCCAAGCAGCGGCAGAAGGACATCATCAAGCGTCTGCGCACGGTCGAGATGCTGCGCGACTCGGGCAATGATCCGAGCTGGATGGTGCTCGATGTCATTCCCGTCATCCCACCCGACCTGCGGCCCCTGGTCCTGCTCGATTCGGGCAACTTCGCGACCTCGGACTTGAACGACCTCTATCGGCGCTTGATCAACCGCAACAACCGGTTGAAGAAGCTGCTCGACCTGAATGCTCCCGAGGTGATCATCCGCAACGAGAAGCGGATGCTGCAGCAGTCCGTCGACGCGCTGTTCGACAACGGGCGCTGTCGCCGACCGGTGCTCGGATCGTCGAACCGCCCGCTCAAGTCCCTGACCGACATGATCAAGGGCAAGCAGGGGCGATTCCGCGAGAACCTGCTGGGCAAGCGCGTGGACTACTCCGCGCGCTCGGTGATCGTGGTGGGGCCGGAACTGCGCCTGCACCAGTGCGGGCTCCCCAAGAAGATCGCCCTCGAGCTCTTCCAGCCGTTCGTGATCCGGCGTCTCAAGGAGCTGTCATTGGCGGACACGATCAAATCGGCCAAGCGCATGCTGGAGCGGCGCGACGAGGAGGTCTGGGACATCCTCGACGAGGTGATCCGCGACCACCCCGTGCTCTTGAACCGGGCGCCCACGCTGCACCGCATGGGCATCCAGGCCTTCGAGCCCGTGCTGGTCGAAGGCAACGCGATTCGCCTGCATCCGCTGGTGTGCGGCGGATTCAACGCCGACTTCGATGGCGACCAGATGGCCGTGCACCTGCCGCTCTCGTTCGAGGCGCAGATCGAGGCGTCGACCCTCATGCTGTCGACGAACAACATCTTCTCGCCGGCGAACGGGATGCCCATCATCACCCCGTCGCAGGACATGGTGCTTGGCCTCTACTACCTGACGAAGGATCATCTCGGCACCTACGACAAGTTGGAGCCGAAGCTCTTCGGCAGCCTGCAGGAACTCTTTCTGGCCTACGGCCACGGCTTCACCGAGACGCATCGCCCGGTGCGCGTGCGCATGACCCCGGGCACGCTCGTCAAGCAGGCCCGCCGCGCGGAGTCGGTCGAGGTCGACGACCTCGGCAAGCTGAACCTCGGCGGGAAGTCGGACGAGGGCGGACCGCACGTCTTCCTGCAGACGACGATCGGACGGGCGATCTTCAACGACATCCTTCCCCCCGGGATGGCGTTCTATAACTACGAGCTCGACAAGGGCGGGATCGCCGCGTTGATCAGCGATTGCCACCGGTTGCTCGGTCGCGACGCCACCCTGCGCCTGCTCGACGACCTCAAGGACCTCGGATTCAAGGCGGCCACGCGCGCGGGTCTGTCCATCTCCAAGGACGACATGCGCGTGCCGGAGTCGAAGTCGAAGATCATCGACCTGAGCGAGAAGGAGATCGAGAAGGTCGAGAAGTCCTTCGGGCGCGGCGTGATCACCGAGGGCGAGCGCTACCTGAAGATCATCGACCTCTGGACGCACGCCCGCGAGCAGCTCGGCCAGGATCTCATCCGGGTCTTGCGCGAGGACGTACGCGAAGGCGATCCGTACGTCAACCCGATCTACTGCATGGTGTCCTCCGGGGCGCGCGGCTCGATCGACCAGATCCGCCAGCTGGCCGGCATGCGCGGTCTGATGGCCAAACCCTCGGGCGAGATCATCGAGACGCCGATCAAGGCCAACTTCCGCGAAGGCTTGAAGGTGCTCGAGTACTTCTCCTCGACCCACGGGGCCCGCAAGGGACTGGCGGACACCGCCCTCAAGACCGCGGACGCCGGCTACCTGACGCGCAAGCTGACGGACGTCGCGCAGAACGTGGTCATCACCCAGGAGGACTGCGGATCGCCGAACGGCGTGTACAAGTCGGCCGTCTACAAGGGCGAGAAGGTCGTGCTCACGCTGGCCCAGGCCGTGCGCGGCCGGGTGGCCCGCGACACGATCATGGACGTCGTCTCGGACGAGATCCTCGTGCGCGAGAACGAGGTCATCACCGAGGAGGCCGCACAGCGCATCGAAGGACTCGGCTACGAGAAGATCCGCGTGCGCAGCCCGTTCACCTGCGAGGCCGGGCTCGGCGTCTGCGCCCGTTGCTACGGCATGGACCTGGCGCGCGGTACCGTCGCCGAGCGTGGTCTCGCCGCCGGGATCATCGCGGCGCAATCGATCGGCGAACCTGGGACGCAGCTCACGATGCGCACGTTCCACATCGGCGGCACCGCCAGCCGCTCGGTGGAGGAGTCCGAGGTGCGCGTCAAGCGCCCGGGCACCGTGCGCTTCAGCAGCCTGCGTTCGGTGGTGAACCGCGAAGACCAGACGGTGGTCCTCAACCGGACGGCCGAACTGATCCTGCTCGACGAGCGCGGCCGCGAACTCGATCGCTACGCGGCCCCCATGGGTTCGGTCCTGGCCGTGAAGGACGGGCAGGTCGTCAAGCCCAAGCAGTCGTTGTGCAACTGGGACCCGCACCACGTCCCGATCCTGGGCGAGTTCGACGGGCGGGTCCGGTTCGAGGACCTGATCGAGGGCAAGACGCTCAAGATCGAGCGCGACGCGCGTCGCGGCGGCGTGCGCAAGCTGGTGATCGAGCACAAGGGCGACCTGCATCCCCAGATCATCCTGGAGGACGGCAAGGGGCAAGCCCTGGCGCTCTATCCGATCCCCGAGCGTGCCTACATCGAGGTCGATGACGGGCAGGAAATCCGCGCCGGCGACCTGCTCGCCAAGAGCTCGCGCGAGATCGGCGGCACGCAGGACATCACCGGAGGTCTCCCGCGGGTCACGGAGCTCTTCGAAGCCCGGCGCCCGAAGGAGCCGGCGGTCATCTCCGAGATCGACGGCGTGGTCGAGCTCGGCGAGAAGAAGCGCAGCAAGCGCACGATCATCGTGCGCGCGCTCGGTTCCAAGGCCGAGGTGATCCAGGAGCAAGATCACTCGGTGCCGCAGGGCAAGCACCTACGCGTCCATAAGGGCGACGAAGTGCGCGCCGGCGATCCGCTGGTCGATGGGCCGCTCGTGCCGCACGACATCCTGCGCATCAAGGGCGACGATGCAGTGCAGGACTACCTCTTGACCGAGATCCAGAACGTCTACCGTTCCCAGGGCGTGACCATCGACGACAAGCACATCGAGATCATCATCGCCCAGATGATGCGCAAGGTGCAGGTCGTGGAGCCCGGCGACAGCGACTTCCTGCCTGGCGCGGTGGTGGATAAGTTCCGCTTCCGGCGGGAGAACGAACGCCTACGCAAGGAGCGCAAGAAGCCGGCCAACGGCCAGACGCTGCTCCTCGGCGTGACCAAGGCCTCGCTCTCTTCGGAGTCCTTCATCTCCGCGGCGAGCTTCCAGGAGACGACCAAGGTCCTGACCGAGGCGGCGATCGCCGGGCGGCGGGACTTCCTGGTCGGCCTCAAGGAGAACGTGATCCTCGGCCACATGGTCCCGACGGGAACCGGCTTCCGCGATCACTACCGCACGCGGGTCAAGAAGAACATCGACTTCGGCGAGATCGGCCGGGCCGGCTCCTTCGGGGCCGCCGCGATGGACGCCCAGATGGAGGCGCTCCTCGCCGGCGAGCTCGGGGTCCCGGCGCTGGCGCTCGCTCCGACCGGAACCGAACAGCATCCGGCTCCGACCGACGCGCCCCCCGTCGGTGCGGGTCCTTCCCCGGGCGACCTGCCCGCCGATCCTTCCGAGAAGGAGAGCTACTAGACGATCCGGAGCGCCCTCCAGGTCGGGGGCGCTTGACTCGTCGCGTGGTCTCCCTAGAATCCTCGCCCCGCTTCACGAGGCAGCGAGGAACCCTTCCCATCCATGCCGACCATCAATCAGCTCGTTCGCAAGGGTCGCCGCCGACTCAAGAAACGGTCCAAGTCTCCGGTGCTCGACGGTTGCCCCCAGAAGCGGGGCGTCTGTCTGCAGGTCAAGACCCAGACCCCCAAGAAGCCCAATTCCGCGCTGCGCAAGGTGGCCCGGGTGCGCTTGTCGAACGGGAAGGAGATCACCGCCTACATCCCGGGCGAGGGGCACAACCTCCAGGAGCACTCGATCGTGCTGATCCGCGGAGGCAGGGTGCGCGACCTTCCCGGAGTCCGCTACCACATCCTGCGCGGCACGCTCGACACCGCCGGGGTCGACAGCCGCCACCAAGGTCGCTCGAAGTACGGCACCAAGCGGCCCAAGAAGTAGGACCCCGATGCCGCGCAACTACGACTCGACCGCTCCGCTCGTCCGACCCGATCCCAAGTTCCAGTCGCTCCTCGCCTCGAAGATCATCAACCGGATCATGGAGCGCGGGAAGAAGACCGTCGCCCAGGGGATCTTCTACCAGGCCCTGGACCTGGCCAAGAAGAAGCTGCCGGAAGCCGAGGACCAGGTCGTGATCTTCACCAAAGCGGTCGAGAACGTGAAGCCCTCCGTGGAAGTGCGCTCCAAGCGCGTGGGCGGGGCGAACTACCAGGTCCCGCGGGAAGTCAAGCGGAACCGCCAGCAGAGCCTGGCCATTCGCTGGCTCATCGACAACGCGCGCAAGAAGAAGGGCAAGCCCATGGCCCAGAGGTTGGCCGAGGAGCTGGTGGACGCCTACAACGGGACCGGAGCTTCCGTGGGCTGGAAGGAAAACGTCCACAAGATGGCCGAGGCCAACAAGGCCTACGCGCACTACGCCCGGTGATCGCCGGGGAAGGCGCCGGACCGCCTTCCAAGGGCCCGGATTCTGCGTGCACATCTTCATCCTGCGCGACCCGCGCGAATCCGCCGCCAAGTGCTCCCTGACGAGGCTGCGCGGCCTCTCGCGCGTCGAGTTCGCTCCCTACCGCGTCGGGCGCGAGGTCCACGTCGGGGAGCGGATCCTGCTCCATCTCGACGGCGAACTCCTCTCGCCCGACGATGCCGGGCGCGATCTCTTGTTGCTCGACTGCGCCTGGAGACGAGTTCCCGCGTTGCGCGCCACGATCCGGGGACGCGTTCATGCACGGCGTTTGCCTCGCCTGCAGAGCGCCTATCCTCGCCGTAGCAAGACGTTCGAGGATCCCGAGGTCGGGCTCGCTTCGGTCGAAGCCCTCTTCGCCGCCTGTGCGATCTTGGGGGAGCCCCGGCCCGAGCTCCTGGACGGCTATCGTTGGCGGGACGCGTTCCTGCGCGCGAATCCCGAGCTCGCTCCCTTCGCGCGGACGGGCTGAGTTCGAGGCCCTTCGCGCGTGCCGTCGATCCTAAGATGGCGGCCTCCATGCTCGAGCGGCTGCGCAACATCGGCATCGTGGCCCACATCGATGCCGGGAAGACGACGGTGTCCGAGCGCATCCTCTTCTACACCGGAGTCGAGCGTCGCATGGGAGAGGTGCACGAGGGCAGCACCGTCATGGATTGGATGGAGGAGGAACGTACGCGCGGCATCACGATCACCGCCGCGGCCACCACGGTCCCCTGGCGCGCGCACACGATCAACCTGATCGACACTCCCGGACACGTCGATTTCACGGTGGAAGTCGAGCGCTGCATGCGCGTCCTCGACGGGGCCGTGCTCGTGGTCAACGGCGTGGCCGGGGTACAGGCCCAGTCGGAGACGGTGTGGAGGCAGATGGTGCGCCACCACGTGCGCTCGATCGCCTTCGTGAACCAGCTGGACCGCCCCGGAGCGGACTTCCTCCAGGCGGTGAAGAGCCTGCGCGAGCGGCTGGGCATCGAGGCCCTTCCGATCCAGTTCCCCCTGGGATCGGAGCGCGGGTTCCGTGCGCTCGTGGACCTGCTCGCGAACGAGGCGTTCGAGTTCCCCGAGGCGACCCTGGGGCGGGATCCGCGGCGAATCCCGGTTCCCGACTCCGTGGCGGACGAGGTCGGCGTGCTGCGTTCCGAACTCCTGGAACGCTTGGCGGAAGAGGACGAGGAATGCTTCCAGGCGTTCCTCGATGGACGCGAGATCCCGCCCGACGTCCTGCGTCGCGCGCTCCGACGCGCCGTCGGTCGGGGAACGTTGCTGCCGGTCCTGTGCGGGGCCGCGCTGCGGAACGTCGGCATCCAGCCGGTCCTCGACGCCGTGGTCGATTTCCTGCCCTCGCCCCTCGAGGCTCCTCCCGTGGATGGTTTCGATCCGAACACGCACGCTCCCTTCCGGCGTGCCTGCGATCCCGAGGGGCCCTTCAGCGCGCTCGCGTTCAAGTGGGCGGCCGATCCCAACGAGGACCTCCTGTACGTGCGGATCTATTCCGGCCGCGTCCGTCCCGGCGACAAGCTCTTCAACCCGCGCGTGAAGCGCATGGAGAGGGTGGCGCGCGTCCTGCGCATGCACGCGAACACGCGCAACGCCCTGACCGAGGCCGGGCCGGGCGAGATCGTGGCCCTGACCGGATGCAAATTCACCACGACCGGCGACACGCTGTGCGACCACGATGCTCCCATCGTGCTCGAGCGGCTCGTCTTCCCCGACCCCGTGGTCAGTCAGGTCGTGGAGCCCAGGAACTCCTCCGACCGCGATCGCCTGCGGAGCTCGCTCGAACGCCTAGCCTTCGAGGACCCGAGCTTCCACGTGCGCGAGGACGAGGAGACCGGACAGTGGCTGGTCCAGGGGATGGGGGAGCTCCATCTGGAGGTCAAGCAGCACCGACTCCAGCGGGAGTTCGGTCTCGAGGTCCAGATCGGCGAGCCGCGGGTCGCCTATCGCGAGGCCCCGATCGGCGAGGGGAGGGGGATGGCCCGGGTCGATCGGGTCCTGGGCGGGACGAAGGTCTTCGGCGCTGTGGAGGTGGAGGTTCGGAGTGCACCGGAGGGCCCCATCTCGGAGATCCGATGGCGGGAGGGGTGCCCCATCCCCCCCAGGTTCCGCCCCGGGGTCGCGGAGGCCCTTTCCATCGAGGCGCGGGTCGGTCCCCGCTTCGGGTTCCCCCTGACCTCCCTCGAGATCGAGGTCGTCGGCGGGGAGAGTCACCCCGATCGCGACTCGGAGATCGGCTTCGCCCAGGCGGCGAGCGCCGCCCTGCGCACCGCGGTCTCAGAGGCCGGCGTGGCCCTCCTCGAACCCGTGATGTCCTTCGAGATCGAGGCTCCGGCGGAATTCATGAGCGGGATCATCGGGGAGCTGAACAGCAAGCACGCCGACATCCAGGAGGTGTCCGCCGACGGGGCCTTGCGCCGCGTGTCGGGGACGGTCCCCCTCTTCCACATGTTCGGCCATGCGACCACCCTGCGTTCCCTGTCGCAGGGGCGCGCGAGCTTTTCGCTCTCCCCCGCGGGCTTCCGGCGCGTCACGGAGGGGGAACTCGAGTCCCGCGGACTGGTCTGGAGTTAGGGCTTCCTAGGGAAAGAGGAGGGGGGAGCCTTTCTGTGGGGGCCTGGGGCACCCTCGACCCTCCCGATGGCGATTGACCACCCCGTCCCGCACTGCTATCTTCTCCGCCCCTTTGGTCCTCGCACCCTCGGTGCGCGGGACGGGACGGGCGCGGGAGAGCGAAGGCGGGAGATTCCGTCCCCCATTCGTCTCTGCCGCCCATCCGCATGACCATGAACGACAAGATCCAGATCCGGATGGAGGCCTACGACCACGAGGCCCTCGATCAATCGGCCGTCGAGATCGTCGAGACGGCCAAACGAACGGGGGCGCGGGTTGCCGGACCCATTCCGCTTCCGACGCGTATCGAACGATACACGGTCCTGCGGTCGCCCTTCATCGACAAGAAGTCGCGTGAGCAGTTCGAGATCCGAACGCACAAACGGCTGATCTTCATCTCGGAGCCCACCAGTCAGACGGTGGACGCCCTGAGCAGTCTGAACATGCCCGCGGGGGTGGACATCCGTATCAAGGCTTGAGAGCCCTGAGCGCTCGTCCGGGCAGGGATGCGCCGACGAGCGTGGGATCCGGTCGCCGACGGTTCTTCGGCGGGAGCCGGCCCGCAGAGTTCCTTGGTGGTGTTGGACACGGCGTGTCCGCACCGACCCCTACAACGAAATCCAGCAATCGCGCGCGAGTCGCGTGGCCAGGCGTTGACCGTTGCCGACGAGGCGATCGGTCCTGGTCGAACCGGCGAGCGCGAACGGTTCGAGGACTCATGACGCTGATCCTAGGACGCAAAGAAGGGATGACGCAGCTCTTCACCGACGATGGAACCATCGTCGGTGTGACCGTCGTTTCGGCGGGCCCCTGCGTCGTCACCCAGGTGCGCACGTCCGAGCGCGATGGCTATTCGGCCATCCAGTTCGGCTACGGAGACACCACGGAGAAGCGCACGCGTAAGCCGGAGCGCGGTCACTTCGCCAAGGCGGGGACCGCGCCCAAGCGCTGGCTTCGCGAGGAGCGCCTGTCGGCGCCGGCCGAGAAGGCGGTGGGGGATACCGTCACCGTGGCTGCCTTTGCGGAGGGGGATGTCGTCGACGTCATCGGAACGACCAAGGGGCGCGGGTTCGCCGGGACGATCAAGCGACACGGCTTCCACCGCGGGCCCGAGACGCACGGGTGCATGAACGTCCGGCAGCCGGGATCGATCGGGACCAAGCGCATCGGAAAGCTCTTTCCGGGCAAGCGCATGTCCGGCCACTTCGGTCATGCGCGCCAGACCTCCAAGAACCTGAGGGTCGTGCGCGTCGATCCCGAGCGCAGCCTGCTCTTCCTGCGCGGTGCCGTCCCCGGCCCGAACGGAGGATTCGTACAAGTCCGCACCGCCAAGACGGGAACGAAGAAGAAGGCATAGGGCCGACGGATGCAAGTCAAGACCTATCAAGCAGGGAACGTGGGTTCGGTCCCGTTCGACGAGCGGCCGTTCGTCGACGGGACCGGGCGCCCGCGCGTGCTCTACCGGACCTTGAAGAACGCGGTCGTCATGCACGAGGCGAACCAGCGTCTGGGCACGGTGAACACCCGCGGCCGCGCCGAGGTCAGGGGCTCGAACAAGAAGCCCTGGAAGCAGAAGCACACCGGCCGTGCGCGCGCCGGAGACCGCAAGTCGCCCATCTGGCGCGGCGGAGGTACGGTCTTCGGGCCCAAGCCGCGGGACTGGTCCTATCACATGCCGGCGAAGGAGCGACGCGTGGCGACGCGCACGGCGTTGCTCGGCAAGCTCCAGGACGGCGAGGTCGTGATCGCGGACCTGGGGAGCTTCGCCCGCCCGTCCGCCAAGAGCGCGCGCAAGATCCTCGCCGACCTCGACTCGCCCAGGCGGGCCCTGGTCGTGTTGGCCGAGCCGCGGGACGCCACCTGGCGTTCGTTCCGCAACTTCCCGGGGGTCTCGGTGCGCATCGCCGCCGACCTGTGCGCCCACGACGTCGTCGCGGGCGGTCTCCTGATCGTCGAGCCCGCGGCCATGGAGCGGCTCACCGAGCGACTCGGTCGCAAGTCCGGGAGCCCGTCATGACCACGCTGGACCGCTGCTATCGGATCGTGCAGAAGCCGGTGATCACCGAGAAGGCGACCGACGACATCGCGCACCGCAACGCCTACACGTTCCGCGTGCCGATGGACGCCAACAAGATCGAGATCCGCCAGGCCGTCGCGCGCCTGTTCAACGTCAAGGTGAAGAGCGTCAACACGTCGCGCGTGCAGAGCAAGTGGCGCATCCGCGGGCGTTCCTTGGGGCAGACGCAGAGCTGGAAGAAGGCGCGGGTCGTCCTGGCCGAGGGCCAGACGATCGAGATCCTGTGAGGTTCTTGCGATGGGCTTGACCACGTACCGACCGACCTCCGCTGGACGCCGACACGGCAGCGTGCTCGAGTTCACGGAGATCACCGCGAAGAAGCCGGAGCGCACCCTGCTGCGCCCGCTGCGCAAGACCGGCGGCCGCAACAACGTCGGTCGCATCACGTGCCGGCACCGGGGCGGCGGCAACAAGCGCCGCTACCGTCTGATCGACTTCAAGCGCGAGAAGGAGGGCGTGCCCGGCAAGGTGGATTCGATCCAGTACGATCCGAACCGCTCCGCGAACATCGCGCTCGTGGTCTACGCCGACGGCGAGAAGCGCTACATCATCGCGCCGCTCGGCCTCGAAGTCGGGCAGACGGTGCTCTCGGGCGAGCGCGTGGACGCACTGCCGGGCAACGCCATGCGCCTGGCCGACATCCCCGTGGGTCTGATGATCCACAACATCGAGCTGCACTCCGGGAAGGGCGGTCAGCTCTGCCGCTCCGCCGGTTCCTATGCGCAGCTCCAGGCGCGCGAGGGCCAGCACGCGATCGTCATGTTGCCCTCGGGCGAGCTGCGCAAGATCCACGTCCAGTGTCGCGCGACCATCGGGCGCATCGGGAACACCGATCACCAGAACGTGAAGCTCGGCAAGGCGGGTCGCAAGCGGCACCTCGGGCGCCGTCCCGAGGTCCGCGGGACCGCCATGAACCCCGTCGACCACCCGCTCGGCGGCGGCGAGGGGCGTACCAAGGGCGGTCGGCATCCGTGCTCGCCGCGCGGCGTTCCCGCCAAGGGTGGGTTGACGCGGCGGCCGAATCACCCCTCGAACAAGTTCATCCTGCGACGCAGGAAGATCAGGCAGTAGGCAAGGAGGCGACGTGGGACGCAGCGTCAAGAAGGGTCCGTACGTGGACGAGAAGCTGGCCAGGAAGGTGGCCGCGCTGGGAGGCAAGCGCGAGCCGATCAAGACCTGGTCGCGGCGCTCCACGATCCCGCCCGAGTTCATCGGGCACACCTTCATGGTCCACAACGGCAAGCAGCACATGAAGGTCTTCGTGACCGAGGACATGGTGGGGCACAAGCTGGGAGAGTTCGCTCCCACCCGCATCTTCCGCGGCCACACGAACAAGAAGGAAGCGGCCAAGCCCGGGGAAGCAGAGGCCATCGCGTGAGTGCTCCCTCGTCGACCACGCCCGAGTTCACCGCGCGCCATCGTTTCGCGCGGCTCACCGCCCGCAAGGCGCGCAGTTCGGCCGACCTCATCCGCGGGAAGGACGTCAACCAGGCGCTCGAGATCCTGCGCTTCTCGCCGCGCCGTTCCTCGGCCTTCCTGCTCAAGGTGCTCCAGTCCGCGGTGGCCAACGCCAGCCAAGACGAGGACGTGAAGGTCAATCGCCTCTATGTCTGCGATTGTCGGGCCGACGACGGCCCGCTCCTCAATCGACGCCTGCGCTGGAGGGCGGGCCCCCAAGGGCGCGCCATGCCGATCCGCAAGCGGACGTCCCACATCACCGTCGTCGTGCGCGAGCGCGAGGAAAAGGGACAGTAGCCATGGGTCAGAAGGTCCATCCCTCCGGTTATCGGATCTCGGTCATCGAGCCGTGGCGTTCGCGCTGGTACGCGAACAAGAAGAACTTCGGGCGCCTCCTGATCGAGGACGACCGCATCCGCCAGCACATCTACCGGGAGTTCCGCTCGGCCGGCGTGCCGCGCATCGAGATCGAGCGCACGGGCGAGGCCGTGAACATCATCCTCCACACGGCCCGCCCCGGCGTGCTCGTCGGCCGCAAGGGCGTGCGGGTGGACCAGCTCAAGAAGGACCTGCAGGACATCACCGGCATGACCTGTCACCTCACGGTGCGGGAGATCAAGCGTCCCGAGCTCGAGGCGACGCTCGTGGCCGAGGTGGTGGCCGAAGCGCTGGAGAAGCGCATGGCCTTCCGGCGCGCCCTGAAGAAGGCGATCCAGACGACCATGCAGTCGGGCGCCAAGGGCATCAAGCTGGAGATCAGCGGACGCCTCGGAGGAGCGGAGATGGCCCGCACGGCCAAGGAGCGCGAAGGGCGTGTCCCGCTCTCGACCCTGCGTTCGAACGTCGACTACGGGACCGCCACGGCGCGTACCACCTGGGGCGCGATCGGGGTCAAGGTCTGGATCTACAAGGGCGACCTCGAGCCCGGCGAGAAGGTCGACTGGAGGGCGGGCCAGAACACGCCCAGCGAAGCCGGCAGGGGCGAGCGCGGGCGCGGCCCGCGGCGCGGCGGCCGAAACGGGGAGCGGCGGCAGTAGCCGCGGGGAGATCGACTCATGTCCTTGATGCCGGCTCGGACCAAGTATCGCAAGCAGCACCGCGGGAGGCTGCGCGGCTTCGCGACGCGCGGGAACTCGGTGGCCTTCGGCGACTTCGGCCTCCAGGCCCTCGACTGGGGCTGGATCAACGGCCGGCAGATCGAAGCCGGTCGCGTCGCGGCCAACCGCGCCACGGGTGGACAGGCCAAGGTCTGGATCCGCATCTTCCCGCACAAGCCCGTGTCCGGCAAACCCGCCGAGACGCGCATGGGTCACGGCAAGGGCGAGGTCGAGTTCTGGGCGGCGACGGTGAAGCCCGGCACGGTCCTGTTCGAGATCGGGGGCGTTTCGGAGGCCATGGCGAAGATGGCCTTCAAGCGCGTGGCGCACAAGCTGCCCATCAAGGTCAAGATGGTCCGGCGTCTGCCGACGACGTAGGGGGAAACAGGTGAAGATCGAAGAAGTACGCAGCAAGCCCAACGACGAGCTGGATTACGAGCTCGGACGGATGAAGAAGGAACTCTTCGACCTCCGGTTCAAGACGGCGGCGGAGACGTCGCCCCAATCCTCGAGCATCCGGGACCTGCGTCGTTCCGTCGCGCGCATCCGGACGGTGCTGCACGAACGAGCTCGAGGACAGGAGAAGCGCTAGATGGAACTCGAACGCCCCAATCGACGAACGCTGCAGGGTACGGTCACGAGCGCAGCGACCCCGAAGACGATCACCGTCCAGGTGGAACGGACGTTCCGCCACGCGCGCTACGGCAAGTACGTGCGACGCCGCAAGAAGTACGCGGCGCACGACGAGAAGAGCGAGGCCCGGCGCGGGGACCTCGTGGAGATCGCCGCGACACGTCCGCTCTCCAAGCGCAAGCGCTGGCGGCTCGTGCGCGTGATTCGCGGCGCCGATCTCGCCACGACCGAGGTGCTCGACGTCGAGACCGAGATCGCCTCGGCGGGAGGCCGTCCATGATCCAGATGCAGACGATGCTCGACGTCGCCGACAACACCGGCGCCAAGCAGGCGATGTGCATCAAGGTCCTGGGCGGGACCCACCGGCGCTACGCGAGCCTGGGGGACGTCATCGTGGCCTCGGTCAAGAAGGCCATGCCCGGTTCGGACCTCAAGCCCGGGACGATCGTCAAGGGGGTCGTGGTGCGCATTCGCAAGAACACGCGCCGGCCCGATGGAAGCTACGTGCGTTTCGATCACAACGCGATGGTCGTCATCGACGCCGAGGGCAATCCGCGCGGGACGCGCATCTTCGGGGCCGTTGCGCGCGAACTCCGCGATCGCAACTTCATGAAGATCATCTCGCTGGCCCAGGAGGTCGTCTGATGCACGTTCGCAAGGGCGACACGGTGATCGTCATCGCCGGGAACGACAAGGGCCGGACGGGGACGATCCAACGCGTGCTGGTGGAGGAGGCTCGCGTCCTCGTGGAGGGCGTGAACCTGCGCTGGAAGCACAAGCGGCCCACGAAGGACAAGCCCAAGGGCGAGCGGGTCCAGGAGGCCTGCTCGATCCACGCCAGCAACGTGATGCTGCTCGATCCGAAGACCGGCAAGGGAACTCGCAAGCGCGACCAGGAGGCGCGGCGATGAGCGCCAAGAAGAAGCAACGGGCTCCCCCGGCGGAGGCCGCCGAGACGGCGCTGGCCACGCGCCTTCCGCCGCGCTTGAGGGAGCGCTATCGCGCGGAGATCCGCACCCAGCTCATGAACCGCTTCCGCATCGACAACCCGATGGCCGTCCCGCGCCTGCAGAAGATCGTGGTCAACATGGGCTGCAAGGGCGCGGTCGAGAACAAGGCGCGCATCGAGTCGGCCGCCAAGGACCTGGCCACGATCACCGGACAGAAGCCGACCGTGCGCAAAGCGCGCAAGTCGATCGCCGGTTTCAAGCTGCGCATCGGGATGCCGATCGGCGTGGCCGTCACCCTGCGGGGCAACCGCATGTGGGAGTTCGCGGACCGCCTGATCTCGGTCGTCCTGCCCAGGATCCGCGACTTCCGGGGCCTCAAGAACAAACTCGACGGACGGGGCAACTACACCCTGGGCCTCTCGGAGCAGACCGTCTTCCCCGAGATCGACTTCGACAAGCTGGAGTTCGTCCAAGGCATGGACATCACCTTCGTGACGTCCGCTCCCAACGACGATCAGGCCTACCACCTGCTCCAGGGGCTGGGCATGCCGTTCCGCACGGGTCAAACGGAGTGATCGATGGCTAAGACCTGCTTGATCGTCAAGGCGAAGCGCAAGCCGAAATTCTCGACCCGGCGCGTACGGCGCTGCGGCCTGTGCGGCCGTCCGCGGGCCGTCTACCGGAAGTTCGGGATCTGCCGCATCTGTCTGCGTGCGCGCGCCCTGCGCGGCGAGGTCCCCGGAATGCGCAAGGCGTCCTGGTAGGAGACGAGCGACATGATGACCGATGCCATCGCCGACATGCTCACGCGGATTCGCAACGCGAACTCCGCGAAGAAGCGCAGCCTCTCCATGCCCGCTTCCAAGATGCGGGTGCACATCGCCCAGGTGCTGCAGGACGAGGGGTACATCACCGGATATCGCGTGCTCGCGGGTGAGCCCTCGAGCCAGCTCGAGATCGACTTGAAGTACGGTCCCGACGGAGAGTGGGTGATCCACCGCATCGAGCGCGTGAGCAAACCCGGCCGGCGCATCTATTCGGGCGCCGACGGACTCGTGCCCGTCCTGCGTGGAATGGGCATCTACATCCTGTCGACTCCCAAGGGCGTGCTCTCCGACCGCGGCGCCCGCCGCGAGAACGTCGGCGGCGAGGTTCTCTGCAAGGTGCATTGACATGTCGCGAATCGGCAAACAGCCCGTGGTGGTTCCCAAGGGGGTCGAGGTGGCCTCGACCGGAGCCAAGGTGACCGTGAAGGGGCCGAAGGGCAGCCTCGAGCTCGCGCTTCGTCCGGAGATCCAGGTCGAGGTCGTGGAACGCGAGCTGCGCGTGGCGCCCAAGGGCGAGGAGTTGACGCGCGAGACGCGCGCCTACCACGGCATGACGCGCGCCTTGCTCAACAACATGGTCAAGGGCGTCACCCAGGGCTACCAGAAGTCGCTGGAGATCGTGGGCATCGGTTGGAACGCCCAGGCGCGCGGCAAGGCGCTGGTGCTCAGCATCGGCTTCTGCCACCCGGTGGAGATCCCGGTCCCGGAGGGCATCCAGGTCGAGACCCCCAAGCCGACCCTCATCGTGGTGCGCGGCGCGGACAAGCAGAAGGTCGGACTCTTCGCGGCCACCGTGAGGGCGCTGCGCCCTCCCGAGCCCTACAAGGGCAAGGGGATCCGCTACGAGGGCGAATACGTGCGCCGCAAGCAGGGCAAGAGCTTCGGGAGCTGATCGGTCATGAAGACGAACCTGTTGAAGCAAGAGCGACGCGAGCGGCGCAAGTACCGCGTGCGCGGGAGGCTCCTGCGCTCCGGTCCGCGGGTCCGCTTGACCGTCGCGCGCAGCCTGAAGCACATCTACGCCCAGATCGTCGACGAGGGCGGTCGCACGATCTGCGGAGTCGGGACGTCGGCCAAGCGCTTCGCCACCGAACTCCAGGGCAAGAAGAAGAGCGAACGCGCCGCCTGGGTGGGCGGCGAGATCGCCCGGCTGGCCCGCGAGAAGGGCGTCGAACACGTGGTCTTCGACCGCGGCCACAACCGCTTTCACGGACGGATCAAGGCACTTGCCGAGGCCGCGCGGGCGGCCGGGCTCAAGTTCTAAGCGAGGCAATCCAAGGCATGAAGGCCAGGTTCAAGTACCTCGACACGGCCGAAGCGGCCGAGCTCGAGAACATCAGCGAGATCTTGATCAAGATCAACCGTTCGGCGGCGGTCGTGAAGGGCGGCCGCAGGTTCTCCTTCTCCGCGCTGTGCGTGGCGGGGAATCGAGGCGGAGTCGTCGGACACGGCTACGGCAAGGCGCGCCAGGTCCCGAACGCCATCGAGAAGTCGGCCAAGGACGCGCGCAAGCACCTGATCCGCGTGCCCCTGACGAAAGAGGGGACCATTCCGCACGAGGTCACCGGGTTCTACTGCGGATCGGAGATCCGCCTGTTGCCGTGCGCGCCCGGTACCGGGCTCATCGCCGGGGCGTCGGTGCGCGCCGTGTGCGAGCTGGCGGGCATCAAGAACATCCTCACCAAGGCCTACGGCTCGACGAATCCGGTCAACCTCGTCAAGGCCGCCTTCCAGGCCCTCGAACAGCTGCGCACGCCCGAACAAGTCGCCGCCCTGCGCGGAGTGGAGCTCTAGGGAGACCGCCATGGATCTCAAGTCCGTCACCCTCAAAGGAGAGAAGCACGAGTCCCGCATGCGCGTCGGTCGCGGCATCGGCAGCGGCAAGGGCAAGACCTGCGGGCGCGGCCACAAGGGCTTGGGAGCGCGCTCGGGGAGCTCGCGCCGGCCGGGCTACGAGGGCGGTCAGATGCCGATCTATCGCCGCGTTCCCAAGCGCGGGTTCACGAACGCGCGCTTCCGGACCGAGTACACGATCATCAACGTCGACGAGCTCGGTTCGTTCGAGGAGGGCGCGGTCGTCGACCTGGACGCCATCCTCTCGCGCGGACTCGTCAGCCTGAACACGCGCAACCTGAAGGTCCTCGGCAACGGGGAACTCTCGCGCCGCCTGGTCGTGCACGCCCACAAGTTCTCCAAGAGCGCCCTGGAGAAGATCAAGGCCGCCGGGGGCGAGGCCGTCGTGCTCGCCGCCCGGGCTGCGGAGGAAGCGCAGAACGAGGGAGGAACCGAGGACTCGTGAACGTCGCCCTGCAGCTCTTCAAGATCCCGGAGACGCGCCGGCGGATCCTCCTGACCCTGGGGGCGCTCATCGCCTACCGGGTCGGGTTCCAGATCCCCCTGCCCGGCATGGACGTGGGGTTCTTGAAGCGCGCAACGGAGGGATCGAGCACGCTCTTCGGGCTGCTCTCGGCCTTCTCGGGCAGCCAGATCGACAACGCATCGATCTTCGGCCTGGGCATCATGCCCTACATCTCCGCGTCGATCATCTTCTCGATCCTGGCCAAGGTCTCGCCCCAGATCGAGGCCATCCAGAAGGAGGGCGCGACCGGGCAGAAGAAGATCAACCAGTGGACCCGGCTGGCGACGGTCCCGATCAGCCTCGTCCAGGGACTCATGACCTGGTTCTGGGTCTTCAAGGGCATGGGGCTCGTCCAGCCCGGAAACGAGGGGATCGGGGAGATGCTCGTGGTGGTGCTCGGGCTGACGGCGGGCGCGCTCTTCGTGATGTGGCTGGGCGAGATCATCACCGAGTACGGAGTCGGCAACGGCGCGTCGCTGATCATCATGGCGAACATCATCGCGCGCATTCCGCAGAGCCTGAACGCGCTCATCCGCCAGCAGGAGGAGGCCTACAACACGATCCTGACGCTGATCGGCATCTGGATCGGCATCGTTCTCGTCATCGTCACGATCCAGAAAGCCGAACGGCGCATCCCGATCCAGTACGCCCGACTCACGCGCGGACGCCGGGTGTACGGCGGCCAGCGCCACTACCTGCCGCTCAAGGTGAACATGGCCGGGGTCATGCCGATCATCTTCGCCTCGGCCCTGTTCCTGATCCCCGGCGTGCTCTTCTCCCTGCTGGGACTGGAGAGCGCGCGCGCCATGCTGCTCAAGCAGGACGGCTTCGTGTACGTCACGCTCTACGTGATCCTGGTGTTCGTCTTCTCCTTCTTCTGGAACAACCTCATGTTCCGGCCCGAGGAGATCGCCGACAACCTGCGCGAACACGGGTCCTTCGTGCCCGGGATCCGACCGGGTGCCAAGACCGCTGCCTACCTGAAGGAGATCCTGACGCGCATCACCCTGGCCGGGGCGGTGTTCCTGGCCGTGATCGCGATCATCCCGAATTTCATCACGGGAGGCGTGCCCGGCCTGCAGGGGGATCTGGCCTACTTCCTCGGGGGCACTTCGGTGCTGATCGTGGTCGGCGTGGCCCTCGACCTCGTCGACCGCCTGGACGCGCAGCTCGTCATGCGCAACTACGAGGGGCTCATGAAGGGCAAGGGTGGGGGAAGCGGGGGAGGAGCCGGATGGGCGCGCAAGGGGTGATTCCGATGACTTCGGTGGTGATCCTGCTCGGAGCTCCGGGCGCGGGGAAGGGGACCCAGGCGGCGCGCCTGGCCGCCGCGCGTTCGCTGCCGCACGTTTCGACGGGCGACCTCTTCCGCTCGCACCTCGCGCGGAACACGCCCGTGGGGCTCGCGGCGAAGTCCTACATGTCGGCGGGCAAGCTCGTGCCCGACGAAGTGGTCCTGGACATGCTGGGCGAGCGGGTCGCCGCGGCCGACTGCGAGCGCGGCTACCTGCTGGATGGCTTTCCGCGCACTCTGGCCCAGGCACGGGCCCTCGACGCGCGCCTCGACCCGCAGGACGAGCTCGTCGTGCTCTGCCTCGAGGTCTCCGACGAGACGATCGTCGAGCGCGCCGCGGGCCGGCGCCTGTGCCGCAAGTGCGGCCACATCCAGCACGCCACGTACTCGCCTCCCCAACAGCCCGGACGCTGCGACGTCTGCGGCGGCGAGCTCTACCAGCGCGAGGACGACGCGCCCGCCGTCGTCCGGGAACGGTTGCGCGTCTATCACCAGGAGACCGAGCCCCTGGTGCGCTTCTACCGCGAGCGCGGAGTCCTGCACGCGGTGAACGGCGAGCGCAAGCCCGAGCAGGTCTTCGCGGACCTGGAACGGTGGATCCCGGCCTAGGAGCGCCATGCCCAAGGAAGAACCGATCACCGTCGAGGCCATCGTGACCGAAGCCCTGCCGAACGCGCGCTTCCGCGCGCGGCTGGAGTCCGGACACCAGATCCTCGCCCACGTGAGCGGCAAGATGCGCATGCACTACATCCGCATCCTTCCCGGGGACAAGATCACGGTGGAGATGTCTCCCTACGACCTCACCAAGGGGCGGATCGTCTACCGGGGCGACCGCAAGCCGAAGTAACCATGAAAGTACGCAGCAGCGTCCGCCGTATCTGTCTCTCGTGCAAGATCATCAAGCGCCGGGGCGTGGTGCGCGTGATCTGCAAGGCGGACCCGACCCACAAACAGCGACAAGGCTGACTCACCATTCACTGAGGAACGAACATGCCGCGCGTCATCGGTGTCGACATCCCCGGGAACAAGCGCCTGGAGATCGCACTCACCTACATCTACGGCGTGGGCCGTCCGACGGCCCAGCAGGTATGCCGGGACCTCTCCTTGGATCCGGGCCTGAAGGCCAACGACCTGACCGAGGAGCAGATCACGAACTTGGCGGGACATCTGCAGAAGAACTACTCCGTCGAGGGTCAGCTGCGCCGTTCGATCGCCGGCAACGTGAGCCGCCTGCGCGACATCGGGTGCTATCGCGGACTGCGCCACCGCCGGGGACTCCCCGTACGCGGACAGCGCACGCGCACCAACGCCCGCACTCGCAAGGGCCCCAAGAAGACCGTCGCCGGGAAGAAGTCGGTGAAAGGAATGAAGTAGGCCGTCGATGACCACGAACCCTGCCACACCCGCCCCCGGCGAGGCCCCCGCGACTGCCGCGCCCGCTCCCAAGGCGGCCAAGAAGAAGATCAAGCGCACCGTTGCGCGCGGCATCGCCTACGTGAAGGCGACCTTCAACAACACCCACGTGGCGATCACCTCGCCGAGCGGCGAGACGATCTCGTGGAGCGCGTCCGGAACGGCCGGCTTCAAGGGAACCCGCAAGAGCACTCCCTACGCGGCCCAGAAGGCCGCGGAGCGAGCCGCCACGGCCGCGATCCGGAGCGGCATGAAGGAAGTCGAGGTCCGAGTCAAAGGCGTGGGCTCGGGTCGCGAATCCGCCGTCCGGGCGCTGGCGAACTCGGGCCTCAGGGTGATCTCGATCGAAGACGTCACGCCGCTTCCCCACAACGGATGCCGGGCGCGCAAGCGGCGGCGCGTCTGATTCAAGCAGAACGACCATGGCGCGTTATATCGATCACAAGTGCAAACTCTGCCGGAGGGAGGGCATGAAGCTCTTCCTCAAGGGCCAGCGTTGTTTTACGGACAAGTGCGCACTCGCGCGGCGTGACTACGCCCCCGGCGTGCACGCCCAGCGCAGGGCGAAGGTCACGGACTACGGCCTGCACCTGCGCGAGAAGCAGAAGCTCAAGCGCATCTACGGCGTCTTCGAGCGGCAGTTCCGCTGCTACTTCAAGGAGGCCGAGCGCCGCAAGGGGAACACCGGCGAGAACCTGCTCTCGCTCCTCGAGCGTCGGCTCGACAACGTGGTCCTGGCGAGCGGCTTCGCCCTCTCGCGCAACCACGCCCGGCAGATGATCACGCACGGGCACTTCAAGGTGAACGCACGGCGCGTCGACATCCCCTCCTTCAGCGTCCGGCCCGGGGACAAGATCGCGATGCGGAGCGGCGACAAGACGCGCAAGCTGGTGTCCGAGGCGGTCGAGGTGAACAAGTCGCAGGTCGTGCCGGACTGGCTCTCGGTCTCCGCCGAACGCATGGAAGCGGAGGTGGTCGGCCTCCCGCGGCGTGAGCACGTCCCGCATCCGATCCAGGAACAGCTGGTCATCGAGCTTTGCTCGAAGTAAGGGAGCACCCACACATGAGGATTCGTTGGCGGAATTTCGAGCTTCCCAGCAAGGTCCAACCCGACGCCGAGACGCTCACGTCCGACTACGGTCGGTTCATCGTGGAGCCGTTCGAGCGCGGGTTCGGACACACGATCGGAAACGGGCTGCGGCGCGTGCTCCTGTCCTCGATCGAAGGCACGGCGGTGACGGCCGTGCGCATCGAGGGCGCGGATCACGAGTTCGCCTCGCTCGAGGGCGTGTACGAGGACGTCACGGACATCGTCCTCAACATCAAGAAGCTGCGCATCCGTTACGGCGGGCGCGACAAGATCTCCTGCAAGATCGAACGCGACAAGAAAGGCGTCGTCACGGGGGCGGACGTCGAGTGCGAGGGCGACGCCGAGGTCGTCAACAAGGACCTGGTGATCTGCAGCCTCACGCTCGATCGCTCGCTGAGCATGCACTTGGAGGTGTCCAAGGGGCGCGGCTACGTTCCGGCCGAGGAGAACCGTCCCGAGAGCGTGCCCCTGGGCACGATCCTGGTCGATTCGATCTATTCGCCGGTCCATCGCGTGCGTTACGCCGTCGAGGCCACGCGCGTCGGCAAGTTCACCAACTACGACCGGCTGGTGCTGGAGATCTGGACCGACGGCACGATCACGCCGAAGATGGCCCTGACCGAGGCGGCGAAGATCTATCGCAAGCACCTGAACCCCTTCGTCCTGTTCGATCCGGTCTCGGGCGAGATGCCCATGGCCGGCGACCCCGATCGCTCGAATTTCAACGAGCGCACCCGGGCGAGCGACGAGATCCAGGCCGCCCTCGAGCGTCCGATCGCCGACCTGG
>Ga0247727_10001663_pt1 | contig 52198 bp, 47 predicted proteins | sample WisWelCaveWW1625_FD_202498 | JGI IMG/M metagenome (GOLD analysis project Ga0247727, IMG submission 202498) | Biofilm microbial communities from Wishing Well Cave, Virginia, United States - WW16-25 | ecosystem: Environmental > Aquatic > Deep subsurface > Groundwater > Cave microbial mat | place... | reverse complement strand
GGCGGGGGGGGGCGCCGGCGGGCCCCCCCCCCCCGGGGGGGGCGGGGGCCCCCGGGGGGGGGCCCCCCCCCCCCCCCCCCCGACGCCCCCGGGTGCACCGGAGCCGGCGCCCGCCGCGCGAGGCCCGCGCGTGGCCGCGGCGCCGAGGCTGGACGGCACGCTCGACGGCTTCGATACGAGCCGGCCGCTGCATCTCGATCGCGCGGACCAGTTCCGGCGCGCCGAAGACGTGTGGGAGGGTCCGGAGCGCTTCAGCGCGCTGGCGTTCCTGAACCATGACGGCGAGCATCTCTACCTCGGCGTGGACGTGGTCGCTCCGGAGCCGCGGTTCCGCCCGGCCGACGCGCCGGACCCCGAATGGGAGAACGAGAATCCCTTCATTCACTCGGACGGCGTGCAGGTGTACGCGGAGACCGCCAGCGGCTCGTACGGCTGGCTCCTGGTCCCGAACCCAAACGACCAGGGGGGGGGGGCGCACGTCGTGCTGTCGGCAGTGCGCGGCACCGATGCGGAGGTCGAGATGGTGACGCGGCGCGCCTGGCGTGCGACGGAGCGGGGCTACCGGCTGACGATCGCCCTCGATGTGCCGGACGCCGTCTCGGCCACGTTTGGGTTCGACCTGTGCGTCAACCGCGCCCGCCCGGGGGGGGGGGGTCGCGAGCGCCGCACCGGCCAGCTGGTCTGGTCCGGCGCGAGTGGCGAGCGACTGTACCTCGCCGGCGACCGGCGGCCGTCGAGTCCAATGCCACGGATCACGGTGGAGTGAGCGGATGGTGAGACGCAGGCCTTCGAATCCCGGCGGGCGGGACGCGGGCGACGCGCAGGAGTGGGCGCGCCGCGCCGCCGACGCGGTCGCCGGCTTCACGTCGACCCGCTCCAAGAACATGGACGCCATGTTCGGCGGGCCCGGCGGTCCGACGCACTGCCTGCGCGCCGAAGGGGCGACGGTCGAGACCGCGGACGGCCGGACCCTGATCGACTGGACGATGGCACTGGGCGCCGTCGCGCTCGGCTACGCCCATCCCGATGTGGCCGAGGCGGCGGCGTTGGCGGCGCGCGAAGGCGCGGTCGGGCCGCTGCCGCCTACGCTCGAGGTCCGGCTCGCCGAGCGGCTCGTGGCGGCGTACCCCGGCGCCGAGCAGGCGAAGTTCTTCCTCAGCGGCGCCGAAGCGGTGGCCGCGGCCGTGCGGGTGAGCCGCGCCGCCACGGGCCGCGAGCCCGTGGTGTATTGCGGCTACCACGGCTGGCTCGACGGGCCGACGGGCGGCGCGGGCGTGCCCGCGGCGGCGCGGGCGCTGTGGCACGAGGTGCCCTTCGACGACGTCCCGGGGCTCGAGCGCGCGGTGCACGTGTCCCACCCCGCCGCGATCGTGCTCGAGCCGCTGATCGAGCGCGAGCCGTCGCGCGAGTGGCTCGACGCGGCGCGCACGCTCGCCACGCGGACCGGCGCGGCCCTCGTGCTCGACGAGATCAAGACCGCGTTCCGGATCGCCAGGGGCGGCGCGGCCGAGCGGTTCGGCGTCACGCCCGACCTCGCGCTGCTGGGCAAGGCGCTCGCCAACGGCTTCCCGCTCGCCGCGTTGGTGGGCCGCGCCGACTTCATGACGCGGGTGCGCGACACCTGGATCTCCTCGACCCTCGCCACGGCATGGGTCGCGCTGGCCGCCGCCGACGCGGTGCTCGACGTGTGGGAGCAGCTCGATGTGGCGGGGCACATCGCCTGGATCGGCGAACGCGCGATGGCCGCCGCCAGCGCGGCGTGCGCCGGCCGGCGGGTCCGGGTGGCCGGCGTGCCGGCGATGTGGTTCCTGCGCTTCGAGGACGCCGCGCTCGAGCGACGCACGCTGCTGGGCTGTGCCGGTCGGGGGGTGTTGCTGAAGCGCGGCCCGTACAACTTCCCGAGCCTGGCGCATGACGAGGAAACCGTGCGGGTGACGGCGGAGGCGCTGAGCACGGCGCTGGCGGAGGCGGGCGCGTGAGTGCCGGCCCCCCCCCCCTGGTGGACGTACACGTGCACTTCCTGCACGTGCGCAGCGGCCGCGCCGACTGGGAGCAGGCCAACGCGCGCCGGCTCGCGTACGGCGAGCGTCTCGGCATCACCCTGCACGTCGCGTCCATCCTGGGCAGCTGGGGCCACACCTCGCCGACCTACTTCCCCTCGCCCGACGACGTCAGCTACGGCAACGAGGCGATGCGCGCCATCGAGGCCGCGCATCCCGGGCGGGTGCGCGGCTACACCACCGTCAATCCCAACTTCACCGATCACGCGGTGCGCGAGATCGCGATCGGCGTGGACGCCGGCCTGACCGGCATCAAGCTGGCCGCCAGCCGGCGCGCGAGCGACGCGCTGCTCGACCCGGTCTGCGCGCTGGCGGCCCGGCACGGCGTGCCCGTGCTGCAGCACATCTGGCAGCACCGGAGGGGCGAGGTGCCGGGGCAGGAGATCTCCGACGCGCTCGACCTCGCGACGCTCGCGGCGCGGCACCCCGGCGTGAACTTCATCCTCGCCCACATCGGCGGCGGCGGCGACTGGGCGCATTCCCTGCGTGCCATCGCCGGCGTGCCTAATGTCTACGTGGACCTCTCCGGCAGCGGCGTGGACCGCGGGATGCTCGACCTGTGCCTGGCGTGCCTGGGCGCCGCGCGGTTGCTGTGGGGCACCGACCTCACCATGGATACCGGCCTCGCCAAGCTGCGCGCCCTCGAGGCGATGCACCTCCCGGCGGCGGACCTCGCCGCGATTCGCTGGAAGACGGCGGCCCGGTTGTTCGGGCTGTCCGCGGACAGCGGACAGCGGACAGCTCCCCCGTGACCCACAAGGAACTCGTGCCACTCACCGACCACAACGCCCTCATCGGGCCGTATCCGTTCCGGAGCCTCCCGGAGCCGACGCCGGCGAAGCTGCTCGCGGAGATGGACCGCTTCGGCATTGCGCACGCCTGGGTCGGCCACGTGCCGAGCATCTTCTATCGCGACGTCGCGGCCGGCAACGACGAGCTGCTGGCGGCCCTCGAGCCGTTCCGCAGCCGGCTGCTGCCGGTACTTGCCGTGAACCCGACGTGGCCCGCCTGGGAGCAGGAGATCGCGCGGGCGAAGGCGGCGGGGGCGCCGGCGGTGCGCACCTACCCGAATCACTACGGGTTCTCCGCGGAGGGCGGGGCGATGGTCGATCTGGCGGCCGCCTGCGCCGAGGCCGATCTCGCGCTCGTGCTCACCGTCGGGCTCGAGGACGGCCGCCAGCGGAGCCGGCTCGACGTGACGCCCGACCTGATCGGGGCCGACGCGCGGCACGCCGTGCGCGCGCACCCGCGCGTGCGCGTCCTCGTGACGGCCGCCGACCGCGCCATCGTCGAAGAGGTGCACTGGGGCTCGACGCCCGAAGAAGCACGCCGCATGACGTGGGACATCAGCTGGATCTGGGGCCCGCCGGAGGATCATCTCGCCCACCTGGTCCGCACCATCGGACGGGACCGGTTCGTGTTTGGCTCGCACTGGCCGTTCCGGCTCGCCGAGAACGCGAGTGTGAAGCTCGAGCTGCTGTAGTGGCCGCCACGGGCCGGCTCTTCACGGATTGTTCACGCTCTTCACACTTCCCGCGCCCACTTTGGCAGCCGGCCGGGCGTCGGCCACGCGGTCCGCGTGACCTTCGGCACGGCACGCGCGTCCCGGTATCGCGAGATTGCACAGCCGTAGTTCAAGCTTGAAGAACCGACTCTCCGGGTCGGAATGGCGGCGCACCCATCATCCGTGCGCCAACGAACAAGTGGAGGAAACATGGTTCGCAGACTCTTCGGCAGGCCGCTCCCGGTCCTCGGCGCGATGGCGCTCGCGGTCGCGTGCAGCGATTCCACGGGTCCGGCCGGCCGGCAGATGTCGCTCTCGTTCTCGGGGGTGCGTCCGGCGGGCGTGGCGCCGAGCCTGGGCGCGGGCCAGGCGGGGCTGATGCTGGCCCCCGGCGACTCGCTCGTCCTCACGGACGGCACCAACACGCTCATCATCACGAAGGTCGAAGTGCTGCTGCGCGAGATCGAGCTCAAGCGCGCCAACGTGACCGACTGCGATTCGACCACGAATGACGACGCGTGCGAGAAGCTCGAGCTCGGCGCCCGGCTCATCACCGTGCCGCTGGTCCAGGGCCCCGGGGCGGGCATGACCGTCACGCTCGACTCGGGCACGTACTCCGAGATCGAGTTCGACGTTCACAAGCTGGGCTCGGATTCCATCGACGACGCCTTTGCGGCGGCCAACCCCACCTGGCCGGCCAACACCAGCATCCGCGTGACCGGGTTCTACAACGGAACCCCGTTCACCTTCACCACGGACCTCGACGAGGAGCAGGAGATCCAGTTCGTGCCGCCGCTCGTGGTGGACGCCAGCGGTACGGCGGCCAACGTGACCATGCGGTTCGACCTGTCGCTGTGGTTCCGCAACGGGACCACCGGGCCGCTGATCGACCCCACCACGGCCAACCAGGGTGGCGCGAACAAGAGCCTGGTGGACAACAACATCAAGAACTCCATCAAAGCGTTCGAGGACGACGACCGGGACGGCGACGAGCGGGACGGCTGAGCGAACGCTGCGGCGAAGTGAATCGAGCGAGGGGCGCATCCGGGTGGATGCGCCCTTCGCACCGCGCTAACTTGCGCGGCCGTGCCCCCGCTCCTGTTCGCCGAGCTGCCGTTCCCCGGCTGGGATCCCGTGGCCTTCCACCTCGGCCCGCTGCCGGTCCGCTGGTACGGCCTGGGCTACCTCGCCGGATTCCTCGTCGCCGGGTGGGTGCTCGACCGGGTCGGCCGCGACGGCTTCGTCCCGCTCGACAAGGGCGCGGTGAGCGACCTCATCGGCTGGCTCGTCGGCGGCGTGCTCGTCGGCGGGCGTCTCGGGTACGCCCTCATCTACGATCGCCGGCTGCTGATCGATCCCCTCGCCCTGGTGCAGGTCTGGAAGGGCGGTCTGTCGTTCCACGGCGGGCTGCTGGGTGTCATTCTGTTCACGGGGTGGTTCGCACGGCGCCGCGGGATGACCTGGCGCCGGCTGGCCGACGGCCTCGCCCTCGCGGTGCCCTTCGGCATCTTCTTCGTGCGCTGCGCGAATTTCGTGAACGGCGAGCTGTACGGCCGGCTCGCGCCCGGCCTGCCCTGGGGCGTCCGCTTCCCGACCGATCCCGTGGCCCGTGTCCTCGCGCCCGAGCTCGCGCGCAGCGGCTCGCTGCGCTGGCACGAGGCGTACGAGCGCCTCGTCGCCGCGGGGACGTGGCCGGACATCGCCGCACAGATCCCCTTGCGCCACCCCTCGCAGCTCTACGAGGCGCTGCTCGAGGGCGCGCTCATCGCCGTCGTGCTGTGGACGCTGTATCTGCGGCGGGGCAGGACCAGGGACCGGGAGGGCGGTTTCGCAGCGCTGTTCCTGCTGCTGTACGCGCTGGCCCGCTTCGCCGTCGAATTCACCCGCCAGCCCGATGCCCAGCTGGGTCTGGTGCTGGGTCCGCTGACGATGGGCCAGGTGCTGAGCCTGGTGGTGGCCGCCGGGGCCGCGCTCCTTTACTGGTGGCCGCGACGCCGCACGGATACATTCGTAGCCGAACCGCCGGCTGCGCCCTTGTGATGACTTTCACAAGCCACTAGGATTCGCGGCGGTTCTCCCGGATCAGGTTCGCACGCACCAACCCTTTCGAGGTTTGGATGACGCGCACGCACGTGACCATCGCCGGCGGGATGCTGCTCGGAGTCGCAGCCATCTTCGCCGGCGTTTCGCTTGCGCGGGGCGCACCGACGCAGCAGGCGGCGGATTCCACCGCGGCCGCGCCGGCGTGGGACTTCCCGTTGCCGCCGGTGAGCGGGGCGGGCTATTCCAGCCTCGAGAGCGTGGCGCCCAATGGGCCGTGGCCGGCGCTGCCCGGCCGGCTCAAGGGCCCGGTGCAACCGATCTTCTACCGCCACGACATCCACGCCGGCCAGTATCGCATCCCCTGCCTGTACTGCCACAACAACGCGGCCAACAGCTGGACGGCCAACATCCCGACGGTGCAGACCTGCATGGGCTGCCACCTCACCATCACCGCCGCCGACACGGCTGGAAACCCGCACCCTGATATTCAGAGGCTCCGCGACGTGGCGGCGCAGCCGGAATCCACGATCACGTGGGAGCGGGTCTACAAGATCTCGGAGCACGCGCACTTCCCCCACATGCGCCACGTCAACGCCGGGATGGAGTGCCAGACCTGCCACGGCAACGTGCAGCAGCAGCCGCGCGTGTTCGCGGTGCGCGACGTGAACAACATGGGCTGGTGCACCAACTGCCACATGCGGCGCGGCATCACGCGCGACTGTACCGCCTGTCACTTCTAGGTGCCATGAGAATCCTGAGACGCGCTCCGAGCTTGCTGTCCGCTGTCCGCTGTCCGCTGTCCGACAGTGGTGTCCGGAGAACCCCGGGCCCACCCGACGGGCACGCATTTGCGGACAGCGGACAGCGGACAGCGGTGAGCGGCCGTCCGACAGCTGACAGCGGACAGCCGACAGCAGCCGAAGGAGCCCCATGAAGCGTCGGAGATTCCTCGCGGTCACTGGAGCGTCGACCGCCGCCGTCGCCGCGGCCGCGTGCGACTTCGACAAGGGCGAGCTGCAGCCGTACGCGCAGCAGCCCGAGGATATCGTGCCGGGGATCCCGACCTGGTACGCATCCACCTGCCGCGAGTGTCCAGCCGGCTGCGGCATCCTGGTGAAGACCCGCGAAGGCCGCGCGATCAAGATCGAGGGCAATCCGCAGCACCCGGTGAATCGCGGCCGCCTCTGCGCGCGCGGCCAGGCGGCGTTGCAGGGCCTGTACGATCCCGACCGGCTCACACAGCCCCTCAAGCGGACCGGCGACAGTTTTCAACCCGTCACGTGGGAGACGGCGTTGCAGGAGATCGGCGCCGCGTTGACGCAGGCGCAGACGGCGGGCCGTGACCGCGTGGCCCTGGTGACGGGCGCCGAGAGCGGCCCGCTGGACGCTTTCTACGACCAGTGGCTCGCGGCGTGGGGGGGGGGGAGCACCCGGCGGCTGCGCTACGAGGCATTCGCGCACGAGCCGCTCCGCGAGGCGAGCCGCCTCACGTTCGGCCTCGCGGCGGTGCCGCAGCACGACTTCGCCACGGCGCGCTACATCCTGTCGTTCGGCGCCGACTTCCTCGAGACCTGGCTCGCCCCGACGGCGAACGCGATCGGGTTCGCGACTTCGCACGGGTGGCGGGAGAACCGGATGGCGAAGTTCGTCGCGGTCGAGCCGCGGCGCGGGCTCACCGGCTTCAGCGCCGACGAGTGGGTGGCGCCGCGGCCAGGCACCGAGCACCTGCTCGCGCTCGGCATCGCGCAGGCGATCGTGGCCGGCGGCCATGCCCGCGGCGTGGATCCAGCGGTCCGGGCCTTCCTGGCGCGGTTCGGCGCGGCAACGGTGGCCGAGGCCACTGGTGTCGAGGTCGCGGTCATCGAGCGCCTCGCCACCGAGTTCACCGCCGAATCGCCGAGCCTCGCTGTAGCCGGCGGGGTGGCGAACCAGCACCGGCAGGCGACTCAGCTGGCCGTGGCCGTCAACCTGCTCAACTGGGTCGCGGGCAACATCGGCCGTACCGTAACCTTCCCGGTGACCTCCTGGGAGCGGCTGTCGCGCTACGCCGACCTCAAGGCCCTGACGCAGGCGCTCGAGGCCGGCGGCGTGGACGTCGCGATCGTGAAGGGCACGAACCCGGCGTTCACCGCGCCGGCGGGCCTCGGTTTCGCGGCGGCGTTCGGCCGGGCGCGGGTGAAGGTCGCCTTCGCCACCGCGCTCGACGAGACCGCGTCGCTGTGCGACTACGTGCTGCCCGACCTGCACAGCCTCGAGGCGTGGGACCAGGTCGAGCCGGTCGCGGGCGTGCGCGGCTTCGTGCAGCCGGCGATGCGGCCGGTTCACGACGGCACGCGCCAGGCGGCCGACGTGCTGCTCGCGCTGGCGCAGGCCGGCGGCAAGCGGCGGGGGGGGGGGGGAGGTACGCCGGCCACCGCGCGCGAGATCGTGACGCGCGGCCTAACGGGCGCGGCGCTCGAGGCCACGCTGCAGCGGGGCGGCGATTTCCGTCCGGCGCCCGCGCGGGCCGCGCGGTACAGCCGCGACTTCGCGCGGCTCGCGTTCGAGCCCGCCGCGCTCGACGGCCCGGCCGACGGCCTCGCGCTGGTCCCCGTGCCGAGCGCGAGCCTGTACGACGGCCGCGGCGCGAACAAGACCTGGCTGCAGGAGCTGCCCGACGTCGCCACCAAGATCGCGTGGCAGACGTGGGCCGAGGTCCATCCCGCCACCGCGGCGCGGCTCGGCCTCGCCAACGGCGACGTGGTCGCGGTGCAGGCGGGCGAGCGGCGGATCGAGGCCGTGGTGTACGCGTATCCCGGTGTCCGGCCCGACGTGGTCGCGGTGCCGATCGGCCAGGGCCATACGGCCTACGGCCGCTACGCGGCGGGCCGCGGCGCCAGCCCGCTGTCGCTGCTTGGCGATGTGACCGACGGCTCGGGCGCGCTCGCTTTCACGCAGCTCAAGGTCACCCTGTCGCGGACCGGCGAGCGGCGGCCGCTCGCGACCACCGAGGGCAGCCCGCGGCAGCACGGCCGCGGCATCGCGCGCCTGCTGCCGGCGGCCGACGTGATCGCGGGTCACTTCCCGCACGACCACGAGCCGTTCACCGAGGCCGAGCGCCGCGCCATGGAGCGCGCGAGGGAGCGCCATCGCGAGATGGCCAACACCGGCCCGTACGAGGGCGCGACGACCAAGTGGGAGATGGTCATCGATCTCGCCCGCTGCACCGGCTGCTCGGCCTGCGTCGTGGCGTGTTATGCGGAGAACAACATCGCGACGGTGGGCGAGGACCAGGTGGTCCGAGGCCGCGAGATGAGCTGGATCCGCCTCGAGCGCTATTTCGAGGGCGACACGGCCGGCACCGACTTCCGGGTCGCGCAGATTCCGATGCTGTGCCAGCAGTGCGAGAAGGCCCCGTGCGAGCCGGTGTGCCCGGTGTACGCGGCCTACCACACGCCCGACGGCCTGAACGGCCAGATCTACAACCGCTGCGTCGGCACGCGGTACTGCGCCAACAACTGCCCCTACAAGGTCCGCTACTTCAACTGGTGGGACTACGCGCAGCCGGGCCAGCCGAGGTTCGCCTTCCCGGGCACCCTGAACTGGCAGCTGAACCCCGAGGTGACGGTCCGGGCCAAGGGCGTGATGGAGAAGTGCACGTTCTGCGTGCAGCGCATCCGGTGGGCGCAGACCGACGCCCGGGTCCGCGGCACGACCGTGACCGACGACCAGGTCCAGCCGGCGTGCGCGCAGACCTGCCCCTCGGCCGCGATCACGTTCGGGGACGCGAAGAACGCCGCGGGCCGCGTGAGCGCGGCGAAGCAGGACCCGCGGGGCTACCGGGTGTTCGAGATCCTCAACACCGAGCCGGGCATCACGTACCTGACCCGCGTGGTGGCGGGCGGCGCGGCCGAGCCGACCCACGGCGGGGCGGGGCACTAGGATGGCGACGATGGTGCATCCGGCGCCTCACAACGCCGAGCCGACGTACGCCGAGGTCAACCGCGACATCCTGCGGACCCTCGAGAAGCCCACGGCGCGCTGGTACGCCGGCGTCGGGGTGGCGTTCGCGTTCCTGGTGTTCGGCGCGTTCTGCTGGGCGCGGCAGATCTATTACGGGATGGGCGTCACCGGCTACGAGCCGCCGGCGTTCTGGGGCACCTACGTCACGTCGTTCGTGTTCTGGGTCGGCATCGCGCACAGCGGCACGCTGATCAGCGCGATCCTGTTCCTGTTCCGCTCCGGCTGGCGCAGCGCGGTGTACCGGGCGTCCGAGGCGATGACGGTGATCGCCGTGCTCACCGCGGCCTTGTTCATCGCCGTGCACCTGGGGCGGGTCTGGTTCATCTACTGGGTGCCGCCCTACCCGAACGTGCGCGGGCTGTGGCCCAACCCCCGCTCGCCGCTGCTGTGGGACGTGTTCGCGATATCCACCTACCTCACGGTCTCGGCGACGTTCCTGTTCATGGGGCTGATCCCCGACATCGCCGTCATCCGCGACGCGGCGAGCGGCTGGCGCAAGCGCATCTACGGCATGCTCTCGCTGGGCTGGCGCAACTCGAACCACGAGTGGCGCCACTTCATGCGGATGTACCTGTTTCTCGCCGCGCTGTCGACGCCGCTGGTGCTGTCGGTGCACTCGGTCGTGTCGTGGGATTTCGCCATGGGCATCGTGCCGGGCTGGCACGCCACGATCTTCGCCCCGTACTTCGTGGCGGGCGCCATCTTCTCCGGCTGCGGCATGGTGATCACGATCCTGGTGCCGCTGCGCAAGTACTTCCACCTGGAGCGGTACGTCCAGGTCCGGCACTTCGAGAACCTGGCCAAGCTGTGCCTGCTCACCAGCTCGATCGTCGGCTACGCGTACGTCACCGAGTACTTCATCGCGTGGTACAGCGGCAACCCGTTCGAGCGGGAGGCGTTCTACAGCCGGGCGTTCGGCCCCTACTGGTGGGCCACGTGGACCATGATCACGTGCAACGTGTTCATCCCGCTGTCGCTGTGGTCGAAGAAGGTGCGCACCAACATCACCGCGCTGTTCATCATCTCGATCTTCATCAACATCGGGATGTGGTTCGAGCGGTTCGTGATCATCGTGACCTCGCTGACCCACGAGTACGAGCCGTGGCAGTGGGGGTACTACGTGCCTAACTGGAACGAGCTCGGCATCCTGTTCGGCAGCTTCGGGTGGTTCGCGCTGGTGTTCATGATGTTCTGCAAGGTCTTCCCGTCCATCGCGATCGCCGAGGTCAAGGAGGCGCTGCCGCCGCCGGGCCGCTCGCACGGGGGAGGGCACTGACGTGGCGAGTCCTCCCACGGTCGACACCACCCCCGGCGTGGTGGGCGTGTTCGGGTCGCTCGACGGCGCCCTGCTGGCCCTGCGCGAGCTGAAGGCCAAGGGCTACGAGAACCTCACGGTCTATTCGCCCGTGCCCAACCACGATCTCGAGGACGTACTGGCGGCGCCCGAGAGCCCCGTGCGCATGTTCACGCTCGTGGGCGGCCTGACCGGCTGCGCTATCGGCTTCTTCTACGCGATCGCGACCTCGCTCGACTGGGCGCTGGTGGTGGGCGGCAAGCCGATCGTCTCGCTGCCGCCGTACATCATCCTCGGCTTCGAGTGCACCATCCTGTTCGGCGCGCTCGCGACGGTGGCCGGGATGTTCCTCAACGCCCGGCTGCCCAAGCTGCGCCGCTCGGCCGGTTACGACCCGCGGTTTTCCAACGACAAGATCGGCGTGGTCGCGTTCGGCGGTCCCGCGCAGGTGGCCGCCGCGGAACAGATCATGCAGGCCGCCGGCGCCGAGGAGGTGAAGGGTGTCTAGGCGCGCGCGCGCCGCCGCGCTCGCCGCGGCCGCGCTCGTGGCCGGCTGCACCGGCCTCGACCGGGCGCTCGGCAGCCTGCCGTTCTTCCCGACCATGCGCGACCAGATCGTGGTGCGCCCGTTCGAGCAGCCCCGTCGGCTGCCGCCCGAGTACTCGGTGCCGGTGACCGGCCGCGAGGACTCGCTCGACCTGTTCACGCCCCAGGGCCTGCGCACCGTGGACGCGCTACGCAACCCGGTGCCACGCACCCCGGCCTCGCTGGCGCGCGGCGGGAAGATCTACGACACCTACTGCGCCGTATGCCACGGGACGCGGGCCGGCGGCGACGGCACCGTGGCGAGCCGCTTCGGCTACGTGCCGCCGCTCACGATGGACATGACCCGGCAGCGCTCGGACGGGCAGCTCTACGCCATCATCCGCCACGGCCGCGGGATCATGCCGCGCTACGGCGACAAGATCCGCGACGGACGCGACCGCTGGCACGCCGTCAACTACGTCCGGTCGCTCCAGGGGATGTGATGAGCCAGCACCACTTCATGACCGCGCGCGAGCTGCTGCCCCGGCTGGACCGGCCGCTGCCGGCCTGGGTCCGGCCGCTGATGCTCGGCTGCGCGGTGCTCGGGCTGCTGGGCTTCGTCGTGATCCTGCTCAGCGACAACGCCAACCGCGCCTGGCGCGTCTATCACCTCAACTGGCTGTACTGGACCGGCCTCGCCCAGGCGGGCGTGCTGTTCTCGGCCGTCACCACGGTGGCCAAGGGCCGCTGGTCGGCGCCGATCCGGCGCCTCGGCGAGGCGTCGGTGGCGTTCCTGCCGATCAGCTTCGCGCTGTTCCTCGTCCTGTGGCTCGGGCGCGCGGAGATCTTCCCGTGGATCCGCCACCCGATCGTGGACGTGCCGGGCAAGTCGTTCTGGCTGCGCGACTGGTTCCTGTTCCTGCGCGTCGGCGCCGGCCTCCTCCTGCTCCAGGGCCTCAGCCTGTGGTTCGTGTACCACTCGGTGCGGCCCGACGCCGCCCTGGTGGGAGCGGGTGCCAAGCCCGCGGTCCAGGGCCTGTACGCGTGGCTCACGCGGAATTGGGCCGTCAGGGGCGCCGAGTTCTCGAACCAGCGACGCCAGACCCTCGCGCCGGCCATGATCGTCGCCTACGCCCTCGTCATGAGCCTCATCGCGTTCGATTGCGTGATGAGCCTCGCGCCGTTCTGGGTCTCGAACCTGCTGGGTGGGTTTTTCTTCATGGGCGCGTGGCTCACCGGGCTGATGTCGCTGGCGCTGCTGATGCTGTTCTGGCGGCGCCACCTGGACCTCGAGCACGTCATCACCACCACGCACCTGCACGACATCGGCAAGCTGTGCTTCGGGTTCACCGTGTTCTGGGCCTACCTGTTCTTCTCGCAGTTCCTGCCGATCTGGTACGGCAACCTGCCCGAAGAAGTCAGCTTCCTGTGGCTCCGGATGGCCAGCCCCGAGTGGCTGGGCATCTCGACCGCGATGGTGCTGATGTGCTTCATCCTCCCGTTCTGGGGTCTGATCGGCCGGATGCCGAAGAAAACGCCCGCGCTGCTGGCCACGTTCGCCCTGGTGTCGCTCGCCGGCGTGTGGACCGACCGCTACGTGTTCACGGTGCCGTCGATCGTGCAGTCGGCGCCGGACCTGCCGCTGGGCTGGCAGGAAGTGGTGATCACCACCGGTTTCTTCGGGCTGTGGGGCCTGGCCTACAGCTGGTTCGCGTCGCGATTCCCGATGATCAGCCCGACGCTGGTCGAGCGCGAGGCGGAGCGGCGCGCGCATCCGCACGCGTCGTTCGACGCACCGCCGCCGCCGCACGTCTGACCGGCGGGAGCCGATCGGGAGGCGGGGGCGGCCGGGGCGGCCGCCCCTTCGTGTTTTCGTGAGGGCCGCGGATTCGGTCGTGCTCGAGGACGGAGCGGCTAGACGTAGCGGCCGACGGCCATGGCCGCGACGGCCAGCACGAGCAGGGCGGCGACGACGCGGCCCGCCGTGACCCCGCGCAGGCGCAGCGCCTGGGCCGCCGCCAGCTGGGCCTCGCGCTCGGCTGGCGCGGCCTGCGCGGCCGCCTGGGTCAATGCGGCCGCCCGCAGCATGGCGGGGCGCATGACGCCAACGCCGATCAGGAAGGCGGCGATCGAGGCGAGCGCGCCGGCGCCATAGGTCATGCCGATGGACGAGCCCATGTAGGCCGGCTGGAACCCACCCGACACATGCCAGTAGAGCCACAGGCCCGACAAGATCGTCAGGACCGCCACGAGCGGCATCACGTCGAGGAACCGGCGCCGCATCAGGCCGGCGACCACCTTGGCGCCATCGGGGCCGGCGTCGCGGATCGCAGGCACCAGGAACAGGGCGTTGAAGATGAGCGTTCCGGCCCAGAAGGTGCCGAGCAGGACGTGGAGCAGGCGGGTCGTCACCAGCAGGGCATCCATGCGCGTGGCCTCCGTGTATGGGTCCGAAGATGATGCCGTCGCGGCGGCGAGACAATCGCCGAACGCGGCCTGTCACAACCGGGGCGGCTCGGCTGTTCCCTGCAAGGAACCAACCTCGAGCCGCCAATGACGGGAGCAACACTCCAGGGCCGCGCGCTGCTCGTCTGCGCACTGCTGGGCGCCGGGCCCTCCGCGGTCACGGCGCAGGACCAGGCCGCGGGGGGCGGGCAGATCCGGGGCCGCATTCTCGATGCGCTCTCGGCGACGCCGCTCAGTCAGGTGAGCGTGACCCTCCGCGGGACGGGGTCGCGTGGCTACACCGACCGCGGTGGTCGCTTCACCATCAACCGCATCCCGCCGGGGACCTACACGCTGGTCGCACGCGTGCCGGGACACGAGCCGCTGATCCGGGACAGCATCTCCGTGACCGACGGCTCGTCCCTGGAGCTCGAGCTCGTCATGCAGCCCCTGCCGGTCCGGCTGCGCGACATCGTGGTCTCGCCGGGCGCGTTCGCCTTCATTGAGTCCGGCCCGGCAAGCCGCCAGGTCATGTCCCGTGAGGACATCGAGTCGGTGCCGCAGTTCGGTGAAGACATCTTCCGCGCCGTCAACCGCCTGCCCGGCCTGGCGTCGGGCGACTACACCGCCGGCTTTTCCATTCGCGGTGGCCGGCGTGACGAAACGCTCATTCTGCTCGACGGACTCGAGATCTACGAGCCGTACCACCTGAAGGACTTCAACGAAGGCGCGATCAGCATCGTGGACGTGGAGGCCATCGAGGGCGCCGAGCTCATGACCGGGGGATTCCCGGCGCGCTACGGGAATCGGACGGCCGGCGTGTTCAGTCTCACGTCCAGGGACCCGCGCGGCAGCGACACCCGGGCCAGCCTCGGCCTGAGCTTCATCAACGCCCGGGCCATGGCGCAGGGGAACTTCGCCGGCGAGCGGGGCTCGTGGTTCTTCTCGGCGCGGCGCGGGTACTTCGATCTCGTCCTCGACCTCTTGGGGATCACGGATGTTCCCGCCCCCTCGTACCACGACGTGTTCGGCAAGGTGCGCTACGATCTGCACCCGCGCCACTCGCTCGCGTTCCACGTCCTGCACGCGCGCGACGGCTACAGCCTCGACGGCCTCGCCACGACCGGATTCAACGACTCCATCCCCACCCGGGAGGTCGCCACCAACCGGTACGGCAACTCGTACGGCTGGCTGACCCTCCGGTCGGCCCTGGGCCGGCGGCTGACCGTCACCAGCATGGTCTCGGCAGGGCTGGTCACGGCCACGCGAGACGGCTCGGAGTTCCACCGGGTCATCTCCGACACGATCTACGCGATCACCAACCGTCGCGACTTCGACATCCTCGGCTTGAAACAGGACTGGCGGTACGAGGTCTCCGATCGGTTCCTCGTGGAGGCGGGCGCCGATGTCCGCCGGTTCACCGCCGAGTACGCCCTGGTGAACCGGGTGTGGCAGGACCCGGACGATCCGGTTCGCGACACCAGCGGGACCTTCCCGCTGAGCACGCGTCTCTCCCGGCGACGCACGGGGACGACGTTCGCCGGCTACTTCGGCGGCCGCGTGCGACCGCTCCGGCCGTTGACCATCGAGCTGGGCTTGCGCCACGACCGGGTGTCCTACGCCGGCGACCGCGATTGGAGTCCGCGGGTTGGCGCGCTGCTGCGGATCGGGGGCAGCCGGCACCTGCGGCTCGGGTGGGGCTACTATCGGCAGTCCCAGCAGCTCGCCGACCTGGCGGCGCTGGACGGTCTCGGTCGGTACTTCCCCTCCGAGCTGTCGCGGCAGTGGACGGCCGGGTTCGAGCAGCGGCTGGCCGGAGGCGGCGAGCTGCGGGTCGAGGCGTACCACCGCCGCGGCTCACGTCTGCGCCCCGTGTACCGGAACTGGAAAGGCGTGATCGACGTGTTCCCCGAGACGGACGACGATCGGATGCTCGTGTTCCCGGTGGCGACCACGTCGCGGGGGCTCGAGGTCTCGCTGGCGCGGGAGCTCAGCAGCCGGTTCTCGCTGCGCGGCAGTTACGCCCTGTCGTCCGCCGAAGAGGAGGTCAGCCGGATCCGGCCCGTGAACGACCCGGCGCTCCTGGTGTTCAGGCGCACACACCCGGCACCACAGGACCAGAGGCATGCGGTGCACGTGGATCTCACCTACCGGCCCTCGCCGAAATGGTCCGTGTACGCATCCTACGCGTTCCACACCGGGTGGCCCGCGACCCTGGAACGCCAGGTTCCGATCCCTGGGTCGGGCGGCTCGGACTTCACCATCAGGCCGGGCGGGTTGTACGGCGCTCGCCTGCCGAACTATCACCGGATGGACGTGCGCGTCACCAAGCGGGCGGGGAACCTGCGCTTCTACCTCGAGGTCCTGAACCTCACGAACAACGAGAACGTGTCCGGGTGGGACTACTTCCGCACCCCCGGACCCGGCGGCCAGGTCGTGCTGCAGCGGGACCCGGAGACCTGGTTCATCATCCTGCCGTCGCTCGGCGTGAGCTGGAGCCGGAGCTTCTGACGTCCGCCGGCGCGGCGGCCGGAACTCGACTCAGGGCGCGGCATCGAGGAGCAGGGCGAGCAGCCGCTTGGGGGCGGTGAGCCGGTAGCTGTCGCGGACCAGCGCCTCGACCTCGCGCCAGTTCACCGGGCGCACGTCGAGGCGGAGCCCGACCCAGCCGCGCGCGCCGATGTACGCCGGGAGATAATAGCGGGCCGGATCCCGGGCCACCCAGTCCTGGTGCTCGCCCCCCGAGGTCTTGCAGCAAACGGAGGCGATGCCGTCGCCGTGGTGATCGTCGAGGTAGTACGCGAACACCTTGTTGCGTACCCGGAAGCTGGCGTGCGATCCGTGTTCGAGCCGGACCGCGTCGGGAAGGGCGAGGCAGATCGCACCGAGGCGCGCCAAGGGCAACGCCCGGCCCGCCCGCGCCGGCCTGCGTCTAGCCACGCTCGGGCGTGCCGTCGACGACGTCTGCGCTACCGGTCCCGAGCGAGGGTTCCGCGCCGACCACCGGGTCCGACGTCGTTGGCCGTCCGTCCGGCTCTGGAGCGGTCTCCAGCTTGGTCGCCGTGGCGCGCAGATAGGCCCTGAAGTTCCGGTGGGCCACGGCGTAGGGCCAGGCCACGAGTGCCGTCGCGAGCACGAAGCCCCCGGCCATCGCGGTGAGCGGAGCGATCAGCCCGGCGAAGGCCGCCGCCGCGCCGGCCCAGACGGGCGCGCGCGTGATGGTCAGCGTTACCTCCACCGTGACCACGCCGTCCTGCTCCGTGACGTCCAGGAGGCCGTCGTGGATGCCCCCAAGCGCATGGGTCGGCGAAAGGCCGAGCACGGCGGGAACCCGGAACCGCAGGGCGCGCGGGCCCTTGCGCACGACGTCGGCGCGCAGCGCGATGAGCGAGTGCCAGAACCAGTCGATTACAGCGGCGGCGGGCTCCGCGCGGCCGCGGTACCGGACCGTCTGCGTCAGCGCGATGCTGGTGGGGAAGGGCATGCCGGCTCGAAGGCCTAGGGCCCGCGTCCGCTGCGCAGGAGCCGCTCGCGGTCTCGCGCATCGTAGTACCGGCCGCTGGCAACCACCGCGACGATGCGTCGCGTGTTACGGATGTCGGTAAGCGGGTTGGCATCGAGCAGGACCAGGTCCGCGAGGCGACCGGGCGCGATGGTGCCGGCCGAATCCAGCATGTCGAAATAGCGCGCGGGCTCGAGCGTCGCAGCGCGCAGGGCCTCGAACGGCGACAGGCCGCCGCGCACCAGCAGCGCCAGCTCCTCGTGGAGCCCGAACCCCGGGGGGCTGTTGCGGAGCGGCGCGTCGGTCCCGGTCAGGATGCGTACGCCGGCCCGGTGCATCGCCGCGACCTGGGCAAGGCGCTTCGCCAACATCGCGCGGCCGACCGAATCCGCGCCGGGCGGAATGCTGTCCGGCATCGGGAAAATCTGCGCGACGAAGCGACGGACCTCCTCCGGGAGGTAGTGGGCGAGCGTGTCGCCCGGGACCTCGTGCCACGGCCATGTCGCGATTTCGACCTGCGCGACGAACGTGGGCGTGACCCAGGTGCGGTTCCGCACGAAGCGGGCGTAGAGCGTGTCGAGGTCCTGCGACGTGCACCGGCCCAGCGCCCCCTGCACGGTGAACCGCGGCTGCAACGCGACCGACTCGGCGGGGGTGCACGGGGCGGGAACGGCGAGCAGGTGCTCGATGCTGCGCTGCCCCGAATCGGACGCGTTCGCCGAACCGACGAGGCGGGAGACGTGTCCCGCGAAGGGGATCCCCGCTCGCGGGCCCGGCGCGCGATGGCGAAGTAGGTCTCGCGCGTCAGCTGGCCGTGGACCTTGACGAAGTCCACGCCGAGCGCGACCAGCGAATCGACACCGGCCCGGCCTTCTTCGGGCGTGCGCGCCAGGATGTGCGGGACCGGCTGGTCGCCCACCTCGAGGTAGGGTCCCGAGACGATGAGGCGGGGCCCGACGAGTTGCCCGAGGGCGATCTCCTCCCGCCACGCGGCCAGCGTGGGCCAGTCGCCGGCCATGTCGCGCACGCCCGTCACGCCGTTCGCGACGTATAGCGGGAGCATGTCGCGGCCGCCGGCGATCGCAGTGTGCACGTGCATGTCCCAGAGACCGGGGATCAAGAACCTCCCGCGGCCGTCCACGATGGGCGCGCCGGGGGGCGTGCGGGCCGATCGGGAGGGGGTGACCGATTCGATGCGATTGCCGATGACGATGACGGTCTGGTCGGGGCGCGGTGTCGAGTCCGTCCCGTCGATGACGGTGACGTGCTCGAAGGCGATCGGGCGCTGCGCGCGGACGGCGCCGGGGCAGCCGAGCGTGACGCAGATTGCGAGTGCCGCCGGCCGGAGCATCAGGGCCCGCCGATCGAGCAGGCCCCCGGGCGGATCAGAGGAAGGCCCGGAGTACCCAGCCGAGTGCGGCCACCGGGATGGGCAGCAGGGTCAGGCCGAGTGAGAAAACGAAACCGTAGCGGAACATCACGGGCCCGACCGCCGGCGCGCGATCGCCGAGGAACCGACGCAGCAGGAGGTCGGCCGGAGCGCCGAGCGAGTACAACAGGTTCGCCATCACCCCGTAGACGAGCACGGCGGTCAACAGACCGGTCCACGGCTGGAGGAAGTCGCCTGAGGGCGGTAGCGCCGAGAAGACCGCTGCAATGCCGAGCGACGAAGCGCCCGCGGCGCCGACCGAGACGTTGTTCAACAGCCGCCGGGATTCCCACCACCTGACTACCGACCACGCGCTCCGGGGATAGTAGAGGGGCGTGAAGAAGTACTTCTCCACGGCGGTCGATTCGCCGGTCACCGGGTCGTCCATGCTCTACTTTGTATTGCAAAGTAGCTTCGCGCAAGGGTCCGCCGGCGAGGCGTCAGGCGCCAGCCGCCCCGCGAATGCCCGGTTGGTGTGTTCGAGAAACGCATGGAGGTTTGCCCATACGACGACCCAGAGGAGAACGAAGAGCGGCAGGCCGCCGAAGGCGAGCAGGTAGCGCCACGGGGCCGCCGTGAAGCCGAGGGCCCAGATCAGGAGCAGCCACGGCAGGATGGACAGGATGAGGAACCAGGACCGCGGCCAGGCTTCGAGGTACAGCCGGCACCCCGTCTCGGTAGGGATCACCTCGAAGGTGCCCCGGGAGACCAGGCCCAGGTCCGGTTCTGACAAGCGCCAGCTGGGGCGGCTGCCGCGCAGCGTGACGCGAAACGCCAGCTCGGCATCGGAGACGCGCTCGACGTCGGCGCCACACCACTTGAAGGCCTTCTCGTAGGCGTCCAGCACCGGAGCGAGATTCTGCCGTTGCGACTCCGGGAGCGGGAGGTCGGCGGAGACCGAAAGCGGCGTCAGGAGCACCTACAGCTCCACGCGCTCCCACTTGAAGGCGGTCTTCCAGTCCGTCTCACCCCGTTGATAGGAACGGAACGCCAGGACCACGTGCTCCGCGGTGAGATCCTGGTTCGTGCACTGGAAGTGTTTGTCCAGCGATCCGTCCTGGTACTCGAGGCCGAAGCCCTCCGAGGGGCTCCCGATGGCCTGGATGTACGTGAGCTCGTCGGCGTCGTTGGCCAGGATGGCGAACGCATCGGCGCCGGCGGGGAGCCCATCGATGACGGCGCCGATCTGGTCGGGGCTCGGGTTGCGGATCACCTGCTCATCGGCCGTGGTGAGGGTGAACGTGGCTACGTCCGATCCCGCGCCGAGGCGGGCCAGAACGTGAACTCCTTCTCGAAGCAAACGCCCTCCAGGTCCGCGACGCGGTCCCGCAGGTAGGTCTGGGCATCGCCGATGGCGGCATTGTAGTAGATGGGCCCGAGCTCGCGGGTTACGTAGTCCAGGAGCAGGTCGGCTTTGAGATCGCCGATGTCGAGATCCCAGTGCTCCGCGAAGTAGCGCTTGAGCGACGCGATCGCGGGCTTCTTCGCCTCGGACGGAAACGTGATGGCCATGTCAACCGCTGGGGTGTGGAGGTTCCGGCGAACGTCACGACGCCACCTAGACGCGCGCTTCCTCCACGACCCGCAGCAGGTCGTCTCGGGTGAGCGGCATCCGGACGGTGCGGACGGCGCCGAGCCCTTGGGTCACGGCCAGGCGGTCGACCCCGGTGTGGGAAGGCCGCCCGGCGAGGGCCACGACTCGGGCGTCCGGATAGGCCCGCCGCAGCTGCCGCATGAACTCCGGCGCTTCCATCCGGCCGGGGGCGAGCACGTCGATGATGACCACGTCGGCCGGGGCCATCTGGTACGCGCTGAGGCCGACCGCGGCGTCGGCCGCTTCGACCACCTCGTGACCGGCGCTCGTGAGCATCGCCTGCAGCATCTCGCGCAGGGCGTCGTGGTTGTCCACCACGAGGATGCGCGCGGCGCGCGAGTTCGGGACGACCGCCGCCCGGCCGCAACCGAGGCACACGACCCGTCGGGCGGTTTCGGCGCCGCGGCGCCGGCCCGGCCCGAGAGAGAACCGGCTTTCGCAGGCGGGACACGTCACCGGCCCCGGCGCGGCGAACCGCGCCTTCAGGTCGGCAATCTGCTCCCCGGTGAACGGGGTGGGTGTCTCGCGCCGGCGCCGGCCGCGCCGGCGGGCCGCCACGACGCGTCGGTCCCGCGCATCGCGACGGTCGCCGCCGCGGCGATCCGGTCGGGCGCGGCGGTCCGACGGCACCGTCTGCGCCGAGTTCCGGCGCTCGCGCGTCCGCCGGTCCTCGGGGGCGCGACGAGGAGCGGGTGCGCGCCGATCCCACAGGCGGCGTCGTTCCCCCTGGCGGCGCTGTCCCGATGGTCGATCCACGCGGTCTCCGTTTGGGTTCGTAGTGTTGCCCAACAACATAGCGTCGGCGCCGCGGTTCCGCCCGTGCCGCACACCCGCGACGGCGTTCCTAGGCGAACACGTGAAGCTCGAGCCACTCGGTCAGCAGGGCGTCCCGGTCCGCTTCCCCCTGCTGCGCCTGGTGGGGGATCGCCGGCCAGCGGTTCCCGGAGCTCTGCAGATACCAGGTGGCCGGCATGGCCAGCTGTTTCCGTGTGGGGTCGGCATCCTGGGCTTCGTACGAGACGAAGTGGAAGGTCTTGCCGCGGTGCGAGAGGCGCCGCTGCTCGTGCTTGAAACCGCCCATGCGGCATCCTTGGTGAGGCGAGGTGCGAGGCGGGGCGCGCTGGTGACCGCCCGTCGCGCTCAGGGGAATATACACCTGGGTCGGTTCGGCGGCGCTCCGTAGAAGCGGCCGAGGACCATCCTCAGGGGCTCGCCGCCGCCAGCGCCCGCACGGCGTCCGCCAGCACCCGCACCTTCGCCGCGTCACGCGACGCGCCCGCGTCGCCGTCGAGCTGGGACGCGAGGCCGGTGAGCGCGTTCCCCCGCGTCGCGCCCGCCGCGCGCTCGGCGCTGCCGAGCGCCTGCCGCACCGCCGCGATCCGTCGGGCCGACAGACCGCTGGACCGCTCGAGCTGATCCACGTAGGCACGGGCCAGCGCGAATGTGGCCGGCCAGACGTACCGCGGCTGGCCCTGCGCATTCAGGTAGTCGAGCCGTACCGTGTTCGCGGCGTCGATCTCGTTCTGCGAGACGAACGCGCTCGGCACCAGCTCGAAGATGTCGAGCCCGCGCGCGATCTCCGAACTCACGATCACGCCGTTGTACCAGTACGCCGACCAGCTCCCGGCCATCACCATCTGGGTCGAATCCACCGGCCCGCGATCGTGGAAGGCGATCTCCACGGGGTGCGCGGGGTCGGTCCAGTCGAACACCGAAATGCCGCCCTGATACCACGCCTGGACCATCACGTCGCGCCCCGGGATCGGAATCAGCGAGCCGTTGTGCGCGACGCAGTTCTCCTCCGGCGTCTGGCGCGCCGGCAGCTTGTAGTAGCTCCGGAACCGCAGCTGCCGGTTTTCGATCGTGAAGATCGCGTCGGCGCCCCACTCCGGCGGGTCCGAAGCGCGGCACTTCGGGCCGCCGCCGCCACCCCACTCGTCGGAGAACAGGATACTGGTGCCGTCGTTGTTGAACGTGGCCGAGTGCCAGTACGCGAAGTTCGAGTCGCTCACGGCCGCGATGCGGACCGGGTTCACCGGGTCGCGGATGTCGAGCAGGAACCCGTAGCCTTCGCAGGCACCGCCCGCCAGGCCGATCGCGGGGTACAGGGTGATGTCGTGGCACTGGGTGGGCCCGGGACGCGGACCGGCCGCTTCCTGGCCCGTCATCTGCGCCACCATGGCCGCGAGGCCCTGACGCAGGGCGGCGCTGTCGGCTGCCGTCGCCGCGCCGCTCCCGCCGCGCGTCCGAACGATGCTGTCGAGCATCCCTCTGGACATCGGCGCGGGCAGCACGAACGCCTCCCCGCCGAACTCGACCACGAACTCACCGCGCGCCCGCGCGGCCTCGGCGACCGCGCGGTCTTCGGCCGACATGCCGTGAGCCGGTGGGGCCATGAGGTCGCGGAAGATCCGCGGGGAGCTGACGATCGCCGCCCGCTCGGGGTTGGCGAGCGGCACCCGGATGACCTCGATCCGGAACATCGCGGTGTTCGGGTCCCGTGGCGCCCCGACGCAGCCGGCCAGCTCGGCCGCGGGGCGCACGGGCGCGGAGCCCGACACGTAGATGTACACGTTGTTCCGGTCGTTCGGGCTTTCGAATACCGAGTGCGTGTGCGAGCCGCGGCAGGTCTGGACGTTGGCAATGTACCGGGGATTGCGGATGTCGCTGATGTCGAAGATCCGGATGCCGCGCAGGCGGTCCGGGCTCACGGCCGCCCGTGCGCCCTGGGTGCCGCAGTCGAGCCGGCCTTCCAGTCCCTCGCCCGAAACGAAGAGGAGGTTCCGGTACACCGAGACGTCGCTCTGCGAGGCGGGGCACACGTAGCCCCTCACGAGCTGCGGCGCGCGGGGATTGGAGATGTCCCAGAACTGGATGCCACCGAAGCTGCCTTGGATGGCGTAGTTGCCGGTGAAGGCGAGATCCGAGTTGATGCGGCCGACGAACTCCGCCGACGGCGGGGTCGCCGAGAGCAGGCGCAGGTTCCACGCGGCCTCGGCGGCGTCGAACAGCCCGCCCCGGAGGCCGATGCGTAGGTCGATGCGCGGCGCCGGCGGCACCGGGACGGCCGTTCCCGGCGTGGCGATCGAGCGGGCGCACCCGCCGACGCCGAAGAGGCCGGCGGCGAGCAGGAGCGAGGCGAAGCGGGTGGCTGTGAGCGTGGGCATGACCGGTTCCTGTGGTGGTGGCGAAGAGGGTGTCTGAATCATCACTGGCCGGGGGCCCTCGGGGCCATGGCCCGGAGCATCAGCTCCATGCGGTCCACTTCGGTAACCTGCTCCACGCGGATGTCGGACGCGAGCTTGAAGACTACCTGGTCCTGCGCGGCGCCGTCAGTCGAGAACAGGGAGTCCACCATCGAGACGGCCCCGCGGTGGTGCTGAATCATGAAGGTGAGGAACAGGCGGTCGAACTCCGATCCGCCGGCCCGTTCGAGCTCCAGCATCTGTTCACGGGTGAGCATCCCAGGCATGTGTGCGGCGTGATCCCCCTCGATGTGGCCCTCGGGGACCGGCTGGCCGCGATCGCGGAGCCAGCGCTGCATCAGGGCGATCTCGTCCTGCTGGGCGTTGATGATGCGCGCCGCCAGCGTCCGTATCGGCTGGCTCGCGCCACGCGCGGGTGCGAGCGACGCCATCACGAGGGCCTGCGCGTGGTGGCCGATCATGCCGGTGATGAACCGGACATCGGCCTCCGTGAAGCGCATGCGCGCGCTGTCCGTCCGGGCCCGGTAGAGCGCCTCTAGCTCGGCCGTGGAGGGCGCGGCCGGCGTGGCCGTGGTGTTCATGCCGAACGGGCGGCGCCGCCGCAGGCCGTGGTGGCGAGCAACGTGAGGAGGGCGGGGCCTCGCAGTGCTGTCATGGGACAACCATGCGTACGGAGCGAAGGGGAATCGAACCTCGCTCCACGACCAAGAATAGTCGGTGCCCAAGGCATTCGCACTTTGCGGACGGGTATCCCTCGGTCTGAGCGCGCCAGCGCTAGCGTCGGGGCGGCGCCGGCCGGATCCGGCAGGTGCCCCGCGCGAACTGCTCCAGCCCTTCGGCGGCTCGCCGGCGCAGGGGCGCGAGGTCCGCCGGCACGTCGGTCGTGTCGCCGTAGGCCGCCGCGACCTCCCGCGCCATCCGCCGACTCTGGACCCAGTCAATGCTCAACAAGCCCGCGGCCTGCATCTCGTACACCCACGCCACGAGTCCGAACTCGGCCATGGAGGGTTCGTCGGACAGGGGGAAACTGCTCCACACGACCAGCTCCGCCTTTCCGTCGTGGTCTGCGTCACTCACCCAGGGCAACGGTGCGTCGCCGAAGCGCCGCAGGGTGCGCCAACCCACCGTACTCGTCGACAGACAGAAGCCTCGGCTCGGCGCTGCGCTCCCCGGGGGCCCGACGCCAGCGGTCACCACCCAGTAGCGCCCGCTCCCTGACGGGCCGTCGGCGTGCACCCAGAGGTCGGCGGGTCGCGACGGGGTGCGGCTCCAGTCGCCGGCGCCCACGCTCTCGCACGCACCGGAGTCCTCCTCGCCCGCGAGCCACGTCATGTCTCGCGCGGGCACACGGAGGGCCCGATGCACGGGCGCCATTCGGCAGTACGGCGCTTGGCTGGTCGAGGCGGCCGGCAGGGACGTCCGCGGAGAGAGTGACGTGACGAACAGCGGGGAAGCCGCCGCCGCGGCCGCGGCCATCAGCGGCGCCAGCTCTCGCCGCCTCACCACGTGACGCTACGGGCGCCGCGTCGGGCGGCGAACGGGGATCCGCACGGTGACCCGCGCCGAGTCGGCCAGCGGCGGTGCCATGGCCCGGATCCGCGCCGTGCCGTTGCGCACCGCGGTCACCAGGCCGTTGCCGTCCACGCGCGCCACCAGGGTGTCGCTCGAGGTCCAGGTCACGGCGATCCACGGCATGGTGCCGCCCTGCGCGTCGCGCACCTGCGCGGTGAGCTGCCGCGTGCCGCCCGCTTCGGTGAGCCGCGCCGTGTCGGGCCGCACGGCGAGCGAGGCCGGCTGCGGCGAGGCCAGCACCACATTGTCGTACCGCGCGGTGTACGCGAGGCCGATGCCGCCCAGCGAAATGGCGATCACGCTGTCGGCCCTGGGCAGGTACTCCCGGAGCACGAATCGCTCGCCGCGGATCCACCGGGCGCGCGGCGCCTCGCGTACCACGAACGACACCGGTCCCAGCGCGCGCGGCGGGCGCCAGTTCGATTCGCCGAACACGATCCACAGCTCCGACTCGGTGAGGTCGTGGTTCCTGACCCGCAGCCGTACGGTGGCCGGCCACGCCGCGCAGTTGACGCCGCACCCGCCCGGCGCGCGGCCGTCCTCGACCAGGACGTCGAGCGTCAGCGCGGTCGCGCGCGTAACCGGAACCCGCACCGGCAGCGTCAGACCTGCCGCCGCCACGCGCCCGCGCGGGAACGCGCGCGCGATCTGGAGGCTGCCCTCGCGGACCACGATGGTCGCGCCCGCCGCGCTGTCGGCCTGCCAGGCCGGTGCCCGCGTCCAGTCGCCGTCGTCGAAGCCTTCTCGCAAGGCGTTGGGCGGTGCCGCGGCCTCCGCGCGGAGCGCAGGCGCCGCCGGGCGCACCAGCACCGGCGTCGCGGCCGGAGCCGCGCGACCTGCGAGCGTGCCCACCTGCCCGCCGGTGTTGTCGCCCCAGCACCAGGCGTAGCCGTCGGCCGTGACGCCGCAGCTGTAGCTCGAGCCCAGGCTGAGCGCGCGGAAATCGTGACCGCCGATAGCCAGCACCGGGCGCGGGCTGTCGGTCTGCTGGTTGTTGCCCAGCTGGCCGGCGCGCCCGGCGCCCCAGCAGTAGGTCGCGGAATCGGCGGTGAGCGCGCAGCTGTGGTTGTCCCCGGCGGCGATGCTCCGGAAGCTCGTGAAGTCGCCGGCGACGAGCGCCGGCCGCATCATCGGCGTGCCCGTGCTGCCGCTGCCGAGCTGGCCGTCGGTGTTGGCGCCCCAGCAGCCGGCGGTGCCGGTGACCGCTACCGCGCAGGTGTGACTGTGCCCCGCCGCGATCGCCCGGAATGACGGCGTATTCTGGAGCAGGGTCGGAACGTTCGCCGTGGACGTCGAGCCGTTGCCCAGCTGGCCGTTGGCGTTGTTGCCCCAGCACCAGACCGCGCCCGCCGCGGTGAGCGCGCAGGTGTGCGTGGCCCCGGCGGCGAGCTGCGTGAAGGTGACACCCGGCGGCATGGCCACCGGCACGGGCACCGCGCTGGCGCTGCCGGACCGGTTGCCCAGCTGGCCGTTCGCGTTCGCGCCCCAGCACCAGGCCGCGCCGACCGCCGTGAGCGCGCACGTGTGCAGCCCGCCCGCCGCTACCGCCGCGAACACCTGCGGTCCCGCGACGGCCGCCGGCACGGTGTTGTTCGCGGTCTGGCCATGGCCCAGCTGCCCGACCCCCCCCTGGCCCCAGCAGAGCACCCTGCCGCTCCGGGTCAGCGCACACGCGTGGCGCTCGCCGACGCTGACCGCCGTGAAGCCGGAGTCGGACGCGACCACGCCCATCGCCTGGGTGCTGTCTGCCGCACCGTTGCCGAACTGGCCGAACCGGTTGTTCCCCCAGCACGCGACCTGCTGATCGGGGAGGACCTGACAGATGACCCCGCCGCCGGCCGCCATGGTGGCGCCCCGGGTCACGCTGGCCGCCGGCGCGGCGATAGTCGGCGTGACGGGGACCGGCGCCGGCTGGCCCCGGCTAAGGCGCGCGGTGATCACGGTCGCGAGACCGGGCACGACCTCGCGGCTGATCCGCAGGGGTTGGTACCCGTCCGCCGTGATGCTGAGGGTGTACACGGCGGCCGGGAGGGTCCGTGACTCGCCGGGCAGGATGGTGCCGACGCCTTCGATGACGGCGATGGCGTCGGCCGCGCCCCGAGCGAGGCGCAGCGCGCCGCGGCCGCCGGCCGGGTCACCGCCGGGCTCCCAGGTGGTCAGGGCGAGCGTGTCCTCGGCGCTGCGCGCGGCGAAGGCCGCGAGCGCCGCCGCGATGCGGCGGGCCACCGCGGGCGGGAACGCGATGGAGTCGGCCCGCAGCGCGGGCCACGCCCGCACCGCCCAGCGCGCCCAGACCTCGACGTTGGCCGTGTCGGTGACGAGGAGGGCATCGAGCAGGATGTGCGCGGCGCTGGCCCACGCCGTGTCACGCGGCGCCGACGCGAGGCCGATCGGCAGCGCGCGCACGGCGGCCGCGTAGTCGGCGCGGGCGTAGGCCCGCTTGCCGGCGTTGAGCGAATCGCGCGTGCCCTGGGCCGCCGCGGAGGCGGGGGGGAGGCTGGCGAGGCTGGCGAGCGTGATGGCGAGCGCGAGGCGGCGCCTCAGGCTCACGGTCCGCTCCGCGGGACCATCGGAACCCGCAAGACCGTTTCCCGGCCGGCGCGCACACGCACGGTCACACGTGTGGTCTCATAGCCGTCGCGGCTCAGCACCGCGGTGTAGCGGCCCGCCGGAAGGGAGTCGCCCCACACCGAACGCTGGCTGATCGTCCGCCCCGCGATTTCGATGTTGGCCCACACGCTCGGCTGGAGGACGACCCAGCCCTTGCCGGCCGCCGTACCGGTCCGGGACCCGCCGGTGGTGGTGCGCGGGCGGGTGCGCGGCGCGGGCGCGGCCGCGGCCGCCGTGTCCCGGGCGCTCGCGGTGTCGGTGCCGGCGGCCAGACTCCCGCGGGCCGCCGCCGTGTCGCCCCCCCCCGTGACCTGTGCCGCGCCGGCGGTGTCGCCCGGCGCGCGCGCGACCGTGGAATCCGATCCCGCGGCGGCCGATCCCGCCGCCGGCACGGGGGGCTGCCCGGCGACCGGCTGCTCGTGCGCCACGCCGGGCTGCCCGGCGCCGCCGATCACGAACTTGAGCGTGAAGGCGATCGCGCCGATCACGACCGCGCCCATTACCGCGAGCAGCACGACGACGCGCTTCGCCGAGCCGACCACGGTGACCATGCGCGTGAAGCTCGTGCGCCGCGGGAGGCCCGCCTGCCGCCCCTGTGGCGTGTGGCGCCGGTGCATGATCAGCGTGGCGTCGCTCGGCGCGTTCCGCAGCGCGCTCACGAAAGCCGTGACGCTCGGGAAGCGGTCGGCGGGCTTCTTCGACATCGCCCGGTTGATGGCGTTGACCACGTTGACCGGCAGCCCGGGCGCCAGCGCCTCGAGCGGCGGCGCGGGCTCGTGCACGTGCTTGTGGATCACGTCGATGGCCGAGTCCGCATCGAAGGGCAGGTGGCCCGAGACCATCTGGTAGGTCATCACGCCCAGCGAGTACTGGTCGGCGGCGCCGGTGAGCTGGCCGCCGCGGCACTGCTCCGGGCTCATGTAGTACGGTGTGCCGATGATCGCGCCGGAACCGGTGAGGCCGCTGCCCGACAGCTCCTTCGCGATGCCGAAGTCGGTGACGATGATGCGGCCCGAGGCATCCAGCATCACGTTCCCGGGCTTGATGTCGCGGTGCACGACGCTGCGCTGGTGCGCGTAGTCGAGCGCGTCCGCGACCTTCTCGAGGATCGCGATCGCTTCGGCCGCACTGAGGCAGCCGCGTTCGTCCAGGATGTCGAGGAGCGTCCGCCCCTCGAGGAACTTCATCGCATACCAGAACAGCCGGCCGCTGGCGCTGACCCGATAGATCGGGATGATGTTCGGGTGGTCGAGCGCGGCCGCCGTCTTGGCTTCGCGGCGGAACCGCTCCGTGGCGCCCTTGGTGAACGTCAGCTCGGGTGGGAGGACCTTGACCGCGACGACCCGCGACAGGTGGACTTCGTTGGCCTTGAAGACGATGGCCATGCCGCCGCGGCCGATTTCCTCGATGTCTTCGTACTCACCCCCGGTTTCCTCGATGAGCATGCGGCGCAGCTCGAGGGCACCCGAGTCCGACAGGCGCGAATCGCGGGCGAGCGCGGCCCCGACGACCGGATCGCCTTCGATCACCATGGAGCTTCCGCACGAGCCGCACACGCGGCTCGTGACGGGCACCTGGGCGCCGCAAAGGGTGCAGGGGGTCGTCTCAGCCATCGCTCAAGGGTCGAAACCTTCGATTCTAAACGAATTAGGTGACCTGCGCAAAAACGGGGCCCGCCGCCCGACGCCCCACGGGGGTCGGGCAGGGTGGAACCGGGTCCGGACTCGTCCGTGGCGCGGTTCCTTCTTGGCTAACTCGGGTTCTTTCCATAACTTGGACGCCAATGTCCACAACCTATGTCATCGTCGGCGGCGGTCTGGCGGCCGCGAGCGCCATCGAGGGGATCCGCGAGCTCGACAAGGGCGGTCAGATCACCCTCATCACGGCCGAGCGGGAGTTGCCCTACCACCGGCCCCCCCTTTCCAAGAGCTTCCTGGCCGGCAAGGACCAGGTCGAGTCGGTGCGGGTCCACGAAGCCTCGTGGTATCGCGAGAACAAGGTCAGGGTCCGTCTCGGTCAAACCGCGAAATCCGTTCACATTGGCAAACAGGGCGTGACGCTCGAGACGGGCGAACGGGTGTCCTACGACCGGCTGCTTTTGGCGACGGGCAGCGCGCCGCGGAAGCTCACAGTGCCCGGCGCCGATCTGGACGGCGTGGTGTACCTGCGCACGCTGCAGGACTCGTTCTCATTGCGCCAGATTCTGCGGCGGGGGACCCGGCTGGTGGTGGTGGGGGGCGGGTTCATCGGCATGGAGGTCGCGGCCACGGCGCGGCACTCCGGGGCCGAGGTGACCGTGCTGGAGATGTCGCCGGTGGTGTACCGGGGGTTTGCGAGTCCCGAGCTGTCGGACTTCTTCCGCCGGGTGCTCGAGGGGCAGGGCGTCGTCATCAAGACCAACGCGCGGGTGGAGCGCCTCACCGGGGCGAGCGGCCGGGTGAACGCGGTCGCGACCGAGGCGGGTGAGCAGCTGCCGGCCGAGCTCGTTCTCGCGGGCGTGGGGGCCGAGCCCAACACGGGCTGGCTGGCGACCAGCGGCTTCTCGATCGAGCGGGGTGCGCTGATCGTGAACCTGCGCCTGGAGACGCCTGGCAAGAACGTGTGGGCCGCGGGCGACATCGCGCGCTTCCCCGATCCCGTCACGAAGCAGCCGCGGCGGCTCGAGCACTGGGACAACGCGCAGGCGCAGGGGAAGCAGGCGGGCCGCAACATGGCCGGGGCCAGCGAGCCCTACACCCATCAATCGGCGTTCTTCTCCGATATCTTCGACCTCACCATCAACGTGTTCGGCGATCCGGAGAGCCCCGAGAAGGTCGAGATTCGGGGCAGCACGGACACGACCGGCCCGCGGTTCACGGCGCTCTACACGCGGGGCGGGAAGCTCGTGGCGGCGGTGACGGTGAATTCGGCGAGCGAGGACCGGACGGAGGAGTTCGGAGTGCTGCAGGAAGCCATCGTGCAGGGGGCGATGCCGGCGGCCTGACGGGCAACGCGCTTCCATTCAGGTGGCGATGCCGTACTCACTCTGGACGAGGCCGCTGGCGTACTGATGCGTCGCGATGTGCGTGAGCGCGACATCGTGCGGGAGCGGGCCGAACAGTGGGATGCCGACGCCGATCAGCACGGGCACGCGCGTGACGATAAGGCGCTGAATCAGGCCGGCCTGAAGAAACCGCTGAATGGTGATCCCGCCGTCCACGTAAGCATGCCGGACGCCGCGGGCCTCGAGCTGCGCCACGATCTCGGCCGGATCCCCTCCCATGCGCTCGACCACGGCCCCGGCCGGCGCGGGGGCGAGCGGCCGCGTGCTGAGCACGAACACGGGCTTCGTGCCGTAGGGCCAGGTGTCGAATTCCAACACCGTTTCGTAGGTGTTGCGACCCATGACGAGCGCATCCACCGAAGCGAAGAACTCGTCGTAGCCGTGGGGTTCGCCGCCATCGTGCGGCAGGAAGTCGAAGTCGCCGTTGGGGCGGGCGATGAAGCCGTCGAGGCTGGTGCCGACAAAGACCGTGGCTCTCATACCGGTGCCTTAGCCATTGGAGCGGGGCCAGCCCGCGTAGTGGGCGCCACGATGGGCAGTCCGACGAAGGGGAAGTGCCCGCGCTGCGGGCCCGCTACCGGATCCGCTCCACCAGCGCCCGCAGTTCCTCCCCCGGCACATTCGCCGCCGTCAGGCTCAACCAGAATCCCTTCCGATCCACCCACCGGATCCTGAGCGAGCCGTCGCCGCCGCCGGTCATGAGCGTATCGCCGCGCATGAGGCCGTTGACGCTGACGGTGCCGGTCGGGCCGGGCCGCGCGTCGCCGGGCTGCTGGTCGAGCGTGAGCCGCCGGCCGGCCGCGTCGCGGTAGATGACGCGGATCACGGCGCGACCCGGGTCGGCGCCAGGCACCAGGTGGCCGGGGCCTTCCTCGACGTGCAGCGGGTCCATTCCGTCAATCAGGCGGATCGAGCCCGACAGGCGCGTGATCGCGGTGTCGAAGCTGATGCGCCGGAAGGCGCGGGGCATCGGCGCGGGAACGCGACCGGCCTGGTCGAGCGCGCCGATGGCCGCCACCTCCTCCAGGCGGTTCGCGGAGTCGGTGGCACGGTCGGCCCGCCGGGCAGCGTAGGAGGCGGGCGGCGCCGCGGCGCCGGCGGGCGGCGTCGCGTCGGCGGGCCGCTGCTGCTGCGCTCCCGCGCCTTGCCGTCTCGCGCCCTCGCGCGGCGGCTCTTGCGCGAGCTGCGTGGGGCGTTGGGCAGGCGCCGGGGCCGCAGGCCGCGGCGCGGGTGCCGCCGCGAGCGCCCTCGCGCGGAGCGAGTCGCCCTGGGCGCGCTCGACCGGTGGTCCGGCCGCCGCGGCGCCGGCGCCCGCGAGATCGCGCCGCTGCTCGGCGGCCCGCTGCAGGCCCGACGCCGCGCCACGCAGCGCCGCGTCCGCCATCGCGGCCGGCGTCGGCGGCTTGCTGGTGTCGGGCGGCGTACGGCCCAGTCGCGAGCGCGACGAGCGCCGCGGCTGAGTCGGCGTCGTGCTGCTCGCCGGCGCGACGGCGGTGGTCGAATCGGCCGCCATCGCGAGCGCGTCGGGCTCGCGGTCCATCCGGGCCGCCATCTCGGCCACTTCCCGGCGCCCCGTACGCACCTCGTTGACGAGGTAGCCGACGCCGAGGGCGAGGACGATGCTCGCGGCCCACGCCAGCCGCTCGACGTCCCACGGGCGCCGCGCGCGCGCAGGAGTGATGTCCGGCAGCGCCGGGCTCTGCGCGGTGGGTGGAGTGGGACCCAGGCGGTCGCCGCCCTGCGGGAACAGCGGGCGGACGGCCGGGCTCTTCTGCGTCCCCGCGTCGATGTTGACCGCGGCCTCCTTCGAGGTGGCCGCGACCCGGTGGTGCGCGTCAGGATCGACGGCCTGCTCCTTCGAGGTCTGGGACACGCTGCGCGGGGCGGCCGGCCCTTCCGCCTGTGCCGCCGGCGGCGCGAGCAGGTTCAGCAGCTCGCCGGCCTCGGCGAGGAACGCACGCGCCTCCTCGAACCGCCCGCGACACTCGGCACAGGTGGCGAGATGCGTCTCGACCAGGCGCGCCTCCTCACCGGAGATCTCGCCGTCGAGCAGCGCGTTCAGGGTCCCGTCATCCACGTGCGACATCATCCACCTGCTTCTCGAGCGTGCGGTACGCTTCGACCAGCCGCCGCCGCGCTCGCGAAAGAGTCGTGCCGATGGCGCCCTTCGCCAGCCCCAGGGCCGAGGCGATCTCCTCGTAGCTGAACCCCTCGGCCTTGAGCAGCAGGGCGCTCCGGTCCTGCTCCGTGAGCAGCCCGAGCGCGTCCCGCACCGTCGCGATCCGCTCGTTCCGCTCGACTTCTTCGTCCGGCGGCGGCGCCGCGTCGCCTTCGTGCTCGCCTTTCAACAGCTCGAGCCGCCGGCCCTGCCGTACCGCCTGCCGTCCATCGTCGCGCGCGAGGTTGAGCGCTACCGCGAACAGCCACGGTCTGGGGTTGCTCGGCGGCGCCTCGAGGGCGCGTACGAACACCTCCTGCACGATGTCCTCGGCGCGGTCGGGGTCGCCCGTCCGGCGAACCAGCAGCCGGACGAGCGACCCGTGATACTGCGCATACAGCTCGGCGATGTCGTGCGTTTACGCCCCCCGGAACAGCCTTACCGCGGTCTCCAGCTGTCCCGCGCGCCAGGTGGCGACGCCGCGGGAGCTGATCTTCACGCTGGCGCGGCGGCCCGCGACGAGCACGTCCTCGCCCGCGCGGAGGTACGGCGCGATCTCCGGCAACGCGCGCACCAGCTGGAAGTAGGCGTCGCTGAACGGCGCGACGTCGAACACCCTCAAACTATCGCGGTGCGACGCGTCCGTCCAAACGCTGTCCCGCAGCGTGAACAGGCGGCCCGACACGCGACGCACGGCCGCGCGCACTTCCCGCGGACCCGCGAGCCCGCCCGTGACAACGATCTCTTCGAGCCGGTTGGCTGCCGCGGCGTCGGCCGAGGCGAGGTCGCGCACACCCATCATCGAGGTGCTTGCCCGCGAGCGGGCCACGGCCTGCTCGCCCGACTGCTGGGCGGCGGCGCCGGCACCACCGCGCAGGGCAGCGTCCATGCGGTCGATCGGCATCGGCGCTGCGGGCATCGGACGGCCACCCTGGCCGAGCACCGTGGGTTCCTGCACCAGGTACGACGTGTACTCCGTGAGGATGCCGTACCTGAGGCCGAGGTCGCGCACTTCGTTGACCAGCGCCTCGGTCGCGCCCTCGATGCGGATCTGGCGGGTCAGCTCGCCGACGCGGCGGCTCGCCCACAGACGCGGGATGAACCCGTTGTCAGTCTCGCTGGCCGGGAACGCGGCCGTCACCGTGAACCGCTCGGTGCGCCCGCCGCGCTGGCCGGTCACGACCACGGGACCGTTACCGGTGCCGCGGTAGCGGCCGAAGATCACCAGCTCCTCGCCGAAGAACACGTCGGGCAGCCGCGAGGGATACGTCTGAACCAGCTGCACCGGCGCGTTCTCGATACGCACGTTGGTGATCGCGGGGTGCTGGATCTTGCTCATCAGCCCGCCCACTGCCTGCTCGACGTCGGCGTCGGGCGCCACGTACTCGGCGGTGCCGCGGCCTTCCTGCGCCAGGCGGTCCAGCAGGTACGTGTTGACGTCGTGGCCCACGCCGAACGTGAAGATCCTGGTGCGGCCGATGCGCGCGCCGGCGGTCTGCGCGATGCGCTCGGGCTGGCGTTCGCCGACCGAGGGGATGCCGTCGGTGAGGAACACCACGATCGGGAGCCGCTCTTCGGCGCTCGTCGCGCCCAGGGCCGCGGCCAGCGCGCCCTCGATGTTGGTGCCGCCGTCGGCCACGAGGTCGTTCACGAACCGGCGCGCCGCCTCGAGGTTCGCGGCGGTGGCGGGCGTGAAGCCGTCGCGGAAGTTCACGACGCGGTTCGAGAAGCTGATGACGCGGAACCGGTCTTCGGGCCGCAGCGTGCTCAGCGCCTGGCGCAGGGCCGCGCGGGCCTGCTCGATCTTGTCGCCCGACATCGAGCCGGAGACGTCCACCACGAGCGTCAAGTCCTTGGGGACGATGACCGCGTCGTCGGCCTGGGCGGGGGAGACCAGGAGCATGAAGAAGCCGTCCTCGGAGCCCGGCGCGTGCGCGAGCACGCTGGTGCCGATGAGGCCGCGGCGGACGGGGAGGAACAGCTCCACATCGCCCGTCGCGTTGGAGTCGAGCGACACGACCAGCTCGTCGCCGGTGCGCCGCGTGGTGATGCGGTGCGTCGGGGAGTACGGCGTGCCGTAGGTGTCGGCGTTCGGCAGCGTGACGCGGAACCGGAACCGGTCCGACAGCTCGCCCGGCGGGGTGTTGAGCGCGCCGGTGCCGATGGGGCCGCGCTGGCCGATGGCGTAGCGCATGCGCAGCGCGTCGCCGCCGCGCTGGAGCAGCTGGGTGTAGCGCAGCACCACGCGCCGGGTCTCGCCCGGCTGGATCGGGAACACGCGGGCGCGGATCAGGCCGTGGCCTTCGAGCGTCAGCAGGGCGGGGTCGCGCAGCCGGCGCACGATTTCCTCGTAGATGCCGCGGGCCTGCTCGGCGTTCATCATCTCGCCGCGGACTTCCGTCTCGCCCATCCACAGCGAGAAGTTCTGGAACACCGCTTCGCCGGGGAGCGGATACAGGTACACACCCTCGGCGATGCCGCCGCCGGCGTTGCGGAACTGCTCCTCGACCTCGACCACGGCCACACGGCCGTCAATGCGGGTGCGGACGTTGGAGCTGACGCGCACCACCGAGCCCGGCACGATGCCGGGGCGGGGCGTGGGGCGCTCGATCTCGATCCAGCCCTGGGCCGAAAGGGGCGTGGACAGGCCCAGGCCGAGGGCCAGGGCGGTCAGGGTACGTCGGATCCTGCGGAACATCGGGTCATCTCCCGGTTTGGGGTCTGCGTGGGAGACGACTGGGGCCGGGGGACTTGCACATGTGATGAGAGTCACACAGGCGTGATGGGTGATGCGTGACGCCTAGGGCGCCTCGCCGAGCGCCGCAACATCGAGGAGCCGGCGGGCGTGCCGCACCCGGAGGATGGATGTCAGAAGTCGGCCACGGCGATCGGCGTGCTCCGGTTGGCTGTCGAGCCGTCGCCCAACTGCCCGCGCCCGTTGCCGCCCCAGCAGAATGCCGCCCGGCTACTCGTCACGCCGCAGGAATGGGCCCCGCGCGCCGAGAGACTCGCGAACGTGAGCCCGCCTGCCACGGCCACGGGCGTCGTGCGACTGGTCGTCGAGCCGTCCCCCAGCTGGCCGGACGTATTGTAGCTCCAACAGTACGCTGAGCCGGCGCTCGTCAGGCCGCAGGCGTGCGCTCCGCCGGCCGTGAGGCTGGCGAACACGACCCCGCCGGCGACCCGCGCCGGCCTCGTGTTGCTGGGTTCCTCGCTGCCCGGCTGACCACGCCAGTGGTTCCATTGCTGCCAGCCCCAGCACCAGGCTTCGCCGGCACCCGTCAGGCCGCAGGCGAAATGGCCCGCCGTCACGCTCACGAACGTGAGTCCACCCGCCACACGCGTCGGCGTCGCGCGGGTCGTGTTCGAGCCGTCGCCCACCTGCCCGTCGCGGTTGATGCCCCAGCAGAACGCTTCCCCGGCGGTGCTCAGACCGCAGGTCTGCCCGGAGCCCGGTGCGAGTCTCGCGAACGCGATCCCGCCGGCCACGGCCACGGGCGTCGAGCGACTGGTGGTCGAGCTGTCACCCACCTGGCCAAACGCGTTGTCGCCCCAGCAGTACGCGGTCCCGCGGCTGGTCACGCCGCAGGTCTGCGAGGAGCCCGCCTCCAAACTGGCGAAGGTGATGTCGCCAGCCACGGGCACGGGGGCGGTCCGCATGGCCGTCGAGCTGTCGCCGAGCTGTCCGCTGGCGTTCCCGCCCCAACAGTATGCCGCTCCGCCGGTGGTCCGGGCGCAGGTGTGATCGGTCCCCGCCGCCAGACTCGCGAACGTGAGGGCGCCCGCCACCGCCACCGGCGTGACGCGGATCGTTCTCGAGCCGTCGCCCACCTGGCCCGACTGGTTGCTTCCCCAGCAGTACGCCGTTCCCCCTGTCGTCAGGCCGCAGGTGTGCATGGCGCCCGCCACGAGGGTCGCCCAAGGTCTGAGGGTGGTCCCCGTAGGCGAGGCCGCCACAAAGGGGGCACCCTCCAGCCCGCCCAGCGCACCGAGCAGAGCGGCGGCGCTGGCGCGTCTCCTCAATCGCCGGAGTGGAATCCGGGTCGGCAGTTCCGGCCCTGGCACCTAACGCCGCTCCAGCGAGAATGGCGCGGCGCACTCTGGCACGGTCCCCTCGAGCACGCGGCCACCGCCGGCGAGCCGACCCGAAAGACCGACCATGACGTAGTCGGGAGGCCGCCGAATCCATTCCACGCCGACCAGCGCCAGGTGCCCGTCGGTGGTGAGCCAGCCCATCATTCGGTACGCACCGGACGGAACCGATGGGTTGCCTGGCACGGGGTAGAACTCGAACCGTGCGTCCAGTTGACCCATGGTTCCCGCCGACAGCGTGAGGGTCAGTCCGGTCTGACCCTGGGCGCACGTATAGGTGCCGACCCATCGGCCCGCGAGAGGAGTGGCATCCGGCACAAGGCCGGCGCCTGGTGCTGCACCGGGCCGCGCGGGGGCGCAGGCAGCAAGAAGCGCAAGGAGACAGGGCGTCGCGATGCGAGCGAAGATCTTATCCATGTGCCGCTCTCCTACTGCATGGTGTGTCGGACGTAAGAGGAGGCCGGGCGACGGCCTAACTTGCAGTGGACCCTCTGACGGAACCCCCGCCCGAACCAACGCCGCCCGATTCTGTAGGCCTGCACGACCAACGCAACCTAATCCCGCGAGGCAGCAGAATCGGGTCCCGCTGCCAGGGAAACCGCCGAACCCTCGACACCCGCCCGGTAGGTGATGGTCGGCGAGACGTCGCGGTAAGCGGGCTCGCCTAAAGCGAACGATGGGTGACAGGGCCGACCGCCCCATCACCCATCACCCATCACGTCTCACCCATCACTCATCACCCATCACGCCTCTAGTAGTCTATCTGTATCGTCCCCACATCCCGCGCCCGGCGGTTAGGTTCCAACCGGACCACACCCGGATCCCCCCGCACATTCAGCGTATTCGGCGTCACCCCGGGTGCCCCCGCCGGCGTCAGCACCGCCAGCAGGTAATACCCGTCGCGGAGACCCGTGAAGCTGAACCGGCCATCGGCGCCCGCGTCGGTCGCGGTGACCATGCCGGACAGAACGGCGGTCTCATGGCGCGGGGCGCTGCGCAGCGGATCGTCGCCGCCCGCCGGGTCGCCGACGGAGATCAGGCCGACGCGCCAGCCGCGGCGCGCGCTCTGGAGGCGGCCGCTGATGGCGCCGTCCCGGTACGCCGGGCGCGCGACCAGACCGCTGATGACGGCCGCGCCCGAGGGCTGGATGATGCGCGAGCGCCACTCCGCCTCGGTCGTCGTGTCGCCGGCCAGGCGCGCCAGGGCGGCGAACCGGGTTGCCGCCTCGGCGCCGTGCTCGAACCGCGCGGTGTTGGCCAGGGCGTTGAGCACGCCCTGGAGCCGGGCCGGGGCCATGCTCGGCAGGCCTTCGCTCGCATAGAGGAAGGTGAGCACGCCCGCGCGCTCGGGGCGCTCGCTGAGGAACACGGTGGCGCGCGCGGCCTCGGGCTCCCAGCGCAGGGCCTGCAGAGCGGCCAGGCAGCTGGCGGCCCGGATGGACTGCCCGCTCAACTCCCGGCCCTGGGCCTGGAGGTACGCGACCAGCCGCGTGACGTTGGCCTGGGTCGCGGCCGGCAGCGTGCGGTCGTCGGACTCGTGCACGCAGTCGCTCGCCGTGTAGCTCGGCACTGTCGGGTAACCGCGCAGCACCCGCTGCATGGCCGGCGTGCCGGGTCCGCTGAGGACGATGGGGGTGCGCGGGGCCGCCTGGGTCTCGAGCTGCAGGGCGGTGACGACGCTGGCGTCGACCTCGGCGGCGCGGTCGCGCGTCTGTCCACGCGTGGTGAGTGAGACCACGCCGAGGAAGGCCACCAGGGCGCCGGCCAGCAGCGAGCTGGCGCGGCGGTTCCCCGGCCCCAGCGACTGCGGCGCGGTCACGATCAGGATCGCGCCGGCGACGGCCATCGCGACTGCGGCGGTGAGGATGTCGGCGGTGACCGCCCAGCCCGCCGTGGCACCCGGCGTTCCAGCGGCGGCATCCAGCGTCAGCAGGGTGTAGTACGTGTCGGGCGAGCTCGAAAGAAACGTCCGGGGCTGCGCCGACAGGTAGGTAGCGAACGTGACCGCGGCCCACAGGCCGAGACCGCCCAGGGCGCCGTGGGAGATGCGCAGCGGGATGCGGCGCCCGAAATCCTTCGGGCCGATGAACGACCAGATGCCGCCGAACAGCAGCGCACTCACCGCGGCGAAGCCGACCAGCTCCCGCGGCGCACGCTCGGAGGCGCTCGCGCTGCCGGAGCCGAAGATGCTGTCGATGCGGTCCACGCCCACGTACACCAGGAACGCCAGCAGCAGCGCGATGATGACCGTCGTCATGCGGCGCGCCGGCGACACGTACTGCGGGCCGTGACGCGACAGGATGTCGGGGTGCATCACGACCACCAGGGCGATGGCGAGCACCACGACACCCATCGCGCCGAGCGTGGTCTCCATGCTGGCCGCCTGGAGCCGGCCCGGCCACGTGGCGGCGCCGGACCACAGCGCTCGTACGATGCCCCAGCCGCGCGGGAACGCGAAGCCGAACGGCTCGCCGCCCGACGCCGTGGGGTCGGGGGGCGCGGAGCCGGCGGCGCGGGCGAGGGCGTAGAGCACGCCGAAAACGGCGAACAGTCCCGCAACGACTGCGGCCCGTCGGGCCTCGCGGCCCGGCGTGGACGGGTTGAGGACTGGCAGGTCGGCAAGGGTCATACGGGCTCCGCAAACGCTCCGGGCAGGGTGAGAAAGGTGGGCGACAAGTTGGCCTCAGAGCCGCGAGTCGTCAACATCACGCCGGCGCCGCCGCCGCGCCGCGCCGCCGCCGCAGCGGGCCCGCGGCCGCGATGAGCGCCATCGCGAGCGCGGCGCCCGCGAGGGCGTCCACGCCGTAGTGGAACTGGCCGTACACGGTGCCGAGCGCGAGGCCCACCGCCATCACCCACAACACGAATGAGAGCCGCCGCGCCTCCCGCCACACGGCGGCCGCCGAGCAGCAGCTCGCGGCGATGTGCGAGCTGGGAAACGCGGTGCCCCACGCGGAGCCGCCCTCGAGCAGCGCGTGCACGATCCGCGCGGGCAGCACGTCGGCCGCCGGTCCCGTCGCCACGCCGAAGAAGTAGCGCGGGCCCGCCACCGGGAAAAACAGGTACATCGCGTAACAGACGTAGAAGCCGAGCGTAATGAGGAAGCAGCCGCGGTCGAAGGCCTCGCCCCGGCGCCGCAGCGCCAGGAACAACAAGGGGACCCCGACGATCCAGTAGTACGAGCCGTAGCAGAAGTGCAACACCCAGCTGAGCACCGCGTTCGGCATGGCCGCGTGCCACGTCACACTCACCTGGCTCCCGAACAGCGCTGTTTCCCATCGCTGCACCGCCTGGTCGTAGACCAGCCCGAGCTCGCCGTTGATGGTCCCGATCTGGGTGTAGAAGCCGAGCGTGAGGATGACGGGGTACGCGGCGCCGATGAACGTGACGAACCGCGTCGGCGTTGCGCGCGCCAGCATCGCGATGAGGGCCACGGTGAGCGCGTTGCCCGCGAGCAGCCACGGCCACGACTCGATGCGGCCGGCGCGGACCAGCAGCACCGCCGTGTTCAGGGCGAGGTACCCGAGCATCAGCCGGTCGGTGGCTGTGATGCCGCGGCGCGCGGTCACAGCCATCGGTTGGCGCGGTACCAGGACGCCGTGCGGGGGAATCCGTCGGCCAGCGCGACCTCGGCGCGCCACGCCAGCAGGCGCTCGGCCTTCGTCACGTCGAGCCGCCAGCTCGGGGCGAGGAACTCGGCCATCTTGTCCGCGTTGAGCACGCTGGGCCGGCCGGCCGCGGCCGCCGCCCAGCCGATGAGCGCGACGACCGGCGTCGCGAGTGCGCCGGGGACCGGGACGACGATGGGATTGCGTCCCAAGGCTCGTCCCGCGGCGCGAACCAGGTCGCGGCTCAGGACCACCTCGGCGTGCGCGGCGTGGAACACCTGCCGCGTGGCGGCCGGGTGCGTGCCGGTCAGCGCGATCGCGCGGGCGAGGTCTTCGACGTAGACGAGCGACAGCTCCTGCGAGCCCGTGCCCAACACGGGAGCGAGCCCCCACCGCGCGATCCGGAACAGCTTGAGGAACTCGCGGTCGCGCGGCCCGTACACGACGGGCGGGCGCACCACGCTCCATTCCAGCGGACCCGCCATGACCGCCCGCTCGCCGGCCAGCTTACTCCGGCCGTAGTCGGTCACGGGCCCGCACTCGGCCCACTCGTCGAGCGTCGTGCCCGGCGGCGACGGGCCCAGCGCCGCCTGGCTCGAGATGTAGACGAATCGCGCGGCGGGGCACACGTCCCGGGCCGCGGCGAGCAGACGGACCGTGCCGGCCTCGTTCACGGCGTGGAACTCGGCGGCGTTCCGTGCGGCGATGAGTCCCGCGACGTGGTAGACGACCTCGACACCGTCGAGCGCGGCGTGGAGCGCGCGCTCGTCTTCGAGGGACCCCGACACCGGGGTCATGCCGCGCTCGGCCAGCGCGCGCGTCGCCTCGGGGCGCCGCGCCAGTGCGACGACGGCGTCGCCGCGGGCCTTCAGCACGTCGGCGACATGGCCGCCGACGAACCCGGTGGCCCCGGTGACGAACGCCTTCACAGCGCCCGGTCGTACATGCGCAGGGTCTTGTAGACCCGGAAGCCGAGCCGCTCCATGCCGTTCCGGACGGCGTGGTTGGTCTCGAGCATCCAGCTTGCCTCGACCCAGTCGAAGCCGATCCGCCGGCCCTTGCGCCAGGTCCACTCGTACATCAGCGCGTCCGCGCCGGTGCGGCGATACGCGGGTATGACGCCGAGGATCAGGGTGCGCAGCCGCGTGATCTTCCGCCGCCACAGGTGCCACAGCAGGATCGGGATGCCGGGGATCGCGCGGCCCGAGGGGTTCTTCTTCAGGGCCACGTTGATGTCCGGCACGCTGATGCCGACGCCGATCGGCTCGCCGTCCTTCATCGCGAAGACGACCAGGTCCGACACCACGACGGGCTTCAACCCTTTGGCCAGGACGTCGATCTCCGCGTCGGTCATCGGGATGAAGCCCCAGTTCTTCTCCCACGCCTGGTTGTACAGCGTCTTGATGAGCTCGACCTCGCGTGCGAAGTGCTTCATCGAGAGCGGGCGCAGGGTGATGTTGAACCGTTCGGCCATTTTGCGCGCGCCTTCGACGAGCCGGGCCGGCGGCTCCGTGCCGACGCTCTCGTAGCACAGCAGGTCCACCACCTTCACGAACCCGGCGCGCGTCACCAGGTCCGCGTAGTAACGCGGGTTGTGCGGGTTCAGCATCACCGGCGGCGTGTCGAACCCGTCCACCAGCAGGCCGCACTCGTCGTTGGTGGAGGGCGAGGCGGGGCCGCGCATGACCGTCATGCCGTGGGAGCGGAGCCACGTCGCGGCGGCGTCGAACAGCGTGTCGGCCACGGCCTGGTCGTTCACGCACTCGAAGAAGCCGAAAAAGCCCACGTGGGCCTCGTCGGGGTGCGCTTTGGCGTGATTCGCGTTGGTGATGGCGGCGATGCGGCCGACCACCGCGCCGCCCTGCTCGGCGAGGAAGTACTCGGCCTCGGCGTGCTGGAAGAAGGGGTTCCTCGCGCGGTCGAGAAGCTTCGCGACCTCCATGCGCAGCGGGGCGACCCACATGGAGTCGCCCCGGTGCAGGCGGTACGGGAAGCCGATGAAGCGGCTGAGGTCCGCCGGCGTGCGCGCCGGCCGGACCACCGCCGTTATTGGACGACCCCCAGCTGCCGCCCGATCCCGGAAAACGCCTCGAGGGCGAAATCGATCTGCTCGGCGGTGTGGGTGGCCATGACGGAGGCGCGCAGCCGGCATTGCGACGGGGGCACGGCCGGCGGCACCACCGGATTCGTGAACACGCCCGCGTCGAACAGCCGGCGCCAGAACACGAACGTCTTTTCCAGCGGGCCGATGAGCACCGGCACGATCGGCGTCTCGGTCGGGCCGATGTCGTAGCCCAGGCCGCGCAGCCCTTCCTGCAGCCGCCGCGTGTTTTCCCACAGGCTGGCGCGCCGCTCCGGCTCGCTCTTCAGGATCTCGAGCGCGGCCAGCACGCCGGCGGTGTTCGAGGCGGGCAGCGCGGCCGTGAAGATCAGCGGGCGGCAGTGATGCTTGAGGTAGTGGATCACGTACTCGTCGCCCGCCACGAAGCCGCCGATCGAGGCCAGCGACTTGGAGAACGTGCCGACGATGAGGTCCACTTCCTGGCTCAGGCCGAAGTGCTCGGCCGTGCCGGCGCCCGTGGGGCCGAGCACGCCCACCGAGTGCGCGTCGTCCACGGCGAGCGCGGCGCCGAACTTGTGCGCGATCGGCACCAGCTTCGGCAGGTCCGCGATGTCGCCTTCCATCGAGAACACGCCGTCCATGACGATCATCGCGCCCTTGGCGTTCTCCAGCTGGCCGAGCTTGCGCTCGAGGCCCGCGATGTCGCCGTGGTTGAAGCGGACGACGTCGCCGTAGCTCATCTTGGCGCCGTCCACGATGGAGGCGTGGTCGAGCTTGTCGAGGAACACGGTCTCGCCGCGGCCGACCAGGCCCGAGACGAGGCCGAGGTTGGCCTGGTAGCCGGTCGAGAAGACCAGGCACGACTCTTTGCCGAAGAACTCGGCGAGCGCGGCCTCGAGCTTCTCGTGCAGGTCGAGCGTCCCGTTCAGGAAGCGGCTGCCGGTGCAGCCCGAGCCGTACTTGTGCAGGGCGGCCTCGGCCGCCTCGAGCACGTGCGGGTGATGGGTGAGGCCGAGGTAGTTGTTCGACCCCATCATGACCTTCGCCTTGCCGTCGATCTTGACGACGGTGTCTTCCGACTCGTGGATGGGAGTGAAGTACGGATACAGGCCCATCGCCTGGATTTCGCGGGCCTTGGTATAGTTCCGGCACTTCTCGAAGAGCGCGACCTTGCGCTCGACGTGCGTGGTGGCCACACTGACTCCCTTCCCGAAGAGGGGAAAAACCTAGCCAAGATGGCGTCGTTTATCAAGTTACGTCTCGGCGCCGCGCTGGTGCTGGCCGCGGCGCCCGGGGCGGCTCCGCTCGCGGCGCAAAGCGGCGTGCTGGCCTACCGGGTGCGCGCGTGGCCCGAGGGCGTTGCGCTCGGCTTGACCGGCGCGAGCACCCTCGTCGCGCAGCAGCTGGCCGAGCACCGCGCGCCCGTCGCGTGCCGCCCCTGCGACCGCGCGCGGGTGCCCGGGTTCGACCGGATCGCGATTGGCTCGGTGCGGCCCGTGCCGCGGCGGATCAGCGACGTCGGGCTCATCGGCACGGTGGTAGCGGCCGCGCTGCTGGCGCGCCGCGACGGACCCGCCGGCGCCGAGTGGGAGGACGTCGCGGTGATCGTGCAGGGCGCCGCGCTCACCGGTGCGGCGACCACCTGGGCCAAGGTGCTGGCGCGGCGCGTTCGCCCTCATCTCTACGACAGCCTCGGCGCGGCGGATCCGCCGAGCTACGAGGACTCGATGTCGTTCCCGTCGGGGCACGCCAGCGTGGCCGTCGCGGCGGCGGTTGCGTACGCGGGTATTCAGCACCGGCGCGGCACGCTGGGACGGCGCGGCACCGAAACCGCGGTGCTCGCGGGGACCGCGGTGCTCACGGCATCGCTGCGCGTTGCCGCGCGCCGCCATTTCCCGTCGGACGCGCTCGCCGGGCTGGCGCTGGGTGCGGCGCTGGGTTGGATCGTGCCGCAGGTCTACGCCGTCCGGTGATGCCGCGCACGGGTGACGGCTGTCACTTCTGGAGGCGCGCCGAAGCGGCTAGGTTCCTGTCGATGCCTGCGCACCTCAGCCGCGGTCTGATCGCCGCGGTCCTCCTCGTGGCGGCGACCGTTCCGGCGCTGCGCGCCCAGCAGCTGGTGCGTCGCTGGGAGCGCCCGGGCTTCGATTTCCGGCCCGACGGCGTGTGGCGGCCGAGGGCGCGCAGCGTGCGCCAGACCCGCCAGGCCGCGCTCGCGCGGCGCGACCTCGACGCCCTGAACGCGCCGCTCCGCGGCGCGAGCGCCCTGCGTGCCGCCGCCGGCGCGCCGATTGTGCCCACGGCCTTCGCCGTGACGGGCACGTTGCGCGTGCCCGTGTTCCTCGGACGCTACCTCAACAGCCCCGACACCACGGTGTTGTACACCCGGCAGCTGTACGACGACGTGCTGTTCAGCCAGACCCCGCCGCTGGGCCTCCCGTTCACGATCCGCACCTTCTACGAGCAGATGTCCAACGGCTTGTTGAGCGTGCAGGGCCAGGTGGTCGGTTGGGTCAACCTCGACAGCAACGACACGTTCTATCAGGGCGCGGACCAGGGCGGCCAGACGTGCAACGGCCTGTGCGGCAACAGCCGCGTGGCGCAGTTCCTGCGCGAGGCGCTGCAGAAGTCCGACGGGTCGCTCGACTTCGGCCAGTTCGACAATGACGGGCCGGACGGGCAGCCGAATTCCCCTGATGACGACGGCTTCGTGGACCTGGCGACGTTCATTCACCCGGAGGTCGGCGGCGAGTGCGGCCCGAGCACGGGCAACGTTTGGGCGCACCGGTTCGTGCTGTCGGGCTGGGGCGGCGGCTCGTTCACGACGAACGATCAGCGGCGCGACGGCGGCGGCACCCCGATTCCCGGCCAGTTTATCCGCGTGGACGACTACACCATCCAGTCCGGGTTGGGCGGAACGACGTCGTGCGACGGCGGCGCGATCATGCCGGTCGGCACCATCGCGCACGAAACCGGCCACGGGCTCGGCCTGCCGGATCTCTACGACACCAACCCGTTCGACGGGGACGACTCCGAAGGCATCGGCAACTGGGGTCTGATGAGCTCCGGGAACTACACCAGCCCCTTCAGCCCGTCGCACATGGAAGGCTTCTCGCGCTTCGAGCTGGGCTGGGTAATGCTCCGCGACCTCACGCTGAACGGGACGTACACGATCGGCGCCTACCCGTCGGCCGACACGATCTTCCGCATCACCCCCACGGTGGCCAACCCCCGCACCGAGTACTTCCTGATCGAAAACCGCCAGGGCGTGCTGGGCGACTCCGCGCTGATCCGCTTCAAGGGACCCGGCCTGCTGATCTGGCACGTGGATCGCATGCAGTACACCAACGGGTTCTTCAGCAACACGGTCAACAGCGGCACCATTCACGGCTTGTGGCTGATGCAGGCCGACGGGGCGAACCAGCTGCGCTCGAGCACGGCGGGCGTTCGGAACCGCGGCGACGCCGGCGATCCATATCCCGGGACGGCGGGCAACACGGTATTCGGGGCTGCCTCGACGCCGTCGGCGTTTCTCAACACGGGGACCTACGCCGGGTTCGCCATCGACTCGATCCGGCAGGTCGTGCCCGGCGGGGAGATGGCCTTCCGGCTGCGGTTCGGGTTCCCCTACACCTATGCGGTCAGCGGCAACGGGACCGTCGCCACGTCGCCGAGCACGGTGAGCGGCGCCTTCGTGACCCAGGGCGACAGCGTGGATCTCACCGCCGTGCCGGGTACCGGCGCGGTGTTCGCGGGCTGGACCGGCGACACGTCGAGCGCGAGCCTGACGTTGCGACTTCGCGCCACGAGGCCCTGGTCGGTCACCGCCACGTTCCAGATCCCGCTCGCGGTGCAGGACAGCGCGCTGCGCGGGGGTGTGGTCGGGGTCGCGTACAGCGACACCGTCCGGGTGTCGGGCGGGTCGGGCAGCTACACGTTCGTGCTGGCGTCGAACGGGCAGGCGCTGCCCAACGGGCTCACCCTCGGGGCCTCGACGGGCGTGATCTCGGGCCTCCCCACTCGCGACAGCACGTGGAACTTCACCGTGGTCGTGACCTCCGGTGGGCAGCCGCCCCTCAACCTGCCGGTCCGCATCGTGGTCAGCGCGCCGCAGCTGGCGGCGCAGAGCGTGGTGGATCAACTGCTGCTCGGCGGCACGCGCCTCACCGCCGACGAGATCCGGTATCTCGACATCCTGGGGAACAACAACAATGGGCTCGACGTCGGCGACGTGCTGGCGTGGCTCGACGACACGGGCACCGCGCTGCCGGCGCCGCTCGCCGCGCGGCTGTTCGGGAGGCTGCGCCGATGAGGCGCGTCGCGTGGGGCCTGCTGCTCGCGGGCGCCGCGATCGCCTGTGGCGACGGCGGTGGGCCGCAGCCCGGCCAGCTCACCGTCACGCTCGCCACGCAGAACCAGGCGCGGGCCATCGTGTTCCGGGTCACCGGCCCTAACGTGCAGGCCGTCACCGGGCTTCCCACCGGGAGCTTCGTCTACCAGGTAGTCTCGGTGCAGGCGGGCCCCGACACGGTCCGGGTGGCCGTGTTCGCGCCGCAGGGCGCCACGCTGCAGCCCGGCGTGATCGCGGCGTTCGACGTCCCCGACGTCGGCGCGGCGGCGTCCTACACCGCAACGGTCGAGCAGGTTGCAGGACCGGGGTACGCGCTCCAGACTCCTTTCCAGTTCGTCCTCGCCATCGCGAGGCCCTAGCGCCACCGCCGCCGGAGCTGCGTATGCGACTCGCCCGCGCGGCGGGTGTGGTCCTGATCCTCGAGGCCGCGCTCGCCGGTTCCGCTTCCGCCCAGAACGCCACGGCGTTCGACCTCTCGATCGACAACCTGATGCGCGGGCCGGAGCTCTACGGCACGCCGCCCGACCTGGTGCGGTTCTCCGACGACGCGCGCTGGGTGTACTTCCGGTGGCGGCGACCCGGCGCGGACACGGCGAGCCGCTTTTATCGCGTGAACGCCGCCGCCGGCGAGCCCGAGCCGCTGTCCGCGATCGCCGCCGACACGCTGTATCCCCAGCCCGGCGCGTGGTCCCGCGACCGGCGGCGCAAGGCGTTCGCGCACCGCGGCGACGTGTGGCTGTGGGACGCCGCCACCAACCGCCGGCGCCGGCTTACCGACACGCCCGCCCCCGAAGCCAACGTCCAGATCGCGCCCGACGGGCGGACGGTCTGGTTCGTGCGCGACAACAACCTGTTCGCGCTCGCGCTCGACGAGGCGCTGCTGCGCCAGGTCACGGACGTGCGCCGCGGGCAGCCGCCGCGCCCGGCGGCGCGCGACACCACGGGACAGCGCGGGTTCCTGCGGGGCGAACAGCGCCGGCTGTTCGGGGCGCTGCGCCGGCCGCCGCTGGACCCGCAGAACCCGTTCGCGCCCCGTTCGCCCACCGACACGACAGGCCCCCGGGCCATCTGGCTCTCCGAGACGCTGACTGCGTCGGGCTGGGACGTTTCGCCCGACGGACGCTGGCTGCTGCTCACGGTGGGCGAGCGCGCCGCCGGCCAGCGCGTGCAGACCCTGCCGCGCTGGGTTACGGAGTCCGGGTACATCGAGACCGTGGACAACCGCACCAAGGTCGGCGACGAACAGAGCGCCAACCGGGTCGCGGTGGTCGAGCTGCTGACCGGGCGGACCACCTGGGTGGATCCCGGGCTGGGCCAGCGCCGCGCCTCGCTCACCGGCATCGGCTGGTCGTCGAGCGGCCGCTACGCGCTGGTGCGCGGAGCCGCCGCGGACTACGAGGATCGTTGGCTGTGGGCCGTCACGCCGGAGTCGGCCGCGGTCCGGCTGCTGGACCGGACCCACGACAGCGCTTGGGTCGGGCAGCTCTCCAACCCGGCCGGCTGGCTCCAGGACCGTGACGTGGTCTGGTTCGCCAGCGAGAGGAGCGGGTGGGCCCACCTCTACACCGCCGACGCCGCGACCGGCGAGGTCCGCGCCGTCACGCCGGCGGAGCAGCGGTTCGAGGTGCGGTTGATCGCGCTCTCGCCGGACGGTCGCCGGTTCTACTTCCACAGCAACCAGACGCACTTCGGCGAGCAGCACGCATACACGGTCGGCCCGGACGGCGCCGGCGCCGCGCAGCTCACGCGCTCGAGCGGGCGCGAGGACGTGGTCGTGAGTCCCGACGAGCGCTGGCTCGCGGTGCTGCACTCCACGGCGAACCACCCGCCCGAGCTGTACGTCATGCCGAACCGGCCTGGTGCGGCGTGGCGGCAGGTCACCGAGAGCACCACGGAGGAGTTCCGGCGCTACGCCTGGCGGGTGCCCGACCTCGTGACGATCCCGGCGCGCGACGGCGCCGCCGTGCCCGCCCGGATGTTCCGGCCCGCCCGGCCCAACGGCGCCGCCGTGATCTTCGTGCACGGCGCCGGCTACCTGCAGAACGCGCACCGGTGGTGGTCCACCTACAGTCGCGAATACCTGTTCCACCACCTGCTCGCCGAGCGGGGCTACGTGGTGCTCGACCTCGACTACCGGGCCAGCGCGGGGCTGGGCCGCGACTGGCGCACGGCCATCTACCGGCACATGGGCGGCCAGGATCTCGACGACCAGGTGGACGCCGCGCGGTGGATGACGCGGCAGCTGGGCGTGGACAGCGCGCGCATCGGGATCTACGGCGGCAGCTACGGCGGGTTCATCACGCTGATGGCGATGTTCACCACCCCGGGCGTGTTCCGCGCGGGCGCGGCGCTGCGGCCGGTGACCGACTGGGCGCACTACAACCACGGCTACACGGCCGCGATCCTCAACGAGCCGCAGGACGACAGCGTGGCGTACCGGCGCAGCTCGCCCATCTACTTCGCCGAAGGGTTGCGCGGCAACCTGCTCATCGCGCACGGGATGGTGGACGACAACGTCAACTTCCAGGACGCGGTGCGCCTGGTGCAGCGGCTCATCGAGCTGCGGAAGGAGAACTGGGAGCTGGCGGTCTACCCCGTCGAGCCCCACGGCATCCGAATGGCCGAGAGCTGGGCCGACGAGTACCGGCGGATCTTCCGGCTGTTCGAGGTGAACCTGCGGGCCGAGACTGGCGCGAGCCACTGAGACCCCCCCCCCCGGGCGCTCCTGATCGTCTGATTCCCGGGGCGCGGCGGGCGCGGCCGCGTTACTTTGGGTAACGCGGGGGCGATAGCTCAGGTGGGAGAGCACCTGCTTTGCAAGCAGGGGGTCACGGGTTCGAATCCCGTTCGCTCCATCCGATGGACGCCGCGCTGTTGCAGCAGTACCGGTACCTGCTGGCGCTGATCGGCGCTGGCCTGCTCGTTGGCCTCGTCGCGGCCGCGCTCGCCGGACGCGCGTCATCCGGGCCGCCCGACGAGCCGGGCACCGCCGATCCGGAGCCTGCCGGCCCGGCGGCGACGAGCCTCGCAATGCTGCTCCTCGTCGTGCTTGCCGCTGTAGCGGGTGCACTGCTCCTGCTCCCCGCCGTCCTGGTCGTGCCCTACTTCGGAACCTGGCAGGTCCGGATCGCGCTGCTGACCGCCGCGGCCTTCCTCGCCGCGCCGCTCCTCTACGCGTGGCGCACGCGACCGTTCTGACGCCCCTCCCCCCCCCCGCGCGGGCCGCGGCGCGGGCCGCGCTCGCGTGCGCCGCCGTGGTGCTGCTCGCGCTGGTCCCGCCCACCCGGTCCGAGCAATGGCCGGCGCTCGACCTCGGCGTGCTCGTCGCGGTCGCCGGGCTCGGAGCGCTCGCCCTGTCGCTCGCGGCCGCAGCGCTGGTGCGCGGCGCGCCGGCGCCGGGGCCGCTGGTGCGAACGGCCGCGCTGTGGGCCGCGTGCGGCCTGGCCCTCCTGCTCGCCGCGCTCGCGCTGGCCGCGACCGCGCAGACGCTCAATCCGCGCCTCGTGGTCGAGGCGCAGGCGAACACGTCGCTCTACCTCTTCCTCCAGCCCGCGGCGGCGTCGGTGTTCGTGATGGCGTTCGTGCTCGCCGCCGATGAGGCGTCGCTGCGCGCGGCCCTCGGCCCCCGCGACGGCGCGCGCGCCGCGGCCGAGGGAGCGCTGACCGTCGCAGTGGCCGCGCTCGTCGCGACTCTGTTCGTCGCCGGCGCCGCCGGCCCCGCCCTCCCCGGCCCGGTGTGGCTCGCGCTGAAGACGGGGGCGATCGCCGCCGGTCTGGTGCTGCTGCGGCGCCGTTTCGTCACACTGGCCATCGGTCCGCGGCTGGCCGTCGCGTGGCTCGCGGTGCTGGTCGCCTTCGCGAACCTCGCGGTGACGCTGGTCGTGGTGCGGCGATGAACTGGCCCGGCCTGCTGTTCGGGCTCGCGCTGGCCGCGGCCCTGACCGGCGCCGCCGCCGCGGCGTTCCTGCCCCGGGTCCACGCGGCCGCGCTGGCGCTCGCCGCCTGCGGGCTCGGCGTAGCGGGGATGTGCCTCGCGTTAGGCAGCGACCTGGTCGCCATCGTCGTCGCGGTCGTGCTCGGCGCGCTGGTGCCCGCCGCGCTGATCGTGGTGGCCACGCTCGCCCCGCCCGCCGAGCCCGACGTGCAGCCCTCACCGCGCCGGCGCGCGCTGGTCGGCGTCGCCACGGTGGCCCTGGCGGCCGTGCTCACGGCGGTCCTGGCGCGCACGCCGTGGCCGGCCCTGGGTGGCCAGCGCGAGCTGAGCATCGCCTGGGCCGGCTCGCGGCTGCTCTCCGACTACCTGCCCGCGCTCGTCGCCACCGCCGCGCTGCTGGGCCTCGCGGCGACCACCGCCGTGGCGCTGCTGCGCCCCCGGGCCCGGCGCCGGTGAACGCGCTCGGCGCGGGCCTGCTTGCGGCCGCCACCCTCGTCGCGCTGGGGCTCGGCGCGTTCGCGTTGCGGCGCTCGCTCGCGGGTCTCGTCGTGGGCGTCACGCTCGGCGCGCTCGGCCTGGTGCTCGCGTCCGTGACCCTGTTCAGCCTGACGGGAGCGGTCAGCTCCACCGGGCAGGTGCTGGCGCTCGTGCTCATCGCGGTCGCGGCGGCCGCCGCCGTGGTCCTGCTGGCCCTCCACCTGGCCGCCGCGCGCGCCGGCGCCCGCGAGGATCTCCTGCCGTGGTGATGCGATGGGTCGCGGTGCTCCCGGAGCTGGTGCTCGCCGTCGCGCTGGCGCTGGCGTTCGGCGCGACACTGCTCGCGCGCGGGCCGGCCGGGCTCGTCTCGCGGGCCGCCTGGGTGGGCGGCGCGGCCGGCGCCTTCGCGGCCGCCGTGCTGACCCACGGCGCGGCCGACGACTTCCTGTTCGCCGCGTACCGCGTGGACCCGTACACCCAGTTCGTGAAGGCGGTGGTGAGCGCGGGTGCCCTCGTCGCGGCCCTCGCCGCGCGCGGCGAGGGGGGTTCGTTCGTGGGTGCGCGCGTCACCGGGCCGTTCCTGCGGCTGGCGGCGCTCACTACGCTGATCGCGGCCGCGAGCGCGGCCGACCTGCTCGTGCTGTGGATCCTGCTCGAGCTCGTGGCCGTGGCGCACGTGGCCGCGCT